>Ga0182007_10001588_pt1 | contig 12112 bp, 10 predicted proteins | sample Sormic07211113_1_FD_123023 | JGI IMG/M metagenome (GOLD analysis project Ga0182007, IMG submission 123023) | Rhizosphere microbial communities from Sorghum bicolor, Mead, Nebraska, USA - 072115-113_1 MetaG | ecosystem: Host-associated > Plants > Roots > Rhizosphere | place: USA: Nebraska... | reverse complement strand
ATGGGCTACAGCGGCCATGGCGTGCAGATGTCGGTGCACATGGGCCGCGTGATGGCCGACGTGCTGTATGGCGCGGCCGCGTCGAACCCGTGGCGCGAGCTCGACTGGCCGGCGATACCCGGCCATTTCGGGCACGCGTGGTTCCTGCCGCTCGTCGGCGCGTATTACCGGATGCAGGATTTCCTGCATTGAAGCGAGCGCCGGGAGAATTCGACATGACAGTGCAATTCGTTGGCTCGCCGCGTGTCGCGCGGCCCGTGTCGCCGGCGATCGGCGACGTGCTGCGCACGATCGACGCGTCGTTCGCGCAGCCGCTGAACCTCGATACGCTCGCGGCGGTGGCCGGGTTGAGCGTGTCGCGTTTCACCGCGCGCTTTCGCAGCGAAACCGGGCTGTCGCCGCACCGGTATTTGTGTCTCGTGCGGATACGGCGGGCGCAGGACCTGTTGCGCGCCGGTCTCGCGCCGTCGGTCGTCGCGACCGACGTCGGCTTCTTCGATCAGAGCCATCTGTGCCGGCATTTCCGGCGCGTGCTCGGGATCACGCCGCGCGATTACGTGGTCGCGCGCACGGGCGGCGCACCGGTGCGAACACCATCGACACGCATGCACGCCGAACGCCGCGATGCGTCGTGTCACGCGGCGTAAGCACACGCATGGACGACATGCCCCGCTGAGGATGTCCGGCACGAGAGCCGGCGAACGACGATTTCCGTTATCGCGTGACAGCTTTCGAACGAATCCGTCACGCACTGCACAGGAGCAGAAATGACCGCAGTTTTCGTGTTGCACCGGGCCGACGGCGCACCGTCTTCCACCGCATTCAGCAAGCAGGCGTTCGGCGCGGGCGATCCGTTCGCGTCGCATCGCGAGGTCGCGTGGGAAGGCCCCGACGCGATGGCCGCGGGGCGCATCGACTTCGTGGGCGAACTCGACGTGCCGAGCTTTCCGCACATCGAAACGCTCGTCGTCGTCCAGGGCGAGCTGACGCTCGAAGCGGCCGGGGCCGCGCCGCTGGTGGTCGGCCCGGGACAGGGCGCCGTCATCGGCGGCGGCACGGCGCTGCGCATCGCCGCGCAATCGCCGGTGCGGCTGATGTTCTGCGCGGCAGCGTGCGCGCAACCGACGAAACGCGGCCTCTTTGCGCTGCACGCCGACGCGGACTTCAAACCGTCCGCCACGCTGCCGGCCGAGGTACTGCTCGGCCCCGCGCCGCAATGCCGCAGCGACAACGTGTTCACCGACGACGGCGCCGGGTACTGCGCGGGCACGTGGGATTCGACGCCGTATCACCGGATCGTCCGGCCGCATCGCGCGAACGAGTTCATGTTCCTGCTGGACGGCGGCGTCCGGTTCGCGGCGCCCGACGGCAGCGTGGAATCGCTCGGTACCGGCGATGCGCTGTTCGTGCCGCGCGGCGCGTCGATCGGATGGGAAAGCAGCGAACGCGTGGCGAAGTTCTACGTGATGCAGAACGTCAAACCCTCCACCGAACGAGACTGAGCATGTCCCCTCCGCTGCGCCATATCGAAACCTTGTCCACGCCGCCGGCCGCGGCCGACGTCGTCGTGATCGGCGGCGGCATCATCGGCGTCTTCACCGCCTACTATCTGGCCCGCCGCGGCGTATCGGTCGCGCTCGTCGAGAAAGGGCGAATCGGCGCCGAACAGTCGAGCCGCAACTGGGGCTGGTGCCGGCAGCAGAACCGCGACGCGCGCGAGTTGCCGATGGCGAGCAAGAGCATCGATCTGTGGGAACGATTCGCCGCCGAATCCGGAGAAGACGCGGGCTTTCATCGCTGCGGGCTGCTGTATCTCAGCAATGACGAGGCCGAACTGTCGCGCTGGGCCAGCTGGGGCGAATTCGCGAAGACCGCCGGTGTCACCACGTACATGCTCGACAGCAAGCAGGCCGCCGAACGCGGACGGGCGACCGGGCGGCAGTGGAAAGGCGGCGTCTTCTCGCCGACCGACGGCACGGCCGATCCAGGCAAGGCCGCGCCGGCCGTGGCCGCCGCGCTGATCAAGCTGGGCGGCAGTGTCCATCAGCACTGCGCGGCGCGCGGCATCGAGCTCGAAGGCGGCCGTGTCGCCGGCGTCGTCACCGAGGCCGGCGTCATCAAGACCCGAACGGTCGTGATGGCCGGCGGCGCATGGGCGTCGTCGTTTTGCCGCCAGCTCGGCATCCGGTTTCCGCAAGCGTCGATCCGTCAGTCGATCCTGAGCGTGTCGCCCGTCGACACGCCGCTGCCGGGTGCGATGTACACGTCCGGCGTGTCCATCACGCGCCGCGGTGACGGACGCTACGCATTGGCGATCAGCGGCCGCGCACGCGTGGACCTGACGCCGCAGTTCCTGCGCTTCGCGCCGCAATTCGTGCCGATGTTCGCGAAACGCTGGCGCAACCTGCTGCCGGGCGGCCTCGAAGGCGTGCGCAGCGGCCATGAAACGTTGAAGCGCTGGCGCCTCGATGCGCCGACGCCGATGGAAGCGGTGCGCATTCTCGATCCGAAGCCCGACATGCCGACGGTCGCCGAAACGTACCGCCGCGCGTCCGAACTGTTGCCCGAACTGCGCGAAGCGAAGATCACGCACGCGTGGGCCGGGTACGTCGACAGCACGCCGGACGGCGTGCCGGGCATCGGCGAAGTGCCGGGCGTGCCGGGGCTGATCCTCGCGGCGGGGTTTTCGGGACACGGCTTCGGGATCGGCCCGGGCGCGGGGCACCTGATCGCCGATCTCGCGACCGGTGCGCAACCGTTCGTCGACCCGGCGCCGTACCGGCCCGCCCGGTTCAGCGAGTCCGCATGGGGCAAGGTCGCGGATTTCTAGTGCAGGGCCGTCGCGCTGATGCGGGGCAGCCTGGACGCGGTGCTTCGATCCCGATCGCGGGCAAGCGGCCCATCGACCCGATCGGCGCGGCGAACGTTCAGCAGCCTCGCAGCGCGGTGCGGTGCGGTGCGGTGCGATGGACAGCTTTGGAGTGCCTGATGCGTTTCAGTTCCTACTGGCTCGACACGTCGGAGCCATTCGCGAGCAGCGCGCCGGCGTTGCATGACGGAAGTTGCGACGTGGCGGTGGTGGGCGGCGGGATCACGGGTTCGGCCGCGGCGCTGGCGCTGGCCAAGAAAGGCGCGCGCGTGATCGTCTGCGAGGCGGGCACCGTCGGGCAGGCGGCATCCGGACGCAACGGCGGCATGTGCAACAACGGCTTCGCGCAGGATTACGCGTCGCTGTCGCAGCGCATCGGCACGGAACTGGCCAACCGGCTCTATCTCGCGTTCGACGCGGGCGTCGACACGGTCGAGCGGCTGGTCCGGGAGGAGTCGATCGATTGCGATTTCGTGCGCCGCGGCAAGCTGAAGCTCGCGGCGAAGCCCGAGCACTACGACAAGCTCGTGCGCAGTCAGGCCCTGCTCGCGGCGAGCGTGGACCCCGACACGCGCGTGGTCACGAAGGCGGAACTGCGCGACGAGATCGGCTCGAACCGATATCACGGCGGGCTGCTGTTCGGCAAAAGCGCCGGGATGCATGTCGGCCGTTATGTGCGCGGCCTCGCGCGCGCCGCGCAAGCCCGTGGCGCGCATATTCTCGAGCATGCGCCGGTGCTCGGCCTGACGCGGCAAGCGGGCGGCACGTACGCGGTGCAAACACCGCTCGGCGAGATTCGCGCGCGCCAGGTCCTGCTCGCGAGCGGCATTTCGCAAGTCGGGCCGTTCGGCTGGGTTCGCCGCAGGATCGTGCCGGTCGGCGCGTTCATCATCGTCACCGAGCCGTTGCCGAACGATCTGCTCGACCGCTTGCTGCCGACGCGGCGGATGGTCACCGACACGAAGAACTTCGTGAATTTCTTTCGCGTCACGCCCGACAACCGAATGCTTTTCGGCGGGCGCGCGCGTTTTGCCGCGTCGAATCCGCGTTCGGACGAAAAGAGCGGGGCCATCCTGCGGCAGCAAATGGCCGCCGTGTTTCCCGAGCTGGCCGACGTACGCATCGACTACTGCTGGGGCGGGATGGTCGACATGACGGCCAACCGGCTGCCGCGCGCGGGCGAACGCGACGGCGTCTACTACTCGATGGGCTATAGCGGCCACGGCACGCACATGGCCACGCTGATGGGCACGTTGATGGCCGAGATCATGGACGGACGCGCCGACCTCAACCCGTGGAAAGATTTCGACTGGCCCGCGATTCCGGGCCACTTCGGCAAACCCTGGTTTTTGCCGTTCGTCGGCGCCTGGTATCGACTCAAGGACACTCTCCAATGAATTCCCCTGTTGTTCACCTGATGCAAGCCGGCCGGCTGGATCGCTTTTTCATCCACGGCGACTGGGTGCTGCCCGAAGGCGGCGAGCGGTTTGCCGTCATCAGCCCGTCCACCGAAGACACGCTGTGCGAGATCCCGCTCGGCAACGCGCGCGACGCCGACCGCGCGGTGCTGGCCGCGCGTCGCGCGTTCGAACGCTGGTCGTCGACTTCACCGCAGGAACGCGCGGCGTTGCTCGACCGTGTGCATGCGCTGATGCTGGAGCGCGCCGAGCTGTTCGCCACCGCGCTCGCGCTGGAGATGGGCGCGCCGATCGGCTATGCGCGCGGCGCGCACGTGCCGCTCGCGGCCGAACATATTCGTGTCGCGCGCGACAACCTCGCGCGCTACCCGTTCATCGAGCGGCGCGGGACGACCGCGGTCGCGCGCGAGCCGATCGGCGTGTGTGCGCTGATCACGCCGTGGAACTGGCCGATCTACCAGATCACCGCGAAGGTCGGGCCGGCGCTCGCGGCAGGCTGCACGGTCGTACTGAAGCCGAGCGAGCTGTCGCCGCTCAGCGCGCTGCTGTTCGCGGAAGTGCTCGCCGATGCGGGCGTGCCTGCCGGCGTCTTCAACCTCGTGAGCGGCAGCGGCGAAACGGTGGGCGCCGCGCTTTCGTCGCATCCGGAGGTCGACATGGTGTCGATCACCGGCTCGACACGCGCCGGCGTGCTCGTCGCGCAGGCGGCCGCGACGACCGTCAAGCGCGTCGCGCAGGAACTGGGCGGCAAGTCCCCGAACATCGTGTTGCCGGATGCGGACCTGTCGCGCGCGATCCCGCCCGGCGTGGCCGCCGCGTTTCGCAACATGGGGCAATCGTGCAGCGCGCCGACCCGCATGATCGTGCCGCGCGCCGTGCTCGGCGCGGTCGAGGCACTGGCGGTCGCGGCGATGCAAACGCTCGTGGTCGGCGATCCGTTCGACGAGGCCACGACGCACGGGCCGCTGGCCAATCGCGCGCAGTTCGGGCGGGTTGCGCAGATGATCGACGTGGGCATCGACGAACGCGCGAAGCTGATCGCCGGCGGCCCCGGCCGGCCCGCGGGGCTCGACCGCGGCTTTTATGCGCGGCCGACGATTTTCTCCGACGTGCGTACCGACATGGCGATCGCGCAGCAGGAGATTTTCGGCCCGGTGCTCGCGATCCTTCCTTACGACACCGTCGACGAAGCGGTCGCGATCGCGAACGATACGGTCTATGGGCTCGGCGCACACGTACAGGGCGCCGACAAGGAGCGCGCCCGTGCGGTGGCCGCCCGCATCCGTGCGGGGCAGGTGCATCTGAACTACCCGGCATGGGACCCTCAGGCGCCGTTCGGCGGGTACAAGCAGTCGGGCAACGGCCGCGAGTACGGGATCGAGGGGATGGAGGAATACATGGAGATCAAGTCGATCGTCGGCTATTACGACTGACGCAGCCGCTGCGCGCGATTCGCGCCGGCAGTACAGTTGGAAGCCCGCTACATTCCGAAGGTGCCGAAATTGGATAACCCCGTCATCCCCGACACATCGCTGCAAGCGCATCACGCGCACTGGGCGAAGCTGCGCCGCGACCTGCATGCGCATCCCGAGTTGCGATTCGAAGAACACCGGACGGCCGACGTCGTCGCCCGCGAGCTCGAGGCGCTCGGCTATGCGGTGTCGCGCGGGCTCGGCGGCACGGGCGTCGTTGCGAGCCTGCCCGGCGCGGATCCGCGCCGCGGCATCGTGCTGCGCGCCGATCTGGACGCATTGCCGATCCACGAAGCAAACGACTTCCCGCACGCGTCGTGCACGCACGGGATCATGCACGCGTGCGGCCATGACGGCCATACCGTGATGCTGCTCGGCGCCGCGCGCGTGCTGAAGACGCTGCCGCAGTTGCCCGGCACTGTCCATTTCGTGTTTCAGCCGGGCGAAGAGGGCGGCGCGGGCGCGCGCAAGATGATCGACGACGGGCTGTTCGAGCAATATCCGACGGAAGCGGTATTCGGCATGCACAACTGGCCCGGGTTGCCGGCCGGGCATTTCGGGTTGCGCACGGGTCCGATCATGGCCGCGGGCTCGCGCTTCAGGATCACGGTGACGGGCAAGGGCGCGCACGCGGCGCAGCCGCATCTGGGCATCGATCCGGTGCCGCTCGCGTGCTCGATGGTGCTGCAGTGCCAGACCATCGCCGCGCGGCACAAGGACCCCGTCGACCCGGCGGTCATTTCCGTCTGCATGTTCCATGCGGGCACGACGGACAACGTGATTCCCGACACCGCGGAGCTGCGCGGCACGATCCGCACGCTGTCGTCGGCATTGCAGCAGAAGCTGCAGCGCGACGTGCGGCTCGCGTGCGAAGGGCTCGCGACGGCCTACGGCGCGCAGGTCGACGTGGCGTTTTTCCAGTACTACCCGGCGACGGTCAACACGCCGGCCGAGACGGCGCTGTGCGAAGCGGTGATTCGCGACACGTTCGGCGACGCGCGCGTCGACCGCGACGTGCCGCCGAACATGACGTCCGAAGACTTCGGCTTCATGCTGGAGGAGCGGCCGGGCGCGTACGTGCTGATCGGCAATGCACAGGACGGCGCGGCCTCACCGGCGCTGCATCATCCGAAATACGACTTCAACGACGACATCATTCCGGCCGGTGTCCGGTACTGGGTCGCGCTGGCGCAGCGTTACTTCACGCGATCGCCGTGATGCGTCGGGGCGGCGTGGAAACCGGCCGACGTCTGGTTGATCGAGCGTCAGGTCCGGGGCTGGCGTGCTTCCGGATCGCGGTGCACCCATGCCAGCCGGCGAGAACCGTGCAATTGATCGACGCTTCGATGTGATCGCCGCATATTTTTCTGACGTGCCGTGTCGCACGATCACACCATTTGAAAGGACTGCGTAATGAACCAGGAACCTGAAGTGAAGGAACGCGACGCGACGTCGGCGCTTCGCTACCGCAGATTCACCGCGGCGGACGTCCCCGCCGCCCATGCCCTTTCCATCGCGCTTCGCTGGCCGTTCAGGGCGGAAGACTGGCAGTTTTCCGCGGAAACGTCGACGGCATTCGCGGCCGAGGAAAACGGCGTCGTCATCGGCACGGCGATGTGCTGGAAGTACGGTGCGGACCGCGCGGCGATCGGGCATGTGATCGTCTCCGACGCGCATCAGGGCCGCGGAATCGGCCGCAAACTGATGGAGACGCTCCTCGACGAACTGGGGCCGCGCATCACGTTCCTGCATGCGACGCCGGCCGGTCGGCCGCTCTACGAGAAGCTGGGGTTCACCGTATGCGGCTCGCTGGGCCAATATCAGGGGAACGTGGATCGGCCCGCCGCCGTTGTCGTGCCTGACGGCGAGCGGCTGCGCGCTGGCTCGCCGGCCGACTGGCCGCGCCTCGTCGAACTCGACACGCATGCGTCCGGTCTCGAGCGCGAAGCGCTGTTGTCCGCGTTGCAGACGCGGGGAGAAAGCGTGGTGCTCGAACGCGACGGCGAGATCGTCGGGTTTTCGGTGCTGCGGCGCTTCGGTCGCGGTTACGTGGTCGGTCCGGTGGTCGCGCCGCGTTCGAGCGACGATGCGCGCGCGAAGGCGCTGATCGGCTATTGGCTGACGAAACGCGACGGTGACTTCGTGCGTATCGATGTGCCTGACGGGAGCAGTTTGCCGGGCTGGTTGAGCGAACAGGGACTGAAGCAGGTGGATGCCTGTTCGAAGATGGTTCGCAACGCGCCCGCCACCGGGCACGACGGTGCGGCCGACCCGACATTCGGACTGTACGGGCTGGTCAGTCAGGCGATGTTGTAGCCGTCGGCTGCGCCGCGACGGACGAACTCAGCGCGCCCGGCCTCCGCTGCTCGTCGATCGTGCGGGTCAGCGGCGACTGGACGTCGCCGGTGGCGGTCGCGCCGAACCGGCCGCGCCCGCCGCCGGTTCCCCGCACCACCGCGCGGCGCATGAAAGCACCGCATTTCACTCAACGCACGAGCGCGGCCGCGAAGTCGCGATACGTCCGCAACGGGCGGCCGAGGATCGCGGTCAGCCGCTCGACGTCGCCGGCTTCCGGCACCATCCCGTCGCTGACGTAGCGCTCGGCCATCAGCCGCATTTCGTACGCCATCCATTTCGGCATGAACGTCGCCAGGTTGTCTTCGAACGGCGTGGGATCGTCGCCGCCATACGCAACCGGCCGGCCGAGCGTGTCCGACCAGATCGACGCCAGTTGCGGGCCGGTCAGCGTGTCGGGCCCGACCAGATTGATGGTGTCGACCGGAAGCTTGTCCGGCGCGTCGTTGCGACGGATCAACTCGATCGCCGCGACTTCCGCGATATCGCGCACGTCGACCATCGCGACGCCCTTGCCGCCGATCGGCATCGGGTACACGCCGTGCCCGACGATCACGTCCTTCACCATCGATTCGTTATCCATGAAATACGCGGGTCGCAGGATCGTCGCGCCGAAGCCCATCTGCTCGATCATCCGCTCCGCGCCGGATTTCACCGCGAAGTGCGGCACGTTCACGAAGCGGTCGGCGTGCAGGACCGATAGATAGACGACGCGCTCGATGCCCGCTTCGCGGGCCAGGTTCAGCGCGATCAGCGCCTGCGTGAATTCGTCGCCCGCCACGCCATTGAGCAGGAACAGCGTGCGCACGCCGGAGAAGGCCGCCCGCAGCGCATCGACGTCAAGCATGTCGCCCGGTGCGACGGTCACTGCCGCCGGAAAATCGGCCTTGGCCGGATCGCGCACCAGCACGCGCACGTCGGCGCCGCGATCGAAGAGTTGACGGACGACCTGGCGGCCCACACGGCCGGTGGCGCCGGTAACGAGAATGGTCATGATGTTCACTCCTGAGGTAACGATGGGATTGACTGCCCACGTAAGTTAGGTGATCCATACATGATCCGGAAGATGTGATAAATAGACATGTCGTCTCACTGGTGGAACACATGGACCTGCTCGCTCTCGCCGATTTCAATCTCGTCGCCCGCCATGGCAGCTTCGGGGAGGCCGCGCGGGTCGCGGATCGCCCGAAGGCGACGCTGTCGCGCCGCGTGGCGGAACTGGAGAACAGTCTGTCGCTGCGTCTGTTCGAGCGCGGCTCGCGCGGCGTGAAGCTCACGCAGGAAGGGCGCGCGCTCTACGAGCGGACGGGCGCGCTCCTCGCGGAGCTGGCCGACAGCGCGTCGGCGATCGCAGCCGGGAGCGAGCGGCCGCGCGGCCGGCTGCGGATCAGCGCGCCGATGCTGTTTTCCCAGTTCGCGATGGGGAAGCTGGTGGCGACGTTCGCGCTGAGATACCCGGACGTCCGGCTGGAGGTGACGACCGAAGACCGGCCCGTCGACATGATCGAGGAAGGATACGACCTCGTGATCCGCGTAAACCCGGCCCCCGACGAGAGCCTGATCGGGCGCGTGTTCCTGCGCGACCGGCTGGTGGTCGTCGCGAAGCCCGAGCTGGCGCGGCCCGGCGGCGACGCGCCCACACCGGCACCGGCCGTGGTGCGCGACGGGAACGACACGCGCACTGCCTGGGAGGTCGCCGGACCGGCGGGGACCGCGCGTATCCCGATCGAACCGGTCGCAAGGCTGTCGTCGCTGAGCATGGTGCGCGATACGGTCCGCCTCGGCCTGGGCGCCGCATGCCTGCCGGCGTCGCTGGTGAGCCGCGACCTGGCCGCCGGCACGCTCGTCAGTTGGGGCGACGTGCCGGGTTCCGATATCGCGCTGTGGGCGCTGTATCCGTCCAGGCGATTATTGAGCGCGCGCGTGTCCGCGTTTCTCGATCACCTGAAGGACGCGTTTCCGTCAGGTGAGCCGGAAGAACTGGCGGCATACATCGAACCGGGGCAGTGAAACGACCATGATGGTCGCGGCAGCGCGCGTACCGCCGCCCGTTCCGACTCGAACCGCCGCGTTCACGCCGGTTCGGGCCGCGCGCAACATACGCGGTTCCGGCCTTCGCGCTTCGCGCGGTAGAGCGCCATGTCCGCCTGATGCGACAGCGCGTGCACGGAGGCGTGCCGCGCGCGCCGGCCGGTCGCACAGCCGATGCTGACGGTGAAAGCCGGCACGGTTTCCTTAAACCCGTCGAGCCGGTTACGCTCCACCTCGCGGCGAATCGCGTCGGCGACCCGCGCGGCGCCGTTTTCATCCGTATCCGGCAACACCGCGACGAATTCCTCGCCGCCGTAGCGCGCGGCGAGGTCGCCGCGCCGCCGCGTATGCGCGCGGATGCATTCGGCGAGAAAGCGCAGCGCGGTGTCGCCCTGCGCGTGCCCGTGCCGGTCGTTGTACTGCTTGAAATGGTCGGCGTCGATGAACAGCACCGACAGGGTGCCGCCGCTGCCGCGCTGCAGCCGCTCCCATTCGTTGGCCAGCGCGGTATCGAGCGCGCGACGATTGCACAATCCGGTCAACGGATCGGTACGCGTGAGATCGGTCAGCAGCGTCTGTTTGCGGAAATTGTCGCGCAGGGCGAAGGCCAGCAGCCAGACCACCGCACAGAACAATGCGCAGATCACGGATGCCGACACGCCGACCGTCCACGACAGGCGCCGGATGCCGGCCAGCACGTCGTTTTCGGCCGGCGCGACGACCGCGATCAGCGGGGTGCCCGGTATCCGCTGGTAGGTATACAACCGCACGATGCCGTCGATGCTCGAACGCGCGGGATAGAAGCCCGATTCGCTGTTCACCATCCGCTTGAAGGACGTCGAGCGACGCAGAAGGTTCATCTGGCCTTCGTTCAGCGACGGGTTTCTCGCGAGGATCGTGCCGTCCGCGCGGACAATCGCGCTGACCCCGTTGGGTCCGACGTCGAGGCGGGACAGCAGCTGCTCGAAGTAGGTGAGATCGACGGCGACGACCGCGATCCCGTCGAACGCATGATCCGGCCGTTCGATGCGTCGCGACAGCGCGATGGATTCCTTGCCGCCGCGCGAGCGTGCGCGATAGGGCTGGGAGACGTAGAGCCCGACGTTGTCCGCATCGCGATGGACCTTGAAGTAGTCGCGATCGGCGAAGTCCCAGCGGTGGGTCGTGCTGCAGCACCCGTCGATCAGCCGGCCACGGCTGTCGGTCACGCCCATGCCGGTCACGTATTGCGCGGCGGTGCGCTCGAACAGCAGGTCGTGCCGCAATCCGGCGTCCATGCGCTGCACGGCCGGCTTGCCGAGGTCGGCCGCCAGCGCGATCAGCGCGTTGTTCGACGTTTCGACCGTCCTCGCGATCTGGCTCGCGAGCACGGCCGCGACGTTGCGCGACGTCTCATGCGCATGCTCGACGACTTCGCTGCGCGCGACCCACAGCGTCACCGCGCTGATCCCGAGCGCCGCGAGCGACATCAGCGTACCCAACGCGCCGACGACGAACGGGTGGCGTCCGGCCCAGTCGGCGATTTTCTCGATCGAAGTGAATGCGGGCATGCTCGCGCTCGTGTTGAGACGCCGGCTGCACTTGCGCCGGCGCGGGTCCAATCCCCGTTAACGGCACGGCCGACAAAAAATCGAGGCCGGGATGGCCGCCCATCGACGACCACGGCCCGACGCGACGACGCAAACGTGTGCGGCCATGCGGCGATACGGCTCGAGCGGCGTCCGGCCCCGCGCCGATCACGTCGATTGATAACCGGACTGCATCAATCCTTCCAAAAATCGCACTTATCGTTTGATCGATACCGCGCCAACATGCCGGAAAACAACAATCGACCCGCCCCTCCCGCGTATTCCAGGATTTTCAGGAGACACCCAGATGCACCCCTCGTCCAGCCTTCCGGCCGAACGCTCGAAGGCCGCCGCGATCTTTCGCGTCACGGCCGGCAATTTTCTCGAGCAGTTCGACTT
>Ga0182007_10001587_pt1 | contig 12117 bp, 10 predicted proteins | sample Sormic07211113_1_FD_123023 | JGI IMG/M metagenome (GOLD analysis project Ga0182007, IMG submission 123023) | Rhizosphere microbial communities from Sorghum bicolor, Mead, Nebraska, USA - 072115-113_1 MetaG | ecosystem: Host-associated > Plants > Roots > Rhizosphere | place: USA: Nebraska... | reverse complement strand
GTGCGTGCTCGGGGAGTTGGTGCGGGTTCGGCGGTGTTTCTTGGACGGCTCTGTGCAGCCCCACAGACGGATCCGCCGGCTCCCTGGGTACGGGAGCCGGCGGATCCGGGGTGCGCTGTCATGTCGCTCACTTCGAGGGGCTGTTGAACTTCGCGGCCGACCAGAAGTAGCCGAGGACCGCGAGGGCCACGCACCAGGCGACGGCGAGCCAGCCGTTGTGGCCGATCCCGGTGCCCAGGAGGAGGCCGCGAAGCGTCTCGATGGCCGGGGTGAAGGGCTGGTACTCGGCGATCGGCCGGAACCAGCCCGGCATGCTGTGCAGGGGGACGAAGGCGCTGGACAGAAGCGGCAGCAGGATCAGCGGCATGGCGTTGTTGCTGGCGGCCTCCGCGTTGGGGCTGACCAGGCCCATGCCCACGGCGATCCAGGTGAGCGCCAGGGCGAAGAGCACGAGCAGTCCGAACGCCGCGAGCCATTCCACGGGCGTGGCGTCGGTGGAGCGGAAGCCGATGGCGGCCCCGACGGCTCCCACGAGCACCACATCGGCGATCGACTGCAGCACGCTGCCGATGACGTGCCCGATCAGGATGGAGCTGCGGTGGATCGCCATGGTGCGGAAACGGGCGATGATGCCCTCGCTCATGTCGGTGGCCACGGACACCGCCGTGCCGATCGTGGTGGAGCCGATGGTCATCAGCAGGACGCCGGGCACGATGTACGCGATGTAGGCGGAGCGTCCCGCGCCCCCGCTCATGGCGCCGCCGAAGATGTAGACGAACAGCAGCAGCAACATCACCGGGGTGAGCAGCAGGTTCAGGGTCAGGGACGGATAGCGGCGGGCGTGCAGGAGGTTGCGGCGCAGCATCGTGGACGAGTCGCGGACCGCGAGGGAGAGGCTGCTCATCGGACGTTCTCCTCGGGCTGGTCGGGAACCTCGGTGTCGCCGGTCAGGGCGAAGAACACGTCGTCGAGGTCGGGGGTGTGCACGGTGAGTTCGTCGGCCTCGACGCCGGCGGCGTCCAGCCGGTCGAGGAGGGAGCGCAGCTCGCGCTGGCTGCCGTCGCTGAGGATCTGCAGGGCGAGGGACTCGTCGTCCCGGGTGACCTCGCCGAGCGCGGTGGCGGCGGACGCGTAGACGGCCGGGTCGGTGAAGCGCAGCCGCACATGGCCGCCCGGCACGATCCGCTTCAGCTCGTCGGCGCTGCCCTCGGCGACGATCCGGCCGCCGTTCAACACGGCGATCCGGTCGGCGAGTTCGTCGGCCTCCTCCAGGTACTGGGTGGTGAGGAAGACGGTGACCCCGTCGGAGACCAGTTCGCGGACGATCCCCCACATGGTGTGCCGGGAACGCGGGTCCAGTCCGGTGGTCGGCTCGTCGAGGAAGATGATCCGCGGAGCGCCGACCAGCGTCATGGCGATGTCGAGGCGGCGCTTCATACCGCCGGAGTAGGTCGAAGCGGGCTTCTTCGCGGCCTCCACCAGGTCGAAGCGCTCCAGGAGTTCGGCCGTCACCCGCCGCCCCTCGGCCTTCGGCAGGTGGTGCAGGTCCGCCATGAGGCGCATGTTCTCCTCGCCGGTGATCAGCGCGTCCACGGCGGAGAACTGTCCGGTGACGCCGATCGAGGCGCGCACCTCGCCCGGCGCGGTGGCGAGGTCGTGGCCGGCGACCCGGGCCTGTCCGCCGTCGGCGGGGATCAGCGTGGACAGGATCTGCACGGTGGTGGTCTTGCCGGCGCCGTTGGGGCCGAGCAGGGCGAACACGGACCCCGCGGGGATGCTCAGGTCGATGCCGTCGAGGACGAGTTTGTCGCCGTAGGACTTGCGCAGGCCGTCCGCTGAGATGGCCAGGTTGCCGGTCATGGTGGTTGCTCCTCGGGAGGGCTCGGGTTCAGAGGCTGCGGGCGGTGATGTCGCCGTAGGAGGTGGTGGCGCGGATGTCGAGGTCGGCGGTGCCGTCGTTCCTGAGGGCGTTGCTGACCCTGCCGTAGGAGGTGCCGGCGTCCAGGGAGGCGGAGGAGCCGCGGGCGGCGCCGACCGAGATGTCGCCGGAGCGGGTGCTCAGCACGACCGCGCCGCGCACGGCCTCGGTGACGGTGAGGTCGCCCTTCTGGGTGCTGATCTCGGCGTCGCCGCCGAGCCGGCCGACCGAGATGTCGCCGTCCTGGAGGGTGAGGCGGGCGTTGTTGGTCTCGTCGAGCTTGACCGGGCCCTGGGCCGCCTCGACGGTGACGTCACCGAGCCGTCCCACGCCCCGGAACTCGGCGGCGGCCGCCCTGGCCTCCACCCGGGAGCCGGCGGGCAGTCGGACGGTCACCTCGACGGCACCGGAGGGGCCGAAGAGCTCGTTCCTCGGGGCCTTCCTCGCGATCCGCAGGACGCCCTCGTCGTAGTTGACCTCGATCTCCTCGGCCGCCCTCACGTCCCGGCTCTTCGCGGGGTCGACGGGCAGGACCTCGACCACGGTGTCGGACCGGTCGGCGGCGATGAACTGGACCCGGCCGGCGGGGATGTCGAGGACGGCGGCGATCGGGGCGGGGGTCTTGAAGTTCTGCATCGTGCTCTCCTGTGACTCATTGTGGCGTGTTGTTTCCGATGAAGGAAAAGCTACGTTGCGTTCACGGTAACGGCAACATACTTGTTGCGATGAACAGCAGTAACCGCAGGTGAAAGCGCGAAATTCATTGCAACGATTCTCGCGGTTAATGCAACTCCAGCCCGTCTCTCGTTGCAATGAAATGGAGGTGAAGGCTATGGTCGGCGTAGTACGGACGACGGACCGCCACGGGCACGAAGGAGACCGCGATGCCGGGAGGCAGGCTCACTCAGCAGGAGCGCCAGCAGATCGCACTGGGGCTGGGCGACGGCCTCGCCTACGCGGAGATCGCCCGGCGTCTGGACCGCCCGACCTCGACCATCACCCGCGAGGTCATGCGCAACGGCGGCCCCAACTCCTACCGCGCCGACCTCGCCCACCGCGCCACCGAACGCCGCGCGCACCGACGCCGGCAGGCCGCGCCCCGGGAGGCCGGGGCGACCGAGCAGCCGTACGGGCGGGACGCCGAGGCGGTGCGCGAGTACGAGGAGACGTTCACGACCATCCTCATGCAGTCGGGGCTCTCCACCATGCAGGCCCGGGTGATGGCCTGTCTCACCCTCACCGACACGGGCGTGCTCACCGCCGCCGAACTGGTCCAGCGGCTCAACGTCAGCCCGGCCTCCGTCTCGAAGGCGATCGCGTTCCTGGAAGGGCAGGGACTGGCCCGCCGGGAGCAGGGCGAGGGCCGCCGCGAGCGCTACATCGTCGACGACGACATCTGGTACCAGTCGATGATGGCCAGCGCCCGCGCCACCGCCCAGATCGTCGGCATCGCCCAGCAGGGCGTCGGCGTCTTCGGCCCCGGCACCCCGGCCGGTGTCCGCCTGGAGAACGTCGCCCGCTTCCTGGAGTTCGTCAGCGAGAACACCGCCCGCGCCGCCGAACAGGCCCGCGAGATCCTCCACTCGAAGTCCACCGAGACGCCCTGAGTCGGCACCCCGCCGGAAGGGGCTGCTCGAAGCCGGTCGGCGGGTCGTTCAAAGCCGGCCGTCGGTCCGCCCCTCCGTCACCGTGTCCGCGAAGGCGCGAGCCGCCGGGCTGAGCGCGTCCCAGCGGCGTACGGCCCAGCCGACCCGCAACCCCCGCAGCGCGGGCACCGGAATCAGCCGCAACGCCCCCTCGCCCGGCACCGTCAGCCCCGACAGGGCGGGTACGACCGCCCGGCCGACCCCGAGTTCGGCGAGCAGCAGGGCCGTGTCCCAGTCGGCGATGCTGGTGTCGTAGCCCAGCCGTACCCCGAACTCCGCGCAGGCACCGTCGAGTTGGAGGGCGAAGGCGGAGTTCGGGGGGGAGCCGGATCACCCGCAGTCCGTCCAGCCCGCCGGGCTCCAGGGACCGGCGCCCCGCCGGCGGATCGTCGGCCCGCACCGCCGGCACCCACGGCAGCTCCGCCACCGCCCGCTGCTCGATGCCCCGGGCGGGCGGGCCCAGGGTGATCCACGCCAGGTCGAGCGTGCCGTCGATCAGCGCGTCGCTCCTGGGCCTCTTCACCCCGTCTCAGGCCCCTCCTGTCCACCGCGGCCTGGCTGGACTGTCCGACGGTCCTGGCCCCCGCAGGCCCCGGCTCCTGACCTGACACGTCTCCTCGTCGGCCACGGCTCTTGACTTCCCAAGACCCCCGCGCGACAGTCCCCACCACTCCGCACCTCCGCACCTGCGCAACTCACCCCATCCCCAGTCCGGTTGGAGCGACCTGCCATGGCCAAGAGCGCGGACCCCGCAAGACGTACGACACCGGCCGGCCCACTGCCCTCCCGGCGGCAGGTGCTGGGCACCACGGCCGCCACCGGCCTCGCCCTCGCCGCCGGCGGTGTCACCCGTACGGCCGCCGCCGCCGACCTCACCGTCCTCGGCACCTACGACGTCGTCGTCATCGGCGCCGGCGCCGCGGGGATGACGGCCGCTCTCACCGCGGCCAAGCAGGGGCTGAGCACGGTCGTCGTGGAGAAGGCCCCCACCTTCGGCGGATCGGCCGCCCGGTCCGGTGCCGGGATCTGGATCCCGAACAACCCGGTGATCCTCGCGGCCGGCGTCCCGGACACCCCCGCCAAGGCCGCCGCCTATCTCGCGGCCGTGGTCGGCTCGGACGTCCCCGCCGCCCGGCAGAGCGCCTTCCTCTCCCACGGCCCCGACATGATCTCCTTCGTCATGGCCAACAGCCCCCTCCGCTTCCGCTGGATGGAGGGGTACAGCGACTACTACCCCGAGCTGCCCGGCGGACTTCCGGGCGGCCGCTCCATCGAACCCGACCAGTTCGACGGCAACCTCCTCGGCGCCGAACTCGCCCACCTCAATCCGCCGTACATGCGGGTCCCGGCCGGCATGGTCGTGTTCAGCGCCGACTACAAGTGGCTCGCCCTCGCCGCGGTGAGCGTCAAGGGCGCCGCCGTGGCCGCCGAGTGCCTGGCCCGGGGGACCAAGGCGGCGCTGCTGGGGCAGGCCCCGTTGACCATGGGGCAGTCACTGGCGGCGGGCCTGCGGAAGGGACTGCTGGACGCGGGGGTGCCGGTGTGGCTGAACACCCCGCTCACCGAACTGCACGTCGAGGGCGGGGCCGTCACCGGAGCCGTGGTGACGAGGAACGGGGCCTCCGGACTCGTCCGCGCCCGGCGTGCCGTCGTCGTCGGCTCCGGCGGCTTCGAACACAACGCCGCCATGCGCGCCCAGTACCAGCAGCAGCCCATCGGAACCGACTGGACGGTGGGCGCCAAGGAGAACACCGGCGACGGGATCAGGGCCGGGGCGGCGGTCGGCGGCGCGCTCGGCCTGATGGACGACGCCTGGTGGGGACCGGCCATCCCGCTGCCCGACCAGCCCTACTTCTGCCTCGCCGAACGCACACTCCCCGGCGGGCTCCTCGTCAACGCCGCCGGCGCCCGGTTCGTCGACGAGGGCGCCCCGTACAGCGACGTCGTCCACACCATGTACCGGCGCAACCCGACCGCCCCCGACATCCCGGCCTGGCTGGTCGTCGACCAGAACTACCGCGACCGCTACCTCTTCAAGGACGTGCTGCCCACCTTCGCCTTCCCCGACAACTGGTACAGCTCCGGCGCCGCCCACAAGGCCTGGACCCTCGACTCCCTCGCCGGCTCCATCGGCGTCCCCGCCGCGGCCCTCCGCTCCACCGTCGACCGCTTCAACTCCCTCGCCCTGAAAGGAACCGACAGCGACTTCCACCGCGGCGACAGCGCCTACGACCACTACTACACGGACCCCTCCGTCCTCCCGAACTCCTGCCTCGCGCCCCTGTGGCTGCCCCCGTACCACGCCTTCCGGATCGTCCCCGGCGACCTGGGCACCAAGGGCGGCCTGGTCACGGACGCACACGCCCGGGTACTGCGCGCCGACGGCTCCGTGATCCAGGGCCTCTACGCCGCCGGAAACGCCAGCTCGGCCGTGATGGGGCACAGCTACGCGGGCGCCGGGTCGACGATCGGGCCGGCGATGACGTTCGGGTACATCGCGGCGATGGATGTCGCGGGGGCGCTCTAGTCCTGTGGCGGCTTGCGGGCGATGAGGGACGCCTGGTCCGAGACCTCACGGGGGTCGGGTTCGCGCACCGTCTGCGAGACGAGCGCGAACCCGGCCGCCCGGAGCAGTTCCGCGATCAGCTCCGGACGGCGCCGCCGGAAGGTCAGCGCCACCGGGTGCCCCCAGGGCCGGTCGTGGTGCCGGTCCTCGGCACCGGCCTGGAAGGCGACCAGGAGATGCCCGCCGGGCGCCAGGACGCGGTGGAACTCGCCGAAGAGGGAGGGAAGTTCATCCACAGGGGTGTGGATCGACGAGTACCAGGACAGCGCACCCGCGAGCGCCCCGTCGGCAAGGTCCAGCTCCAGCATCGAGCCCCGCTCGAACCGCAGCCCCGGGTTCTCCCGCCGGGCGATGGCCAGCATCGACTCCGACAGGTCGACCCCGAAGACGGACAGCCCGAGGGAGGCGAGGTGCCCGGTCACCCGCCCCGGACCGCACCCGAGGTCGGCCACCGTGCCGTCGTGGCCCACGAGTTCGGCGAACCCCCGGAGCACCGCCCGGTCCAGCGGATGGGAGGCGGGCCGCTCGTCCCGGAACATCTCGGCATAGTCCTCGGCGACGGCGTCGTAGAACGTACGGGTCTCGGCGATGAAGTCGGTCATGGCGGGCGACCCTACCCACCCCCACCGACAACCGCCCTCGCCCCGCCCCTCAGTCCAGCAGCCCCGCGGCCGTCAGCACCCGGGTCAGGTCCGTCCGGGACCGCACCCTCAACTTGCGGTAGATACGGGTGAGATGCGCCTCCACCGTCTTCCGCGACACGAACAGCGACGCCGCCGCCTCCACGTTGTTCAGCCCCCGCGCCACCGCCCGCGACACCGCGGAAGGCGGCGTACCGCTGGGCGAGGGGAGCGCGGCCGAGGATCAGGGGGCGCAGGACGGGGTGGCGGAAGTCCAGGCCCTCGGCGGTCGCGTGGATCAGACCGTCCTCCTCGGCGGGCCCGAGGGCGTCCAGGGTGAGCCCGGCCGCCTCCAGCGCCTTGCGGAGGGCGCCGGCCTCCCCGGAACGCCCGGCGGCGAGCACGACCAGCGCCCGGCGGGCCGGCTCCGGGAGCCCGTCGATCCGCGCTGACCAGGCACGTTCCAGAGGACGGCCGAGCGAGGGCGCGTCCAGCAGCGGCCGCTCCCCGCGCGCCTGCTCCTCGGTCAGCCCGGCGGCGATCTCGTGCAGGGCCAGCGGGTTCCCGCCGCCGATCCGGACCAGCTCCGCCAGCACGGCGGGGGCCAGCTCCCGCCCCGCCCCGCGCAGCAGCTCCGCGCACTCGTCGGCCGACAGCCCGCCCAGCTGCACCGCCGGGACGCTGTGACGCGTCCCCGACTCGCCGTGGTCCTCGCGGGAGCCGAGCGCCAGCGCGATCCGCTCCCCGGCCGGCCGGCGCGCGATTAACAGCAGCACCCGCTGCGAGGACGGGTCCACCCAGTGCAGATCGTCGACGAGCACGACCACCGGCCGCTCCTCGGCCGGCGCCGCGAGCACGTTCAGCGCACCCAGACAGGCCGCGTACGGATTCCCGGGCGCCGCCGCCTGCCCGTCTCCGCCGCCGGACAGCGCCAGACACGACTCCAACGCCGCCCGCTGGGCCCCCGGGAGCTCCCTGAAACGGGAGGAAAGGGGCATCAGCAGATCCCCCAGCGCGGCGAACGGCAACACGGTCGCGGTCTCGATGCCCCGCGCCCGCAGCACGGTCGCCGCGCCCCCGGACCGCGCCCGCCGGTCCGCGTAGTCGAGCAGGGCCGTCTTCCCGATGCCGGGCTCACCCCACAGCAGCAGCGCCGCCCCGCCGTCCCGGCCCGCCGCCAGCAGGTCGTCCATCAGCCCGCGTTCCCGCTCCCGGCCCACCAGCGGGGCCGGACTCCGGGTCGGGGCACTCCTGTCCACAGGTCGAGCGGTCCCCCCGTGCATGCTCACTCCTAGGCGCCCTCGCCCTCATCATGCCCCTCGGCGGCAGGCTCCTGAAGGCCGGTCGCGAAGGGGCCCCGCGCTTCTACGGCAGCTGCTGTACGCCGTCGTCCCTAGGGACTTCCCCGACGCGCGGCGCCGCGGCACCGACTTGACTGAGACCCTCGCCCGCTCCCGCGGGCCCGTACGAACGGAGCCGCTGGATACGGGGGTGATCCTGCGGCTACGGGCCGGGGGGCGGGCGAGGCGGGGGACGATCGGGGACGAGCCGGGGGTGCCCGGAACGGGCAGGGTGTCAGGAACGGGCAGGGTGTCAGGAACAGGCAGGAGCCCCGTTGCCTTGCGGCACGGGGCTCCTTGGGTACTGCTATTTGTTCCGGATCAAAGCACCAGGCTCCGAGACCGAATGATCAGACGGATATGACTGATCAGACGGGGGTGACGTTCTCCGCCTGCGGGCCCTTCGGGCCCTGGGTCACGTCGAAGGAGACCTGCTGGTTCTCCTCCAGCGAACGGAAGCCGCTCGCGTTGATCGCGGAGTAGTGAACGAAGACGTCGGGGCCGCCGCCTTCCTGGGCGATGAAGCCAAAGCCCTTTTCGGCGTTGAACCACTTCACGGTTCCGGTAGCCATAAGCCCTCCTTGGGCCCAAAGGGTTGCCCTGCTCCAGAACCCTGCAAGTGTGAAAACAAGTCCCGCACTACTGCATACGTCTGAAAACGACTAGAGCCTGCGGTTACATGCTCCGCAGGCTCTGTACTGCAAGGGAAACCAAACTGCAACTTGCGGCGAGCCTAGCACGCGGGCAGCCGAAAGCAATAGAGGCCAAGATCACGTCACCCAGACGTTTGAAGATCGTGGAGAGGTTGACGGGAGTGACTACTCCGGGGTCGAAGTCCGGAGCCTACCCCACGGGGTCTACTGTCGCGATGTGGACAATTCTCGCACCCGGCCGCGCGTCGGCCACATCCAGTTCCTGAACTGCCTGCCCCTGTACTGGGGGCTCGCGAGAACGGGTACGCTCCTCGACTTCGAGCTCACCAAGGACACCCCGGAGAAGCTCAGCGAGAAGCTGGTGCAGGGCGACCTGGACATCGGCCCCATCACTCTCGTCGAGTTCCTGCGCAACGCCGACGACCTGGTCGCCTTCCCCGACATCGCCGTCGGCTGCGACGGCCCGGTGATGTCGTGCGTGATCGTCTCCCAGGTCCCGCTGGACCGGCTGGACGGCCGCCGGGTCGCTCTCGGCTCGACCTCCCGCACGTCGGTCCGCCTGGCCCAGCTCCTCCTGTCCGAGCGCTACGGCGTCCGGCCCGACTACTACACCTGCCCGCCCGACCTCGGCCTGATGATGCAGGAGGCGGAGGCGGCCGTACTCATCGGGGACGCGGCGCTGCGGGCCAACCTGCACGACGGCCCGCGCTTCGGCCTCGACGTGCACGACCTCGGCGCACTCTGGAAGGAGTGGACCGGACTGCCCTTCGTCTTCGCCGTCTGGGCCGCCCGCCGCGACTACCTCGAACGCGAGCCGGTCATCACCCGCCGCGTCCACGAGGCCTTCCTCGCCTCCCGCAACCTCTCCCTGGAGGAGGTCGGCAAGGTCGCCGAACAGGCGGCACGCTGGGAGGAGTTCGACGAGCAGGTCCTGGAGCGGTACTTCACCACGCTGGACTTCCGCTTCGGCGCCCCGCAGCTGGAGGCGGTGGCGGAGTTCGCCCGCCGCGTCGGCCCGACCGCGGGTTTCCCGGCGGACGTGAAGGTCGAACTGCTCCAGCCGTGATCCGGCGGGGAACGGCGCACTACCCTTTTCACGTCGTTAGCGGGGGACCCGGGCACCCGGGGACCCGGGGACCCCGGGGAGACGGGGGAGGGGTGGACGCCATGCAGCCGCTGGGAGCCGACGAGCCCACCGTCGTGGGGCCCTACCGGCTGCTCGGCCGGCTGGGCTCCGGCGGGATGGGCCGCGTCTACCTGGGGCGCAGCGCGGGCGGCCGCACGGTCGCGGTGAAGATCATCCACCCGCACTTCGCGCTCGACGAGGAGTTCCGGGCCCGTTTCCGCCGCGAGGTGGCGGCGGCCCGTCGCGTGGGCGGCGCCTGGACGGCCCCCGTCCTCGACGCCGACCCCGAGGCGCCCGTCCCATGGGTCGCCACCGGCTACGCGGCGGGCCCGTCACTGGCCGCGGCGATCGCGGACGGCGGCCCGCTGCCCGCCCCTTCGGTACGGGTACTGGGCGCGGGCCTCGCCGAGGCGCTGACGGCGGTCCATGAACTGGGCCTGGTGCACCGGGACGTGAAGCCGTCCAACGTCCTGCTGACCCTCGACGGCCCCCTTCTGATCGACTTCGGCATCGCCCGGGCCACGGACGGCACGGCCTCACTGACCTCGACGGGCGTCTCGATCGGCTCGCCCGGCTACATGTCGCCCGAGCAGATCCTGGGGAAGGGGGCCACGGGCGCCGCCGACGTGTTCTCGCTCGGCGCGGTGCTCGCGTACGCGGCGACCGGCCGGCCGCCCTTCCCGGGCGACTCGTCCGCGGCACTCCTCTACAAGGTCGTGCACGAGCAGCCCGAACTCGGCCCGCTGGACGGCGAGTTGCGCGAGGTCGTGGAAGCGTGCCTGGCCAAGGACCCGTCCGCGCGGCCCGCTCCCGCGGAGATGGCCCGCCGGCTGGCTCCCGAGGGGGCGGCCCGTCTGGTGGCGGGCGGCTGGCTGCCGGGAACCCTGGTCGAACAGGTCAGCCGGAGCGCCGTACAACTCCTCAACCTGGAGGCCGGACAGGGCGACCCCGCCTCGGGTCCGGTGGGCTTCAGCAGCCCGTCGGTCGGGGACGGGGTGGTGGCCGGGGGGTCGGTGAGCGGCGGGGTGGAGGTTGTGGGGCCGACGGATGGGGACGCCCTCGGGGTGTTCGGTCCGGCACCGGTCATGGCTACGGCTCCGCCTGCGACGGGGCCCGCCGGTACCGGCAGTCGTCTCGGTCCTGCCGGTCCTGCCCCTGTTTCCACCGGCTCCGGGGCTGAGCCGAGGGATGCGGTGCCGGGGGGAGGGGGGTCGGCGGACGCGGTGCCCGGGGAACAGCGGCCGGGCCGGCTGACGGTTTCCGTGGCGGCCTCCTCGGCGCCGGGGGACGGTGGGCGCGGGCGGCGGCTGAGTTGCACGGTGGCGTTGGCGGTCGCGGGAGCGTTGGCGGCGGTGACGGTGGGGTCGGTGTTCCTGTTCGACCTGCTGCCGGGCAAGGGGAACGACCACGCGTCGGGGAGCGGCGACCAGGGGGCGTACTCGTCCGCACCCGGCCCGGCTTCGAGTGCGACCCCCACTTCTTCGAGTCCGAGTACGACGCCGAGGGGCACGGCGAGTGAGGTCCCCGGCCCGTCGGGCGCCGTACCGGCGTCGTACATCGGCACGTGGGAGGGCCAGGCGACCGCGCTGAACGGCGCGTTGCCGGACGGGACGTTCCGGTTGACCGTGCATCAGGCGGGCGTGGGGCAGGAGTTGGGGCGGCTCCGGCAGACCGACCAGCTGGGCGGGGTCTGCAACGACGTACTGACGCTGAAGAAGGTGACGAGGACGGAGCTCGTCACGACGTCGGTGGGCGCCGAGAACAATCACGCGGGGTGCGATCCGTCGGCCCATACGGTGCGGTTGTCGCGGGTGGGCGACGACTTGAAGTACGTGGCGGAGAGCGAGGCGGAGGGGAATCCCACGGCGCGGATGTCGAAGGTGGGGTAGCGGGGGAGCGGGGGAGCGGGGGAGCGGGGCGGTGGAGGCGGAACTGCCCCACCGCCCTTTTCCTATGCCCGAGGACGCCTACTCCCCATCGCCCCCTCCACCACCATGCCTTTCCCCACACCCGCCACCGCCGGGCGGGGGAGTAGGAGGCGCGGGAGTCTGCGGGTCGGTTTCCCCTCCTCCCGTGGCCGGAGGAGCCGGCTCGCCTTCTCCCGGTGCCGTCACGGGCGGCTCGCCCGGAGCGGGGTAGGTCGGCGCCCCGGGCACCGGATCGGTCGGCTGCCCGGGCGCGGGCGTGGGCTGGGAGGGCTGGCTCGGCGCAGGGTCGGTGGGTTGTCCGGGCGTGGGCGCGGGCGTGC
>Ga0182007_10001581_pt1 | contig 12132 bp, 9 predicted proteins | sample Sormic07211113_1_FD_123023 | JGI IMG/M metagenome (GOLD analysis project Ga0182007, IMG submission 123023) | Rhizosphere microbial communities from Sorghum bicolor, Mead, Nebraska, USA - 072115-113_1 MetaG | ecosystem: Host-associated > Plants > Roots > Rhizosphere | place: USA: Nebraska... | reverse complement strand
CCGCCTCCGCGGGCTCCGGTGAACACGGCGTCGGCCTGGACAAGGTGCTGGCGGCCGCCCGGGCCGAGGGCCTCACCGACCCCGTGGAGATCGTGCCGCCCGCCGACGCGGAATCCGCCTACGTCGTCAGGCAGGTCCGGCGCAGCTGGCCCGAGAAGCAGGACTCGGTCGCGGTCGACCCGGGCGACGGCAAGGTCGTCGACGTGCTGCGGTTCGACGACTACCCGCTGCTGGCCAAGCTGACCCGCTGGGGCATCGACCTGCACACCGGCGTCCTGTTCGGCCTGGTCAACCAACTGGCCCTGATGGCGCTCGCGCTGGCGCTGATCCTGCTGATCGTCTGGGGCTACCGAATGTGGTGGCAGCGTGGCCGCGGCTTCTCCTTCGGCCGGCCGATCCCGCGCGGGGCCTGGCAGCAGGTGCCGCCGACGGTACTGGTCCCCGCCGTCGGCGTCATCGTCGTACTCGGCTGCTTCGTCCCCCTGCTCGGCATCTCGCTCGCCGGATTCGTCCTCGCGGACGTCGCCCTCGGCGAGATCGCGCACCGGCGCGGACGGCGCACCTACGGAGGTGACCCCGCCGTGAAGTAGCGTGCGGCGACTGCCGACGCCGGAGGGAGACGAAGAGGTGCTGCGCGCTCTGCTGGACGGAACGCGGGCGAGGGACGGCGACGCGGGGGAGTGACCATGCGATGACGGCCGGGCCCGGTTCCACCGAGGAAACCGGGCCCGGCCGTCGTGTCGTCCGTCATGGCGTGTCGTACGGTCCTGGCCCCGACGCCTTCGCGCGGTACAGCTCAGATCCGCTCGAAGTCGCCCGCCAGCGCCGAGGCGATCCGCAGATGCGACTCGGCCTCCTCCTGCCGGCCCTGCCGCTCCAGCGTGCGGCCCAGCATCAGCCGGGCGTAGTGCTCCACCGGGTCCCGCTCGACGAGGACACGCAACTCGGCCTCGGCGCGGTTCAGTTGGGCGGAGTGGTAGTAGGAGCGGGCCAGCAGCAGCCGCGGTCCGGTCTGCTCCGGCACCTCCTCGACCAGCGCGCCCAGGACGCGGGCCGCGGCGGCGTAGTCCTTGGCGTCGAAGAACATCCGCGCGCGCTCCCAGCGCTCGGCCGGTGTCCCGTGGTCGTAGTACGTCGTGTTCACTGCCGACCTCCTTCGGCCTGCTCAACCCGACGAGGTCGGTGCGTATTCCACCCCCGTGTTCCACCCCCGTGTTCCACTCCCGTGGCGAAGGGGGCCTCAGGCCGACAGGGCGGCCAGTTCGGCGTTGGCGCGCTGGGTCACCAGGGTCAGCACACGGCCGGCCGCGGCGAGGTCCTCCTCCGGTATGCCGCCCCAGATCCGCGCCGAGAACTCGGCGCTCTCGGCGCTGACTTCGGCGTAGAAGGCGCGTCCGGCGTCGGTGGCCCGGATCCGGGACTCCTCGGCTGCGAGCAGCCCCTTGGCGATGAGCTCCTCGACGACTCCCCGTGCGTGGGCCGAGTCGACCTTGAGCGAGCCGACGACCTGCGCGACGAGCTCCTCCCGCTCCAGGGGCGCCTCGGCGACGGTGACGAGCCTGAGGGTGATGTTCTGCGGAAAAGTGGCGCTGTGCCGGGCCAGAACGGTCTCCAGGACGGCCCGGGCCGCGTAGTGGGCCAGGCCCAGGGCGCGGGCGTCGGCGAGAGGTGCGGTGGTGGTCATGACTGTTCCGTCTCTTTCGCTTGTTCTTTCTCGACTGTCTCGGTGTTGTCCGTCCGGGTGTTGTCGTCGAACGGATCGATAGGTGCGTCGCTGAACGGATGGACAGGTGTGTCGCTGAACGGATCAAGAGGTGCGTCGAGCAACTCCGCCAGATCGCGGACGAACGCCCGCCCGCGCGGGCTGTCCAGGCCGCCGAGCGGCTCCATGAACTGCCGCAGCAGACCCTGTACGACCGTGATCGCGCGCCCGGTGACCTCGCGGCCCCGCTCGGTGAGCGCCAGTTGCACGGCGCGGGGGTCGCGGGGGTCCCGGGCGCGTTCGAGGAGGCCGGCCGACTCCAGGCCGCGGGCCAGTTTGGAGACGTACAGCGGCTCCAGACCCACGTGGTCGGCGAGCCGGCGCTGACTGGGCCGCTCGCCGGCGCGGTGCATGCCGTACAGCGAGGCGACCAGCGAGTACTGCGCGTGGGTCAGCCCGAGGGGGGCCACCGCCCGGTCGACGGCCACCCGCCACTTCATCGACAGACGCCACACCAGAAAGCCGGGTGTCGCCTTCTCGGAACCGTTGCTCATGGCAAATACAGTACATGGCTACTATGTACATGGCTACTATTTTTGGGATGTCGGCGGGACAGCCCGGGTGACGGACTGACGGGAGCGGCCTCGCGGGACTAGGTTGGGCGCCATGAGCAATCTTGATCGCGAGGCGGTTCCCGCCGTGTGCGGCGGCCGCGGCTTCGTGGTGGCGGAGCCCGTCCGTGAACTCCTCAGCCCTCGACGCGTCAAGCTCGGCGAGTCCAGCGAGGTCCGCCGACTGCTGCCCAACCTCGGCCGCCGTATGGTCGGTGCCTGGTGCTTCGTCGACCACTACGGGCCCGACGACATCGCCGAGGAACCCGGCATGCAGGTCCCGCCGCACCCCCATATGGGTCTGCAGACGGTGAGCTGGCTGCACCAGGGCGAGGTGCTGCACCGCGACTCGACCGGCAGCCTCCAGACGATCCGCCCCCGCGAACTGGGCCTCATGACCTCCGGCCGGGCCATCAGCCACTCCGAGGAGAGCCCCCGCCCGCACGCCCGCTTCCTGCACGGCGCCCAGTTGTGGGTGGCCCTCCCGGACAGCCACCGCCACACCGAGCCGCACTTCGAACACCACGCCGAACTGCCGAGGGTCACCGCGCCCGGTCTCAAGGCCACGCTGATCCTGGGCAGCCTCGACGGCGCGACCTCGCCCGGCACCACGTACACCCCGATCGTCGGCGCCGACCTGACGCTCGCCGCGGGCGCGGACGTACGCCTTCCGCTGGAGCCGGACTTCGAGTACGCGGTCCTGTCCATGTCCGGCGAGGCCCACGTCGACGGTGTGCCCGTGCTGCCCGGCTCGATGCTCTACCTCGGCTGCGGCCGCACCGAACTCCCGCTGCGCGCCGCCTCGGACGCCGGTCTGATGCTGCTGGGCGGCGAGCCGTTCGAGGAGGAGCTGATCATGTTCTGGAACTGGATCGGACGGTCGCAGGAGGAGATCGTGCAGGCTCGCCGGGACTGGATGGAAGGGTCGCGCTTCGGTGAGGTGAAGGGCTACGAGGGTGCCCCCTTGCCTGCCCCCGAGTTGCCGACGACGCCCCTGAAGCCGCGGGGAAGGCTCCGCTGACCTGCGCAAACGGCTGATCATTCGGTGCTGGGCGGGCGACGGGTTGCAGGGGTGCTGTCTCCCGCTCGGCGGCCGCTCGCGGGAGGGCGGATGGAAGTGCCGCAGCTGCAGTCTCCGCCGCTGGACGGTCATGGGGTCTGGCAGTCTGTGGGCGGCTGTGGCAGGGCTCTTGCTGACCCTTTGCTCATACTACTGACACGTCATCAGTTCCTGTCGGTGGTTCGGGTTCTACCTCTGCCGGGTCGGGGTGGTCGTCGCATGCTGTATGGCCACCAGGTGGATTTCCGACTGGTGGGCGACCGGTGAGCCGTGCCCGGGTGACACTACGTGTGGCATGTTTCATGCCACGTCAGTCGGCTCGCAGCACATCGAGTGTGGTGAGTGCCACGTGGAGCTCGGTGCGCTGGTCGCCCGATTCGAGGTCACGGTCGAGGAGACGCTCGATGGTGCGCAGGCGTTGGTACACGGTCTCGCGGGAGAGGCCGCTTTGGCGGGCGGCAGTCGTCTTGTTGCCGGCTGCGTCCAGGTAGTGGCGCAGGGTCCTCACTAGATCGGTGCCGTGTTGAGTGTCGTGGTCGATGAGGCGCCGGAGCTGCCGTTCGGTGTACTCCTGGATCCGGGTGTCCTCACGGATGGCGTACAGCAGGCGGCGCAGGCCGATGTCGGACAGCTCGTGGAAGGAGCGGTCCGGGGGGAGGGGCTGGTGGGGTGGGGTGGCCTCGGCGACGCGGGCGGCCTCGCGGAAGGAGCGGGCGCTCTCGGTGAGGTCCGCGACCTCGGAGCCGACACTCACCACTGCTCCCGGGACCAGGCCCAGTACCGTGCCGGACAGGCGGTCGACGACGGGACGCCAGGTCTGGGAGGTGCGCAGGGCCAGCAGGATGCCGAGGCGGTCGGGGGTGAGTTGGCCGACGAGGGCGGGCACGCCTGCCGTCCTGAGCTCCTGCAGCAGACGGGACTCGGTCTCGGCTTCCCCTTTCCCGGCGCGCAGGTCCACCAGGACAGCGATGAAGTGGCTTCGATCGGTCGGCAGGCCCAGTGCGGCGCAGCGGGCGCGGGCGTCCTCCGCGGAGCGGTGGCGCTGTTCCACCAGGTCGAGCAGGGCGTTCCGGTGCGCGGTGCGTTCCCATGGGGTGGGGTGGATGAGGCGAGCGACGGTCAGTGCCATCGCGGTCCTCTCCAGCAGGGTGACGTCCTCCGGTCCGAACGCCGGTCCTTCGGTGCGCGGTGGGAGCATGGCCACGCGACCCCAGCGCTCACCCTGGTACTCGACGGACGCCGTGAGCCAACCCTCCGGGCCGCGTATCGCCGTGCTGTCGCCGGGCACGGTCGCCCTGGAGCGCTGCTCCCAGCCGGCGAGTGCCTCCTCGACCGTGCGTCCGGACGGCTCGCAGATCAGGGCCTGGTGTACCAGGTTCTCCAGTACGACCGTGCGGCCGCTCATCTCCGCCGCCGCACGCACCACGTCCTGCGGCCCGGCACCGCGGAGGGTCAGGGTGGTGAACGCCTCGTGGATGCGCTGAGTGCGGCGCATCGCCTCGGCCTGGTTGCCGAGCAGGAGGGCGTGCACGACCTGTGTGACCTCCAGGAAGTTGACATCCTTGGTCAGGGTGACAAGGGGCAGGCCGCGACGGCGGCAGGCGTCGACGAGTGTGTCCGGCGGGCGGTGAAAGCGGCGTACGAGTTCGATGACCAGGGCCGCGGCCCCGATGTCGGCGAGTTCGTCGACGTACCTGCGCACTCCGGCCGCGTCCTGCGGCAGGGGCATCCCGGTGGTGAGGACGAGTTCTCCGCCCTTGAGGAACGATGCGGGGTCGGTCAGTTCGGTGATGTGGACCCATCGGACCGGCCGGTCCAGGTGCGGCACACCGGTGACGACCTGGGGCCGTCCGGCAGCCAGGACGGGAAGTGCGAGGACATCGGCCACGGTGAGCGGACGAGTGGGCCTTCGGCCGGCCGGGGGGTTGTCGTTCACGGTCTCTCCAAGGGTTCCTACTCGAACTCGGCCCGGAGCCCGGGAGTGCCCGGCCACTGTGACAAGCGTCTCTGACCTGCGCAAGAGCGGTCCGTGAGTGATCGGTGCCCGGCGTGCCCCCGATGAGGCTGACACAACGTCCGGATGTCGCGTCCCGGCCGGACAGATCGCGCGTTGGCGTGGCCCTGCTCCGCCGAGATGCTCGGGGGGACTGCAGCAGAGCGAACACCGAGGCCGGGAGACGAACATGACAGCACTGTCGCCACACCTTCGCCAGGCCACGCCCGTGGTGGCGGCCCGGGGCGAGGGCGTTCACCTGTACGACCAGGACGGCCGCCGCTATCTGGACTTCACCGCCGGCATCGGCGTCACCAGCACCGGCCACTGCCACCCCAAGGTCGTGGCGGCAGCCCGGGAGCAGGTCGGCTCGCTGATCCATGGCCAGTACACGACGGTCATGCACGAGCCGCTGCGGCGTATGGTCGACAAGCTCGGCGAGGTGCTGCCAGCGGGTCTGGACAGCCTGTTCTTCACGAACTCCGGCAGTGAGGCGGTGGAGGCCGCGCTGCGGCTGGCCCGCCAGGCCACCGGCCGCCCGAACGTGATCGTCTGCCATGGCGGCTTCCACGGCCGTACGGTGGCCGCCGCCTCCATGACGACCTCCGGCACCCGGTTCCGCTCCGGCTTCTCACCATTGATGAGCGGCGTCGTCGTCTCCCCCTTCCCGTCGGCTTATCGCTATGGGTGGGATGAGGAGACCGCGACCCGCTTCGCCCTGAAGGAACTGGACTACACCCTCCAGACGATCTCCTCGCCCGCGGACACGGCCGCGGTCATCGTCGAGCCGGTGCTGGGCGAGGGTGGTTACGTCCCCGCGAACCGCGCCTTCATGGAGGGCCTGCGCGAGCGCGCGGACCGCCACGGCTTCCTCCTCGTCCACGACGAGGTGCAGACCGGTGTCGGCCGCACCGGCCGCTTCTGGGGCCACGACCACTTCGGTGTCACCCCGGACATCCTCGTCACCGCCAAGGGACTGGCCAGCGGCTTCCCCCTGTCGGGCATCGCCGCCTCCGAGGAGCTGATGACCAAGGCGTGGCCCGGCTCGCAGGGCGGCACCTACGGCGCCAACGCGGTCGCCTGCGCCGCGGCCTGCGCCACCCTGGACGTCGTACGCGACGAGAAGCTGGTCGAGAACGCCGAGGCGATGGGCAAGCGGCTGCGCCAGGGCTTGGAAGCGGTCGCCGACCGGACGCCGGGCATCGGCGACGTGCGTGGCCTCGGCCTCATGCTGGCCACCGAGTTCGTCACCGAGGACGGCAGCCCCGACCCCGAGACCGCCGCCCGCGTGCAGCGCGCGGCGGTGGACCAGGGGCTGCTCCTGCTGCTGTGCGGCGCCTGGAACCAGGTCGTCCGCATGATCCCGGCGCTCGTCATCGACGAGACGGCGGTGGACGAGGGCCTCCAGGCATGGGCGACCGCGGTCGAGGCCGGCACCTCGGGAGCGGCACGGCCATGACGGACCACGCCACGGCCTTGGAGCCGCTGGTCGCGCGGCTCGCCGAGACCGCTCCCGGCCTGCGGGTGGAGACCGGCCCCGGCTCCACCGGTCCCTACGCCTACGACGCCTCCAACTACCGGGTCCCGCCGAGGGCCGTGGTCTTTCCCCGCGGCGCCGCCGACGTCGTTGCGGTGCTACGGGCCTGCCGCGACGCGCACGTCCCCGTCACCGCGCGAGGCGGCGGCACGAGCATGGCCGGCAACGCGGTCGGACCCGGCGTCGTCCTGGACTTCTCCCGCTACATGAACCGGATCCTGGACATCGCCCCGGTGGAGCGCACCGCGCGCGTCGAGGCCGGAGTGATCCTGGACGCGCTGCGGTCCGCGACCGCCCTGCACGGGCTCACCTTCGGCCCCGACCCGTCCTCACACAGCCGCTGCACCATCGGCGGCATGATCGGCAACGACGCGTGCGGCAACCGGTCGGTACGGCACGGACGCACCAGTGGCCACATCGAGGCGCTGGAGATCGTGACGGCCGACGGCGTGCGCGCCGTCGCCGACCGCACCGGCCTGCACGCCGCCGACCCGCAGGACAGGGACGCCGTCGAGCGGATCACAGGTCTGGAAGCGGACGTGCGCCGCCTGATCGACGCCAACCTGGCGCCGATCCGCACCGAGCTGGGCCGGATACCGCGCCAGGTCTCCGGCTACCAGCTGCACCACCTGCTGCCCGAGCACGGCTTCGACATGGCCCGCGCACTGGTGGGCACCGAGGGCTCCTGTGCGGTCGTCACCGCGGCGACGGTCCGCCTGGTGGCGACCGCACAGGCCTCCACGCTGCTCACCCTCGGGTACGACGACGTCGTCGACGCCGCCGAGGACGTCCCGGAGATCCTTTGCTGGAATCCCACCGCCGTGGAGGGTATGGACGAGGCGATCGTCGCCACCATGCGCGCCCGGCGTGGTCCGGACTCCGTCACCGGGCTGCCCGACGGGCGCGCCTGGCTGTACGTGGAGCTCGACGGCGACGACCAGGCGGCGGTCGACGCCCGCGCAGGCGAACTGCTGGACGTGCTCAAAGCGCACGGCCGGATGACCGGTGGTCGCGTCGTGCACAGCCCGGCCGAGCGCCGCTCGCTGTGGCGGGTCCGCGAGGACGGGGCCGGGCTCGCCGCCCGGCTCGTCGACGGCTCCGAGTCCTGGCCCGGCTGGGAGGATGCGGCCGTCGCGCCCGAGAACCTGGCCACCTACCTGCGGGACTTCCGTGAGCTGTTGGCCGCGCACGGCCTGACCGGCGTGCTGTACGGGCACTTCGGCGCGGGCTGCGTCCACGTACGCATCGACTTCGACCTCGCCACGGACACCGGCCGGGCTGCCACCCGCCGGTTCCTCGCCGAAGCCGCCGCCCTGGTCGTCGAGCACGGCGGAACCCTCTCGGGTGAGCACGGCGACGGGCGGGCCCGCGGCGAGTTGCTGGAGGTCATGTACAGCCACCGGCTGATCCGGACCTTCGCCGCCTTCAAGGAGATCTTCGACCCCGAGGGGCTGCTCAACCCGGGCGTCATCGTGGCCCCGGCCCGCCTCGACGCCGACCTCGCGCTGCACACGGCCTCGGACGTGGTGCCTGTCGAGACGCTGTTCTCCTTCCCGCACGACGAGGACGGCTTCGCGGGCGCGGTACGCCGCTGTGTCGGCGTCGGCCGCTGCCGCAGCGACGCGGGCGGCGTCATGTGTCCCAGCTACCGGGCCACGGGGGAGGAGAACGACTCGACCCGAGGCCGGGCCCGGCTGCTCCAGGAGATGGTGCGCGGCGGAACCGTCCAGGACGGCTGGCGCTCCACGGAGGTACGGGACGCCCTCGACCTGTGCCTGTCCTGCAAGGCCTGCTCCAGCGACTGTCCCGTCGGTGTCGACATGGCCACGTACAAGGCGGAGTTCCTGCACCATCACTACAAGGGCAGAGCCAGACCCCGCTCCCACTACTCCCTGGGCTGGCTGCCCCTGACCTCTAGGCTCGTCGGGTACGCGGCCCGCCCGGTGAACGCGCTGCTGCGCGGACCCGGCGGCAAGCTCCTCGCGCGCCTCGGCGGCGTGACCACCGAACGCCGGATCCCGGCCTTCGCCTCCCGGCACGCGCTGCGCCGGGCCCTGCGCACGGCGAGCACCGGCGAACCGGCGAAGACGCTGCTCTTCGTGGACAGCTTCACCCGCGCCTTCCGCCCTGAAGTGGCCGGGGCCGCAAGCCGCGTACTCGCCGACGCCGGCATCCCTTGCACGGCACAGGACGACCTGTGCTGCGGCCTGACCTGGGTGAGCACCGGACAGCTGTCCCTCGCGCGCCGCATCATGGCCCGCACCGTCGCCCGCCTGGACAACGGCGACGAACGGCCCATCGTCGTGGCCGAACCCAGCTGCGCCGCGGCGCTCAAGCGCGATGTGCCCGAACTCCTCGGCACCGACGCCGCCCGGCGCGTCGCGGCCCGGGTCCACACCCTCGCCGGAGCCCTGACCGACCTCGCCGCACCCGGCTGGACACCGCCACGGCTGCCGGACAACGTCGTCCTGCAGACCCACTGCCACGAGTACGCCACCTTCAAGGGCCGCCACCCCCGCGACCTGCTCGGCCGTCTCGGCGTACGGAACGTCGACGAGGCCGAGGGCTGCTGCGGACTCGCCGGCAACTTCGGCTTCGAGGCCCAGCACTACGACACCTCGATTGCCGTTGCCGGCCTGGCCCTGAAGCCGTGCCTCGACGGCATCGACCAACAGGCCCCCGCCGTCGTCGTGGCCGACGGCTTCAGCTGCGCCACCCAGATCGACCACCTCGCCGGTGACCAGGGCATCCGCGCCCTGCACCTCGCGGAACTGCTCGACCCCGCCGCCGACCGACCCGGACAACCAGGAGATAACTCATGACCGACACACCCACGCAGTTGTTCATCGGGGGCGCCTGGGTGGACGCCGCGGACGGCGCCACCATGTCCGTCGACGACCCGGCGACCGGCGAGATTCTCTGCCACGTGGCCGACGCCGGTCCGAAGGACGCGGCGCTCGCCGAGGAAGCGGCCGTGCAGGCGCAGCAGGAGTGGGCGCGTACGGCACCCCGGGTGCGCAGCGAGATCCTGCGCCGTGCCTACGAGATCATCGTCGAGCGCACGGACGAGCTCGCCCACCTGATGACGTCCGAGATGGGCAAGCCGCTGGCCGAGGCCAGGGGGGAGGTCGCCTACGCGGCGGAGTTCTTCCGGTGGTTCTCCGAGGAGGCCGTCCGTATCGACGGTGGCCTCGCCACCCTGCCGGACGGCCGCAACCGGATGCTGCTCTCGCGCCGCCCGGTCGGCCCCTGCCTGCTGATCACCCCCTGGAACTTCCCGCTGGCGATGGGTACCCGCAAGATCGGCCCGGCCGTCGCGGCAGGCTGCACGATGGTGCTCAAGCCCGCCCCGCAGACCCCCCTGTCCAGCCTGGCTCTCGCCGCGATCCTCAAAGAGGCCGGGCTGCCGGACGGTGTGCTGAACGTCGTCACGACCTCCCGTGCGGGGGAGGTGTGCGAACCGCTCCTGCGCGGTGGGCGGATTCGCAAGCTGTCCTTCACCGGCTCCACGGCCGTCGGGCAGCTGCTCCTCGCCCAGAGCGCGGAGGCGGTCGTGCGGACCTCGATGGAGCTGGGCGGGAACGCGCCGTTCATCGTGTTCGAGGACGCCGACCTGGACAAGGCGGTGGACGGGGCGATGGTCGCCAAGATGCGCAACATGGGCGAGGCCTGCACGGCCGCCAACCGCTTCTTCGTCCACCGGTCGGTGGCGGAGGAGTTCGGGCGGCGGCTGGCCGAGCGGATGGGCGCGCTGGTCGTCGGTCCGGGCACCCGGGACGGCGTCGACGTCGGCCCGCTCATCGACAGGACGGGACGCGCCAAGGTGGAGGAGCTCGTCGCCGACGCGGTCGAGCGCGGGGCGCGGGTGCTGGTGGGTGGCCGTACGCCCGAGGGCCCCGGCTGCTTCTACCCGCCGACCGTGCTGACCGATGTCGATCCCGGCAGCCGCCTGATGGGAACGGAGATCTTCGGCCCCGTCGCCGCGATCCTCACCTTCGACGACGAGGACGAGGTGATCCGCCGGGCCAACGACACCCCCTGGGGCCTGGTCGGCTACCTCTTCACCGAGGGCCTCGACCGTGCCCTGCGGGTGAGCGAGCGGCTGGAGGTGGGCATGGTCGGGCTGAACACGGGCCTCGTGTCCAACCCGGCCGCACCCTTCGGCGGCGTCAAGCAGTCCGGGCTCGGCCGCGAGGGCGGCCGCGTCGGGATCGACGAGTTCCTGGAGTACCAGTACCTCGCGGTGCCCGTGAGCTGACGGCGGTCATGCCCTGACCGCGCCGCAGCACGCACCGTGACGGACCTCCCCCGTGCCCGGTTTCCACGCCGCCGGGCACGGGGGGACGGCCGCCAGTCTCTCGAGCCCAAGTTAAGGAAGAAGATGTCGTTCCTGAAGACCATCGACCCCCATCCCTCCTTCGCGCCGCAGGCGTCCGGCCCGCTCCCGGAGCGTCTGGTCTCCGGCGACCCCGCGTTCTTGACCTGGCCCCAGGACATCGCCCGCGGGGAGATGATCCATACGGGAGTCTGGGAGGCGACCCCGGGCGAGACACGCTCGATCAAGGGTGAGATGTTCGAGTTCTGCCACATCCTCGCCGGCGTCGTCGAACTCACCCCGGAAGGCGGCGAGCCGGTGGTCTACCAGGCGGGCGACAGCTTCGTCATGAAGCCGGGCTTCGTCGGCGTGTGGAAGACCGTCGAAACCGTGCGCAAGATCTACGTGATCGTGAAGTGATGCCGACGCCCGACGCCCGCGTCGCCGGGACCGTCGTCAGGATAGGTGCCGGGCGGTGATCTCCGCCGCCGTCTCGGCGACCAGCCGGCCCAGCTCGGGCAGCCGGCCGGGCTCGAAGCGGGATTCGGGCAGGGAGACGGCCACGGCGGCCAGCGGGGTGCCGTCCTCGTCAAGCACGGGTGCCGCGATCGCGCAGATGCCCTGCAGGTACTGGTTGTGGTTGACGGCGTAGCCACGCTCTCGCACGAGGCAGAGCTCGGAGCGCAGTTGCCCCGGGTCGGTGATGGTCTCCTCGCCGTAGCCCTCCAGCGTCCCCGCGGTGACCTCTGCGATCTCGGACTTGCCCAGATGGGCGAGGACGGCGTTCCCGGCGGCGGTGGCGTGCAGGGGTGAGGTGTCGCCGATGGTGTGGAAGGTGCGTACGGCGTGGTCGCAGTCGACGCGGTCGACGACGACCATGCAGTGCAGGGCGTCCGGCACCGACAGGTGGATGG
>Ga0182007_10001578_pt1 | contig 12164 bp, 11 predicted proteins | sample Sormic07211113_1_FD_123023 | JGI IMG/M metagenome (GOLD analysis project Ga0182007, IMG submission 123023) | Rhizosphere microbial communities from Sorghum bicolor, Mead, Nebraska, USA - 072115-113_1 MetaG | ecosystem: Host-associated > Plants > Roots > Rhizosphere | place: USA: Nebraska... | reverse complement strand
TCGCCAGCGCGCGCAACGGCGTCATGACCCAACCCGTCTATGGCGGATTCCGGAACGGCCGCGGGGAATTCTTCGGGCAGGATAGCCTCAATGGCCGGGCGATCTTCGTGCGATTCGTCATATCGAAGGTTACGGACGCGTCGTGGCGTTTTGAACAGGCTTACTCGGACGATGGCGGACGGACCTGGGAGACGAACTGGATTGCGGTCGATACTCGCGTCAACGAGGGGTAGCAATCGACGGTCTACGAGAATTGCTTGATCAACGTGTGCAACCGATCGCATGAAGCCAAGAGGCCACTCTCCGGTACGGTCGTGACGCCAAGGAGCAACCCCGAACGACGGGATGCAGGATGGGTATACCACTGCGAGAGCGGCGACGGTGCAAGGCCGAGCGCCAGTGCCTCGCGAGCAATGCTCGTATCGCAGGTACTGGCTGGCAGCTCCAGCAACATCGCCAGGCCAGCGACACGCGCAGGCAGACCGAAGGGCTCCAGAGCCGCGACAAGATGATCGCGTCGTTGCGCGTAGATTCGCTTCATCCGCCGCAGGTGGCGAAGATAGTGGCCCTCACGCATGAATGCAGCGGTGGCAAGCTGCACGGCAGGTCCCGGCGCCGGTGCCAGGCACGTCGCCGCGTTGCCGAACGGCACAACAAGAGCCGGAGGGACGACGATGAATCCCAAACGCAGGGTCGGACTGAGCGTCTTGCTGAAGGAGCCGATGTGGATCACCCGGTTTGCCCGATCGAGCGAGGCGAGCGCCGGCGCAGCCCTGCCCCGGAGTTGGAGCTCGCCGAGGTAATCATCCTCGATGATCCACGCGCCGGTATGGCTCGCCCAGTCGAGTAGTTGCAGACGGCGGCCGAGCGACAAGGTCGGTCCAAGTGGCGCCTGCTGGCCAGCGGTCACTACCGCGATCGCGGCATCCGGAGCCCGCTCGATGCCTCCATCGACATCCATGCCATCGTTGTCGACAGGCACAGGCACGCAGGTCAGTTGCGCTAGCTGAAGCGCGTGGCGTGTTATCGGGTAGCCGGGCTCTTCCATCCATGCCGACTGACCCTCCCGTAGCCCGAGCGCGCGCAAGGTCAGACCAAGCGCACCGGCAAACCCCGAAGTAATGATGATCTGCGATGGCACGCACTCGATCGAACGCGAAAGCGCAAGATGGGCAGCAATTTCGCGTCGTAATTCTCCCTCCCCCCGCGGGTCCGGAAACCCACGGAGAGCAGCGAATTCCGTGCGCGCCGCCTTCGCCCGGATTCGGGCGAACAGGCCGGACGGAAAGCATTCGAACGCCGGCACACCCATCTGGAAGATGCCAGGACCGGAGGCGAACATCGTGTACATCGCCGGAAGCGATTCCTCCTCGGCAACCACATCCACCCGGCTGGTCGCGCTCGGTGGCCGGTCGGCGACATGCGTGCCGGTCGCACCTGCCGTCACGATGAGTTGCGCGTCGTGCAATCGGTCATAGGCTGAGCGAACCGTACCCCGTGCGACGCCGAGTTGGGCGGCGAGGTCCCGCCAGGATGGCAACCTCGCGCCAGGTTGCAGGACGCCAGCGTTGATGGCCGCCAGGATTCCCGCACGGATCTGCTCCGCAAGCGAGGCCTTTTTCGACCTGTCGAGAGCGAGCGAAAACGGAGGCGTCACGGTGTTGCCACCCGGTTCCGCATCGTCACGCCGCCGCGGCGAGCGTATCGAACGTGGCGAGCAGGTCGTCGAACGCCACCGCGATGTCGTCGCGTTCAAGAAACGCAGTCGCCTGAAGCGGAAGGAAGTGGAGTGTCTGCAGGCCCACGCAACCCAGCGCGGCGATGAGATAGGGCCTGAGGAAGTCAGGCTGGTTTGCGCGCTCACCGGCGAAAACGCCACCGGACGCGACACCGATGTACACCGGCCGGTCGCGCAGCAGACCGACCTTTACTCCCGGTCCCGCCGCCGTGAACGTTCGACTGAACCTGAGGATCTGGTCGATCCACGCCTTGAGGACCGACGGCACCGTGAAGTTGTTCATTGGCGTACCGATGACCACAATGTCGGCGGCTTCGACTTCCTGGATCAACTGCTCGGAAAGCTCCATCGCGCCAGTGTCGTCGCTGTGTGCCAACGCGGCCGGGGACGACAATGCCCGGGCATAGTCCTCAAGCGCGTGCGGTATGGGATAGCGTCCCAGGTCGCGGCGAACGATCACTGCGGCCGGATGCGTTTCCAGGAGCCGGTCGACGATGCCCGCCGAAAGTGCACGGCTGTACGACTCGGCCCGGGGACTGCAGTCGATGTGAAGGATCTTCATGGGGTTGTCTCCAGAGACTTTATAAATCCGACCGTGAGGTCTTTCAGGCCTTCCCGCTTCAGGAAGCGTCGTGCACATGTATTGGCTTTTGCGGCGTTGACGATCATTCGCTCGCAGCATTCGTCCCGGCCGATATCGGCCAACGCGTCAAGAATCGCCGTTCCGATCCCCTCGCCCCTGGCGTCCGCCGCGGTGACGAGGTCGTCCACGTAAAGCAAGCGCCCGTGACGCAGGTTCTCCATCACGCGATACCCGGCGACAGCGACTACGCGAGGTCCCGCGCAAGCGGCAAACACCCGGTATCCCTCCACTTTCATGTCCATGGCGCGCATCACCCAACTGGCGGCGTCGCCGAGTCGGTGCCGCAACTGCGAGATAACCGGGAAGCACGCGAACAATTCTTCGCGGGTGTGCATGTGCCGGAGTTCGAACCGGCACACCGTATGACTGGGCCATCGACAGCTGACCATGGGATGTACTCCACGCTACAAGGGCTGACTGAAATGCATGCCATGGGCGAGCAGGCCCTGGCGGAAGTAAAAACGCTGCCCGAGCGCATTGGCCAGGGCGGTGTCGAGAACGAGGAACGCACATCCCTGTCGCCTGCCTTCTTCCCGCAGCTCGGCAATCAGGTCCCCGCCGAGGCCCTGGCCACGGCTGTCCACGCTGGCCACGAGGTCGTCGACGTAGAGAAAACGTCCGTACAAGAGGTTCTCCGTCACCCGGTAGCCGGCCAGGGCGACGGCGCGATCGCGGTGCCAGACCGCTAGCAGTCGATAACCCTGGGCCCCCTGCTTGCGCGCCCGCTCGGCAAACGTCGCGGCGTCAGTCAGGTGAGGGCGCAACTCGCGCATGACCTCGAAACAGGCCTCGTAATCCTGGTCGGTTTCCACGGGTCCGAGTCGATAGGTGTTCACAGGCGATTCCTTGTTGTCTGGGAACCACTGTAGGAAACTGATGACCCATGGCACAGGTGCAAGATTCAACTCAATGACTAGGACATTCGCCAGCGACCTGAAGAAGCTGGAGCCCGCGCGCGACCACGACGCGCCGATGTACCTGCAGCTCTACCATCACTTCCGCGAGGCCATCGCCGGGGGCAGATTGGTCGCTGGCGACCGCGTCCCGTCCGTGCGCAGCCTCGCCAGCGAACTCCGCGTGGCGCGCGGCACGGTCGAAATGGCGTTCCAGGTCCTGGTGAGCGAGGGCTATTTCGTCACGCGCGGGGCCGCGGGCACCGTGGTGTCCCCCGGCCTCGGTGTCCTTTCGGATCCCACCCCACCCGCCGTGGCGATACCTGCAGCGCAGGCACTGTCCGTGGATGCCGAGGCCGACACGGGTATGTCACCGTTCCAGCTTGGCCTGCCGGCCCTGGACGCGTTTCCCCGCAAGACGTGGGCGCGACTTTGCGGACGCCACCAGCGCAACCTGCATACATCCGCCATGACCTATCCCGATCCAACGGGACACGAACCACTGCGCCGGGCCATCGCGACCTATCTCGGGATTTCGCGCGGCATCGCCTGCTCCCACGAGCAAGTCTTCGTGACGACGGGATACCGGGGGGCGCTCGACCTGGTCCGCCGCACGCTCCTTTCCGCCGGTGACATCGGGTGGTACGAAGATCCCGGATACCTTCACGCGCGTATCTTCCTCGAGCGCGCCGGGCTCCAACTACAGCCTGTATCCGTCGACGACGAAGGCCTCTGTGTCGGTGAGGGCAAACAGCTCGCCGCGAACGCGCGATTCGCCGTGGTGACCCCCACGCATCAAAGCCCGATGGGAATGGCACTGTCGCTGCCCCGGCGTCTCGAGCTGCTCGACTGGGCGACCAGCCAAAAGGCGTGGATCATCGAAGACGACTACGACAGTGAGTTCCGATACCACGGGCGCCCCCTGCCCGCCCTGAAAAGTCTCGACCACGATGACCGCGTGCTTTACACAGGAACCTTCAGCAAGGTCCTGGTACCCGGTTTGCGCCTGGCCTACCTCGTCGTCCCGGCGTCACTGGTCGGCACCTTCAGGGACGAGGTGGCACACCTGCCGGGGCCCGGTTCCATCGTGCCGCAGGCCATGATTGCCGACTTCATGACGCAAGGGCACTTCGCCCGGCATCTGCGCAAGATGCGTTCCCTCTACGCAACACGCCGCGGCTATGTGGTGGATGCGCTGACCGACATGCTCGGCGACCGGTTGTACGTTCAGCCGCAGGCGGGCGGCATCCATATCCTCGCCCATCTGAAAGCGCGTCGTAACGACAGGCATCTGGCATCGGCAGCGCGCGCGAACGGGATGGCCATCCACGCGCTGAGTGACTGGCGAATCCGAAAATCGCCAGAGGGAGGCCTGCTCATGGGGTTTGCCAACTTCGTGACCGCGGGGGATGCGGCAGCGGCCGTCGGGCGACTCAATGACGTATGGCGCGGTGCCTGAGAGCGCTGGCGGGCGCGTGGTTCACCCGTCCTTGGTACAGCCGATAAACGCGTTTTTGGTCCTTTTTTTAGGTTAATCCCGCGACCATCCTGCAGGGCTCTCCCTTTGGCCCTCCCCCATGGTCAGCCACCGTTTCCGTTACGCGCTACCAGGCATTCCGCTCGGCGCCCTCCTGTTACTCTCGGCCTGCCACAAGCCCGACGCAAACGCAGCAGCCGCTCCGCCACCCGATGTCGGCGTCTCGACGGTCGTTGCCCGTAAGATCCGCGCCGTCGACGAATTCAACGGTCGCGTCGAAGCGATCCAATCCGTCGAGATCCGCCCACGCGTCAGTGGATACATCGACCGCATCGCTTACACCGAGGGAGCAGAGGTCAAGGCGGGCGATCTACTCTTCGTCATCGATCCCCGCCCCTATCGCGATGCCTTGAATACCGCACAGGCGCAACTGGAAAGCGCACGCGCCGCTGCCACACTGGCGAAGAGCCGCTTCGCGCGGGCCGGCAAGCTGGTGCAAACGCACTACATCTCCACGGAGGACTTCGACACCAGCAAGGCCGGCCTCGACCAGACCGCTGCCAATGTGCACGCGGCGGAAGCCGCCGTCGCCACCGCGTCGCTCAACCTCGCCTTCACCCAGGTTCACGCTCCCGTCGCTGGTCGCGCCGGCCGGGCGATGCTTACGCTCGGGAATCTTGCCCGCGTCGACGACAGCCTGCTGACGACCGTCGTCTCACAAGACGCCATGTACGTCTACTTCGACTGCGACGAGCACAGCTATCTCCGCTACGGCAACGGTTCGGGCGAAAGCGCGACCGCGCGAGTGGCGCTGGCCGACGAGGATGGTTTCCCGCGCATCGCAAGGGTCGACTTCCTGGACAACCGCCTCGACCCCGCCACCGGCACCATCCGTGCGCGCGCAGTCGTCGCCAATCCCGACCACAAGCTCACCCCAGGGCTGTTCGCCCGCGTGCGCTTCGAGAGCGGCGCACCGGTGGACACCCGGATGATTGACGACAAGGCGGTCCTGACCGATCAGGACCGCCGGTATGTCTACGTCGTCGACGCAAAAGGCCAGGCCGTGCGCAAGGAAATCACCACCGGGCGTGCCATGGCGGGCATGCGCGTCGTCACGTCGGGCCTGGATGATGACGACAAGGTCATCGTCACCGGTGCGCAGAGGGTCTATTACTCGGGCATGCCCGTGCACGCGGTCCCCGCGCCACGCAGTGAACCGAACATCGACACCACGGCCCTTGCGACGCACAAGGACCGCTGACCATGGATTTTTCGAAGTTCTTTATCGACCGGCCAATCTTTGCGGTCGTGTTGTCCGTCATCATTTTCGCCGCGGGACTGATCGCCATCCCCCTGCTCCCCGTGGGTGAGTACCCGGAGGTCGTACCGACCAGCGTGGTCGTGCGCGCCACGTATCCCGGTGCCAACCCCAAGGAGATCGCCGACTCCGTCGCCGTGCCGCTCGAGGAGGCCATCAATGGCGTCGAGGGGATCATGTACATGAAGTCTGTCGCCGGCTCGAATGGCAGCCTGCAATTAACGGTGACCTTCAATCCAGGCGTGGACGGCGACACCGCAGCGGTCCGTGTCCAGAACCGCGTGTCCCAGGCCCAGAGTCGCCTTCCCGACGATGTGCGGCTGTTCGGCGTCACGACGCAGAAGCAGTCACCCACGCCGCTCATGTACGTCAGCGTCGAATCGTCGGATCGCCGCTTCGATCGACTTTACCTGCGCAACTACCTCACGCTGCACGTCAAGGATGAACTCTCCCGTCTGCCTGGCATCGGCGACGTGGGCCTATACGGCTCGGGCGACTACGCCATGCGCCTCTGGCTCGATCCGCACAAGCTCGCCACGCGCGGCCTTACCGCCACCGACGTGGTCAATGCCGTGCGAGAACAGAACGTCCAGGTGTCAGCCGGCCAGCTCGGTGCCGAACCATCGCCAACGAAAAGCGACTTCCTCGTCTCCATCAACGTGCGCGGCCGTCTTCGAAGCCCCCAGGAGTTCGGCGACATCGTGCTCAAGAACGACGACCAGGGGCGTGTCGTTCGCCTGTCCGACGTTGCCCGTGTCGAACTGGGCTCTAGCGACTACACGACGCGGACTTTCGTCGACGGTCATGAAAGCACGAGCGTCGGCATCTTTCTGACGCCAGGCGCCAACTCACTCGCGGTCGCCGGTGCCGTCTACGCCAAGTTCAACGAGCTGGCAGCGTCGTTCCCCCCGGGCGTGACCTGGCGCGCCGTGTGGGATCCGACGGTCTTCGTTCGGGAATCGATCAACGCTGTGGGTCACACACTGCTCGAGGCGGTGCTGCTGGTGGTCCTGGTCGTGATCGTGTTCCTCCAGAGCTGGCGAGCGTCGATCATTCCGCTCGTGGCGGTGCCGGTGTCCATCATCGGGACCTTTGCCTGGCTGTTGGTGCTGGGCTACTCCATCAACACCCTTACCCTGTTCGGCCTTGTGCTCGCGATCGGTATCGTCGTCGACGACGCCATCGTCGTGGTCGAGAATGTCGAGCGATACATCGAACAGGGCATGCCCGCACGCGACGCCGCGCACCAGGCCATGCGCGAGGTATCCGGGCCCATCATCGCGATCGCCCTGGTCCTGTGCGCCGTGTTCGTGCCCATGGCATTCCTGTCCGGCGTGACCGGCGAGTTCTACAAGCAATTCGCGGTGACGATCGCCATTTCGACAGTCATTTCGGCGATCAACTCACTCACGCTGTCCCCCGCCCTCGCAGCCAAGCTGCTTCGCGGACACGACGCACCGAAGGACGCTCTCACCCGGGGCATGGACCGCTCCATGGGCTGGTTCTTCCGGGGCTTCAACCGATTCTTTAGCCGCTCGTCGGACAATTACCACGGCGCCGTGGGTCGCATCCTGGGTCGACGCGGCGTGGTCTTTGGCGTCTACGCCGCGCTTCTCGTCGCGGCAGGCGTGTTGTTCAATCTCGTCCCTGGCGGCTTCATTCCCACACAGGACAAGCTCTACCTGTTCGCGGGCGCGAAGCTTCCCGAGGGCGCCTCGCTGGCCCGCACGTCCGACGTGACCGAGACGATCAGCAAAATCGCCAACGGCGTCGACGGTGTAGCGTTGACCAATGGGTATGCTGGCCTCAACGCCCTGCAGTCGACCAACACGCCGAACCAGACCGCGTCCTACGTCATTCTCAAGCCCTTTGGCGAGCGCCACAGATCGGCGGCGGAGATCAATGCGGAGCTCTCCGCCAAGCTCGCAGGCGTCAAGGACGGCTTTGCCTACGCCCTGCAGCCGCCAGCCATCCAGGGCCTCGGCAATGGCTCCGGCTACTCCCTGTACCTGGAAGACCGCGGCGGGCTTGGCTACGGCGCCCTGCAAGAGGCGGTCAGCGCCTTCCAGGCCGAAGTGGCGAAGACGCACGGCATGACTTTCCCGGTGACCAGCTACCAGGCCAACATTCCGCAGCTCGAGGTGAAGGTCGACCGGCAGAAGGCGAAAGCCCAGGGCGTGGCAATGACCGATCTGTTCGACACGCTGCAGGTTTACCTCGGGTCGGTATACATCAACGACTTCAACCTCTACGGGCGCGTCTATCGCGTCATGGCGCAGGCAGATGCCGGCTTCCGTCAGCAGACGGCCGACATCGGCAACCTCTACACGCGCAACAACCAGGGCGGTATGGTTCCGCTCAGCTCGATGGTGACGGTCACGCCCACCTATGGCCCCGACCCCGTCATTCGCTACAACGGTTATCCGGCGGCGGACATCATTGGCGATACCGATCCACGCATCGTGTCGTCCGGTCAGGCCATCGCAAAGCTGCAGGAGATCGCGCATAAGGTCCTCCCGCGCGGCATCGTGCTTGAATGGACCGATCTGAGCTACCAGCAAGTCACTCAGGGTCACGCCGCGGCCGTCGTGTTCCCGCTGTCGATCCTGCTTGTCTTCCTGGTGCTCGCCTCGCTCTATGAAAGCTGGACGCTGCCGCTGGCAGTCATCCTGATTGTCCCCGTTTGCCTGTGCGCCGCCCTGTTCGGGGTGTGGATGACCGGCGGTGACAACAACGTGTTCGTCCAGGTTGGCCTCGTCGTGCTCATGGGCCTTGCATGCAAGAACGCCATCCTCATCGTCGAGTTCGCACGCGAGCTGGAAATCCGCGGTGCCGGGACGGTCGAGGCGGCACTCGAAGCATGCAAGCTTCGACTGCGACCCATCGTCATGACGTCGATCGCCTTCATTGCCGGCTCGGTCCCCCTCCTGCTCGGCCACGGTGCCGGCAGCGAGGTGCGTGCGGCAACGGGTGTCACCGTGTTCGCCGGGATGCTTGGCGTGACCCTGTTCGGCCTGTTCCTCACGCCGGTGTTCTACGTGGCGCTACGCAAGCTGGCAGGTAGGACGCCCGTCATCTGGACGGAGCTCGAACACCACTAGTCCGCCCGAAGCGCCAAGGCACCGCCGCGCTAATCTCGCGGTGCCGGATTGTCGTGAAACGTCGTCCGGCAGAAGTCGGACGGCTTTCCATCCGGCCAATCCTGGTTGAACCACGTATTCGCGTAATGAAGTTCCGGCATCTTCAGACCCGCTTTGAAGAGAACTTCCTCCGCCTGTGCCTCGGTCATGTCGCGCCACACATGCGTCGTCTCGGTATCAATGACATTGAACCCATGACACGGCTTTTCGTCAGGCAGCGGCACGGTATCGTCCCCAGACCGGACACGGCAGATCGCCACGATGTACCCCTTCGCAAGCCCTATCTGCGAGACGTAACGTTCCAGGACAGTGTTTCCCGTCACATCCTGAATACCCATCTCGGCGTGGCTCGGAGCGGCAACCCAATAGCCATTGGAGAGACAGCCAAAGTCGCGCACCTTGCATGAGGTGATCACGAGGCAGGCCACGATGACACACAGCGCTCGAAGCTTCACGGAACCCTTCTTCCTGACATTCGCCTGATCTAGCCTTATCGGATTCTCGAGGCGCGCTCAAGCCTGAAGGCATCAAGGGATTGCTTGCCCGGAATCAACTCTCCCCGCCTCTGCATCGGGTCCTTCATGCGTCGAATGTCGTACCAAACCTCATCGTCTTCCGTTTCCGGACCGAGGTTCATGAGGTCGGTGATCCCTACGAACTCAAAGTAAACACGCCCGCCTGCGTCGTTGAGGTAGCTGTGGTTCGCAGACCTTCCTCTACGCTGTGCCGCGGAATAGGCCGCTGCAGCGCTACGTTCAAAAAGCAGAATGATGCGTTCCTCAGCAGTGCGGAATCCGCCAGGCGCCTCACCTTCATACCGAAACTGGAACAAGAGCTTCGCGGCGAACCGCTGCTCAGGCAAATGGCGGGCACGGGTCATTCTTTGCAGCCTCGTCGCATTCATCAGCGTTCACATTACAGTACGTTGCACACGCAAATCGATCACCGTTGATACATTGCTCACGAAGAATGGCATTGGTAAACCAAAGCGGCAAGAAGCCATCAGCCATTGTTCCGCCACGCTTTATGACCTTGAGGAGCCCCCCCACAGAGTTACAGCGCGCTCTTTCTGGCCCAACCGGATAGCCTCATCGAGCGCCTTCTTGACGTCTTCCGGGTTTGACCGCTTTGTAAAGCCCTCGGTGTTGAGATTTTGCTTGCCACCCTTACTAAGGCCAAGAGCATCAAACTCGGCTAGCGGCGACGCACCCACATACCCATAGGAGTTGGAGCCTCCCTCCCAATAGGATCACTCTGGATGTACCTTCCAGTCGCAGCCTCATAGTCGCGATCGACGTTGTTATTTAGCCCAGATTCTGCATCGTAGTACTGGCCAGGAAAGCGCATGGCCGTTCGGAGTAGCACGGACGACCAGCGACACGAAGTCACTGGATGCATGTGCCTCAGAGGCAGAGTCTCCTACTACTCCAACGAGCTGACTTCGATGCCGACTTTTTTACACGTAGTGACTGAGACCATCCCTTGAGGTGCGGCCTCAACGATGCGCCCTCTTACGGTCACAATGCGCCCGTCCTTTTTCTTTGCCAGCTCGAGTATCGCGTGGTTGTCGCTAGTGATTAGTACAGGAAGGCAGTTGCTTGAGGAAATGTGGTCGGCGCTCGTTCCCGGAGGGAACAGGTTTCGATTCTCAAACGTCCATCGCAGCAGGCCTCTTACTTCAACGGTGGTGTTCAGTAACGGTGAGGCGTCAACGAACATGGGATTTGCGACCTCGGGTCTTCTTGGCCGAGCACCACATGCTGTTGCGCCGAGCACGCTAATGCACGCCAGGGGAAAAGCCAGGATCACAGATTTTTTCATCATTTCAGTATTCCCTATGGATGCTGATACTTGTTCAGCTGCTCCTGCAAAAGATGCCGTTGCGTGTTGTCGAGTCTTCCTTGCAGCAAGCGATACTGATACTGACCAACTACCATTTCCAAAACACCTGAAACACCATCACGGATGTAGTTTCCCGAGTCGAAGCAACGCCCGGCCGACTTCAGACTCGGCGGGCACGCCAAGCCGAGTCGGTCGGAATTCACCAATGGCTCCGCTGCACCGTACCCGTAAGTACTCTCGCCGCCTGCAAGGCCAATCGGATCACTCTGGAGATAGCGCCCGGTCGCCGCCTCGTAGAGGTTCATGAGGTCGGTGATCCCTACGAACTCAAAGTAAACACGCCCGCCTGACTCGTTGAGGTAGCTGTGCTTCGCAGACCTTCGTCTACGCTGTGCGGCGGAGTAGGCCGTGGCTTTAGCTGCGGGAAACTAACAGTCGACCACTACCCGGAGCTGTGCATGTGACTGTTCCGCCGGCGGCAGTGCGAGATATATCGATCTGGTCATAAGCTATGAGCAGGATCGCACCGACTTAGGCTTACGTGTTGCAGCCGCTGCCAGTTAGATTTCCCTCTATCAGCTACGATCCGAAAGGATCTGTGCAGGGGACCTTTATCGGTTGCACACCAATTCGCGAAAGTGCCAATCGAATTGCATCCGCAGACGCCAACGGCTGGTGGGCACATGGGCGCTCCAGCAAAGCACGCTGAAGCTCAGGAACAGCCCGTTCCGCCTTGTGACCAAGTTTCCCTAACGCACCAGCAATCCAGCCGCGCACACCATCATCCTGCTCACTCAGAAGGCTTGCTAACGCATCGATGTCGGCGGCGAATACGTCATCGGGATGACGCGCCACCCACTGACTGAGTGCTCGGGCACGTTGCCTTTTAGCCCCCAGCGACTCCGCAACGGTTATCTCCCTAACCGAAGCTTTGACATAGGAGACCTCCGTTCCAGGTGCTGCTTGGTTAACATCGGATGATGCTTGGATTAGGGGCGGCATTTCTTTCGCCGTAGCGCACCCTCCCCATAGGCCCCAAGCAATCAAGCCCAAGCCGCCGCAAATTGCCGACGCCACGTTACGGGGTACCTGTGAACGCGTCAACATGTCATT
>Ga0182007_10001577_pt1 | contig 12165 bp, 13 predicted proteins | sample Sormic07211113_1_FD_123023 | JGI IMG/M metagenome (GOLD analysis project Ga0182007, IMG submission 123023) | Rhizosphere microbial communities from Sorghum bicolor, Mead, Nebraska, USA - 072115-113_1 MetaG | ecosystem: Host-associated > Plants > Roots > Rhizosphere | place: USA: Nebraska... | reverse complement strand
TCCTTCAGCTGCAGGATCTCGCCGCGGGCCGGCACGTCGATCTTCTGCGACAGGTCGCCCTTGGCCACCGCCGTCGCCACCTGGGCGATGTCGCGCACCTGTGTGGTCAGGTTGCCGGCCATGGCGTTGCCGGAGTCGGTCAGGTCCGCCCAGGTGCCGGAGACCCCCGGCACCTCCGCCTGACCGCCGAGGGTGCCCTCGGTGCCCACCTCGCGCGCCACCCGCGTGACCTCGGAGGTGAACAGGGACAGCTGGTCCACCATGCCGTTGAAGACCGTGGCGATGTCACCGAGCAGGCCCTCGCCGTCGGACGGCAGCCGGGTGCCGAAGTCCCCGTCCCGGACGGCGGTCAGGCCGGCCGGCAGCTGCCGCAGCTCCAGCTCGCCCGGGCCGCGTTCCGTGGCCTGGATCGTCTTGCCCGTCATGCGCACCCTCGTCCCGCTCCCCAGGCGCCCTCACGGTGAGGGCTCGGAACCGCGCCGGGCCGTGAACAGCCCTTTCGGGGTACCCGACGGCATTTGCCGAACGGGTGGCCGAGCGGGTGCGAGAGGGTTTGCCGAGCCGGTGGCGGCCGTCACCGCGCGAGGGCGTCCTGGATGGTCGGGTGGCAGGTGACGATGGTGTCGAGGCCCACGAGCTGCACCGTCCGCAGCACGGAGCCCTGAACGCCCGCGAGCCTCAGCCACCCCCGCGCGGCCCGGGTGCCCTGGTGCAGGGCGATGAGGGCGTTGATCCCGCTGGAGTCCATGAAGGTCACCCGGCTCAGATCCACGACGACCCGGGGGCCGACGGTGGCGTCGGCCGGGGGCGCGGCCCGGGTCAGGGCACCGGCGCTCTGGTGGTCGACCTCGCCGCGGAGGCTGAGCACGACGACGCCGTCGCTCTCGGTCCGGACCACGGACAGCCGACCGTGACCTGCTGCTTCCTCGTTGTCCGACACTCTTGTCCCCCGCGCGCTCGACGGCACTGGCCAATGTCCTCGCCTCCAACGCTGCCCCGGGACACCGCACCCGATGCCTCCGCATGGCCCACACATCTGCGCCTGCCACAGGTGTGGTGCGGGATTTCCGGGGAAGTCGCGCGCTCATGAACGGGGTATTGCACATGGTCGGCAGGGAGCCTGTCCTGTTGGAGGAGTGTTCCCACATGCCGGATGACGCGCCCGCCGAGGTGACCGTGGCCCTGGACGGAGCGGTCGGCTGTATCGCCGACGCGCGGGCCAGGGCGTCGGAATTCCTCGCGCGGATCCAGTCCGAGCACGGGCTGCCGGTGACGGCACGCACGATGGACCTGACTCAGCTGGTGGTCAGCGAACTGGTGACCAACGCGCTGAAATACGCGCCGGGACCCGTGCTGCTGCAGCTGCGGGTCACCGGCGCATCGGTGGAGATCTCGGTCTGGGACACCGATCCGGCCCTGCCCACCGCCAGGGCCGCGGACGCCGGACGGGTGGGCCAGCACGGTCTGGAGATCGTGATGGCGGTGGTCCAGGGCTTCGAGGCGCAGCGAGAGCCCGTCGGCAAGCGCATCACCGCCCGGATCGGCCTCTTCGACGATCCACTGCTGGGCCCCGACGGCTGACGTGGGACGGGAGCGACGGCACATGCCCGAATTCGATGCGTTCACCGACCGGCTCGATCCCGAGATGTGCGTGGTCACGGCCGCCGTCGGCGAACGACGGGAGGGCTGTCTGGTGGGGTTCTTCTCGCAGTGCTCCATCGAGCCGGTGCGCTTCACGGTATGGCTCTCGAAGGCGAATCACACCTACGAGGCGGCGCTGGTCGCGGACTGCCTCGGCGTCCATCTGCTGACCCGCGAGCAGCACGATCTGGCCGCCCTCTTCGGCGGTGGGTGCGGTGCCGACATCGACAAGTTCGCCCAGGTGCGGTGGACACCGGGTCATGGCGGGGCGATCGTCCTGCCGGACGTGGCGGCCTGGTTCGTGGGCGACGTCGAGCGACGCCTCGACGCGGGCGGTGACCACGTCGGGTTCGTGCTCGAACCGGTGCAGTGGGGTGGGCGGCGGCAGGAGGGGCCCCTGCTGCGGCTGCGGCAGGCGCTCGACATAGACCCCGGACACCCGGCGGGGCAGCCGCACCGCCGAGATCCGGTGGCCGAAAACGAGCGCTGACCGGTCCGACTCCGGCCACTTGTGGAATTGGTCGGGCACGGAGGCGATGGGATGGGGAATCCGGGGTATCCGGCAGCGCGAGCGGCCGAACAGCCGCGTCGAGAACGAGGGAGAGGCTTCATCATGACGGCGGCGTTGAAGACCGAGGCCGGCGCGGTGCGACTGCCGGAGGGCACCGATCCTTCCCGTGTCGCTCCCAAGGACGCGCGGGAGTTGACCCGGATCTTCCTGGCTCGACTGGCCGTGCTGGAGGAGGGCACGGAAGAGCATCAGTACGCGCGCAACACGCTCATAGAGATGAATCTCTCGCTGGTGCGGTTCGCCGCCGCGCGGTTCCGCAGCCGGGGGCCGCAGGAGATGGAGGACATCGTCCAGGTCGGAGTGATCGGCCTGATCAAGGCGATCGACCGGTTCGAGGTGGCGCGCGAGGTGGAGTTCACCTCCTTCTCGATCCCGTACATCGTCGGCGAGATCAAGCGCTTCTTCCGCGACACCTCCTGGGCCGTCCACGTCCCGCGCCGGCTGCAGGAGGCCCGCGCCCAACTGGCACACGCGACCGAGGAACTGAGCAGCCGTCTGGGCCGCACGCCCACGGTCGCGGAGCTGTCACAGCTGATGTCCCTCTCGGAGGAGGAGGTCATCGAGGCGCGAGTGGCCTCCAGCGGCTACACCTCCGCCTCGCTCGACGCCGCCATCTCCACCGGTGAGGAGGGCGAGGGCGTGCTGGCGGACTTCATCGGCCGCGAGGACGCCACACTGGAACTGGTCGAGGACTTCCACGCGTTGGCGCCGCTGGTCGCCCAACTCGACGAGCGGGACCGGCTCATCCTCCACATGCGCTTCGTGGAGGAGCGCACCCAGGCCGAGATCGGGGAACGGCTGGGGGTCTCGCAGATGCATGTCTCCCGTCTGCTGAGCCGTCTGCTGGCCCGGCTGCGCGAAGGCCTGCTGCCCACCGGTTGAGGCACTCCCGGGGGCACCGGCTGAGGCAGGCGCTCCCGGGCGCACCGGTTGAGGCAGGCACCCCGGCCGGTCCAGGGCGGCGCTATCGTGCCGTTCATGCGCGCGCCCGTACCGGACCCGTCCCCGTCGCCCGCGGCTCCCCGCAGAGCTCGCGAACTGGGCCTGGCGATCGGGGACCTGCCCACCGGGCCGCACAACGCCCTCACGGACGTTCCCGGCATCCGGGTCGGGCACACCACGCTGATCCGTCCGCCGAGGGTGCACAGCGGGGTCACCGCGATCGTCCCCGAGGGCGTGGGCCCCGCCGCCCCGCTCCCGGCCGGGGTGTTCGCGGGCAACGGCTACGGCAAGCTGATCGGGACCACCCAGATCGCCGAACTCGGCGTCCTGGAGACCCCGATCCTGCTCACCTCGACCCTGTCCGCCTTCCGGGCCGCGGACGCCCTGGTCGGCTGGATGCTGGAACGGCCCGAGGGCGCGGACGCGCGGAGTCTGAACCCGGTGGTCGGGGAGTGCAACGACGGTCTGCTCTCCGACATCCGCTCCCGTCCGGTGCGCGAGGAACACGTCCGCGCCGCCCTCGACTCCGCGACGGACGGGCCGGTCGCCGAGGGCAGCGTCGGCGCGGGCACCGGCACCTGCGCCCTCGGTTTCAAGTCCGGCATCGGCACCTCGTCACGAAGACTGCGCCTCGCCCACCGGGAGGCGACCCTCGGAGTGCTCGTGCAGGCGAACTTCGGCGGCACGCTACGGCTGCTGGGCCGCACCCTCACCCCCGCCGACGCAGGCCTGTCCACATCCGAAACCACCTCCGAAACCACCTCCGAAACCGCCCCCGATTCCGCCCAGGAACCCGCCCCCGACACCGGCTCCTGCATGATCGTGGCGGCGACCGACGCCCCCCTGGACGCCCGCCAGTTGACCCGCCTCGCCCGCCGCGCCGTCTACGCCCTGGGCCGGGTCGGCGCGGCGTACGGCCACGGCAGCGGCGACTACGGACTGGCCTTCGGCACTCGCCCGCCCGGCGCTTTCGCCGCCGTACCCGACCAGGAACTCGACCCGCTGTTCGGCGCCGTCCTGGACGCCGTGGAGGAAGCCGTCCTCAACTCCCTGCTGACCGCCACCACGACCACGGGCCCCTACGGCGACACCCGCCACCCGCTCCCCGCGGCCCCGCTGCTCGCCCTGCTCCGCTGACCGGCGCCGGGCAGCCCTCATCCGCTCAGACGACGTCGGCCACCGAGAAGACCCCCGGCCCGCTCACCCCGTACAGCACCTTGCCCACCAGCAGCGGCGGTACCCCACTCGGGGACAGCTGCTCGAAGGACTCGCCCTCGGTGTCGAAGGACGGGGCGGTGCGGCCGATCTCCCTGCCGGTGCGCGGGTCGAGGGCGAGGATGCCGGTGTTGGGCAGGTTGACGTACAACCGGCCGTCGTGGAGGGCGGGTTCGCTGAACACGCGCACGTCCCGCGAGCTGGTCCACAGGGGTTTGCCGCGCTTGAGGTCGAGGGCGAGCAGGGTCTCGTTGCCGTAGTCGAAGATGTACATGGTGTCGCCGCGCACGAGCGGAGGCGCCTCCGGCTCGACGCTCCACGGGAAGTCGATACGGCGGGTCTTCCCGCTGCCGAGGTCCTGGATGAAGAAGACGGAGGACACCCCGGTGCCGTTCTCCCAGCGCGCGTAGTACGCCGTGCCGTCGTGCACCGTGGCCAGCCACAGGTCCCCCTTGGGCGCGGTGACCGTTCCCAGCGTGCGGCCCGTACGGGCGTCGAGGCGGGCGATCCGGCCGGATTCGCCGCGCAGGTCGGCGTAGATCACTCCGGCGGACCCCGAGTAGAACGGCTGGGCCGCGGTGCCGGTCACCGTCCGCCGCCACAACTCCCGGCCCGTTCGCGGCTCGTACGCCGTGTAGTGCCCCGGCTTGCCGGACCCGACCTCGTCCCGTCGCACGATCAGTACGCCGCCGACGGGCGAGAAGCTGTCCAGCGGGCCGTCCAGATGCCACAGCCGTCTGCCGGTTCTGCCGTCGAAGGCGTCGAGGCCCTCGGAGCGGTCGGCACTGCCGACGAACACGACGCCGTCGCTCACCACGGGTCTGTTCAGCGAGAAGAGGTTGACCTGCTTCTTGCTCATCGGCCTCGACCAGTCCACCCGGCCCGTCGCGGGACTGAGCCGCATCAGCGCCACCTGATCGGAGGCACAGAAGACGCCGAGCGCGTCCGGCGTGCACGCCGGCTTGGTGCCCGCCTCCTCGCCCTTGCCCACCTTCAGCGCGTTGTGCCACGGCCGCCACCCCGAAGGAGTCGAACGCGCCACCGCGCCCGCCGGGTTGCGCCCGTCGCTCGAGCCCCCCGGAGAACGGGCGACCAGGGCGGTGACGACCGTTCCCGTCACGGCGAGAAGGGCGACGGCACCCCACAGCCGACGCCTGCGGCGCCCCCTCGGCTGGGCGGCCGCGGCGGTCGGGGGCGGCACCTGCGCCGTCTCGGAGACCCCGCTCGTCGGGCCCGTGACCGGCCGGCCGGCGGGCTCCTCGTCGTACGGTTCCTCCGGAAGTGCCGCCAGCGCGTCCAGCACCTCGCTCGACGTCGGCCGGTCCGCCGGCTCCTTGGCCAGACAGGCCGTCACCAACGGGAGCAGCGGCGCGGGCAGTTCGCGCAGATCGGGATCGCTGTGGACGGTGTTGTACGCGGCCAGATAGGCGTTCTCCGCCTCGAACGGGCTGTGCCCCGTGGCCGCGTACACCAGCACCGCGCCCATGGAGAACACGTCCACGGCCGGACCGACATCACGCGGGCGGCTGAACTGCTCCGGCGCCATGAACGGCGGCGAACCCATCACCACACCGGTCTGGGTCCGCACGTCGCTCGTGGCCGCACGCGAGATGCCGAAGTCGATGACGCGCACCGCCCCGTCCTCGCCGCCGCCCTCCAGCAGAAGCACGTTGCCGGGCTTGAGGTCCCGGTGCACGACCCCCGCGCGGTGGATCTCCCGCAGCGCCTCGGCGAGTTCGGTGCCGAGCCGGCGCAGCGTCGGCCAGTCCAGCGGCCCCGACTCGGTGACACGGTCGGTGAGCGTACGGCCCGGCACGAACGCGGTCGCCATCCAGGGCCGCTCCGCCTCGGGATCGGCGTCCACGACCGGTGCCGTGAACGCGCCGCTGACCTGCCGCGCCGCCGCGACCTCCTGCCGGAACCTGGCCCGGAACTCGGCGTTGTCCGCGTACCGCGCGTGCACCACCTTGACGGCGACGGCCCGGCCCGACACCGACCTGCCCAGGTAGACGACTCCCATCCCGCCGGTCCCGATACGCGCTTCGATCCGGTATCCGCCGACGGACCGCGGATCGTCCTCGCGCAGGGTCACCGAAGCTCCTTCACCGGATCCGGCCTGGACGGTCATGAACATGCTTGTGGCATGGACCGCTCACTCTAGCGGCACCGTGGGCGGAGCGATCGCCCCTCCCAGGTCTACCGATCGTGCGGTGGCGGTGGCGGTGGCGGAGGCGGGGGCGGAAGGTCGGCGACGGCCGGAGCGGCCTCGGGCCAGACCAGCAGCACGGGACAGGGGGCGTGGTCGACGACGAACCGGCTCGCCGGACCCAGACTCTTCGGCCCGAGCCGGCCGCGGTCCCCGTCCCGGGCCAGGATGAGCAGCTCCGCGCCCGCGGCCGCCCGTACGACCTCCCGCTCGACCCGTCCGCCGCGCTCGACGCGGCTGCACGGCCGGCCCAGCCGGTCGGCGGCGGCCCGCAGCAGCCGGTCCGCGGACTCGGCGGCCAGCTGCTCCACCTGGAGGCCGGGATCACGCTCGGGATGGCCGCGCCCGAGCAGGCCCGCGAAGGCGCCGTGCGCGATGTCCGGGACCTCGTGCCCGCTGACATGCAGCAGGACGACGTCCTTGTCCTCGCCGACATGGGCACGGGCGGCGTCCACACAGGAGGCCCAGGTGCCTTCGACGATCCATACGAGGACGGCCATGTGCTTCCCTCCGGCCCGCGGGCTCCCCGGTCGCGTTCCCTGACATGCGGTGCACCCCCACCCTGCCACGACCCGGCCCGGACGCCACGCCGAACGACGGTCATGTCCGCGGTGTCCCCAGCCACCAGCGCGCGGACACCCGTACGGCCGGCGGCATGGCGGTGTCCTTCCGTACGGTGTGCAGGACCCCCGACTCGCCCGCCCGGCCGATCGCGTAGACCAGCCGGTCGAGGACCGAGGCGTGACCGGGGCGGCCGCCCCGGCGCCAGGCGGTGCGGTGGTGGCCCAGGGCCCGCGTCCAGAAGGCCGGAGGACTCGTGCCGCCGATGTGCCCCAGGGCGTGTGCCGCCACGTCGGTGATGGTCGTCGAGGCGCGGGGATCGACGACCAGGGCCTCCACCGCCGACCGCTCGGTGGGCCCGCCCAGCTTGCGCAGCGCCTGCAGCAGCGTGGTCACCCACAGCTCGTCACCGCGCAGCCAGGTCGCCGAGAGCTCCTTGAGCAGCGTGCCCGCCACCGGGGCGCGGTAGGGGCTGGCGTGGATGAGGGTGGCGGCATACAGGCGCACGTCGAAGACGGGATGGAAGAGCGCCTCCTCGATCAGGGCGGGCAGGATGAGGTCGTGGAAGCCGTCCGGTGGGGTGTCCATGCGCGCGCACGCCTCATGGGCGAGACGCTGGGAGACGGTCCGGGCGTGGTCGCGGGCCGCCGGCCGGAAGGCGGGCAGCTTCTTGTCCCGCTGTTCCTGGGTGAGTACGTGCACGGCGTGCCGGTGTCGCCGCGGCTCCGGGATCTGCCGCAGCACGGACACGACGAGTTCCCGGGTCTCCGCGTCCAGATCGGCCCCGGAATCGGTGAGTACCCCGGCGAGGGTTCCGGACAGGGCGGTGAGCTGCGCGCCGTTGAAATGCCCGTAGTGGATCTTGCGCACGCAGGCCATCAGCGCGCCCTTGAACACACGGTCGTCCGCGGGGGAACGCAGATGGCGCATCACCTGAAGTCCCGCGTCGGAGCGCTCACTTCCGTCGTACATGCAGACCGTGCCGATCAGGCTCTGGACGCTGCGGTCGGCGACGACGGCCCGCAGCACCTCCACCGCCTCGGCGCCCAGCACCGGATGGGCCAGCATGCGGTTGAACGCCTCGAAGCGCTGCATCCAGTTCACGCCGTCCGTGATCAGCACCTCGCCGAGCAGGCGCCGGGCCGCCGACTGCCACAGATCGCCGGTGCCGTAGGAGAAGCGCGGGGCGGAGAAGGTGAGCGCGGTGAGCTCGTCCCAGGCGTCGCCGTCGAGGACCTCCCCGCCCGCCGCGCGGCGCAGCAGCTCCTCGGTCCGCTGCCAGGCCGCGCGCTCGTCGGGACGCAGCCGGGACAGGGGAAGGGCGGTGCGGGAGACCGGCGCGTAGTACCGCAGGACGGTGTCGAAGACCGAGGTCAGGGAGCCGTTCGGACGCTCCAGGAGCAGTTCGTAGCCGCGTACGGCGTCGTACGGCACGGCGCTGAGCCCGCGCTCCCAACGGGACACGGTGGCCGGGTGAACGCCCTGTAATCGCAGCGCGCTGAGCGCCTGGGCGAACGCCGTCTGGTTGCGCCACCGCCGCTGACCGTGCAGCCGGCACACCCGCAGGAGCCAGGCGCACCGCAATCGCGGTGTGAGCGTGAGGGAGTCGCCCGCCCGGGAGGGAGAAGTCGGCGGCCGCCCCCGTGTGCGCCTTTCAGCGCCCTCTGCCATACGGGGATTGTAGGTGTTTTCCGCCGATAGGTAACGAGTCCCGGAAGCACGCAATAAATCGCGGCGGCACCCCGGTTCGGCCGTATGTTCCTAGTGCCGGACACGGCCGGCGAGCCGGATGCCCCAGGGCATCTCAGACGCGGGCGCACGCCATGCCTGGTATGGGGAGCCGACACGGACGGGCGCCCGTGACCGGGGGAGGGAGTGCCCCACAGACGTGGGGCACTCTCCGGAGCGCTACGCGCGGGGGCGTTCGAAGGTGAGGAGCAGACCCTCGACCGACCCGGGACCGATACGGCCCTTGACATCGGCGGAGGTGATGGCCTTCAGCCCCCAGCCGTCCTCCGCGTGCTTGTTGAGGACCTTCTCCAGCTTGTCGCTGTCCAGCGCGTCGCCGATCAGCGACTCCCTGAAGGTGACGACCTTGTACTCGTAGGCGTAGGCGTTGCTCATGGCTGCGGTGTCCTTCTGCGTCTCGGTACGGAAATGGCGAGTGGCGTGGGTCAGCCAATCACGGTGACCCGCCGGCCGCCGTCCCCAGGGGTGATGTGGCGCCGGATCGGGGCAGTCGTACGGGCATGAGGGCGACGCGGGCAAGGCGGGTGCTGCTTCTGGTCGTTGCGCTGGGCGTGGTGGGCGCGGGGACGGCGTGCGGTGGCCACGATCGCGCCGGTCGCGGCGGCCCGTCCGCGCCGGGGGCCGGCGCGGACGGAAGCAGGCTCGTCGTCACGACCGACGCCGGGCTGCGGCTGCGCCCGACCGACGGTCGACGGGTCACCGTGGACGACCGTGTCGACGCGGCCTGGTCCCACAGGAGCCGGACGGATGTTGCCCTCCCTGACGAGCTGTTGAGCTCTCGACCACGGCACCCTGGCGCTCCCCGGCGGCCAAGGGGTGAACAACGCGTTGCCAGTTGGCCATCGGGTCACGAGTGACGGCCCGCGACGGCGTTGTTCGACCCGGCCTTTGCCCCGGGCTGCCCAGCCGTTGACACGACCGCGCACTCGCTGCGCGCATCAGGACGTGCCCCTGCACCGGGATCTTGTCGGCGCTGCGGGGTAGGCGGGAGAGGAGCAAAGGAGGACTCCCATGACGACGTATGTCATCTCGGTGCCGGGCACCTTCACCGTCGACGTCGCACAGGACACGCGGACCGAACTCGTCAGGGCGCTGCGCCCGGCTGATCCGCGCCGCACCCACCTGGGCCACGACGAGGACCTCGACATCCTCACCGTCAACGACGACGGCACCTTCACCGCTCGTGTCACGGTCGACGCGGACAGCGGCCCCGAGGCCGAGGGGGAGGCCCGCAGGTATGCGGAGGCCGCGCTGGACGCCGTAGGACTGGACCGGAACGACGCGCCCCTCGGCCCGGCGGTGATCACGGGCATCGACTCGGACGAGTGAGCGTCCACGCACGACGTCCGGGACATCAGCGAACCGATCAGGGGTACTCCCACCACGGAGGTCAAAGATGTTCGAGGCAGGCGACATCCGTGAATGGCGCGGTCACGACGTGGTCGACCCGCGCAGCCGCAAGGTCGGTGTCCTGGAGGCGATCTATGTCGACACGGCCACCGACGAGCCCTTCTTCGCGACGGTGACCGTGGGGCTGCCCACCCGCAGGCGGCTGGTCTTCGTACCCCTGTCCGGTGCGACCGTGGGGCCCGGCTATCTCAGGGTCACCCACCCCAGGGACGTGGTGAAACAGGCCCCGGCGATCGAGACCGACGGCGAGCTGCCGGCCTCCGACGAGCCCGCCGTCTTCGCGCACTACGAACTCGACTACACACCGGGAGCCGGCGGGGAACGCCGCCTGGCCCGCCGCTGACCCCCTGTGCCGCACGAGCCAAGCCGTTGGGAGCGCCGATGAGTATCTTCCTGTTCCTCGTCCTCGTGGCCCTCGTCCTGGGCATCATCGGATTCGCCGCCCACGGCCTGTTCTACCTCCTGATCATCGGCGCCGTCGTCCTGCTCGCCGACCTCGTCTACGCCGCCGTCCGCTTCCGCCGCGGCGGCCGCAGGCACCGCATCGCCCGCTGACCGGCGCTGCCCGCCGCTGACCGCCGAGGAAGTTGCTGGTCGATGGCTTGAGCGGGCGCCGTGGGGTTACTCGGCCGCCATGGCGAAGCTGCACCTTCCAGGACGGAACCCCAAGCACGGCCGGGACGAGGCCTCGGCCTCCTCAGTGCCGTCACCGCAGGAGGCAGGGCCGGACCCCGAGGTCGAACGGGCCGCACCCGCGACACCGGCCAAGCTGCCGAAGGGCGCCTGGGCGGCGGTGTTCAAGGGCAGCCTGAAGGAGTTCAAGGACGACGAGCTGACGGACCGGGCCGCGGCGCTGACCTACTACGGGGTGCTGTCCCTCTTCCCGGCTCTGCTGGTGCTGGTGTCCCTGCTGGGGATCACCGGGAAGTCGGCCACCGACAAGGTGCTGTCGAACCTCCGCCGGCTCGCCCCCGGCTCCGCCCGCGACATCATCACGCGGGCCGTGGAGCAGCTGCAGAACAACTCGGGCGTCGGCTCGCTGATGGCCCTGCTGGGCATCGTGCTGGCGGTGTGGTCGGCGTCCGGGTACGTGGCGGCCTTCATCCGAGCGGCCAACGCCGTCTACGACATCCCGGAGGGCCGCCCCGTGTGGAAGGTCCTGCCCGTGCGGGTGGGGGTGACGGTGGTGCTCATGGTGCTGGCGGTGATCAGCGCGCTGATCGTCGTCTTCACCGGTGGGCTGGCCCGCCGGACCGGCCAGGCGCTCGGGGTCGGGGACACCGCACTGACCGTGTGGTCGATCGCCAAGTGGCCCGTGCTGGTGCTGCTGGTCACGGTGATGATCGCGATCCTGTACTGGGCCACACCGAACGCCAGGGTCAAGGGCTTCCGGTGGATCACCCCCGGCAGTCTGCTGGCCCTGGTGATCTGGCTGGCGGCATCCGCCGGGTTCGCGTTGTACGTCGCCAATTTCGCCTCGTACAACAAGACGTACGGGACCATGGCCGGCGTCATCGTCTTCCTCGTCTGGTTGTGGATCAGCAATCTGGCCATCCTCCTCGGCCTGGAGTTCGACGCCGAGAGCGTGCGACAGCGGGCCATCGCCGGCGGGCATCCGCCGGAGGCCGAGCCTTACACCCAGCCTCGCGACACCCGGACGTGGGACGAGGAGGACGTCCGCCGCCTGGACGAGATCTGACCGTCCGGGCGGCGGCCCGAGCGAGCGCCGCTCGGGCCGGCCGTCAGCGGGTGGCCGTCGGCATGTCCGGATTCCCGTAATAGGCGTCGGGGCCGTGTTTGCGGGTGTAGTGGCGGGCGAGGAGATGCGGGGGTGGTGGGGCGGCGGGGGAGAGGGCGAGGGTGTGCAGGG
>Ga0182007_10001576_pt1 | contig 12166 bp, 10 predicted proteins | sample Sormic07211113_1_FD_123023 | JGI IMG/M metagenome (GOLD analysis project Ga0182007, IMG submission 123023) | Rhizosphere microbial communities from Sorghum bicolor, Mead, Nebraska, USA - 072115-113_1 MetaG | ecosystem: Host-associated > Plants > Roots > Rhizosphere | place: USA: Nebraska... | reverse complement strand
GTCTCGATCGTGTTGACGTAGGCGGTATTGGCCGAGAACGGTTTGTCGATGCTGTTCTGGCGTGCGTGCTCGAGCAATTGCTCAAGGAGGAAGTGCGCGCGATCGGGCCCCTCGCTCTCGATCACGGCGGACAGGGCGTCCATCCATTCACGCGTTTCCTGCGCGTCCAGGTCGTTTGCAGCCGAGCCGAAATGGTTCTCGGGATTTGCCGACATGCTTGTCTCCTTGTGAGGGGTTGTGGGCGTAATTTAGTGCCGTATCCAGCAGTGCGCGGGAGTTTCGCACAGAATTATTGAAATTTCAAATCGTGCTTGTCGATTTCTTATTGTGAAATTCATCAGGACAAAGCACCCGCACGTGGGTCCCCGGCACTCGGACTGCGCCCCTCTCCCGCCACAGGGCATCACCTAAACTTGCACGATGCCCCTTTCCTCTCCGATCGCCGTCGCGCGCAATGCCGCGTCGCCGCTGTCCTGGCTGCGCCGCTGGTGGCGCCGCCAGACGCCGGTACTGCAGGACGCGGTCGCCATGCTCGCGCCGCTGGCCGCCGTGCTGCTGTTCCTCGCGGCCATCGTCTCGGCCTTCTGGTACTTGCGGGCCGAGGAAGTGGAGCGGGTCCAGGAATCGGTAAAGCGCGACGTGGAATACGCCCAGCAGCGGGTGCGGCTGCGCCTTCTCGAACGGCAGGAGCAGTTGATGCGGCTGGCCCGCGACGCCTCCAACCGCGAAATCGACGCGGCCGAGTTCACCAGCCGGGCGGAGTCGCTGGTGAGCCAGTTCCCCGAGTTGCAGTCGGTCAGCTGGATCGACGACCGCCGGCGCTTCAAGGCCAACTATGCGGCGCCGAGCGTCCACCCGGCGCTGCAGCATGCGGTCGGCGATGTGCTGCGTCCGGGCGACATCGAAAGCAACTATGCGCTGGCGCGCGAACTGCGCCAGCCGGTGTTCTCGCAGCCGTTGGCCGGCGGCGACCCGCCGCCGATGCTCGGGCTCTACATCCCGCTGTTCGACCAAGGGCTGTTCGCAGGCATGCTGATGGGCGAATTCTCGATCGACGGCCTGTTGCGCTACGGCATGCCTTCCGAGGTGTCGGCCCGCTATGCGGTCTCTCTGCTCGACGCCAAGGGCGGGCTGATCGCCGGCAACACGGTCGCCAGCCCGCGCGGCGCCGGCACCCGGCTGCTGCCCTGGACCGTGCGCACCAACGAATACGAAGTCCCGGTATCGCCGGTCGGCAACGCGCTGCTGCTGCGGGCGCAGGCCTACCGGACGTCGCAGGGCGTGGTCGGCAACGGCCTGTTCTGGCTGGTCGGGGCGCTCAGCGTGCTCACCAGCTGGATGCTGATCGGCACCTGGCGCCACACCCGCCGCCGGCTGCAGGCCCAGCAGGCGCTGGTGGCCGAGACCAATTTCCGCCGCGCCATGGAGAACTCCATGCTGACCGGCATGCGGGTGCTCGACCTCGAGGGCCGCATCACCTACGTCAACGCCGCCTTCTGCGCCATGACCGGCTGGAGCGAGAACGAGCTGGTCGGCCAGACGCCGCCCTTCCCCTACTGGCTCGAATCCGACCGCGAAGTCATGAACGAGCGGCTCGAGGAAGAGTTGCACGGCCGCGCCCTGCCCGGCGGCTTCCAGGTCCGGGTCAAGCGCCGCAACGGCAGCGTCTTCAATGCCCGGCTCTATGTGTCGCCGCTGATCGACGCCCGCGGCCACCAGACCGGCTGGATGACCTCGATGACCGACATCACCGAGCCGACCCGGATCCGGGAGCAGCTGTCGGCTTCGTACGAGCGCTTCACGACGGTGCTGGAGGCGCTGGATGCCTCGGTGTCGGTGGCGCCGCTCGGCAGCGAGGAGCTGCTGTTCGCCAACAAGCTCTACCGGCTCTGGTTCGGCTCGAACACCGTCGGCCACCTGGGCATGGTGGCGCAGGCCGGCGTGCCGGCCACGCAGGCGCGCGACGAGGAGATGGACGACGTCGACTCCTTCGCCGGCCTGCCGATCGACCAGCTGACAACCGCCCAGCCGGCCAACAACGAGATCTTCGTGCCCGAACTCGGCAAGTGGCTGGAAGTGCGCTCGCGCTACCTGACCTGGGTCGACGGCCGGCTGGCGCAGCTGGTGATCGCCACCGACATCACGCCGCGGCGCGACGCCGAGGACCTGGCGGCGGCCCAGGCCGACCGCGCCCATGCCGCCAGCCGCCTCATCACGATGGGCGAGATGGCCTCCAGCGTGGCGCACGAACTCAACCAGCCGCTGACCGCGATCACCAACTACTGCAATGGGATGGTGTCGCGCATCAAGGGCCAGCAGATCGACTCGGAGGCCCTGCTGGCGGCGCTCGAGAAGACCTCCAAGCAGGCCCAGCGCGCCGGCCAGATCATCCAGCGGATCCGCTCCTTCGTGAAGCGCAGCGAGCCCAACCGCACGCCGGCCGAGGTCTCGACCATGGTCAGCGAGGCGGTCGAGCTGGCGGGCATCGAGTTGCGCCGGCGCAACGTGCGGCTCAACCACTACGTGGCGGCGCGGCTGCCGATCCTGCGGGTCGACCCGATCCTGATCGAGCAGGTGATGGTCAACCTGCTGAAGAACGCCGCCGAGTCGATCGACCTGGCCAACCGGCCGCTGGCGCGCCGCAGCGTCGAGCTGCGGGTGCTGCCCAAGAACATCGACGGCCAGCCGGCGGTCGAGTTTTCGGTCCAGGACACCGGCATGGGCCTGGCGCCCGAAGTCATGGACCGGCTCTACGAGGCCTTTTTCTCGACCAAGCCGGAAGGCATGGGGATCGGCCTCAACCTTTGCCGCACCATCGTCGAGTCCCACCGTGGCCGGATGCAGGCCGAGAACATCTACAATGGGCCGGATGTGGTCGGATGCCGTTTTTCCTTCTGGTTACCGGTGTTGGACGCTATCGATTCCGTAGCAAGCAACGAGGCGAAAGTACCTGCATGAGTTTGATTCCGAAGAAGGGCACTGTCTATGTCGTCGACGACGATGAAGCGGTTCGTGATTCGTTGCAATGGCTGCTCGAGGGCAAGGACTACCGGGTCCGCTGCTTCGATTCGGCCGAGTCCTTCCTGTCGCGCTACGACCCGCGCGAAGTGGCCTGCCTGATCGTCGACATCCGCATGGGCGGCATGTCCGGCATCGAGCTCCAAGACCGCCTGATCGAGCGCCGTTCGCCGCTGCCGATCGTGGTCATCACCGGCCACGGCGACGTGCCGATGGCGGTCGACTCGATGAAGAAGGGCGCGATGGACTTCATCCAGAAGCCCTTCAACGACGAGGCGCTGGTGGCCCTGGTCGAGCGCATGCTCGACCATGCCCGCGGCGCCTTCGCGCAGCACCAGCAGTCGGCCAGCCGCGACGCCCTGCTGTCCAAGCTGACCGGCCGCGAGGCGCAAGTGCTCGAGCGCATCGTCGCCGGGCGCCTCAACAAGCAGATCGCCGACGACCTCGGCATCAGCATCAAGACGGTGGAGGCGCACCGCGCCAACATCATGGAAAAGCTCAACGCCAACACCGTGGCCGACCTGCTCAAGATCGCCCTCGGGCAAGCGGCCACACCCGCCAAGGCCTAGCGACCTCCCGCCACCGATTGCAACTCCACGCCTGCGCAAGCGGGCGTTTCCATTTCTGAAGTTCGAAAAACGATGACAGCCCAACTGATTGACGGCAACGCGCTCTCCAAGACGCTGCGCGCCGAGGTCGCCACCCGCGCCGCAGCGCTCAAGGCCCGCGGCGTGGTGCCCGGCCTGGCGGTGGTGCTGGTCGGCGAAAACCCGGCCAGCCAGGTCTACGTGCGCAACAAGGTCAAGGCCTGCGAGGACAACGGCCTGCACTCGGTACTCGAAAAGCACCCGGCCGAGCTCAGTGAAGCCGACCTGCTGGCCCGGGTCGAGGCCCTCAACAACGACCCGGCCATCCACGGCATCCTGGTCCAGCTCCCCCTGCCGGCCCACATCGACGCCCAGAAGGTGATCGAGGCGATCGCGCCGGCCAAGGACGTCGACGGCTTCCACGTCGCCAGCGCGGGCGCCCTCATGACCGGCTCGCCCGGCTTCTGGCCCTGCACCCCCTACGGCTGCATGAAGATGCTCGAGTCGATCGGCTACGAGCTGCGCGGCAAGCACGCGGTGGTCATCGGCCGCAGCAACATCGTCGGCAAGCCGATGGCCCTGATGCTGCTGGCCAAGAGCGCCACCGTCACCATCTGCCACAGCGCGACTGCCGACCTGGGCGCCATGACCCGCCAGGCCGACTTGGTGGTGGCGGCGGTCGGGAAGCGCAACGTGCTCACGGCCGACATGGTCAAGCCCGGCGCCGTCGTCATCGACGTCGGCATGAACCGCAACGACGAAGGCAAGCTCTGCGGCGACGTCGATTTCGCCGGCGTGCGCGAGGTGGCCGGCTGGATCACACCAGTGCCGGGCGGCGTCGGCCCGATGACCATCACGATGCTGCTGGTGAACACGATCGAGGCCGCAGAACGCACCGCCGCCGCCAGCGCCACTTGAACTCGCGCCCCCCGTCCGCCATCTGAATCAGACCATGACCAATCCGCTCCTCGACTTCAACGACCTCCCGCTGTTCGACCAGATCAAGCCGGAGCATGTCGCACCGGCGGTCGACGCCCTGCTCGCCGGCGCCGAGTCGGCCTTGCAGGCGGTGACCGAGCCCGCCTTTCCGGCCGAGTGGACGGCCATTGCGAAGGTGCTGGACGTGGCGTCGGAGCGATTCAGCCGCGCCTGGGGCGCGGTCGGCCACCTCAACGCCGTGGCCGACACCCCCGAGCTGCGGGCGGCCTACAACGAGGCCATGCCGCGCGTCACCGCCTTCTGGACCCGCCTGGGTTCGGACGAGCGGCTGTACGCCAAGTACAAGGCCATCGACCCCGCGACCCTGAACCCCGAGCAGCGCCAGGCGCACCGCAACGCGATCCGCAACTTCGTGCTCGGCGGCGCCGAGCTGCAGGGCGAGGCCAAGGCCCGCTTTGCCGAGATCCAGGAACGCCAGGCCGAACTGAGCCAGAAGTTCAGCGAGAACGCGCTCGACGCCACCGACGCCTTTGCCTGGTACGCCGTCCTCGAAGACCTCGATGGCGTGCCCGAGGACGTCGTCAGCGCCGCCCGCGCCGCCGCCGAGGCCGAAGGCAAGGATGGCTACAAGCTCACGCTCAAGATGCCCTGCTACCTGCCGGTGATGCAGTTCGCCCGCAGCAGCGCGCTGCGCGAGCGGCTCTATCGCGCCTACGTCACGCGGGCCAGCGAATTCGGCGACCCGGCCTTCGACAACACGGCGCTGATCCGCGAGATCCTCGCGCTGCGCCAGGAAGAAGCCAAGCTCCTCGGCTACCCCAACTTCGGCGAACTCTCGATCGTGCCGAAGATGGCCGAATCGGCCGACCAGGTGATCAAGTTCCTGCGCGACCTCGCGGCCAAGGCCCGGCCCTACGGCGAGCGCGACCTGGCCGACCTGCGGGCCTTCGCCGCCGAGCACCTGGACCTCGCCGATCCCCAGCCCTGGGACTGGACCTATGTCGGCGAGAAGCTCAAGGAAGCGCGCTACGCCTTCAGCGAGCAGGAGGTCAAGCAGTACTTCACGGCGCCCAAGGTGATGGCCGGCCTGTTCAAGATCGTCGAGACCCTGTTCGAGGTGTCGATCCAGCGCGACACGGCGCCGGTCTGGCACCCCAGCGTGGAGTTCTACCGCATCGAGCGCGCCGGCCAGAAGGTCGGCCAGTTCTACCTCGATCCCTCGGCCCGCGCCGCCAAGCGCGGCGGCGCCTGGATGGACGACGTCCGCGCCCGCTGGCTTCGCCCCGACACCGGCCGGCTGCAGACGCCGGTCGCCCAGCTGGTCTGCAACTTCGCCGAGGGCGTCGACGGCAAGCCGCCGCTGCTCACGCACGACGACGTCACCACCCTCTTCCACGAGTTCGGCCACGGCCTGCACCACATGCTGACCCGCATCGACGAACGCGACGTCTCCGGCATCAGCGGCGTCGAATGGGACGCGGTCGAGCTGCCGAGCCAGTTCATGGAGAACTTCTGCTGGGAATGGGACGTGCTCGCCCACATGACCTCGCACGTCGACACCGGCGCGCCGCTGCCGCGCCCCCTGTTCGACAAGATGACCGCGGCGAAGAACTTCCAGAGCGGCCTGCAGACCCTGCGCCAGATCGAGTTCTCGCTCTTCGACATGCTGCTGCACACCCGCTACGACGCCGCCACCGCCCAGCCGGGCGACGTGATGGCGCTGCTGGCCGAGGTGCGCCAGGAAGTCGCGGTGATGCCGGCGCCGGAATTCAGCCGCACGCCGAACACCTTCAGCCACATCTTCTCGGGCGGCTACGCGGCCGGCTACTACAGCTACAAGTGGGCCGAAGTGCTGAGCGCGGATGCCTACGCCGCCTTCGAGGAGACCGCGGGCGCCAATGGCGAGCCGAGCGTCGAAACCGGGCGCAAGTACCGCGAGGCGATCCTCGAAGCCGGCGGCAGCCGCAGCGCGATGGAATCCTTCAAGGCTTTCCGGGGCCGCGAACCCCAACTCGATGCATTGTTGCGACACCAGGGCATGGCCGAGGCGCAGCCAGCCTGACATACTTCGTTACATTGGAATCCGGAAAGCACCAATGAAACTCCAGACTGCCTTCGCGGGCCTCACCTTGCTGCTGGTCGCCGGCGCTGCGCTGGCGCAGCCGGTCTACCGCAACGTCGACAAGAACGGCAAGGTCACTTTCTCCGACCAGCCGCCGAGTGCCAACGCGCCGGCGGCGCCGGCCCGGGCCGGCAACAGCGTCGCGAGCGCGGGCGGCGGGCTGCCCTACGAGCTGCGGCAGGTGGTCCAGCGCTATCCGGTCACGCTCTACGCCAGCGAGGACTGCGGCCCTTGCGCCGCCGGCCGCTCGCTGCTGGTCACGCGCGGCGTGCCTTTCGATGAACGCACGGTCAAGTCCAACGAGGACGTGGCGGCGCTCCAGCGACTGAGCGGCCAGAGCTCGCTGCCGCTGCTGACGATCGGATCGCAGCAGCTCAAGGGCTTCGGTGACGCCGAGTGGTCGCAGTACCTGGATGCGGCCGGCTATCCCAAGAGCTCGCAATTGCCGGCCGGCTGGCGCAATGCTCCGGCCCAGCCGCTGGTGGCGCAGCAACCCGCGGCAGAGCCCGCGCCGGCCGCCGCGGCACCGGCGCCTTCGCCGGCGGCCGACCTGCCGGCTGCGGCCAGCGGCCCGACGCCGAGCAATCCGGCCGGAATCCGGTTCTAGCAGCCTCTGGAGTTCCCTCAGCCGAAGGTCATCGTGCGCACGCCCGAGGGCGTCGCCAGCAGGCAGACGCTGGCACGCTGGTGGGCGAACACGCCGACCTCGACCACGCCGGGCCACCGGTTCACCTCGTTCTCGAAGCCGAGCGGATCCGTGATCCGCAGGCCGGTCACGTCGACGATGTGCTGGCCGTTGTCGGTCACCAGCGGGGCGCCGTCCTTCTCGCGCACCTGCGCCAGGCCGCCCAGCCGCGAGAACTGCCGCATGATGCGCCGGGCCGCCATCGGGATGACTTCGACCGGCAGCGGGAAGGCGCCCAGCGTGTTCACCAGCTTGGAGGCATCGGCGATGCAGACGAAGCGCTTCGACTGCGCCGCCACGATCTTCTCGCGCGTGAGCGCGGCGCCGCCGCCCTTGATCATGTAGCCGCGGCCATCGATCTCGTCGGCCCCGTCGATATAGACCGCCAGTTCGTCGACCGCATTGCTGTCGAACACCGCGATGCCCAGCGCCCGCAGCCGCTCGGTCGAGGCCACCGAACTCGACACCGCACCCCGGATCTGGTCCTTGATGCCGGCCAGCGCCTCGATGAACTTGTTCACGGTCGAGCCGGTGCCGACGCCGATGATCTCGCCCTTGGGCACGTAGTCCAGCGCGGCGCGGCCGACCAGTGCCTTGAGTTCGTCCTGCGTCAGGACGGGAGCGGGTGCGGAGGAAGTCATCGGGGAGAATCCTGGGCTGATTGAAGTCTGAAGCCGAGAATTATCCGATGCTCCTGCCGTTGCCCTCCTCTCTTTACGCGCTTGCCCGCCCCTTCCTGTTCGGATTCGACGCCGAACGGGCCCACGAGCTGACCCTGGACGCGCTGGCGCGGACCCAGAACACGCCGCTGGCCTGCGCCTACGCGGCGCCGCGCGTGGCCGACCGGGTCACCCTGGCGGGGCTGTCGTTCCCGAACCGGGTCGGACTGGCGGCGGGCCTCGACAAGAACGCCCGCTGCATCGACGCCTTCGGCGCCATGGGCTTCGGCTTCGTCGAAGTCGGGACGGTCACGCCCAAGCCGCAGCCGGGCAATGCGAAGCCGCGGATCTTTCGCCTGCCGCAGCGCGACGCGCTCATCAACCGGCTCGGCTTCAACAACGAAGGCCTCGAGGCCTTCATCGCCAACGTGCAGCGGGCCCGCTTCCGGCGCGACACCTCGAGGCCGCCGATGCTGCTGGGGCTCAACATCGGCAAGAACGCCGCCACCCCGATCGAGCGCGCGGTCGACGACTACCTGGTCTGCCTCGATGGGGTCTATCCGCACGCCGACTATGTCGCGATCAACATCTCGAGCCCCAACACCGCCAACCTGCGCTCGCTGCAAAGCGACGAGGCACTCGACGGCCTGCTCGGTGCCGTGGCCGACAAGCGCGAAGCGCTGGCGGCACGCCAGGGCAAGCGGGTGCCGCTGTTCGTCAAGATCGCGCCCGACCTCGACGAGGCACAGGTCAAAGTGATCGCCGCGACGCTGCTGCGCCACCGGATGGACGGCGTCATCGCCACCAACACCACGCTGGCACGCGACGCCGTGGCGGGCCTGCCCCATGCCGAGGAAGCCGGCGGCCTGTCGGGTGCACCCGTGCGCGAAGCCAGCAACCGGGTGATCGGCCAACTGCGCGCGACGCTCGGCAAGGGCTTTCCGATCATCGGCGCAGGCGGCGTGCTGAGCGCGGCGGACGCCCTGGCCAAGGTCGAGGCCGGCGCCGACCTGGTGCAGATCTACACCGGGCTCATCTACCGCGGCCCGGCGCTGGTGCGCCAGGCCGCCCAGGCCCTGCGCGCAAGCAAAGGCTGAGACGCGCGGGACAGATCGAGCCCGCCCAGGCTTCAGCCGCGCATCCGCCAGAGCACCGGGGCGATCACCGTCGCCCATCGGACCAGGCGACGCGGACCCAGCACGGCGATCACCGTGGCGGTCGCAACCCCGGTGGCGATCGGATGTTCGCGCGCGATGCGCAGGGCCGCGGCCGAGGCGGTTTCGGGCTGGCTCGGCGCTTCGCCGGCGCCGATGGCGGCCGCCTCGAGCGTGGCGATGCGCTCGCGCTGGCGCTCGATACGGGCCAGCAACTGCTCGCTGGTGAGCGAAAGCGCTTGCGCGTCATCTTCGTCCTGATCGGCACCGAAGCGGTGGTGGAACCAGTCCAGATCGCGTTCGAAGGTCAGGCGCGCCGAATCGAGGGCCGAGGACTTGCGCAGCGTGCCCATGAGCAGCAGCACGGCCGCGATCCAGAGCCCACCCCACGCCAGCGCCAGCACCCAGGCCACCGTGGCGCGATACGGCGTGTCCCAGAAATGCACCACGATCGCCACCGACAGCAACGCGATGACGACGGTGGTCAGCCCGGCGACCGCCACCCCGAGGCCGAGCATCAGCCGCAGGCGCTGCTTCTCCTCGTCCCAGGCCAGCCGCAGGAGTTGGGCGCGATCACTGGCGGCCAGCGCCCCTTCACCGGCCAGGATGCGCAGGCGCCGCAGGCGGGACTTGATTCCGAACAAGGCGCTGAGGCTCATCCTCCGAACTCCGCCGCGCCCCTGGGGCGTTGATCAGCGGCGCCCAAGCAGCAGGCCCACCAGCACACCCACGGCCAGCGCGGCGCCGGCAATTTGCCACGGTTCGTCATGCGCGTAGGCATTGGCCGTATTGGCGGCTTCACGGGCCTTCTGCGCAGCGATGCGGCTCTTCTCGGCCGCCAGCTCCCGCGCGATCGCCAGCTTGCTGTCGATGCGCTGGCGCAGTGCCTTGATGTGCGGCACGGAATCGAGGTCCTTGCTGGCGAGCACGCCGCGCACGTCGCTGGCGATGTCTTCGGCCACGGCGTTGGCCGCGGCTTCGAGGTTGGTGGAAGCAGTCATCGAAAAAGGTCCTCCTCATTCACGCCGGCACCGCGCCGGCGACACCGCGCCGACAAAACGGCACGCCGTTCCATGGTACATGCCCGCGCGGCTCTACGACAGCAGATCACCGACGAAGCGGCCGATCGCCAGGCTGCTGGTGAGCCCCGGCGACTCGATCCCGAACAGGTTGACCAGCCCGGGCACGCCGTGCGCCGCCGGGCCCTGGATCATGAAGTCGGCCGCGGCGTCCCCGGGGCCGGATATCTTGGGCCGAATGCCGGCATAGCCCGGCACCAGCGCGCCGTCCGGCAGCGCCGGCCAGTACTTGCGTACCTCGGCATAGAAGCCCTCGCCGCGCGCCGGGTCCACCACCAGGTCGTCGGGCGATGCCACCCACTGCACGTCCGGGCCGAACTTGGCCTGGCCGCCGAGATCGAGGGTCAGGTGCACGCCCAGTCCCGCGGCCTCGGGCACCGGATAGATCAGGCGGCTGAACGGCGCCCGGCCGGCGAGCGTGAAATAGCTGCCCTTGGCGAACCAGGCCCCCGGCACCGCGGCCGCAGGCAGGCCGTCGAACTGCCGGGCCAGCAGCGGCGCGGCCAGACCGGCCGCATTGACCACGCTGTTGCAGCGCAGGGCCGTGCCGTCGGAAGCCTTCAGCACGATGCCGGCGCCGCCGCACTCGGCGCCGACGACGCCGGACTTCAGCGCCAGCACGCCGCCAGCATGCTCGAGGTCGCCCTGCAGGCTCAGCATCAGCGCGTGGCTGTCGACGATGCCGGTGCTCGGCGAATGGAGGGCCGCCAGGCATTCGAGCGCCGGCTCCATCGCCCTGGCCTGCGTGCGCGAGAGCAGCACGAGATCGTCGACGCCGTTGGCGCGCGCCTTGGCGGCGATCGCCTCGAGCTGCCCGACCTGCGCTTCGCTGGTGGCGACGATCAGCTTGCCGCAGCGCCGATGCGGCAGCCCGCGTTCTTCGGCGTACGCGTACAGACGCTGCTTGCCCTCGACGCACAGCTGCGCCTTCAGGGAGCCCTGGGGATAGTAGATGCCGGCGTGGATCACCTCGCTGTTGCGGGAACTGGTGCCGGTGCCGATCGCGCCCTCGGATTCGAGCACGATGACCTCGCGTCCCCGCAGGGCCAGCGCGCGCGCCACGGCCAGACCCACCACGCCGGCGCCGATGACGGCGCAATCGAATTCGTCCATACGCCAAGCTTAGCGTGCGGGATGCCGACGATGAAGAAAGTGATTGGTGGGCGGTGGAGGCTTCGAACCTCCGACCCCAGCAGTGTGAATGCTGTGCTCTACCCCTGAGCTAACCGCCCCCGGTACACGGCGTCAGAGTGAATCTGGCCGCACACCTTTAGGTATCTTTTTGGATACCTTCTGGATGCTTTTCGCACCGTGCGATGCGAAGCCTGCGATTATGCCACAGCTTTTTCGGCTGTCTGGCGAAAAAGCGTTCGGCCGTTGCTGGACTTGTCGAGTTGCACCAAGACCTCTTCGTGCGCGGCGAGCTCATGCTCGGTCGCGACCAGCACCGGCAGCTCGAAGGCGCTCATGTCGATCGTCACCACCGCACCGTGCGCGGGCTCGTTCGACGCGACGTCGATCAGCAGCGCATCCTGTCCGCGTGTGAGGTTGATGTAGACGTCGGCCAGCAGCTGGGCGTCGAGCTTGGCGCCGTGGAAGGTGCGGTTGGACCGGTCGACCCCGAAGCGATCGCACAGCGCATCGAGCGAGTTGCGCTTGCCCGGGTAGACCGCCTTGGCCATGGCGAGCGTGTCGGTCACCTCGCCGACGAAGCTGGCGAGCGGCGGCAGGCCGGCGAGTTCGAGTTCCTTGTTGAGGAAGCCGACGTCGAAGGCCGCGTTGTGGATGATCAGCTCGGCGTCGCGCAGGTAGTCGACGACATCCTGCGCCAAGGTCGCGAACTTCGGCTTGTCGCGCAGGAAATCGGTGGTCAGGCCGTGCACCTTCAGCGCGTCCTCGTGGCTCTCGCGCTCGGGATTGAAG
>Ga0182007_10001575_pt1 | contig 12167 bp, 9 predicted proteins | sample Sormic07211113_1_FD_123023 | JGI IMG/M metagenome (GOLD analysis project Ga0182007, IMG submission 123023) | Rhizosphere microbial communities from Sorghum bicolor, Mead, Nebraska, USA - 072115-113_1 MetaG | ecosystem: Host-associated > Plants > Roots > Rhizosphere | place: USA: Nebraska... | reverse complement strand
TGGTTTGCTCCCTCTCCGCTGGCATCGGAAGGCGTCCTTTCACGCGACGCCAACATGGAAATTACAACTTTCAGTTGACATCGAAAATCAATGGAAACAAGATGCAACCAAAGTAATCAAAAAAGCCGAAACTCAAAATCTGAGTAGAAATGGATTAACTTTTCGACACGAACAAAGTGCATTAATTGTCACAAAGGGGCTGGAATGGAAAGCGATCTCGACATTTCGTTGACGGAAACAGGGAATGGGGCTAAGCACTATGCCAACCCCGGTCAGTTTGGCGGGCTGCTCGCGCCGTCCGCCGACACGCTCCCGTGGCCCGATTTCCTTACCGGACAGCACACCAAACCCGTGCGCGTCCTGCTGGTGGACGACGACCCCTTCGTGCGTCGCGTCATCGCCCAGGAATTGCTGGGCGACCTGCGCATCCAGCTCGAGGGGCAGGCCGGCACGCTGCGCGAAGGGCGACGATTGCTGATGCAGCATGAGTTCGATGTGCTGATGGTCGACATCCGCCTCGGTGACGGGAGTGGATTCGAGCTCATCGAAGAGGCCAAGCGGCATCGCAGCGCGGCGGAGATCATCGTCATCTCGGCGCTCGAGGACGAACCCCAGGTGCTGCACGCCTTCGAGCTTGGCGCCTCCGGCTACCTGGTCAAGAACGCGTGGTTCCAGAGCTATGCCCAGGCCGTGCTGCAGGTGGTGAACGGCGGGGCCGCCATCACCCCCCGGCTGGCGCGGCGGCTGCTCGTGCACCTCGATCACAAGCGTTCCAACGTGAACCCGGTACGTCCACCGGAGAGCAAGGCGACGTTATCCACGCGCGAGCGCGAAGTGTTACGACTTGTGGCGACGGGCTACGTAACCGAAGAGATCGCGCTGCAGCTCACCATCAGCGCCCAGACGGTGAATGCGCATGTGAAAAACATCTACCGCAAGCTGCACGCCCATACCCGCGCGCAGGCCGTGAGCTTTGCCTCCCACCGGGGGCTCCTGTAGGCCATGCCATGCTCTCGCCGCAGGTCCTTCATTTACCGCACTTTCTGGAAGACCAGTTCGTGTGGTTGTCGATCGGCTCGTGGGGCGTGCTGTTGATGTGGCTGCGCTTGCGCATCTCGCGCAGGCGGTTGCTGATGTGGGCTGGCCTGGCGGCGGCGCTGCATCTGACCCCCGTGACCGCGCAGGTGATCCGGGCTGCATCGGCCGCCAACTTGATGGGGAATGACATGCCATTCACATTTTGGGCAATGCAGGCGCTGAACCTGGGGGTGCTTGCCACGGTCATCGGCATCTGGCTCGTTTCCCGGCACCGCGCGGAAAGCCACGGGCCCTCGCAGGAGGTGATGACCGAGCGGCGGCGCATCGCCCATGACCTGCACGACGGGGTCGGCTCGCGGCTGGTAGCGCTGCTGGCCAGCCAGGACCCCCGGTTCACCGGCCCAGGCAGCCTGTCGATGGCCCTGCAAACCTGCCTGCTCGAACTCCAGATGACGGTGGACGACCTCGACGACCAGACCTCCGCCACCGTCGTCGAGCGGCTGGCCCATCTGCGCTACCGGCTGCAGCCCGCATTCGACCGGCTGGGCATCGCGCTGGTGTGGAACATCTCGAGCGAGACACAAACCCATTCGGTGCCGCCAGAAACCGCCATGCAGATCTGCCGGGTGGCGCAGGAAGCGCTGTCCAATGCGCTGCGGCACGCCCGTGCGACCCGGGTCGAACTGCGCTTCGGCATCCAGGCCCACCCGCAAGGGCTGGTGCTGGAGGTGCACGACGATGGCCGCGGCCTGGGGGCTGCCCGCAGTGCCTCTTCCGCCTCGATGGGCAAGGGCCTGCGCAGCATGCGCACGCGGGCCGACGCCATTGGCGGCAAACTGACGCTGGCGAATATCGTGCCCCGTGGACTGTGTGTGCAACTGGTGGTTCCAAGCCGGGCGCAGGCCGGCACCCGGACCGAAGCGGAAAGCATGCTGTAACGCGACCCGCCGGACGGCCCCGGCCGGGCACCGAGCGCCTATGGCAAACTTCCGCGCTTTGCCAGGGACGCGCTCAAGCATGCAGAAAATCATTCGCCAGCTCGCCGCCGAGATCAAGGTCGGCGAGAACCAGGTGAAGGCCGCCGTCGAACTGCTCGACGGGGGCGCCACGGTTCCATTCATCGCCCGCTACCGCAAGGAGGTCACAGACGGCCTCGACGACGTGCAGCTGCGAGAGCTGGAAGCTCGCCTTTCCTACCTGCGCGAACTTGAAGACCGCCGCGGCGCCGTTCTCAAGGCCATCGACGAGCAGGGCAAGCTGACCCCCGAACTGCGCGCCGCGATCGAATTCGCACCCACCAAGCAGGAGCTCGAAGACCTGTACCTGCCGTTCAAGCAGAAGCGCCGCACCAAGGGCCAGATCGCCCGCGAATTCGGCATCGAGCCGCTGGCCGACAAGCTGCTGGCCGACCCCATGCTGGACCCGGCCGTGGAAGCCAAGGCCTTCCTGCAGCCCGCCACCACGCTGGACGACGGCAAGCCGGGCCCCGATTTCTCCACCGTGCCGCTCGTGCTCGACGGCGTGCGCGACATTCTTTCCGAGCGCTGGGCCGAAGACGCTGCTCTGGTCCAGGGCCTGCGCGAATGGCTCTGGAACGAAGGCCTGCTCAAGTCCAGCCTGATGGCCGGCAAGGACGAGAACAACGCCGACGTCGCCAAGTTCCGCGACTATTTCGAGTACGACGAGCCCATTGGCCGTGTGCCATCGCACCGCGCGCTGGCCGTCTTCCGCGGCCGCGCGCTCGACATCCTCGATGCAAAGCTGGTGCTGCCGGTCGAGCCCGAACCGGGCAAGCCGAGCATCGCCGAAGGCCGCATCGCCTTGCACCTGGGCTGGAGCCATGCGGGCCGCCCGTCGGACGACCTGCTGCGCAAGTGCGTGGCCTGGACCTGGCGCGTGAAGCTGGCGCTGTCGACCGAGCGTGACCTGTTCACCCGCCTGCGCGAAGACGCGGAGAAGGTCGCCATCAAGGTGTTTGCCGACAACCTGCGCGACCTGCTGCTGGCTGCGCCGGCCGGACCGCGTGTCGTGATGGGCCTCGACCCTGGCATCCGCACCGGCGTGAAGGTGGCCGTGGTCGATTCCACCGGCAAGCTGGTCGAGACCGCCACCGTGTTCCCGCACGAGCCGCGCAAGGACTGGGAAGGCTCGCTGCACACGCTGGGCAAGCTGTGCGCCAAGCACGGCGTGAACCTGATCGCCATCGGCAATGGCACCGCCAGCCGCGAAACCGACAAGCTGGCCGCCGACCTCATCAAGCTGCTCGCCAAGATGGCCGCGCAGGCCGGCGCGCCGGAAATCAAGGTCGAGAAGGTCGTGGTGAGCGAGGCGGGCGCTTCTGTGTATTCCGCCAGCGAATTCGCCTCGCAGGAAATGCCCGATGTCGACGTGAGCCTGCGCGGCGCAGCCTCCATCGCGCGACGTTTGCAAGACCCGCTGGCCGAACTCGTGAAGATCGATCCCAAGAGCATCGGCGTGGGCCAGTACCAGCACGACGTGAACCAGAGCGAACTCGCACGCACGCTGCAGGCCGTGGTCGAAGACTGCGTGAACTCGGTGGGCGTGGATCTGAACACGGCCAGCGTGCCGCTGCTGTCGCGCGTTTCGGGCCTGTCGGGCAGCGTGGCCAAGGCCGTGGTGCGCTGGCGCGAGGCCAATGGTGCGTTCTCCACCCGCAAGCAACTGCTCGACGTGACCGGCTTCGGCCCCAAGGCCTTCGAGCAGAGCGCGGGCTTCCTGCGCATCCGCGGCGGCACCGACCCGCTGGACATCACCGGCGTGCACCCGGAAACCTATCCATTGGTCGAGCAGATCATCGTGAAGACCGGCAAGCCGATTGCCGAGCTGATGGGCCGCGCCGACATGCTCAAGACGCTCAAGCCCGAGCTGTTCGCCAACGAGAAATTCGGCGTCATCACGGTCAAGGACATCCTGGGCGAACTTGAGAAGCCGGGCCGCGACCCGCGCCCCGACTTCAAGGTGGCGCGTTTCAACGACGGCGTGGATGACATCTCGGACCTGGCCGAGGGCATGATCCTCGAGGGCACCGTGAGCAACGTGGCGCAGTTCGGCGCCTTCGTCGACCTCGGCGTGCACCAGGACGGCCTGGTCCACGTCAGCCAGCTGAGCCACAAGTTCGTGAACGACGCGCGCGAAGTCGTCAAGACCGGCGACATCGTCAAGGTCAAGGTGATGGAAGTGGACGTGGCGCGCAAGCGCATCGGCCTGTCGATGAAGCTCGATGCAGCGCCCGCGCGCCGTGACGGCCCGCGCGACAACCGTTTCGAAGGGGCAGGGCGCGGCCAGCAGCAGCAAGGCCGGCGCGACAACTCGCCGCAGCCGGCGGGGCAGATGGCGAGCGCGTTTGCCAAGCTGCAGGGGTTGCGCAAGTAGTCGGCAACGCACGGTTCTTGCGGAAGCATCCGGCATGAAAGCCCTGCGCATCTACGCCGGCCCCGCGGCCCGCAAGCACATCGAACGGCACGGCCTGCGCTCGCAGGACGTGCGCACCATCCCCGGCGCGGCAGGCGGTCCCAAGGGGCTGATCCTCGGGCCGCTCGACCGCTTCATCTTCGGGCGCTGGCTCACGCAGTCGAGCCAGCAGGTGCATCTGGTGGGCGCCTCCATCGGCGCGTGGCGGCTGTCGACGGCCTGCCTGGCCGACCCTGACACCGCTTTCGAACGCTTCGAGCACGACTACGTGCACCAGCAGTTCGAGGTGCCGCCGGGACAGAAGCGGCTCAGCCCGCGCCAGCTCAGCGACAAGTTCGCCCAGAGCCTCGAAGACTTCTATGGCGGGCGCATCGGCGAGGTGCTGAACCATCCGCGCTACCGCCTGCACGTGGTGACTTCGCGCGGACGCCACATCCTCGGGCGCGAGGGCAGGGCGCGCACTCCTGTCGGCTACCTGGGCGCCTTCGCGACCAACAGCCTGCACCGCAGGAGCCTGGGCGCGTGGCTGGAGCGCTGCGTGTTCTCCACGCCCGGCGCCTCCTTGCCCTTCGGTACGCGCGACTTCCGCACGCGCCAGCATGCACTGAGCGAGGCCAACTTCAACATGGTGCTGCAGGCCTCGTGCTCCATTCCGTTCCTGCTGGCGGCGGTGCACGACATTCCCGGCGCGCCGCGCGGTGCCTACTGGGACGGCGGCATCACCGACTACCACCTGCACCTGGACTACCAGCCGGCCGACGAGGGCATCGTGCTGTATCCGCATTTCCAGCAGGCGGTGGTGCCGGGCTGGCTCGACAAGGGGCTGCGCTGGCGCCACAAGGCCAGCGGCTTCCTCGACCGCATGGTGTTGCTAGCGCCCGACCCCGATTGGGTGCGCTCGCTGCCCAACGGCAAGCTCCCCGACCGCAAGGACTTCATCCACTTCGCGAACGACGCGCAGGCACGCATCGCCGCGTGGGGCCGTGCCACGCGCGAAGCGCGGCGGCTGTCCGACGAGTTCGAGGGCTGGCTTCAGCGCGACGGCGCGCCCGAGCTGCTGCCGCTCTGACCCACCGGCGCCAGCAGTGCCAAGGGTGCCGCGCAGTCGAGGATGTTCACTTCCACCGCATCGCCGACCTTGAGTTCGGCGCCTTGAGGCCATCGCCCCGTGCCTACCGAGCGCGTGTGCACGCCGCCGTAGCGGTAGCGCACGACGGCGTAGGGTGTCGCGGCACCGCCGTCTGCACCGCAATCGCGATCGGCAGTGGCTGCCAAGTCGCTCGTGCGCCCGACGCTGACGACCTGCGCGGCCCGCCAGCCGGCGGAACGGTCGAAGGAATGCGCATCGAAGGCCGAGCAGCCGCCCAGCATCAGCCCCCAAAGAACGACCGTGCGCATCACGGCGTCGGCCCCATCGCGGTGATGGCCGCCGTGGCCTGGATCTCGACGCGGTACTCGGAGTCGATCAGCTTCGCCCCCACCGTGGCGCGCGCGGGCGTGTGGCCGGCGGGCACCCATTCGTCCCACACCGAGTTCATCGCGGCGTAGTCGCCCACGGTGCGCAGGTAGATCGTCACGCTCACCAGGTCCTGCTTGGTCGCGCCCTGGGTGGCTAGCAGGCGATCGATGTGGCGCAGGATCTCGCGCATCTGCCCGGTGATGTCGAGCGAAGGGTTCTCGGCCACCTGGCCGGAGAGGTACAGCAGGCGCGCAGCGCCCAGGTCGACGGTCACCATCTCGCTGAAGCGGGGGCCCATGTCGTGGCGGATGATGTTCATGGCGATGCGGGAGAAATGGAAGAAGACGAGACGATGGCAGGTTGTGGCGCATTCCACCAGCCGCCGCCCAGCGCCTGGAAGAGGGCGGCGGCATCGGTCAGCCGCAGCGCGCGGGCCTGCACGAGATTCAGCAGCGCCTGTTGCTGCGCCTGCTGCGCGATGCGCAGCGACAGCGGGCTGGCATCGCCCAGCCGCACCTGCGCCTGCGTGCGCGCCAGGCTCTGCGAAGCCGTGCGCTCTGCCTTCACCGCCGCCTGGAGCGCGCGCGTGTCTGCATCGATGGCTTCGAGGGTGTTCGCCACGTCCTGGAAGGCGGCGAGCACCGTCGCGCGATACTGCGCGGCTGCCTGGTCGAAGGAGGCGCGCGCGGCTGCCTCGCGGTGCTTGAGCGCGCCGCCGTCGAAGATGGGCTGTGTCACGCTCGCGGCCACTGTCCAGAAGAGCGATGACGACTTGAACAGGTCCGCCAGCCGGTAGGCCGAAGAGCCGTACGAGTTCACGCCCAGCGTCACGTTCGGCAGCCGCGCCGCGACCGCCACGCCGATGGCGGCGCTGGCTGCCTGCAACTGCGCCTCGGCAGCACGCACGTCGGGGCGGTGCTCGACCAGGCTGGAAGGAAGGGTCAGCGGCAGTTCCGTCGGCAGCTGCAGCGCATCCAGATCGAACCGCGCCTCCACGCCCTGGCTCGGGAAGCGACCCGCCAGCGTGGCCAGCAGGTTGCGCTGCTGCGCCAGTTGCCGGTCCAGCGGCGGCAGCGTGGCCTCGGTGGCGGCCAGCGCGGCTTCCTGTGCGTCGACGTCGGCCGGCGCAACCTGGCCCAGCGTCAGTTGCTTGCGATAGGCCTGCAGCACCTCCTTCTGGCCCGCGACGATGGTCAGCGTGGCGGCCTGCTGTGCGCGCAGCGAAGCTTCTGTGATCGCGGCGGTCACCACATTGCTGCTCAGCGTGAGCTTCGCGGCCAGGCTCTGGAAGCGCTGCAGCTCGGTTCCGGCCTCTGCTCCTTCCACCTGCCTGCGGGTGGCGCCGAACACGTCCGGCGTGTACGACACCGTCACCTGCGCCGTGTGCAGCGTGTACAGGCTCGCGTTGGACGACACCGGGCTCGCTACCGCGCTAGCCACGCGCTGTCGCGTGGGCGCGTAGCCCAGCGCCACGCTGGGCCAGAAGGCGGCACGATCGGCGGCTTCGTTCTCCTGCGCCGCGCGCAGGGCGGCGTCGGCCGCCTCGATGGTCGGGTTGCCGGCAAGGCTCTGCGTGACCAGCGCGTTCAGCGGCTCGCTGCGAAAGGCCTGCCACCACTGGGCCGGCATGTCGAGTTCGGGTGAGAGGCGCGCCAGCGGCACGCCTTCGGCCTCCTTGCTTGCAGGTGGCGCGGGCGTGTATTGCTTGGGCAGGTTCAGCTGCGGGCGGGCGTAGTCGGGGCCGACCGCGCAGCCGGCCAGCAGCATTGCCGCGATGCCGGCCGCCACGGGCGTCGCCAGGTTTGTCTTCTTCGTCGTCATTGCTTGTTCTGCTTTCCTAGCGGTCGCGCCGCGAGCGCGTGCCCCAGCCCTTGCGTTCGAACACGCGTTCCATCGCGAAATACAGCGTGGGCAGGATGAAGAGCGTCAGCAGCGTCGACACCACCAGTCCGCCGACCACCACCGTGGCCAGCCCGCGCTGCACGTCGGTGCCCACGCCGGTGGCCAACGCCGCCGGCAGCATGCCCACCGACGCCACCGTGGCCGTCATCAGCACCGGCCGCAGCCGCTCGGTCGCGCCTTCGAGCACCGAGGTCTGCAGCTCCAGACCTTCGCCGCGTACGCGGCGGAAGTTCGCGACCATGATGATCCCGTTCTGTATCGAGACACCGAAGAGCGCGATGAAGCCCACGGCCGTTGCCACGTTGAGCGTTTCACCCGCCACGTGCACCGCGATCAGCCCGCCCAGCGTGGCCATAGGCACCACGCCGAGGATCAGCGCCACCTGCCGGATCTTCCCGAACTGGAAGAACAGCAGCACCGCCATGATGCTCACCACGATGGCCAGCGACACGCTCAGCCGGGCCTGCGCGCGCTGCTGGTTCTCGAACTGGCCGGCCCATTGCAGGCGGAACTTCGTGGGGTCGAATTTCACTTCCTTCGCGATGCGCTCGCGTGCCTCGTCGAGGTAGGAGGCGAGATCGCGGTCGCGGTTGTCCACGCGCACCGTGATCTGGCGCTCGTTCATCTCGTGCGAGATCGTGCTTTCGCCGGTCTGCAGGCGGATGTCGGCCACCTGCGCGAGCGGCACCTTGGCCCCGCTGGAGCTGTTGAGCAGCAGCGAGCCGATGGCCTCGGTGTTGCCCTTGGCGCTTTTGGGCATCTTCACCGACACGTTGTAGGTGCGGTTGCCCGAGTACACGGTGATGACGGGCGCGCCGCCGATGCCGGTCTGGATCAGGCTGGCCACGTCGTTCGCGTTCACGCCGAAGCGCGCCGCCGCCTCGCGGTTGAGCTGGATCACCACTTGCGGAATCGGCGGCTCCTGGAACAGCGACGCCGAGGCCGTGCCGCGCACCGTTTCGAGCAGGTCGACGATCTGGTTGCCGATGCGCCGGCTTTCCTTCAGGTCGTCGCCGTAGATGCGCAGCACCAGCGGGCTGTGCGCGCCGCCCACGGCGTCGTTCACGCCGTCGATGATGGGCTGGCTGATGCCCACGTCGAAGCCCGGCATGCGCGCGAAGCGCTCGGTCAGGGTGCGCACGAAGTCGGCCTTCTTCACCCCGGCCGGCCACTCGCCATAAGGCTTGAGGCCCACCGGAACCTCCATGTGAGAGGGCGTCCACGGGTCGGTGCCGTCGTCGTTGCGGCCCAGCTGCGTCACCACGTACGAGACTTCCGGGTATTCGAGCAGCACGTGCCGCAGCTCGGTCGCCATCTCGCTGGCCTTGTCCAACGACAGGCCCGAGGGCAGCTGCACCTGCAGCCACAACGCCCCTTCGTCGATGTCTGGCAAGAATTCGCGCCCGGCCGTGGCGCCCAGCACCACCACCGCGGCCAGCGCCGCCACGCTCAGCCCGTAGGCGATGGCCGGCACCTCCAGCAGCCGCGCCAGCACCCGCCGGTACGCACCGGTGAGCCACACCAGCGGCTTGTTGACGAAGGGCTTGCTCGGCTTGCGCAGCGCCACGTAGGCCAGGCTCGGAATGAGCGTGAGCGCGCAGAGCAGGGCACCCACCAGCGCGTAGCCGACCGTGAAGGCCATCGGCTTGAACAGCTTGCCCTCGGCCCGCTCGAAGGCGAAGAGCGGGAAGTAGGCCGTGATGATGATCAGCGTCGCGAAGAAGATCGGCCCCGACACGTGGCTCACCGTCTCGAGGATGTTGCCCTCGGTGAGCGTGGCGTGCGGTTCTTCTTCCCGGCGCCGCAGGATGGCCTCCATCACCACGATGGCGCCGTCCACGATGATGCCGAAGTCGATCGCGCCCAGCGAGAACAGGTTGGCCGGCATGCGAGTGAAGTGCATCACGATGAACACCGTCACCAGCGACATCGGAATGGCCACGGCAGCCACTACCGCGCTGCGCGGGCTGCCCAGGAAAAGAATGAGCACGAAGCACACCAGCGCCATGCCTTCGAGCACCGTGTGCGTCACCTTGTCGACGGTGAGCTTCACCAGGTCGTCGCGGTCGATGTAGGGCACGATCTTCACGCCCATGGGCGCGAGCTCGGCCTGCAGCTCGTCGATCTTCTTGTGCACACCCTCCAGCACGCGCGAGGGGTTCTCGTACTTGAGCATCAGCACGATGCCCTCGATGGTGTCCGGATTGGTGTCCTTGCCCAGGATGCCGCCGCGCTCCTGGTGGCCGAACTGCAGCCGCCCCAGGTCGCGCACCTGCACCGGCGAGCCGTTGCTCTGCGCCACCACCACCGTGCCCAGGTCGTCCAGCGTGCGGATCTGGCCGATGCCGCGCACCACGTAGCTCTGGTCGCCGCGCGCGATGCGCCCGCCGCCGGCGTTGGCGCTGTTGTTGTTGATGGCCGTGACCACGTCGTTGAGCACCAGCCCGTACTTCTGCAGGCGCGCCGGGTCGAGCTCCAGCTGGAACTCGCGGGTGAAGCCGCCGAAGTTGTTGATGTCGACCACGCCCGCCACCTGCTTGAGCGCGGGAATCACCTTCCAGCGCTGCAGCTCCGACAGTTCCATCAGGTTCTTCGTGTCCGACTCCAGCGTGTAGCGGTAGATCTCGCCGGCCGGCCCCGCCACCGGCCCCAGGCCGGGCTGCGCGCCCGAGGGCAGGCTGACCTGGCCGATGCGCTCGGTCACGCGCTGGCGCGCGAAGTAGTCGTCGGTGCCGTCCTTGAAGGTCAGCGTGATCAGCGACAGCCCGAAGGTGCTGCTCGAGCGGATCGATGCCAGCCCCGGCGTGTTGCTCAGCGCGCGCTCCAGCGGCGTGGTGATCTGCTGCTCGATCTCCTCGGCGGCCAGGCCGTTGACCTGCGTGGTCACCTGCACGTTCACGTCGCCGAGGTCGGGGTAGGCCTCCACCGTCATCTGCGTCCACGACCACGCGCCGAAGAGCACGAGCGCCACCGACATCGCCCAGGCCAGGTGCCTGCGGCGGAAGAACTGGGTGATGATGAGATTAATCATTCAGCAGCACACCGCCACGGACCACCACGCGCTCGCCGGCGGCCAGGCCGCTGCGGATGCGAACCTTGTCGCCGTCTTCTCGGCCCAGCTCCACCGTGCGGCGCACGAAGGTCCAGGGCTCGGCCTCGACGAAGACGCTCACGCTGTCGTTGTTCATCAGCAGCGCCGATGCCGGCACCTGCGGCTGCGCGCCCTGCGGCACGCCCAGCACGGCCGTCGCGTACATGTTGGGCTTGAAGATGCCTTCGGGGTTGGCGAACACGATGCGCGCGCGGGCGCGGCGCGTGTCCGCGTCGAGCACCGCGCTCACGAAGGCCACCTTGCCGGTGAAGCTGCGCCCCGGATAGGCGGCCAGCGTGACCACCACGTTCTGCCCCGGCGCGACTGTGCCGACCACGCCCTCGGGCACGTTGACCGTGACCCAGACCGAATCGAGGTTCGACACCGTCATCAGCGCCGCGTTGGCGTCGTTCAGGCTGGAGCCGGCGGCCGCGTTCAGCGCCGTGACCGTGCCGGACGTGGGTGCGACGATCTTCAGCACCTGGCCCGCCTGTGCGCCGCTCGCGTCCGCGCCCAGGCTGCGCAGGCGCGCCTCGCTGCGCTGGAGTTCGGCCTTCTGCTGGGCGACGCTGCTGCTGGCGGCTTCCACGTCCTTCGCGGCGTTGGAGCCGGCCTCGTTCACGCCGCGTGCCCGCACCAGCGCGCGCTGCGAGAGGTCGAGCGTGTCGCGGGCCTTCTGCGCGTCGGCCACGGCCTGCGCGAGGTCGGGCGAGCTCATCGTCGCAAGCACCTCGCCGCGCTTGACGGTGTCGCCCAGGCGCACCTTCAGCTCGAGCAGCCGGCCGGTCAGCGGCGGCAGGATGTTGGCGGTATTGGCCGGATTGGCTTCCACCGTCGCGGGCAGGCTCACCTCGTGCGGCAGCGTGTCCTGGCCGACCGTGGCGACCAGCAGCCGCTCTCGCAACGGCGAGCCGGTGGGCACGCTCAGGCGGTTGCCCTGGCGCACCAGCATCGGCGCAGGGGCGGCGGCCACCGGGGTGGCTGCATGGGCAGTGCTTTCGAAGGAATCGACGCACAGGGCCGCGCAGGTCATCACGCCGAAGACGATGCGCGCGGGAGTCATTTGGTAGAGGGATTTCTTCTTCATCGCATGCGGATGTCGAGGGACGGGCGCGCCGTGCATGGGACGCCTTCCCATGCCCTCGATCCGCTCCCGTCTCCTGCCGGGGAGCGTATGAAATGGCGCCTGAAGAAGCTCCCAAGAAATCCTGAAGAAATCTTCAGGATCGGCCTTCGGCGGCCCCG
>Ga0182007_10001574_pt1 | contig 12173 bp, 14 predicted proteins | sample Sormic07211113_1_FD_123023 | JGI IMG/M metagenome (GOLD analysis project Ga0182007, IMG submission 123023) | Rhizosphere microbial communities from Sorghum bicolor, Mead, Nebraska, USA - 072115-113_1 MetaG | ecosystem: Host-associated > Plants > Roots > Rhizosphere | place: USA: Nebraska... | reverse complement strand
CGCCTGGGGCTGGGAGGCGAAGAGGATTCAGGTTTCACCGGCAGCCTGGTCCGGTTCAATGCCAACGGTAGCCTGGACCGCGACTTCAGCAGCGACGGTAAATCCCTTCTCCCGGTGTCGCTCGACATCGAGGACGGCGGTAATGCCGCCGTGCAGCCGGGCGGGGGCTACCTGGTGGCGCGCTACGTGAAAGTAGGCGACGCCTGGGTGTCGGGCGTCAGTCGTAACTTGGCGGACGGCAGCCTCGATACGAGTTTCGGGAACGGCGGCACCGCGACAGTGCCTTTCTACTGGAATGAAGATCTAGGCCAGCAAGCGTCGTTCTCTGTGCAACGCGACGGCAGCTTTTTCGCCAGTGCCGGGTATCCCTCTGGGGAGATCTATATCGCCCGCTTCGAAGCGACGGGGGCCTTGATTTCGTCTTTTGGAGAGGCCGGGGCCCTGCACCTGCCAGCGTCCGTCGGCATTCACCCCAGCGGCACGCTCGACGTTTCGCTGCAGGGGGACGGGAAGGTATTGGTCACGGGGCAAGCTACCCTGACCCGCCTCAACCCGGACGGTACGCTGGATAGCAGCTTTGCGAACGGCGGCAGCCTGGCCCTCGATGTCCACGCAGACGCCCTCGTCATCCAGGATGACGGCAAAATCCTGCTGGCGGGCGCCTCGGGCGGCGTGGCGACCGTCATCCGACTCAATGCCGACGGCTCACTCGACACCGGTTTCGGCGATCAGGGTCAGGTACGTTGGGGCTCGGAAAGCGCTCCTTTCGCAGTCGCCGACATGATCGTGCTGGCCGACGGCAGGCTGTTGATTGGTGGAAGCCAAGGTACCAGCGCGGACGGCTATCTGGCCGCCCTGGTCCAGTTGAACCCCGACGGTAGCCTGGACCACAGCTTTGGCAATCCCGACGACGATTATTACCACCTCGACGGTGGCCGCGATGCGGACTTCTTGCTCGGGACCGCCTCGTTCGACGATGCGATCTTTGGCGGGGCCGGAAACGACCTGCTCGATGGCCAGCAAGGTCGTGACCTGCTGACGGGTGGTGTCGGCGCCGATACGTTCCGTTACCAGTCAGTCACCGACAGCTACCGAACCGCAACCGCGGCCCATAGCGACCGCATCACCGACTTCGACCCCAGCACCGATACCCTCGACCTCTCCTCCCTGGGCTTCCTCGGGCTGGGCAATGGCCATGACGGAACGCTGGCGATACGAATCAACGAAAGCGGGACGCGGACCTACCTCAAGAGTTTCGAGGCCAACGCGGAGGGGGAACGCTTCGAAGTGGTCTTCGACGGTAACTTGGGCCAAACGCTGAATGAAACCAACATCCTGTTTCAGCAAGCCAGGTTGATGGGCACCGAAGGGGACGATCGTTTACAAGGCAACGCTCGAGGCGAAAGCATCGAAGGGTTCGCGGGGGATGATCGCCTTTATGGAGCGCTAGGCAATGATGTATTGGTTGGCGGAGAGGGCCGGGACCTGTTGGTGGGTGGTGGTAACAACGATGTGTTCCGCTTCGACGGACTGAGCGACAGCTGCCGTACCGCCACCGAAAACCATACGGATCGGCTGAGGGACTATACCGTGGGTGAAGACACGATCGACTTGTCTGCCTTGGGTTTTACCCGGCTGGGGGATGGTTATGGCGGCACGTTGGATGTGGTGGTCAATGAGGCCAAGAACCTGACTTACTTGAAGAGCTATGAAGCCGATGCGTCCGGGGCTCGATTTGAGTTGAGCTTGGTGGGGGATCACTCTGGTTACCGTGATTTGAACATCATCTTTGCCGAGCCTTCGGAAGGGGAGGCGGTTCAATTGATTGGGGTGGCTAATGACGTCTGGGTATAAAACGCACTCCCTGCTGTGCTTCGGCCTGGATAAGGGCTTCCTGGACCTCGGCAAACTCACTCGGGCCGCCGAACACCTTCAACGCTGCGTCGAATTCGACCTGAGTATTCGGCGGCGTGAAACCACGCAAAACAGCTTTTCGTGGCGAGGGAGCTTGCTCCCGCTTGAGTGCGAAGCACTCATAAAAAGCCCACCACGTTTTCAATAACAGCCCGCCAAACAGCCAACACACACACTGTGGCGAGGGGATTTATCCCCGCTGGGCTGCGCAGCAGACCCAAACAGCCAGCGCGGTCTGTTTGATATACCGAGAACTACAGAGTCTTAATCTAGATGTCTGCTTTGGCCGAAAACCGCCGGTTGCGAACGGCAGCAGTCGACCGATTCTGTTGAAAAAGTCGGCGTTCGGATTCAGTCTCTTCTACAGACCGATCCATAACGGCCGTTCCATCAGAGTTTCGGGCACCATAACGACCTTAAAAAACAGAATCTCGAATATGAATCATGAACTTTGGCAGGAACCTGATGGCTGTCAGACCTTTTGTCTAGCCGGTGCTCAAGGTGATGGTGCGCGTGCGCTTATGCATTCGGAAGCGAAGCTTGTTTGGGAGGTCGAGGCTGAAAGTCATTTTGAAGCGATGACTAAATATTATGCGCACATGCAGTGGGGCGAATACCTGACGGACTTTCCCGAACAAGACAAGACTTCCTACAGAAAACTGGGCTGGGAATGACCAGTCCCCTTATTCGATATACAGTTGTCTCCTTATTCAGTCCTATTGGTTGGGCCATAGTTATCTTTCGAAAACTCCTCACAAGCGTTGCCAAGTTCCTCTGAGCTTAAGGAGTTTGCTTTCGATTCTATCTTGGCGAACACCCGAGCGTAAGCTTCCGAAGCCCGCAGTTTTTTGAGGAAATCTGCATCCGCATCCTGTAGGAAGTGGGCGGCCACCGCAGAGTACCGCTCCCGCATACCAGGATTCACCGAAGAGCACTTGGCCTCGAAAAAATCATAGGGTGCAATAAAGGAAGCCGATGCTTCGCCAATGCATCCATCACCTGTACATGGTGAAGTTGCACTGGCTAACGTGGCCCAAAGCATCGGTAAGCAAGCCAAAGTTTTCAAAGTGTTTTGCATAGGTTGATCTTGGCTAGGGCTAAGCGGTGCAATTCGCACCTGCCACTTCTACGAATGGAAGAACCAAAACCCGACGCAACACGTCGGGTTTTTCGTTTGGGAATAGATACTACTGCCGCGGCTCCACGTTATCCAACACCCGATTCGCCAGCAACGAACTCAGCTCAATCAACTGCTGAATCCCCTGCGCCACATGACGCCTAGATCCCTCCAGATCAAACGCCAGATCACTCACCATGGCATCAGCCGAAGCCAGGGTTTCGCTGAGGTTGGCGAGCAAGCATTCGTTATCGAGGCCTTTTACGACGGTGTATAGCTGCCCCGGTTTGGGGATGTCTTGGGATTTATCCGGTTTCGGTAGCAAGTAGTGATCGAGCACCCGTTTGGTGGTTTCGTCTTGCTGCTTGGCTTTGGATTTTGCGGATTGTGCAGTGGGGTCTGCATCTGGGGGATTCGGAGTAGCTTTGAACATTGGTGTGATCCTCGTAAGGGCCGCTCCATCTCGCTACTAAACGGAAGGGTGGCGGCTGTGCGCAAGTTAGTAGACCGGCGAATCACACCAAAACCGGCGCGCCCGAGGGCGCCATGCGCACAGCCACCATCAAGAACAGGCAAGTACCTGACTGATGAGACTTGTACAACCGAGGTGTGAACCGGGCTACTAAACCCGACCACTGATGGGCAGTGGCAGGAAGACAATAGAACCCAGGGACAAGGCGCACAAGCGGGCGGATTCTGGCGTAGTTGTAGGCAAAGGCGCAAGGATGCGTAGCTTGATAGCAGGGTGTAGGTGGGGGCTGTAGGAGGGAGGTTTTTTGGTGATGCAGGTGGGGTGTTCGGCTCTGGAACTGAGGCGATTTCATCGCGAGCAGGCTCGCTCCCACAGGGGATTGGGGTTGTTGCAGATACTGCGTTCACACCTGTGTGGGAGTGAGCTTGCTCCCGCTGGCCTGTGCAGCAGGCCCCTGCATTTCTTCCGGCAAATCGCATCGTTCGGTTTTGCGTCTGCTGCGCAGCCGAGCGGGAGCAAGCTCCCTCGCCACGGGGGCTGACTCAACCGCTTTCCAAATCTTTTATGGCAGCATGCCATTGGTTATAGATAATCTATCTGCGAATCATTAGCATTACCTGCATTGGCTTTCCGTTTCCCCGCAGGTACTCACTCCATGCTATTTCCATCTCGCCTTACGTTGCTGGCTGCGTGTTGCTCAGTCAGTTTTCTTGCCCAGGCGGCAGAACCTATTGAATTGGGAGCGACCGACGTTACTGCCAGTGCGATCAAACCCAACTCCAACACGCTACCAACGCCCTATGCGGGAGGTCAGGTGGCGAGGGGAGGCCAGATGGGGGTGCTGGGCAATCAGGACAACATGGATGTCCCGTTCGTGATGACGAGTTACACCTCGCAGTTGATTGAAGATCAACAAGCTGAAGACGTAGGTGACGTGCTGCTCAATGATCCGTCGGTGCGTCAATCCTATGGGTTTGGTAACCAATCCCAAGTGTTTGTGATTCGAGGCTTGCCGCTTAACAGCGACGACATTTCCTACAATGGGCTGTATGGCGTCTTACCGCGTCAGATTCTGTCGACGGATGCTATCGAGCGTGTCGAGGTGTTCAAAGGCCCCAACGCGTTTATCAACGGTGTCAGTCCGACGGGCTCGGGTCTTGGGGGCGGCGTCAACTTGCAGCCCAAACGCGCAGAGGATGTGCCGACGCGTCGTTATACCCAGGACATCAGCACCGATGGCCGCATTGGCGAGCATTTGGATATCGGGCAGCGATTCGGCGAGGATAACCGCTTTGGTGCAAGGTTGAATCTGAGCCAGCGGGAAGGTGAAACAGCGATCGACAACCAGGACCAGCGCACAAAGTTGTTCGTTGCGGGCCTGGACTATCAAGGGGATAACTTCCGCGTTTCCACCGATTTCGGGTATCAGAAACAGCGTATCAATGGACTGCGTAATTCGGTGAATATCGGCAACGCCACCCGCATTCCCACGGCTCCACACGCCAGCCACAATTATGGGCAGGACTGGACTTACTCCGAAACGGAAGACACTTTCGGCATGGTTCGTGGCGATTGGGATCTGAACGAAAACTGGACCGCATACCTTGCCGGTGGTGCAAAGCACACCCGAGAAACCGGGGTATACGCCACACCGACACTGGTCGGCAATAACGGCGTAGCGACAATCGGTGGTTCGGAAATTCCTCACAATGAAGACAACACATCGTTCAGTGGCGGGTTGAATGGGCGCTTTAATACCGGCCCTGTTTCCCACCAGGTTGCGATTGGTGGCTCGACGATCTGGACCGAGCAGGAAAACGCGTACACGTTCTATCGTTCCGTGACCGGGAACAGCAATATCTACGACACCCCCAAGCTGCCTAAGCCGATTGCGGTGTCCAGCACGGGCGGTGAAATGGGTGATCCCGGGGTGACCGGCAAAACCCGCAACCGCAGCCTGGCGGTTTCCGACACGCTGGGCTTGTTCGATGACACATTGCTGGTCACTTATGGTGTTCGTCGTCAGCAGTTGCGTGTCGAGAACTATAAGTACGATGGCACTACTTCAAACGGTGTAGCCAATCCAGCAAACGATGGCAGTCGTAGCGCGCTCTACGATGAAGCCATTACCACACCCGTTTATGGCATCGTCTACAAGCCTGTGGAGAGCGTGTCGCTCTACGCCAACCGAATCGAGGGCCTTGCAAAAGGGCCCGTGGCGTCCGGTACCGGCATCACGAACCTGGGCCAAGCCTTTCCCCCTGGCCGCACAAAACAGTTGGAAGCGGGCATCAAGCTGGACCTGCAGACCTTCGGTGCGAACTTGGGTGTTTTCCGCATCGAGAAACCTTCCGATGGTTACGTCGACAACGCACAGAGCCTCTATGTGCGTGATGGTGAGCAGGTCAACAAGGGGCTGGAGCTCAGCGTTTTCGGCGAACCCATCGAAGGCCTCCGGTTGATGGCCGGCGGTACCCGCATGACGTCTGAGCTGAAAAAAACCGCTGGCGGACTCAACGATGGCAATCACGCCATTGGCGTGCCAACGTTTCAACTCAATGCCAGCGTAGATTGGGATGTTCCGGGTATCGAAGGGGCCGCGCTCAGCGCAAGGATGTTGCGCACTGGCGGGCAGTACGCGGATCAGGCTAACAACCTGAGCTTGCCTACCTGGAACCGTTTCGACGCTGGCGCACGTTACAAAATGAAATTCGTGGAGAAAGACCTGACGTTGCGCGTCAACGTGGAAAACATTACCGATAAGAACTACTGGGCGTCGGCAAACGGCGGCTACCTTTCGCAGGGTGATCCGCGGTTGGTGAAGTTTTCGGGGACTATCGATTTCTAAGTAAAAAGGGGACTCGCTCCGCCACCGCTAGCCGGGCTGATTACCTATGCAGTCAGGTAGGTCGGTGCCAATCGTGATCATTTCGACGGAAACGGTGGGGTGGCTGCCGAAGCCCCAAGACAGAGGCCCCCCATAATTCACCAGATCGTAGATCGCGCTTTCGCCCATCAGCTGGCCGTTGCGATTGTCGTACAAGCGAAAAAAGGCCGGAATCTCCCAGCGAACAAACCACTGTCGCTCCTCTGGCTCATCCGGGGGCGACTGGGGGTGAAAGAGGCCGGGCAGTATCCAAAAAGGCTTGAACTCCTGAACCCGAAAGCAGCCGTTGGGGCTGATCCTGGCGGCGCCGACGGGCTTCGCCAGGGCCTTTTCCCACCACTGTGAAACGGCCCATAGCCCCGCGCAGAACACGAGTGCAATGAGGGCTAATGTTGGGAGCCGGGTTAGTTTTTTCATGTTCGCAGGCCTGTTGGTAACTTGCATGTGAAGTTGTTCTTTCCACTCTTAAGTCGCAGGCACTGGGCTAACCCTCGATGCGTTGCTCGACTGGCGGGGTGACGGGAAACTGGGGACAGACCGCGACTTTGCATTCACCTGTCATCGGACCGTCTCATAATCGTGGTCTGTCCCTGAGGGATCCCGTGCCCCCGTTTTTCGCGTTTCGTTCCATGCTCTGCTGATCCGCGGAAACCCTCAATCCGTTTCCGGAACTTTTTCCTTAAGTGATGCCAGTTTGATGGCGTATTGCGATGTTCATTGAGATAGGATCACCCAGTGCCAGGCTGTTTCCTGGCAAGCCCAAGGAAGAGTGAATGAAACTGATTCTTGTGATGGTGTTGATGTTCAGCGGTTACGCGTTTGCCGATTGCAACCGCATCAATGATCTTGGTTTGCGCGCCCAGTGTGAGTCTGAAGTGCGCCTGTAATGTGGGAATGGCCGCTGCGAGGTGCTAGCAGCGGCTGAAAAGCAAGAAATGGGTGAGTGATCTAAGCGTTTTGGATCGACTCGCCTCTTTCAAATCGGCAGTGGTCGAAATTAGCTCGAAACGTATGGCTATTTCAGACCATTTCCTAGTGAGAAACCAAAGATCGTCACGTAGCGTAGACCGATGAGTAGTTCTACAGTTATCCCTCTCTACCGCGCTTATGCACCAACTCTGGAAGGTTTGTGAATGATAAAGACTATCCCGATGTGGGCCATGATGATGGCCACCAAAGGTAAGAAAACGGGACTTGCAGTACTGGCATCCTTACCTATTTTCATCGTTACCGGTGCGTGGATGTTCCTTGACGGGTTGCAAAGTGGTCAAAACCGTCAGGCTGCTATAGGGCTTATTTGTCTGGCTTTTTTTGGTGCGTGCACCATTCTATTTGCACCTTCAAAAAAATATATTCCCGGCAAAACATTTCAGGGTTATAGAAATAAAAAACTCAGCACAAAGAAGGCCATAAATTACGGTTACGGGATCATTATCTTTATTTTCGCGGTTTTTGTATTTCTTGCGCCGGAACACGCGCTGAGTGTAATAGGTTATGGATTAGTGGGTCTCTTTAGCCTTTATGTTCTGTCAAAAAGCTTAAAGTTTCACGCCGATATCGATTTTTCGACAAATGAATATTTGGCAACAGCTCTGGGATTTCCTGTAGGGGAGAAAATTCTAGTCAGCTACCAGAATTTTGTCGCGGACGAGGTTGAAGTTGGTAGCAATGCTTTTGCTGCAACGGCGACAAAATTAACTGTGGCGTCGTTTGATGGGAATCTTTGGAGAAAGCTGTCACGGGATCTGAATCAGGTCACGCGCATTGGCATTATTGGCGATGAAAATCAAAATTACTTCGTTAAGTTGCGATTCAATGATGAAGCCGATGCTTTGTTGCGTATTGGACTATATGAAAAGCTCACATCAAATCCCACTCTGGTAATAAGAAAGCTGTTGGAAACGATTGATGCAAGTCTACTCGGTAGTAGTGGTGCACCACCGGCAGCACAAAGACGTCGAGTGGTTGTCAACTCCGGAACTTCAACCTCGACTTCAAAAACTGTTGAACCTGAGGCTGCGCTGGTATCCCTGGCACCCGTGCGCAACATTGAGCTTGCCCCTGACGTATTAATTGCTATCCAGAACGCTGAAGAAGATGTTTCCCGTCGCAGGCTGGAGCTTTAACAATGTCTCATTGTACAAAGTTTGAATTTTCTTATGTTGATGAAGAAGCCATCGCCAAAGCTTTTGGCAAGATGGGCCTTAGCCCCACAACGGGTCTGGTTTCGGTATTTGCCAGCGACTTCAGTAAAAAGGTGTTGAGCAAAATAGGTTATATGGGCAAGCAGCAATTTAGAGCTATTTGTGGCCAAACGGCTGATAAATTCAATCTATTTGTTTGCAAAATTGAGGAGGGTGTCTACAAACTCCTCATCGAACGGGGAACTGTTTCGGCCGGCGATGAAGCGATAATGGCTGATTTGGCGTTAAGCTTTCAGAAAGCGTACATCAGCGTAGCCATCGATGAAACTATCAAGCGCATAGAAGCATCAGGTGTTCCAGCAAGAGTGAAAGAATCTCTTCAAGGGTTCGAGATTGAATTTGGATCAAACCACGAATACAGCATTTATGTCACTTTTACGGGTGACGAAATTACGGAGGAAGTGCGTGGGGTGAAAGGGGACATTTGCACAAAACTTACTGAAGAGCTTGAATCTCTACTTTCTAGCCCTACTGCGGAGCTTGTGACTGAGTGGAAGCCGGAATATACCGTAGTCCATGAAGAGCAAACCCTTCAAATTCTCAGCGCGAATTTCTAAATGGAAATCAATGTACACCATATGGAGTTGAGCCGCGTTAACGGCCCGGGGTTGCGCTTGACATTATGGGTCCAGGGTTGTGCGCTGAATTGTAAGGGGTGCTTCAATCAGAGTACCCACCCTCGCGAAGCGAGTACGCTTATGCCTGTTTATGAATTGGCACAGAAGATAAATGCACTGGACATCGCTGGGGTTACCCTCTCGGGGGGAGAACCGCTCGATCAGGCGCCTGCCTTGGAGCAATTAATACGTGCCGTCAATGGCAAGATGAACTGGATACTTTATACAGGCTATACGCCAAAAGAAATATTCCAGAATGAATCCATGGTTCGAGTTGTTAAAGCAATAGACTTGACGCTGGCTGGACGTTATCGACATAACGCGAAACATCCCTATCAGCACAAGCAGATTATCAAAACCAGTGACAGAGTCGATATTGACTTTTTCCGTACTAAAAGAGTTGTCGAGTTTGTTGTTTCAAATTCTGGCGTTACCAAAACCGGTCTTCCGATGCATGTATAACTTAGTTTAAGCGCAGGGACATTAGGCATGAGCCGTACCAAGCAGATAACAGATTACCTCAAAGCGCGTTATGCAATTTTGGTTATTGAAACTTTCGAGGAAGAGCGTGCGCTCAAAGAGATCTCTGAAATCGCCAAAGCGCTTAGCCATCGTTTGTTCGTTTGGAACTCGACGCTAGGAGTCCAGATAAATGGCGCCGTGGCTGGGGATAAAACCTTTGATCTGAAAATGGCCTTGGATTTTTGTGAAGAAAAAGCGAAGGAGGAGGGCAGTAAAAACATTTTTGTTTTTTGTGATGCTCATAGCTACCTTACCCCAAGCTCAAATCCTGTCTATCGTCGTCGGCTTCGAGATTTCGCCATAAATATCCGCTCACGTGGGTATCGCAGCAACTGCATTGTCGTGGCGCCCAGTTTTGAAATTGCCAATGATCTTCAAAAGGAGATCACGCTGATTGACTTTCCTTTGCCATCAAGAGATGAAGTTAAGGATCAGATAAATAACTTTATTAATTCCTGGCAAGGTAGCAACAATGTCAAGATTGATCTTTCTAGCGAAACCAAAGATAAACTCATTGATGCCGCTTTGGGCCTCACGGGATTAGAAATTGACAATAACTTGTCTCGTTCATTGGTATCCAGCCTGAGTTTGAATGAAAGTACAGTAAAGGATATGCTTTCCGAAAAAAGGCAAATCATACGGAAAACAGGTATCTTGGAATACATTGACTCAAAGGTAGATCTTGAGGATGTAGGAGGCCTGGCAACGCTTAAAAAATGGCTCCATTTGCGTAGCCAGTGTTTTGGGCAAATTGCTAAGGATTTCGGTGTTGGAACCCCGAAGGGTTTGCTCTTAACTGGAGTTCCTGGTTGCGGTAAGTCTCTAACGGCGAAATGCGTATCGTCGTCATGGAACATGCCCTTATTACGGCTGGACATGGGAAAAATATTCCAAGGGGTGGTTGGTTCTTCAGAGTCCAATATCCGTTCCGCACTACATACTGCCGAAGCTATTTCGCCCTGTATCCTATGGATCGATGAAATTGAAAAAGGACTTTCCGGCTCTTCCGGAGGATCATCCGATGGTGGCACGGCTACACGCGTATTCGGCACACTATTGACTTGGATGCAAGAAAAAACGGCGCCTGTTTTTGTATTTGCGACCGCTAACAACATCAACAGCTTACCTCCGGAGTTGTTGCGGAAGGGGCGATTCGACGAAATATTCTTCGTTGACTTCCCGTCGACATTGGAAAGAAAGAAGATACTTGAAATACACCTGAAAAAATTGAAGCGAGACCCAGAAAAATTTGATTTGGATCGATTGTCTGCTCTAGGAGGCGAGTCGAATTTTGGTAAAGACATTGTGCTTTCTGGTGCTGAAATCGAAGCTTGGGTTGGAGACTCGCTGATTGAAGCGTTCTCACGGCGGATGAATAACCCTGGTGATGTAAGCGACCTGGCCATGGTTGATTTTGAAACTACTATTTCGCGTTTGGTACCCATGAGCAAAATGCGTAAAGACGAGTTTACAAAGCTCCGTGATTGGGCGAATCAAAATGCAATTAGCGCTTCGGCTATGGTTGCCGGTCAGAATGATACGGAAACTCAAATCGGCGGCAGGCAAATTGATTTTTAATCTGCGGGAATTTTTCAGTGGGTAAGGCTTTATTGCCCATATCGCGGCTGATGGCTTGGCCGGGGCAACGCTCTTCCCATCAAGAACAGGGTAGGCCCTGTTTGAGAAGCGCTTGTACAACTTCGAATACCTCGGGCTACTAAATCCGACCACTGATGGGCAGTGGCAAGGAAGACAATAGAGCCCGGGGAAAAGGCGCAAGGATGCGTGGCTTGGTGGAGGGGTATAGCCAGGGTCTGTTGGAGCGGGGGTTGCCGGCGATGCGGGTGACGTGTTTTGGTCTGGAACCGAGTCGATATCATCGCGAGCAGGCTCGCTCCCACAGGGGGCGGGGCTGTTGCAAATACTGTGTTCGGCCACCATCCAGTGTGGGAGCGGGCTTGCTCGCGAAGAGGGCTGTATGTTCAACATTGATGCAAGCTGACCCGCCGCTTTCGCGAGCAAGCCCGCTCCCACAGGAGAATGGCGGTGAGAGCAAGCGTTCTTGTCGTGGCGTTATTTACGCTTGAGCATCTCCGGCAACTGAGCCACCAACTTCTGATTATTCAACGGCGCCCGAATAAACCCACGCTGGGTACCGTCCGGGCCAATCACGGCGAGGTTGCCGCTGTGATCAACCGTGTAGTTGGGCTTGCTGGTGTCCGCCGGAATGAACGGAATGCTCACCGCATTCGCCAGTTTCTGCAGGTCTTCAATCGATGAAGCGGTCAGGCCTTTGAACTGCGGATCGAAGTAACCCAGGTACTGCTTGAGTTGCTTGGGTGTGTCGCGGTTCGGGTCGACGCTCACCAGCACGATCTACAACTTATCCACCGCCTCGGGCGGCAGTTCGCTCTTGATCTGGCGCAGTTGGGCGAGGGTG
>Ga0182007_10001573_pt1 | contig 12175 bp, 8 predicted proteins | sample Sormic07211113_1_FD_123023 | JGI IMG/M metagenome (GOLD analysis project Ga0182007, IMG submission 123023) | Rhizosphere microbial communities from Sorghum bicolor, Mead, Nebraska, USA - 072115-113_1 MetaG | ecosystem: Host-associated > Plants > Roots > Rhizosphere | place: USA: Nebraska... | reverse complement strand
GCCTTCCAGCCCAGCGTCTCGCTGGTGTAGCCGTTGATGCGCAGCGGCTCGCCGGGCGGCGGCAGGTTCGCCGGATGCACGAACGGCGCCGGGTCTTCGTCCGCGGCCGGCGCCGCGCCGTCGCCGCCGAGTTCGGCCAGCGCCCGCAGGCCCGCGACCACCCGCACCTGGTAGGCCACGAAGGCGATCAGCTGGGCCAGCGCCACGACCTCCGGCGTCGACAGTCCGGCCGCCGGCAGCTTCAGCAGCGCCTCGCGGTCGCCTTCGACCGGATGATCGGTCAGTGTGCGGGCGAAGCGCAGCACGGCCTGCAGGCGAGGGTCCTGGCCCAGCGCTTCGGGCGCCGCGCCGTCCGCCGCGGCCTGCTGCGCCGGGCTCAGCGGCGCCAGGGCATCGAGCCGCGCGCGGTAGTGCGCGTGCAGCGCATCGCTGCCCGCACTGCGCGCGATGGCGTCGGCGACAAGCAGCCGCTCCACCAGCGGCGAGCCCGAGAGCTCGGGTTCGAACAGGGCCTCGTAGCTGCCTTGCGTTGCGGCCACCACCTTGTGGCGCTGGTGGCGCAACGCATGCGTGGCGCTGCCTGCCGCGAGCGGCACGGAGGCGTCGACCAGGTCGACGGAAGGATTCGAATCGGTCATGGGCTTGTGTCTCCAGGGGATGCGATGCGCGCGGCCACGGCCTGCTGCAGGAAGCGCAGAACGCCCTGCCAGGAAGCCTCGTCCGCATGCGCGTTGTGGGCGGGCGTGCCGCCCGAAGTGCTGCGGCGGCCCGACACCGGGTGGGCATAGCCGAGCTGCGTGGTCGGCACGAAGGGGAACAGGATCGAGTGGCCCGCGCCCTCGAAGTCCAGGTGCGCCACCGCATGCGGGTGCCCGAACTGCGCCAGCCGCTCGGTCACCATGCGGCCGTAGAGGCTGGACGGCCAGGAGCCGTCGTCGGTGGCCGACAGCACCATCACCGGGCCACGGATCTTTTGCACCGGGATGCGCGCGCGTTCTACTGCTTCCGGATCCTGCAGCGCCGTCAGCAGCGCATCGGCATGGCGGCGCGGCTCGGGGCCTTGGTCCCAGGGCGCCCAGGTCGCGGTGCGGTTGTTCTCCCACACATGCGGCAGCGGGCGGCCACGAAAGATCCAGGCCGGGCCTTCGCGGCCGAGCGCCGGATCGCAGGCGTTCTGCGCGCAGTGCACCACGGCGCCGGGCACATAGCCGATCACGGCCGACACCGACGCCGGGAACAGCGTGCCGAGCAGCAGCACCAGTTCGCCGCCGCGCGACTGGCCGCTGAGGGCGACGAAGCCCTGCAGCGGCTTCAGCGTGCGGTGCATCCAGGCCAGCGCCGTCTCGAAGTACTCGAGCCGGGTGGCCGAGATGTAGTCCGACAGGCCCGGCGCCTTGAAGTAGCCGAGCGCGAATGCCGCGTAGCCATGCGAGGCATACAGCGCGGCACGCGGCTCGTTGATGCCGCCGCCCGAGCCGTTGAGGATCATCACGGCGGGATGCGGACCGGGCCCGGCGGGCAGGAACAGCGTGCCGACCAGGCCCTCTTCGCGAACCTCGCGGCGCGTCACGCCTGCCGCGGCCAGGCGCTGCACGAAGCCGCCGCGCACCGGTCGGGCGTCGCCGTCGCGCCGCGCGAGGATGTCGGTTGCGAGCGCCGCCGCCGGCTCGGCGTCGAAAAGCTCGCGCGCACCGGCCGTGTCCGGCACCTGGGCCCAGACCAGGCCCATCGCCGACACGCCCTGGTAGCTGCCCGCGACCGGCGCGTCGCGCCAGAGATCGACCGTGCCTTCGGCATCGGCGACGAAACGCGCCGCCGCGCGCCAAGGCACGCCCGCCCCGCGCAGCGTGCAGCTGGCGACCTCGACCTGCTCGCCCGGCGCCAGGCCGTCGAGCGCGATCCGCCGCGGCACGTCGATCAGCGCGTCCTCGGGCGTGATGCTGAGCCTCATCCGCCGGCCTTCACTTGACTTGCGTAACCTGCATCGCGGTCGTGCGGTCGCTCAGCAGCGGCACGACCTTCAGGCCCTTCTTCGCGGCCCAGATGTTCTGGTAGTGGTAGAGCGGGATCTGGCCCACGTCGTCGGTCACCAGCTTGGCGGCATGGCGGAAGATGGCTTCGCGGCGCTTGGCGTCGAACTCGACGGTGGCTGCATCCAGCGCCTTGTCGACCGCCTCGTTGCTGTAGCCGCCCCAGTTGTTCGAGCCGCGTCCGCGCTTGGCGTCGGGCGTTGCCAGGGTCTGCAGCAGGCCGTAGCCGGCCTCGCCGGTGCCGTTGCCCCAGGCGATCACGCTGACCGCGTACTCGTTCTTGGTGGCCCGGCTCGAATACACCGACCAGGGCACCACCTCGACCTTGGTCTTCACGCCGATGCGGCTCCAGAACTGCGCCACGGCCTGCACCGTCTCGGGCGCCTGCGGATAGCGGTCGCCCGGCACGTGGATCGCGATCTGGAAGCCCTGCGGGAAGCCCGCCTCGGCCAGCAGCTTCTTGGCCTGCTCGATGTTGTAGGGGATTGCGGGCACCTCGGGGTTGTAGCCGAAGCTGCCCTTGGGCATCCACTGGTTGGCCTCGGTCACGGTGCCCTGCAGGATGCGGTCGACGATCGCCTTGCGGTTGATGGCCAGCGACAGCGCCTGGCGAACCCTGACGTCGAGCAGCGGGTTCTTCTCGAGCGGCTTGCCCGCGTTGTCGGTGATGAATTCGTTCGACCCGGCTTTGAAGTTCGGCTGCAGCAGCAGCACGCGCAGGCCAGGGTAGGTGTAGACGCTGACCTTCGGGTCCTTGCGCAGCTTCTCCACGTCGGTCACCGCGACCTTGTCGATCACGTCGACGTCGCCGGCCAGCAGTGCCGCCGTGCGTGCCGCGCCGTTGCTGATGAAGCGGTAGTTGACCTTCTCCCACAGCGGCTTCGGCCCGTAGTAGCCGGGATTGCGCTCGAACACCGTGCGGTCGCCGGGCACGTAGGAGATGAACTTGTAGGGGCCCGAGCCGACCACGGCGCGGCCGGCGTTGTAGTCCTCGGTCCTGGACTTCTCGCCGACATGCTTGCTCACGACGTAGATCGACGCGATGTCCAGCGGCAGCATCGGGTTGGGCGTGTTGGTCTTGACGATCAGCGTGGCCGGGTCCTTGGCAGTGACCGACTCGACCGTGCGCAGCGCGCCCGAATAAGAAGCCACGCTGCCCGGCACGCTGCGTGCGCGCTGGAACGAGAACACGATGTCGTCGGCCGTGAAGGGCGTGCCGTCCTGCCACTTGATGTCGGTGCGCAGCTTGAATTCCCAGGTCTTGTCGTCGAGCGCCTTCCAGCTCGATGCCAGTGCGGGCTCCAGCTTGCCGCCGTCGCGCGAATTGATGATCGAGTCCCAGAAATGCAGCGCCAGCGAACGGTCGCCCGCATGGTTGTTGAGCTCCGGGTCGACCGATGAGATCGGGTCGGCGAAACCGATGGACAGCGTCTGGGCGGACGCGGCGACGCCGCTGGCGAGCAGCGCGGCGGCAACGATGGGAAGCAGGCGGTTCATGTGGATACCCTCAGGAAGGACAAGTGAAGCAGGGACTCAGTGGGCGTCGTGCAGATGGCACGCGCTCGCGTGATGGATGGCGATGCCGCGCAGCCGCGGCGTCTCGGTGCGGCAGCGCGGCATCGCCTGCGGACAGCGTGGATGGAAGTGGCAGCCCGACGGCGGCGCGATCGGGCTCGGGATCTCGCCGCGGATCGCGCTGAAGCGCGCGCCGCGCGCCTCGATGCTCGGGATCTCGGCCAGCAGCGCCTGGGTGTAGGGATGCGCGGGCCGCGCGAACAGCTCGGCCACCGGCGCGCTCTCGACCACCCGGCCGAGGTACATCACGGCCACGCGGTCGCACAGGTGCTCGATCACGCCGAGGTCATGGCTGATGAACAGGTAGGCCAGGCCCAGCTGGTCGCGCAGGTCCATGAAGAGGTTCAGGATCTGGGCCTGGATCGACACGTCCAGCGCCGCCACCGCCTCGTCGCTCACCAGCATCGACGGCTGGACCGCCAGCGCGCGGGCGATGCCGATGCGCTGGCGCTGGCCGCCGCTGAACTGGTGCGGGTAGCGGTGACGCAGCGCGGGGTCGAGCCCGGCGCGCTGCAACTGGGCGCAGACGTAGTCGTCCAGCCCGGCGGCGTCGGTCAGGCCATGCAGCAAGGCGGCCTCGCCGACGATGCGCGAGACGCGCAGCCGCGGGTTCAGGCTCGCATACGGGTCCTGGAACACCATCTGGATGCGCAGCCGCGCGGCCAGCTGCTCGGCCGGCGTGAAGTCCGCGGCCGGCGTGCCGCCCACGATCACCTCGCCTTCGGTGGGCCTGAGCAGGCCGGCCGCGATGCGGCCCAGGGTCGACTTGCCGCAGCCGGATTCGCCGACCAGACCGACCACTTCGCCGGGCCGCACCGACAGGTCGACGCCGTCGACCGCATGCGTGACGACCGGCGGCCGGTTCCAGCCGACGCTGCGCAGCGCGCGCCCGACCACACCGGGCGGCGGCGTCGCGCCGAAGCGCTGCGCGACCTGCCGCAGCGCGATCAGCGGTGGCGCCTGGTCGTTGGCCGCCGGCGCCCGCGGCGCCGCTGGCAGGCGCGGCGCTGCCGGCGCCGCCGGCCTGCCCTGCTGCGGATGGAAGCAGCGCACCTGGTGCCAGGGTGCCTCGTGGCGCGGCCGCGAGATCTCCGGGCGTACTTCGCAGGCCGCGTCCGCATGGGGGCAGCGCGGCGCGAAGGCGCAGCCGACCGGCATGTTCAGCAGGCTTGGCGTCATGCCCTGGATCTGCCGCAGCCGCGCGCCGCGCGCGTTGGCGCCGGGCAGGCTGTCGATCAGGCCGCGGGTGTACGGATGGCGGGGATGGTCGAGCACGTCGTCCACCGTGCCGTGTTCGACGATGCGCCCCGCGTACATCACGGCGATCTCGTCGGCCAGGCCGGCCACCACCGACAGGTCGTGGCTGATCCAGATCAGCGAAGTGCCGGTGTCGCGCACCAGCTTCTGCACTTCGGAGAGGATCTGCGCCTGGATCGTCACGTCCAGCGCCGTGGTCGGCTCGTCCGCGATGATCAGGTCGGGGCCGTGCAGCATCGCGATGGCGATCGCCACCCGCTGGCGCATGCCGCCCGAGAGCTGGTGCGGGTAGGCGCGCAGCCGCTCGTCCGGGCTCGGGATGCCCATCCGCCCCAGCGTGTCGCGGGCATGGCGGCGCGCCTCCTCCGCCGAGACCCGCCGGTGCGCCTGCACCGCCTCGATCATCTGCGTGTCGACCCGCAGCACCGGGTTGAGCGTGGCCATCGGGTCCTGGAAGATCATCGCGATGCGGTTGCCCCGCAGCGCGCGCCGTTCGCCGGTCGCCAGCTGGGTCAGGTCGCGGCCCTGGAACAGCACCTGGCCGCCCTCCACCCGGCCCGGCGGATCGACCAGGCCCATGATCGAGAAGCCGGTCACCGACTTGCCGGAGCCCGACTCGCCGACCAGCCCCAGCACCTTGCCGCGGCCCAGCGTGAACGACACGCCGTCGACCACCGGCAGCACGCCGGCGCGGGTGTGGAAGCGCGTCTGCAGGTTGCGCACTTCCAGCGTCGGCACTTCGAGTTCGGGCGCGAGAACGGCGCTCATTTCTGCAACCTCGGGTTGAGCACGTCGCGCAGCTGGTCGCCGACCAGGTTGATCGCGACGATGGCGGCCAACAGGGCGACGCCGGGAAAGAAGCTGATCCAGTACTCGTTCGACAACAGGTACTGGTAGCCGTTGGAGATCAGCAGGCCGAGCGAGGGCTCTGTGATCGGCACGCCCAGCCCCAGGAACGACAGCGTCGCTTCCAGCGTGATGGCGCGCGCGATCTGCAGCGCGCCGATGACCAGCAGCGGCGGCAGGCAGTTCGGCAGGATGTGGCCGGTGAGGATGCGCCAGCGCGGAATGCCCTGCCCCTGCGCCGCATCGACGTACTCGCGCCGCGCCTCGACCAGGGCCTGGCCCCGTGCGGTGCGCGCGTAGTAGGCCCATTCGAGCAGCACCAGTGTCAGCATGACGTTGCCCACGCCCTTGCCGACGTAGGCCAGGATCATCAGCGCCATCAGGATGGTCGGGAACGACAGCAGCAGGTCGACCAGCCGCATCAGCAGCGCGTCGACCTTGCCGCCCGCGTAGGCGGCCACGAGTCCGACCAGCGTGCCGATCACCGCCGCGATCAGTGCCGAGCCGACGCCGACCGTCAGGCTGATGCGCAGCCCGTAGATGATGGCCGAGTACAGGTCCCTGCCCTGCCCGTCGGTGCCGAGCCAGTAGGTGTAGCCGCCCTCGCTGCTGTGCGAACCGGGCGGCAGGCGGGCGTCGAGCACGTCCAGCTGCAGCAGATCGTAGGGGTTCTGCGGCGTGATCCAGGGCGCCAGCAGCGCGGCCAGCACCACGATGCCCAGCACCACCAGGCCACCCACCGCGATGCGCGAGTGCAGGAAGTCGGCGGCGACCCGCCACCAGATCGAGCGCTCGTCGTAGGTCTTTGCCATGCTCACGCCGCTCATCGGGCGCCTTCCAGCCGCACCCGCGGATCGAGCAGCTTGTAGAGCAGGTCCACGATCAGGTTGAGCGTCACGAAGATCACGACCACCACCATCAGGTAGGCCACCACCACCGGCCGGTCGAGCGAGTTGATGCTGTCGAGGATCAGCTTGCCGGCCCCCGGCCAGGCGAAGATGGTCTCGGTGACCACCGCGTAGGCGATGGTCGCGCCCAGCTCCAGCCCGAGCACCGTGACCAGCGGGATCATGGTGTTGCGCATGACGTGCATCAGCATCACGCGGGTCGGCGACAGGCCCTTGGCGCGCGCGAACTTCACGAAATCCTGCGGCAGCACCTCGCGCACGCCGGCGCGCGTGAGCCGCAGCACCAGCGAGATCTTGAACAGCGCGAGATTGAAAGCCGGCAGCAGCAGGTGCTGCAGCCCGTCGAGCGTGAGCCAGGACCACTGGACGCCGAACAGCGCACGGGTCTCGCCGCGCCCGCTGGCGGGCAGCCAGCCCAGCTGCACGCTGAACACCATGATCAGCATCAGCGCCACCCAGAAGGCCGGCAGCGAGAAGCCGACGATGCTGGTGGCCATCAGCGTGCGCGACACCGGGTGCTCCGGCTTCATGCCCGCGAACAGCCCCAGCGGCACGCCGACCACGATCGCCATCAGCAGCGCCGCGAAGGCCAGCTCCATGGTCGCGGGCAGGCGCTGCAGGATCAGGCGCACCGCGTCCTCCTGGTAGACGAAGCTGCGACCCAGGCTGCCGTGCAGCGCGCCGTCCACGAAGGCCAGGTACTGGCGCCACAGCGGCTGGTCGAGCCCGAGCCGCGCGATGGCGGCGAGCCGTTCCTGCTGGTTCATGTCCTCGCCGATCAGGATGTCGATCGGGTTGCCGATGGCGTGAAGGCCGATGAAGACGATCAGCGTCATCGCCACCACCACGAGCAGCGCCTGCAGCAGCCGGCGCAGCAGCCAGCCGGTCATTTCGACCCCCACGCTCGGCACTGCGTGTCCTCGCTGCCCCCCGAGGGGGCGCGAGCTTGCTTGGGGCGGCCCGGCGCGGCGCTCACTGCGCGACCTCGGGGTCGGCGGCTTCGACGTACGGCGGCAGCACCGAGGGCGTCCATTCGTCGCCATCGAGCTCAGGCTCGGCATAGCGTTGCATGGCGGCGAAGTGCAGCTCGGCGTCCTCGCTCAGCAGCTTGGCCGCGAGGCCGCGCGCCAGCCGCTGGGCGCCGTCGGTGATCTGCGGGATGTCGCCGGCCGCGGCGCCGTGCGAGAGCGAGGCGGCGTAGTTGAAGCAGTGCACGCGCTCCAGGCCCGGGCAGGCGCCCGGCGTCTTCGGCTGGAACTCGAACAGCGGGCCGAGGTCGGGCGACTCGGCCAGTTCGGTGTCGGCCGTGCCCTCGGGCGGTGCGAAGCGGTCCTGCCAGACCCGCACCTGCGGCGCGAAGGCGGCGAACTCGGGACGCAGCGCCCAGTCGGTGCGAAAGCCGGTGCTGAAGACCACGAAGTCGACCGCCAGCGGGCCCCGGCTGGTGTCGAGCCGCAGCGCGCCGTCGGCCCGCCGGACGGCGCCGAGCACCGAGGTGCCGAGCTGGAAATGGGCCGCGGCATGGCGCGACACGCGCAGCGTGCTGCCGTGCGGCGGCGGCACCTGCTGGACATTGATGTAGTGGCGCATGCGCCATTTCCACTCGTCCGGCAGCTGCCAGAAGCCATGCACCATCCCCGGGCTGCCCGCGCCCTTGCCCTTGTTGACCCGCGGCAGGTCGGCGCGCCGGATCAGCAGGTCGACCCGCCCGGCACCGGCTTCGAGCGCCGAGGCGGCGGCGTCCATCGCCGAGGCGCCGCCGCCGACGACCGCGACCCGCCGGCCCCGCAGGCTTTCGGCGTCCCAGAGATCGGACGAATGGGCCCATCGATCGCGCGGCAGCGCGGCCGCCCAGTCGGGCACCCAGGCGCCGCCCAGGCCGTCGCGGCCGGTGGCGAGCACCACGTGGCGCGCCTGGACGGTGTAGGCCTTGCCATCGGCCGTGCCGTCCAGCAGGTCGAGCTGCACCACGCCGTCGGCGCGCGGCAGCACCGCCCGCACCTGCTGTTCGTTGCGCACGTCGAGGCCCAGCACGCTGCGATACCAGCGCAGGTACTCGGCCCACTGCAGGCGCGGGATCTTGTCGAGCGCGTCCCAGGCCGCCAACCCGAACTGGGCCTCGAACCAGGCGCGGAAGGTCAGCGCCGGCAGGCCCAGCGCAGGGCCGGTGAGTTCCTTGGGCGAGCGCAGCGTCTCCATGCGCGCGGTCGTGGCCCAGGGGCCTTCGAAGCCGGCCGGCGAACGGTCGTAGATGCGGGCGCGCAGGCCCAGGTGCGTGAGCGTCGCCAGCAGGGCCAGGCCCGCCATGCCGCCGCCGACGATGGCCACGTCCAGCGGCGCCTCGCCCGGCCCGTTCTTCACGGGCACCCAGGGCTTGGCGGGCAGGCCGAGCCAGGCCAGGTCCTGGCGCAGGCGTGCCTCGAGCGCCGCCAGCCCGGCGGGCGCTTCGGCGATCGGTGGTGGGAGCTTGGCCTTCATCGCGGATGCTTTCAGAAAGAGGTGTCGTCGCCGGACGGCCGCGCAGCGTCGCCATAGACGCTCTGCAACAGGGCCGCATGGGCGGAGGGGTCGTGGCGCACGAAATGCGGCAGCGCGCTGGCCGCTTCGAGCAGCGCGTCGATCAACGCGCGCACGGGCGGCGTGACCGGCCGGGCCTGGGGCGTGACCACGCCGAAGATGAAAGGGATGTCGGTGTCCAGCGGCCGCACCGCCAGGCCTTCCATCGGGGCGCCGCGGGCGGTCAGCGGCTCCAGCACCGCCACGCCGAGGCCGGCCCGCGCGAGTGCTTGGGCGTTGACCGAGGAGTTGGTCTCGATCAGCGCGGACTGCTGCGTCGGCGGGTGGCCGGCGCGCGCCAGAGTGGCGTCGAGCCGGCGGCGCAGACGAAAGGGATTGCTCATCGTGATGAGCCGGCGCTGCGCCAGCGCCGCCAGCGGCACCACCGCGTGGGCGGCCAGCGGATCGTCGTGCGGCAGCACGGCCACGCAGGGCATCTCGCCGATCCAGTGCACGTCGAGGCCGCGATGCTCCAGCGGCAGGCTGCTGGCGCCCAGCTGGACCGCGCCGCTGAGCACCGCATGGACGACCTGTTCGGGCGAGGCGCTGCGCAGCTGGATCGGCGCGGCGCCGGCCTGCGCTTCCAGCCGCTGCAAGGCCTGCGGCAGCAGCCCGACCGCCAGCGCGGAGGTGGCGGCCAGCACCAGGGGCTGCGCGTTGCCGCGCGCGATCTCGGCGGCGCGAAGGTGGATCTGCTGGAGGCCGCCCAAGGCGCGCTCCACGTCTTCATACAGCAGGAAGCCCTGCTCGCTGGGCGTCACGCGAGGACCATGGCGGGTGAACAAGGCATAGCCGATCTCGGCTTCGAGTTCCTGCACCAGCCTGGACACCGCCGGCTGCGAGCGCGCCAGCAGCCGGGCGGCGCCAGTGACGCTGCCGGTCGACATGACGGCGGCAAAAGCCTCAAGCTGGCGCAGTTCCATGGGTTTGACTATCCATATTGATAATCATCAGGCATTTATCATGCCATTTACAAATACTTCCTTTCCATAAGCTTAGAGGGAACTGTCTTAGTTGCCGTGAGAGTCGGGAAAATGTCGATGATCCGCCAAAAGCTCAGCACAGATGGCTGGGGCCGAGTCCGCTCTTTCCCTTGTGGGCGGCGAACATCGGCTGCATGCCGAAGGCCTTGGCGATCTCGGCCACGCGCTGGCCCAGCACGCCTTCGCCCACGATGCCGAGCCGCGCGCCGGCCAGGTCGCGGATCGGGTGGTCGAAATAGCAGAACTGGCCCGCCTCCTGCCACCGCCCCGCCAGCACGGACTCGCGGTAGGCGACCACGTTGCGCCGCAGCGCGAGGATCAGCGCGAAGGTGTGCTCCGGCACGGTGTTGACCGCGTAGCCGCGGATGTTCGCCACCGCGACGCCGCGCGCCGCGCAGGCCGCCTTGTCGACGCAGTCGGTGCCGGTCGCGGCCACCGCCACCAGCCGCAGCGCGGGCAGGCGGTCCAGTGTCGCGGCCGTGATCGGCACCTTGTTGGTGATGGCGATGGTTGCGCCTTGCAGTCGGCCGGCCACTTCGTCGAGGGACGTGCGTTGGTGCTCGACCAGCTCATGGTCGAAGGCCGGGCGGCGCAGCCGGATCTGCGGCGCGATCGTTGCGCGGTCGAGAAAGACGATGCGTTGCATGGGGAGGCTCAGGGTTGGATCTTCGACAGGCGCTTCGCCTCGGCGGCGACGGCCGTGGGCGTGATGCCGAACAGTTCGTACAAGGCATCGGCCGGGCCCGACGCGCCGAAGCCCGTCATGCCGACGAAGCCGCCGCGCTCACCGAGGTAGCGGTCCCAGCCGAAACGCACCGCCGCCTCCACCGCCACCCGCACGCCGCCCGGCGGCAGCACGGCGGCCCGGTAGCTGGCGTCCTGGGCGTCGAAGCGCTCGCAGCAGGGCATCGACACGACCGCGGTCGGGATGCCTTCGGCCTGCAGCTGCAGGCGCGCCTGCAGCGCGACCGCCACTTCGGAGCCGGTCGCCAGCAAGGTGACGGCGCGCGCCCCGCCCTCGGCTTCCGCCAGGACATAGGCGCCCCGGCGCGAGAGGTTGTCGTCGCCCGGATGTCGCCGCACGGTCGGCAGGGCCTGCCGTGCGAACACGAGCGTCGTCGGGCCGCTGCGCTGTTCGAGCGCGATCTCCCAGCATTCGGCGGCTTCGACCGCATCGGCCGGCCGCAGCACCAGCATGTTGGGCATGGCCCGCAGCGAGGCCAGGATCTCCACCGGCTGGTGGGTCGGCCCGTTCTTGCCGACGCCGATCGAGTCGTGGCTGAACACGAACTTCACCGGCAGCCCCATCAGCGCGGCCATTCGCATGGCTGGACGCTCGTAGTCGGCGAAGGCGAGGTAGGTCACGGCCAGCGGGATCACGCCGCCGTGCGCCGCCATGCCGTTGGCCATGGCGCCCATCAGGTGCTCGCGCACCCCGCAGTGCACGTAGGCGCCCGCGCGGTGGTCGGCCGTGAAGGCCTCGAGCCGGCGCTTGTGGCTGGTCGGCGCCTCGAGGTCGGCGCAGCCCACCATCCGTTCGGGCAGCACCTCGGTCAGCAGGTCGTTGATCTCGGCCGAGATCATGATGCCCCCCGGCGCCTCTTCGCGGTCGACCGCGCGGCGCTTGCAGGCCTGCAGCACCTCGCGCCATCCCGCGGGCAGTTCGCCCGCCATCACCCGATCGAACTCGGCGCGCCGGTCGGCGTTCAGGGCCGCATGGCGCTCCTGCCAGGCCTGGTGCACGCCGCGGCCGCGCTCGCCGGCGGCACGCCACGGGCCCAGCACCTCCGGGGGAATCTCGAACGGTGCATGGGGCCAGTCGAGCTCGCGACGCGCGATCTCGGCGTCCTCGGGATGCAGCCGCCCGCTGTGGCCGCCGCGCTGGCCCTGCAGCCGTGCGATGCCGCGGGCGATCACGGTGCGGCAGGCGATCAGCGAAGGACGGGGGTCCGACTTCGCGGCCGCCAGTGCTGCCGACACGGCGTCGATGTCATGCCCGTCGACCTCGACCACGTGCCAG
>Ga0182007_10001572_pt1 | contig 12175 bp, 12 predicted proteins | sample Sormic07211113_1_FD_123023 | JGI IMG/M metagenome (GOLD analysis project Ga0182007, IMG submission 123023) | Rhizosphere microbial communities from Sorghum bicolor, Mead, Nebraska, USA - 072115-113_1 MetaG | ecosystem: Host-associated > Plants > Roots > Rhizosphere | place: USA: Nebraska... | reverse complement strand
TGATCAATGTTGAATTGCTGGGTATTGTGCCGGATAGCGGGTTACTTCGCTATTACTGAGCGTAATTTTTGTTCTTGATATTCTCAAGGAAACAAGCACTTTTTTACGATTTATCAAAGAGTTGGCTGCAATGCGTTGCAGCACGCGGAATTCCGCACAGGCTTACAAACTCTGACAAACAAAAAAAGGCAGCCGCAGCTGCCTTTTTAAACAAGCGATCGAATTAAGTATTTGCGATCGAAGTCTTGGAACCGACAGTACCGAATTTCTTACGGAACTTGTCAACGCGACCGGCGGTGTCGACGATTTTGTGTTGACCGGTGTAGAACGGATGCGATTCCGACGAAACTTCAATCTTCACCAAAGGATATTCTTTACCTTCGTGAGTGATGTTTTCGCGAGTCTGGATAGTCGAACGGGTCACGAACTTGAAATCGTTCGAAACGTCGTGAAACAGAACTTCGCGGTAATTTGGGTGAATGCCGTCTTTCATAATTGCCTCTATTGAGTGGTAGCCAATCAATCACTTCGTCGGTCGTCTTGCTTCTTGACCCGATTGTCGATCACTTGCCGGGGGTGGAAAACCGCGAATTATACAATAAAACCCGGTAAATCCGGTTGCGAAATGGAAAAAACGAATGAAATCAGTGCCTTGGGGAATATCAGGACTGATTTTCCATATTGTTTTTTTGATAGCAGCCTGGGCGAGTAGCGGATTCACCCGGGCTGAGGCTGGTTTTATGCAGGCACCATCTTTTGATTGCCGCTTTTGCGGTACAAATATAGTGTTGCAATTAAGCCACATATTGCTGCGGCAGTCATCCACATGCCAGGTGCGCCCTTATCGCCAGTGTACTCAATCAGGCCGGTTGCGATGGCCGGGGTAAAGCCGCCAAAAATGGCCGTTGCCAGGCTGTAGGCCAGGGAAAAGCCCGCAGTGCGCACTTCGACCGGCATGACCTCGGTCAGAGCCACCACCATGGCGCCGTTATAACTGGCGTACAGGAATGACAACCAGAGTTCGACCATCAGCATCTTCTGGAAGGTCGGGTCGGCCACCAGCCACGACAAGGCCGGATAAGAAGTCAGGATGGTGAGTATGGTAAATGTCAGCAGCAGCGGCTTGCGGCCGATGCGGTCGGACAGGGCGCCCATCACCGGCAGCCAGATGAAATTCGAAACGCCGACACAGAAGGTGACCACCAGCGCATCGATGGTGGTGAGTTTCAATACGCTCTTGCCGAAAGTCGGCGTGTAGACGGTGATCAGGTAGAACGACACGGTAGTCATCGATACCAGCATCATGCCGGCAACCACCAGGCCCCAGTTATCCACCATGGAGCGCAGGATTTCGCGCACTGCCGGTTTGTGCTTACGGGCCATGAACTCCTCGGTTTCCTGCAGGGAGCGGCGAATCATGAACAGCACCGGCACAATCATGCAGCCGACAAAGAACGGCACGCGCCAGCCCCAGTCAGCGATTTGCGCGGGCTGCAGCCACACTTGCAAGCCGAAACCGAGTGCCGCGGCGACGATGATGGCGACTTGTTGGCTGGCGGATTGCCAGCTGACGTAGAAGCCTTTGTTGCCCGGCGTTGCCATTTCTGACAAATAGACCGAGACGCCGCCCAGTTCAACCCCTGCCGAAAATCCTTGCAGCAAGCGGCCGATCAATACCAGCAGCGGCGCTGCATAGCCGATGGTGGCGTAACCCGGCACGAAGGCAATCAGCATGGTACCGACCGCCATCAGCGCCAGGGTGGTGATCAGGCCCTTGCGTCGGCCGACCCGGTCGACATAGGCGCCGAGGATGATGGCGCCCAGGGGACGCATCAGGAAGCCCGCACCGAAAGTCATGAACGTCAGCATCAGCGAAGCAAATTCATCGCCGGCCGGGAAAAACGTTTTTGAAATGTAGGTTGCGTAAAAGCCGAACAGGAAGAAATCGAACATTTCCATGAAGTTACCGCTGGTAACCCGCAGGACGGTGCTGAATTTCGATGGGCTGGATTTAGTCGTCGCCATGGTGTGTTGTCGTGAAAATTTCAGGTTCGGAAGAATAGCATTTAACAGGCGTACTTGCTCAGTCTATACCTTATTATTCGGCCGTCCATTTCTGTTGTAAATCATGATCTGAATCACGATTTTTTTCGGCCGGGTTTGCGCTGCTGTGCGGGCGGCCATGATTTTTTGCCTATAAATTAATGGCATAGCAAAGACAGAATTTTTCATTTTCGCTTATCTCAGCAGGGTTGCATACTGAGCCGCATACATACACCGCCAAGCATCCCGCGGGCAGCCGTGACGCGAGGAGCCGAGAGCAGGTTGGTAGTTAAAAAAACAAGTATCAAATCAAGTAGCAATTTATAAACTGGGAACAAGAAGATGGTAACGAGACAAGATTGCATTACATTGGATCAGCGCGATGGGCTCGCAGAGTATCGCCATAAGTTCACCCTGCCGGAAGGCGAGATTTACCTCGACGGCAATTCGCTGGGTGCGATGCCAAGCCATCTGCCGGCGCGGATTCAAGAAGTGGTTGCCAAAGAATGGGGAAACGGGCTGATTCGTTCGTGGAACGACGCCGGCTGGATCCATGTACCTAAGCGCGTCGCGGCAAAAGTGGCGCGTCTGATTGGCGCTAATCCGGATGAAGTCATGGTGGCGGATTCGACATCGGTGAATCTATACAAAGCGCTGGCCGCCGCGGCGCGCATGAATCCTGGCCGCAAAGTGATTTTGACCGAGTTGGATAATTTTCCTACCGATCTGTATATCGCTCAAGGCGTCGCGGAATTATTCGGCCTGGAGATCCGTTACGTAGAGTCCAAGCCGGAAGCCGTGCTGGCCGCACTCGACGACAGCATCTGCCTGACCATGCTGACACATGTCAATTATCGTACCGGTGCGATTTACCCGATGGCGGAAATTACCGCCAAGGCGCATCAGGTGGGCGCCTTGATGGTGTGGGACCTAGCCCACAGCGCAGGTGCGGTGGAAGTCGATTTGAACGGCGCCAATGCCGATATGGCGGTTGGCTGCGGCTACAAATATTTGAATGGCGGACCCGGCGCGCCATCTTTCATCTACGTCGCTGAACGCCATCACCAGAAAATGCGTCAGCCCTTGTCTGGCTGGCACGGTCATGCGCGGCCTTTCGAATTCGTGCTGGACTATCAGCCGGCCGATGGCATGGACCGGATGCAATGCGGTACTCCGCCATTAATTTCAATGTTGGGACTGGATGCGGCGCTGGATGTATTCGACGGTGTCGATATGCATGCCCTGCGTATCAAAAGCATGGCGCTGGGCGATTTGTTTATCAAGCTGGTTGATGAAAAATTGCCGGAGTACGATTTCGGCCTGGCGTCGCCGCGCGATAGCGCTGTGCGTGGCAGCCAGGTCTCGCTCACGCATGCGCAAGGCTACGCAATTGTGCAGGCGTTGATCGCGCGCGGAATTACCGGTGATTTCCGCATGCCGAATATCCTGCGCTTCGGCTTTACTCCCTTATATGTGCGTTATGTCGATGTCTACGATACGGTCCAGGCGCTGGCCGAGATCATGATCAGCGACGAGTGGAATCAAGCGCACTTCCTGGCGAAAAAGGCCGTTACCTGAACCAACGACGATGCGAGTAATGCTGAACGGCGTTACTCGTTTTTTCATGTGCCGCCATTATCGGCGGCCAGGCTGAAGTTGCGCCTAGTGAGTGTGGCGGAACCCTGAATACGGCAGAAGCAGGCTTGGCAAAGAAAATAAAGAAAAGGCAGTGGGTATTGATAGGAAGCGCGTGTTTTATACATAGCCAAGATTCGGCGTCATAAGCGAACTGGCAATAAAAAATTCAAACAAGAGGAGACAGAAATGAAAATCAAGGGAGCTGTTGTAATTGGCATGTATGCGGGTATGTTGCTGGCAGGCCGGCAGGTGGCTGCCGCCGACGGTCCGATGGTCTCGGGCTGGATCGATCTGAATATGGAAAGAATTTCTTCACCCAAGGGAAGTACCGAGCGGATTTCCAGCGGCGGCTTGAATTCCTCGCGTCTGGTCTTCAGCGATTCAGAAGACCTGGGCGACGGCTGGAAAGCCTTTTTTACGCATGAGATGCAGTTTGACGCCAGCACCGGCGCCGGACCGACACCGCGGCAATCGTTTGTCGGCATGAGCGGCCCTTACGGTACCTTATCCCTGGGACGTCAGAATACGCCCTCCTACTGGGTCGCCGGCTACGCCGATCCGAGCTGGTCTGCCGATTACAGCATGGTCAGCAACATGGAATTTTTCTATGCGCCGTATCGTGAAAGTAATTCGATCAACTACAACACGCCGCGTATCGCTGGCGTCCAGGGTCGCTTCATGTACTCTGCCGGTGCTGAAGACGGCACCAAAAATGGTCGTTACATCAGTACCGGCTTCGACTATCGCAACGGCCCCTTGTTTGCCGGATTTGTCAGCGATTTGACCAATACCAAGAGCATCGTTCCCGGCTCCAATGCGATACCGACCTCGCGCGACAATTATTTTGCGTTGACCTATAAAATCGGCAGCATCGAGCCTACCTTCATCTACCACACCTATAACGGCTATTACGCCTACCCGCCATACGTGGCATTCCAGAGCAAGGGCTGGGACATGCAAATCGGCGCGCGTTACAACCTGGATGCTCGCAACAGCTTCTTCGGCAGCTATGTCCGCCGCAAGGATGCTAACAACACCAGCCTGTCGGATGCCAACGGCGCCGTGCTCGGATACGGCTATCACTTTTCCAAGCGCACCGACTTGTATCTCAACTACGCACGCATCATCGCCAAGAACAACACGTCGATCCAGTATCCAGTGACGTTCTCGAGCAATCCGGCGCCAACCAGCGGCGTCCAACTCGGGATACGGCACGGTTTCTGAAATGGTTCGGATGCATGTAATTTTATAGATATGGTCCGGCGGTAAAACCGGACCAAAAAAACCTTAGGAGATCAAGAAAATGAATGAGGCAGGTAAGACCATAAAGATATTTTCGTGCAGCACGGTAGCACTGGTTCTGACAGCCATGCTAAGCACATCGGCGTTAGCGCAGGCGCCACGTAGCGGCGCCAACCTGAACGCGCCAGATGCGCCTCCTGCCGCCAGCGGCGCCAATCAGTTGTTGCCGGGCGAACCGCAACCGCCGGCGCCAGGCACCTGGGGTTACAACAAGAAAACCGGGAAATTCAAGAGTCCTGATATGACGCCCGACGCGTACGATGCTCACCCGGTCGAAGGCAGCCTGTCGTACCTGGACCAGAACCAGTATCTGAAAAACGTCAAGGTTGAAGGTTTCGTTCCTTACGTGGCCGGCGCCGGCCACAGTTGGCAAGCGTCCTTTGATTTTGAAGGAAAACGCTATTTGTACGACTATGAAACATGGATGTACAACCTGTTTGACATCACCGACCCGCACGACGTCAAGGTAGTCCAGCAGAAACAGATAAACACCAAGGCAGGCGAACATCAATTCGGCCCGTTCAATGTCAAGTTCAACAAGAAACTGAACAAGATGCTGGCGGTGCAGTGTTATGAAGTACCACGCTACGGCACTATCCATAACAAGTATTTGCATCCGGAAGAAGTGCAGAAGATCCGTGATCGCAAAATGCTCCGCGGTTTCCGCATTTATGAAGTCACGAGCCCGAAATGGACTGACTGGAAAATACTGTCGGAAACGCCGCTGGACGACAAGCAATCGGCCCAAGACCAGCCGCAGGAAGGTTCCGGCTGCCAGGACGTGCCAGTATACAACGGCGACCAATACCTGTTTGTCGCTGGTGCGCCGGACGACAGCTTTAGCAACACTGAGTACAAGACTTATTTGTACGCAGGAGCGCAATTGGCTTATGACGTATCGGATCCGGCTAAACCCAGGCGCCTGTCGACCTGGTGGGCGCCGGGATCGCGCGCCGGCGAGGAAGCGGAGTACGACAAGAACCCACGTGCCGGCAACAAGACGTCATGGATGGGATCGCGCATGCCGCTGTTTATTCCAAAGCCGGTCGAACAGGGTGGTAAATACGGTTACGCAGCAATGGGCGGGTTCGGCTTCTGGGTGATCGATATTTCCGATCCGAAGAACATGAAGGCGGTGTCGCATATCGAGATGCCGGTCAGCGTGACCGGGACCGAAGGCGATAATATCGATGTCTCCAAAGTTGATGCAACCGGCATGGTGTATTACAGCGGCTATCCGATGAGCGAGGATTGCTACGAACCGCTGAAGGCGATCTATTCGATCGACGTCCGCGATCCTCTGCATCCAAAGATAGTTAACACCTTGCCGACACCTACACCGCCGAAGAGCGCGCCGTTTGCCGATTTCTGCCAGCGGCGCGGCAGTTTCGGGCCAAAGCGCAGCGGCTATGCGCAGATCCAGCCGGGTACGCCAAGCCAGCGTTATATGCCATATTCCTACTACAACGCGGGCATGCAGATGTTTGACGTAAAGGATCCGCGGCATCCGACTATAGCCGCCTACTTTGTACCGAAGATGATCGACGCCGGCAAGAAAACGGTAGATGCGCAAACGCTGTCGATTCGCGCCCTGCCTAATCCTGTGCACAGTATCTTTGTCGAGTGGGACCGGAACCTGGTGTGGGTGTTCTCCAACCACGGTATCTATACGTTGTCGGTGCCATTATTGGGCAAGCCGGTATTCGGTATGCCGGCAAAAGCTGAGTAAGACGTAGAAAGTTAGCAAATGGCCCGGGCAGATCCGGGCCATTTGCGTTAGACACGATATCGAGGTGACAAATGAAATTGCAGTTTCGAATAATGGCGCTGATCCTGATGTCGATATCAGACGGTCGGGAAGCGCTTGCCGGTGAAGATAGTTGTCGTGCCTGCCATGCCATGGATAAGACGCTGGCGGGGCCGCCGTTCCGCGCCGTAGCTGCGCGTTACAAGGATGATCAGCTGGCAATCGAAAAGCTGAAGAAGAGCATGCTGGAAGGAAGCAGCGGCAAGTGGGGCGATATGGCAATGCCGCCGAATCAGGGATTGACTCAGGAAGAGGCTGAGCGATTTGCGCACTGGGTGATGAGTTTGAATACCACCAGCGCACGTTAACGAGGCGCGCTTCTACATCATATGTTTTACATGGCGCTGGATGGTCATCGGTGCCAACAACAGAACTACCATCATGCCCTCCCGGGCTTCGTAATAAACTTCCCCACTGATGATGCATCGATGACATAGTGATCTGGGGTCAGAGTCAACTTTCGCAGGCTCTATCGCGAAACTTGACTCTGACCCCACATCACGGTTTCGGAGAGAGGTAGTTCACTCATCGCAGGTTTGTTTCTTTGCGCTTTGCGACTTCTGCTCCGTGCTCCACTAAGCGGGGTCGGAGTGAAGTTTCGGCGGTAAACCATACCGAAAGTTCACTCCGACCCCGGTTAGTTCTAGCCGCTCGTCGCATATATCGTAAAACGCTAGATGATGTGCAAACGGCGATGGCTGCCTAGCCATCGCCGCTGCGGAAGGCAGGGAGAACCCCTGCCCCGGTTTTGCTTAGCTTATCTCTCAGCTGACGCCGCGGTGGTTCCAGGCGAGGCGAGGTCGTCAGTCTTCGGGGTCTTGTAGAAAAAATAGTAGACCACGCTCAGGATCGCGAGAAAGGGGATGCCAAACAGCAGCGTAGCCTTGAATTCATTAGTGAACAAGGTGGTCGCCATGATCGCCAGCATCAAGGCCGCACCCAGCAAGGTCAATCCCGGAAAGCCCCACATGCGGAACGCCAACGGCTGGTCGCCTTGCCTGGCCCAACGCCGCCGGAAGCAATAGTGAGTGACAAAAATCATCAGCCAGGTGAACATCGCGCCGAACATGGAAACCGCCATCATCAACGTGAACGAAGCATGCGGATACAAGATGCTGAGGCCGGTGGCCAAGGCGATCCCGATACATGAAAGCGCCAGCGCCTGCAGCGGCACGCCGCGCCCGTTAACCCGGCCGAAGCGCGGCGACGCATAACCTGCGCGCGACAAGCTGAACATCATCCGCGTCGTGATGTACAACTGGCTGTTCATGGCGGACAGCGCCGCAATCAGCACCACGAAATTGATCAAACCTGGGGCGCCAGCAATATGCACTGCTTCCATTACCTTGACGAATGGGCTCTTGTCGGTACCGGCAGCCGACCAAGGCACGATCGCCAGCATCAGCGCCAGCGTCAGCATGTAGAACACCACCAGCCGTACCATCGCAGCACGGAATGCGTGGGTAATGGCTTTTTCCGGCTCCTTTGCTTCGCCAGCGGCGACTGCGATCATTTCAATGCTCAGGTAACTGAAGATGGAAACGATCACCGCGACCCAGGTGCCCCAGAAGCCCTTGGGGAAGAAGCCGCCATGATCGATGTAATTCTTGAAGCCGATCGGGCTGTCTGCCGGGGCACCGTAGACAATGTAGGCGCCGAACAGAATGAAGCCGACAATCGCCACGATCTTGATCGTCGAAAACCAGTATTCGACCATGCCGAAAATATTCACGCTGAGCGCATTGACTACAATCAGGGCGGCGGAGAACAGCACGATCCAGACCCACGACGGCGAGCTGGGAAACCAGTATTGCATGTACAGCGCTACTGCCGTAACCTCGGCGCCGATCGCCAGCACGATCGAGGCCCAGTAAGCGTAACGCACCATGAAGCCGGCCCAGGGGCTGACATAGTAACCGGCATAGGCGCCGAAAGAACCAGAGGTGGGATGCGCCACGGTCATCTCTGCCAGGCAACCCATCAACAGCAAGGCGATCACGGCGCCGATGGCGTAACTGATTAGGACACTAGGTCCGGCGAAGCCGATCGCAAAGCCGCTGCCCAGGAACAGGCCGGTACCGATTGCGCCTCCGATGGCAATCATCGACATCTGTGAACTGCTCAGGCTGCGCTTCAAGCCTTTTTCCTGATCGACTATTTTCTGAAAATGATCGCTGCTGTGCGTCATGTCTATCTCCTGGTGAATTTTGTAATTGTTTTGTAATTTTTTTGTAATGGTCTTGTTCCGGTATGTCACGATGCCGGGATCGCCGCGGATGTTACGCTAAGCGGAATTAGTTCCGCCTAGATACCAAAGAAGCGACGTGCATTACCGCTCAGCAGACCTTCTCTGGTCTGGCTGCTGAAGCGGGATTCCCGAATCAACTTGCCAACTTGCTGCTCACCCAAAGGATACGGGTAGTCTGATCCCAGCATCACGCGTTCTTCCCCCATCACGTCTACCAGTAATTCAAGTGCGCGCGTATCGAACACTGCCGAATCGACAAAAAACCGGTCGACGTAGGAAGACGGCAGATTGGGGCAATCCTCACGGATGATGTCGCGTTCGCGCCAGGCGTTGTCGACTCGGCCCAACAGGAATGCAAAGCTGCCGCCGCCATGGGCAAAGCAAATCTTGAGCGAGCGTGGCAACCGTTCAAAGGCGCCGGACAAAATCAGCGACAGGATGCCCAACTGGGTTTCCGCAGGCATCGCCACCAGCCAGGGCAGCATCCATTTTTTCATGCGCTGGTCGCCGCCCATCATGTCCCAGGGATGCACCAGCAATGGAATATCTTCGCTCGCGCAATGTGTCAGGAAAGTGAGCATATCGGCGTCGTCCATGTCTTTGTTGCCGAAATGGTTGCCGATCTGGACGCCGATATGACCAATGCTTTTTGCCCGCGATGCTTCCCGGCAGGCTGCTTCGATATCTTGCAAAGGCACTTGCGCCAGGGTTTTCAGCCGCTGCGGATCGTGCGCGCAAAGTTCGATCGCGTAGTCGTTCATCCGCTGCGCCCACGGCAGCGCCAGCGCGATAGGGTAGTTGTAGCCGAACATGACCGGCGTCGCACACATGATTTGCTGGTCGACACCGGCTTCGTCCATTTCAGCGATGCGCCGGGCCGGATCCCACAGCGCCGAATAGACTGGGCGGAACGGCTTGTTGCCGGTCATGATCATGCCATGTTCGTTATCGCCGACTTGCAGCCAGGGCGCTCTTTCAGGATCCAGGGAGGCTGCTTCCGCCTGCGTGATCGGCGGGAAGAAATGTGAGTGGATATCGATGACGGAAGTTGCGTCTTGCTTCAAGGTGTGGCCCCTTTTTGAGTAACTGTTTGCTGGGCAGAGGCAGCATGTGCATGCTTGCCCGGGTGGACCGTGTTGCAATGTTTGCAAATGCGCACGCTGGCGTCGCTATAGAAGCGCTCGAACAAGGGTGGCAAGTCGGTGACGATGTTTTTTAACTGGATTTCAATCCGATGCACCAGGTGATTGCAGTTCAGGCAGTACCACTCGAATGCATCGATCGCCCCTAGAGGGCGCTGGCGCTCGATTACCAGGCAACGGCTATCGGCTTCCGGGCGTTGCGGTGAATGACGCACATGTGGCGGCAGCAGGAAAATATCGCCTTCCTTCAGGTCGACGCGTTCCAGTTTTCCGTTATCCATGATGTTCAGATAGGCGTTGCCTTTGATCTGGTAGAAAAACTCTTCCAGCGGGTCGTCATGGAAATCGGTGCGTTGATTCGGGCCGCCAACTACCGTCACCATGAAATCGGCGTCTTGCCAGATTTGCTGATTGCCTACAGGCGGCTTGAGCAGATCGGCGTGCTGGTCCAGCCAGTGCTGGAAATTGAATGGTTTTCCGTAGGTCAGCATGAAAAGTCTCCTCGTCTGTTTTTTATACTTTTATACTTCTATATTTATATGGCGACAGCGCTTAAAGCGGCTTGTAAGCAATCGCCTTGATCTCGATTAACAGGTGCGGATGCGGCAATTGATGCACGGCGACAGTGGTGCGCGTCGGTCCGTCGTAGTCGAAGAACTCGCCATAGACCTGGTTGTAGCCGCCGAAATCGTTCATATTGACCAGGAAAGTAGAAATTTCGACGATATCCGCCAGGTCGGCGCCGACGCTTTGCAAGATATCTCGCATGTTCTCGATCACTGCCCGGGTTTGCGCCAGGATATCAAGTTTGGTAGTACCCAAGGCATCGACTTCGACGCCAGCCAGCGTATTGTCCGGGCGGCGCGAACTGGTGCCCGAGACGAACAGGAAATCTCCGGCGCGTTTGATATGCGGGAACTTGCCGCGCGGTTGCGCCTTGCCGGCTACTACAGTGGCTTTAGTTGCGATGGAGGCGCTTGTCATCGAGGAGCTCCTGCAGCCGTAAAGAATTCAACCCGGCCCAGCGTGCCGATGTCGGTAGAGACATGCAAGCCTGGTGTGAGTACTTCGGCCGCGGTGGCGGCGCCGGCCATGATCAAAGCGCCGGCCGGCAATACCATTTCGGCTTTGCTCAGCAGCTGCGAAGCGTGCACGATGCTGCGCAAAGGATTGCCCAGGATGGCGCCGGTGCTGCCCAGTTGTGCGGCATGGCCGTTGAAGCGCATGGCAACGCCGCAATTGACCAGGTCGCGAATATTATCCGAGAACGCGCCTACTACCAATGCCGCCGATGAGCAATTATCTGCCACCACATCCTCCAGCGTGAATTTGAAATTGCGATAGCGCGAATCGATGATTTCCATGGCTGGTGCAACCGCCTCGAGATAACCGGCCGCTTCCAGCATGGTCAAGGGACGGTCGATTACGCGGCTGGTCAGAAAACAGACTTCAGGCTCGACCCGCGGGTGAATGAAATCGGATAAATCAACCGTGCCGCCATCTTCGCGCAACATGGCGTCGGTCAGCAAGCCCCAGATCAGGCTATCGACACCCATCTGCACCATTTTTGCACGGCTGGTAAAACCAAGCTTGATGCCGATCGGCTGCTCGCCGCGTTGATGGCGTCGAGCGATGGAAGCACGCTGGATCTGGTAGGCCTGCGCCAGGGTGAAAGCATGCTGCGGCGTGAGTGGATCGATCTCGTTGCAATCCCTGGCAGCACCGTCGAGTGCGGCTGCCAGCGCGTTCAGATTGATGTTGCTTGTGCTGATATTCATGCTGGCACCGCCAGGCCACGCTGCTTGATCAGGTCCAGCGCGACGTCGACAATCATGTCTTCCTGGCCGCCGACCATGCGCCGCCGCCCCAGTTCCACCAGGATATCGACTGCAGCAATGCCGTAGCGCCTGGATGCGGCTTCGGCATGGCGCAGAAAGCTGGAATAGACGCCGGCATATCCCAGCGCCAGCGTTTCACGGTCGACCCGCACCGGAC
>Ga0182007_10001566_pt1 | contig 12200 bp, 9 predicted proteins | sample Sormic07211113_1_FD_123023 | JGI IMG/M metagenome (GOLD analysis project Ga0182007, IMG submission 123023) | Rhizosphere microbial communities from Sorghum bicolor, Mead, Nebraska, USA - 072115-113_1 MetaG | ecosystem: Host-associated > Plants > Roots > Rhizosphere | place: USA: Nebraska... | reverse complement strand
CTGGAACGAGTTTTTCTTCCGCATTCGCTGGGCAGCTTCTACACCATGCTCTGCGAATTCATCGGCTACAAAAAATACGGTGATGAAGGCAAAGTCATGGGGCTGGCGCCCTATGGAAAAGATACGTACTGCGAGAAGTTGCGCCAGTTGATTCATCTCAGGAACGGTGGCTTTCAGCTTGAGATGCAATACTTCCAGCCGCTGGGCAGCAATCAAGGCATGGAAGTGCTGGCTGATGGATCGGTCGAGTTGGCCAGGCACTTCTCCGATCGCATGTGCGATTTATTTGGCGAACCCCGAGAGCCGCACAGCGAGATCACACAACGTGACATGGATCTTGCCTTCGCCATGCAGCAACGGTTCGAGGAAGTCTTTTTTCATCTGCTCAATCAGCTCTATAAGAAAGTTCCATGTCAGAACCTGGCGATGGCAGGAGGATGCGCGCTAAATAGCGTCGCCAATGGCAAGGTTTTCACCAAGACGCCCTTCCGCCAGACCTGGATTCAGCCGGCAGCAGGCGATGAAGGACTGGCGATTGGCGCTGCTCTGCATACCTATCATTCGGTCCTAAACCAGCCGCGAAGCTACGAGCTCAAGAATTCTTATCTCGGTTCCGAGTTTTCCGATTCGCAGATCGAACAGACGCTAAAGAGTTGCCGGCTCAAGTATAGAAAGCTTGCGCGCGAACAGTTGTTGGAAACGGTTGCCGATCAGATTGCAACAGGCAATGTGGTGGGGTGGTTTCAGGGCCGAATGGAGTGGGGACCGCGTGCTCTGGGCAATCGCTCCATCCTCGCTCATCCCGGATTGGCAACGATGAAGGACGTGCTGAACGCACGCATCAAGCATCGCGAGTGGTTCCGGCCTTTCGCTCCGTCGATTCTGGCTGAGCATCAGCACGAGTTTTTCGAACACGACCATCCGTCGCCCTTCATGCTCCATGTGTATAAGATCCGTCCTGAGAAGCGCGCCGAACTGTGTGCGGTAAACCACGTGGACGATACTGGGCGTCTTCAAAGCGTTGCCCGCGAGGAGAACCCCCTCTATTACGATCTGATTAAGACATTCCAAAAAAAGACCGGAACTCCGGTTGTGCTGAATACCAGCTTCAACGAAAACGAGCCCATAGTTTGCGCTCCGCAGGAAGCCATCGATTGCTTTTCCCGTACTCGCATGGATGTTTTGGCGATCGGACCTTTTCTGGCTCTTAAGTCGGAAAATTGAGCCATGCCGCTCGAGACTGGAATCACGGTATTGGCGGAACAAGAGAACCAGATTGTTCTTGAGCAGGTCGGACGCTTCCCGGGACTGCGTGCTCTTTATTGGCAGGGAACCAAGCTGTACGCTTCACGCCGATACAGTCTTCTCTGTGGCGAACTAAATAGAACTCAGACCGGCATGGCTCGATGGGAAGAACTGGGAGTTTATCGCCCAGCTTTGTGGAGGCGAGCCTCTGCCGGGTCGAGTTGGACTGCGCGGCTTTGTCGGGATGGTTTCCACGCCATCGCTGTTCTTTCTTCGGGGGCAATAGTGGCTGCGGTTCCGGGAGCAATCATTGTGCTTCCGAACGGAGCAAAGGAATTTACCCTCACCCACCGGATCACTCGCGGTACCCGTCCCTTGCATATAGCAAAAACACCAGATGACCGACTCTTCTGGGGAGAATACTTCGACAATTCACGCCGAGAGGAAGTGCATATCTATCGTTCCTGTGATGAAGGCAACTCATGGGATATCGCTTATTCCTTTGCGCCCGGAAGTATTCGCCATGTACACAACATCGTCCATGACAGATGGGAAGATTGCCTCTGGATTTTGACCGGCGACTACGGTGACGAGTGCCGCATTCTGCGAGCCTCGCTTGATTTCAAGCAGGTTGATACTGTGCTGGCAGGCAATCAGCACGTTCGTGCTGCAGCCATGCTGCCGGCGAAGAATACTCTCTACTTCGCGTCCGATACGCCGCTTCAGGCTAACCATATTTTTCGACTCGATCGGTCCGGTGCACTGGCCCAGGTTGCCGACTTAAGCGGTTCGTCCATTTACGGATGCGCCGTCGGGGACACAATGTTCTTTTCCACCATGGTCGAGCCGAGCGCAGCCAATACGGATGACCATGTGCGAATCTATGGTGGAGGTGAGCATTGCGGTTGGAAACCGATGCTTGCGTGGAAGAAAGATTTCTTGCCTATGCGTTACTTCCAATACGGCAACGCGATTCTCCCCGATGGCGAGAATGGCAGCGGGTTGCTGGCAATAACCACGACCGCAGTCGAGAAGGATGATTTTGCTACGACTCTCTGGCGCGTTGCCGGTACAAGAGTGGAGACCTGTGATGTGCTGTTTGCATGCTATAGTGCGAGGCATCCAGCACTTTGAGCGGCCCTAATTGCATAATCGCCTTCAATACTATCGGCGCATCTTTCACGCCTATTTCTCTCCTGCCAACAGTCAACTCGCCTTTTGGCACGAAACACCGGAGATCAATCCCCGAGCTAGTGTGGATTCGCTCGGCGAATATTACATGTCGTTCGAGAAGAAGGCTCAGTACGCGCGTCACTTAGACGATAATGGCGTGCCCATGCTCGATTACCGCGGGATTATCGGTTTACAGCATAACCCCATCGCGATCGCGCAATGGGGGCTGGGCAACTACAACTTGTTTCATCAAACCAGGCAACATGATTACCGGAAAAAATTCACTTTGGCCAGCGACTGGCTCTTAGCCCACTTACAAAGAAATACCTCTGGAGTGTGGGTGTGGAACCATCACTTCGACTGGGACTATCGTGACACCCTGAAAGCGCCCTGGTATTCCGGGCTCGCACAGGGTCAGGCTATCTCTGTGCTCGTGCGGGCGCATAGCCAAACGAAAAAACCTGAGTATCTCGAAGCTGCGCAGCGCGCCTTTGGCAGCTTCCTCGCTCCCATCGCGGAAGGCGGGGTGAGTTTCACCGATTCCAACGGCGATCTCTGGTTTGAGGAGTATATCGTTTCACCACCAACCCATATCCTGAATGGATTCATTTGGGCGGCATGGGGAGTTCATGATTTCTATCTCGCGACCGGCGAGAACAACGCTAAGGTTCTGTTTCAAGCCGCGGTGAGGACGTTGTTGAAGAATCTCGCCGCCTACGATCTTGGGTTCTGGTCACTGTATGAGCAATCAGGCACGCGGATGAAGATGGTAGCCAGCCCTTTTTATCATCAACTCCATGTCGCGCAGCTGCGAGTCATGCACGCATTGACTGGGGAAGAGACCTTCGCTGACGTGGCAAGTCGCTGGGAATCTTACGGACGCAGCCGAGTGAAGCGCACCTGGGCGGTCTGCTACAAAAGCGCGTTCAAGCTGGCTTATTACTAACATCGTGAGGATTCTCTACGTATCACAATACTTTCCCCCTGAGATGGGGGCGCCTGCGGCGCGAGTTTCTGAACTGGCGCAGCACTGGTCTCGCGCCGGCCACGATGTGACGGTTCTCACCGCTTTTCCGAATCACCCCACTGGTGTGGTTCCTCCGCCCTATCGCGGGAAGCTCCGGCGGCTTGTTCTGCGCGAACGCTCCGCCAACATTAATGTTATCCGCAGTTGGTTGCTTCCTTTTCCCAACCGTAAGGCGTACGAGCGCATCCTCAACTACAGCTCGTTTTGCGCCTCCGCAGCGATTACTGGAACTTTCATCCGGAGACCCGATGTCCTGATCGCAACGTCCCCGCAATTGCTGGTTGGATTGGCAGGTTGGGCTATCTCACGGGTGAAGAGAGTCCCATTTATTTTCGAGGTGCGCGATCTGTGGCCGGAGTCACTGGCCGCAGTTGAAATGAGCCACGCGGGTTCCCCATTGAGCCGAATTCTTGGCGCAATTGCGGGGTTTCTGTATCGAAATTCGGAACACGTCGTGGTGGTCACGCCGGCATTCAAAGACTTCCTGATCGAGCACTGGCAGGTTCCAGCCGGCAAAATATCCGTGGTGGAAAATGGCGTCGAGTGCGATATCTTCCGCCCGCGAGATGCTTCTGAGCTGAGAAAAAAGCTTGGTGTAGAAGATAAGTTTGTTGTCAGCTATATCGGAACCATGGGTATGGCCCACGGGCTTGAAACAGTAGTCGACGCCGCGCATCAACTAGAGGCAATCAGCCCTGCGATCGTGTTCCTGTTTGTAGGCGCGGGCGCTGATCGAGAGCGAATCGAAAACATGGTCCGCTCCCGTGGCCTTAAAAACGTTAGATTCGCGGGTGAGCAACCTCGCGATGCGGTTCCTGACTATATTTCCGCATCGGACGCTTGTTTGGTGTCGCTCCGGAAAAGCGAACTTTTTAAAACTGTTATCCCAACCAAGATGCTGGAGTTCATGTCGTGTGCGCGGCCTGTCCTGCTCGGTGTGGACGGAGAAGCTCGTGAAATACTTGAACAAGCCAAGGCCGGCATCTTTTACCCGCCAGAAGGCGCCTTGGAACTCACACGTGCAGTCACCCGACTGGCTTCCGATCCACGCCTTTGTGAAAGCCTTGGCCAAAATGGTCGGCGGCACATCCTCACGCATTTCTCACGCGCGACCACCTCCCAGGAATATCTCGCGATTTTGGATGAAGTTTTGGGGAGGACTCACCAATCCGCCGCAGCGGCAGCGTGAAGCGCTACGGCCTTGGAATAGCCATGATGCTCAGTGCGCTTGCTGTCTGCATAATAGCTTCGGTCCCACGATAGGCCGCTACTTTCCCTGCGCTGGATGGAACAAAAAGGACGTCATCAGCCTTCATCGCGATATCAGGCGCTTTGGCCCGCAGAATCTTGTTTAATTCAATCGTCGTTTCTTGTACGCCATCCGGCGTCTTGCGCAGGAGTTTGGCCCCACTCAGCTTCGCCGTGCGTGTAGTTCCCCCAGCCAGTGCGATGGCGCGCAGAACGGTCAGGTTGTCGTTGTCCATCAGGAAACCACTCGGCCGTCCCACGTCTCCGACCACGTAGACTACACCCGCTCGCTGGACCACGATCGTGTCACCCTGCTGAATCGGAATGTTGGTCTGCGGAGTTTGTGCCATGTTGTCAGCCAGGTGCACTGTAACCGGGTGCTCGACGTCGTTGCGATGCGTAATGACCACCGTCTTGCCTGCTTTTTCCGTCAGGCCACCAGCAGCCGAAAAAATATCGTAAAGCCGGCGCTCGCCAATCATCGGATACGGCCCTGGACGTGCCACCTCGCCCAAAAGCGAAATCGCGCCAGAAGAGTATTCAGCGACAAACACGGTGACGTGTGGATTATTTACGAAGCCACCATCTGCATAACGCTTCTCGAGAAGCTCTTGAGCCTCTTCTTGGGTCAAATCCGCCACATGAATGTAGTCAATGAGAGGAAGGTACAGATCGCCATTGTTACTGATCCGAGCTTTCGTCGTCAGTTCCGGAATGTTGTAAACGCTCACCTCAACCAGATCTCCCGGGCCAAGCCGCATCTTGCCAGTGCTCGTGCTTTTCGCCACCGCTAGGCCTGAGGTCCCCACGCCGGGCAGGCCAGCAGGTGCCGCCGACGAGTCGTTAGAAACTGCAGCAGGCGTCTGCTCCGCTGATTGTGCCATTCCGTGATTGCATGCAAACAGACTCACGAAAACGATGGCCAACAGGGGAAGGCAGGGCAGTACCGATCGGCCGCCGCGCAGACGCTGCATCAAAGGAGCACTCCACATGTTCGGATTGCGCAAAGTCTAGCACACAGCAGGAGTCCAGACTCTGGACTCTCTTGGTTACCCTCTTCTCAAGTCAGAAGCAACACGCATGTACCTAAATAGCAAATTGTGAGTCGCGATTGTGAGTTGCTATAGTGCGCCTAAGCTCACCCGGATGTGTGCTCCGTTTCGATGTTTTGGTGTGCAATCCGGGTGAACAGATGTTGTTGGGAAAAAGTCTGGCATTTACTGCGGAGTCTTCGTTGACTGCGCTTTACCTGGGTATCTTCGTACTCTCGCTGCTTCTGTCGTTCGTTCTGACCCGGAGCGTGCGTGCTATTGCCACCGCCCGTGGCTGGGTGACCGCTCCTCTGCAGGATCGCCATTTGCATCAAGCCCCTCTGCCTCGGCTGGGAGGCATTGCGATCTTCGTTTCCTTCCTGCTGAGCGTGGGCGTGGCCCTGCTCGCACGCGAGTTTTTTCTGCATACAGCGGCGATCCTATCTTCAAAAACCCTGTTCACAATTCTTATACCGGGAACACTGATTTTCTTACTGGGCGTCTATGACGACATCCACTCCATTGGCCCTCATACGAAATTCGCCATCCAGGTTGTAGGCGCAATCCTTCTTTTTGCGGGCGGTCTGCGCATTCTGGATCTGCCCGTGCTCTTTGGTGCGCGGCATTTCGGGTGGACTCTGAGTCTGCCTTTCACCATCCTGTGGGTAATCGGGATTACCAATGCTTTCAATCTAATCGATGGACTAGACGGCTTGGCTGCAGGTTCTGCACTATTCTCGACCCTGGTGGTCTTCGTAGTTGCAATCTTCAGCGGGTCGGCCGTCGTCTCGCTCCTCACCATCGCGTTGGCGGGGGCCATCCTCGGATTTTTGCGCTTCAATTTCAATCCGGCCACTATCTTTCTCGGCGATTGCGGCAGTCTTTTTATTGGTTTCATGCTGAGCGCCCTTGCCCTGGAAGGAGCGCAAAAGGCTCCGACGGTGATCGCCATTGCCATACCCGTGGTTTCGTTCGGGTTGCCCATTCTCGAGACAACGTTGTCAGTGTTACGAAGATTAATCGGCGGACGGCCGCTGTTCACGGCCGATCGCGAGCACATCCATCACAAACTTTTGCAGCGCGGGCTGTCGCACCGCCAGGTTGTCGTCGTGCTGTATGCGGTGTCAGCGCTCTTCGCTTTGCTCAGCCTCTTCTTGTTATGGCCCACGGGAAGCACCCTCGGCCTGGTCTTGGCAGTGCTCGGCACCGGCGTGTGGATTGGGGTTCAGCACTTGGGTTATTTGGAATTTGGCGAGTTGCGGCGCGTTGCCCAGCGCACCATCGAGCAGAAGACGATCTTCGTGAACAATCTCGCTATCCGTCGCGCCACCGAAGAACTCAAAGTGGCGCGCGATTACGTCCAGCTGTGCCGCATTCTTGAGGCCGCCTTCAGCAGCAACGATTTCGACGGCTTCGAAGTGACTGCCAGGCTGCTGCCGGGCGAGACGCAACCTATCGCCCACGTTTTGAACTCTCTCTCTCTTTCTTCCGAGCTGCTTCGCTTTCGCTGGGACAAGGCGAGTAATGCCAGAATTCGAGAGAACTGGCCCGCGTGGGATCTCTCACTCGATCTGCAAACCAGCAATAATCGCAGTCGTGGTTCGATTAACATTTATCGCCTCTACACGGAGCGCGCGGTGCAGCTGGACATTAATCTGCTAACCTCCGTTTTTCCGGCCGCTCTCGCTGATGCACTGGATCGTGTGCTCAGCTGCAATCCTGAAGTCGTAGTCATTCCCGCAACCCATCCGCAAGTTGTAGCCGCACACGCCGGGTAATTGCCACAATCGAGTGGGTGTTGCCTGTAGCTGAGGCGAACGATAAGAACCATTCACAGACTTACAGGCGCGAGCGCCCGGAGCCTCGATATCTTGCAGCCCACATCGCGCATTAGCACGCTCGAGCTTTTCCACAAGTTGTACCAGCGACGCTACTTCGTTTGTCTCTGCTTTTCATCTACCTTGCCCTATTCGTTCTCACCATCAGAGAGGGCACATACAATGGCAGGTTGGACCAAAGCCGCGGAGGCAAGTTTCGTGCCTTTGCAGGCAGCAGTTTTCTGTGCGCAGTGTGAGCTCATCAGCCAGAACAACACGCCATTTTGCATTGCGTGCGGCAGCAAAGCCCTTCTCAACTTGTCGAGGGTGCTGGGCGGTTCTTTGCGGGGCCAGAACACCGCGCGTTTGATCGCTGACTCGGAATTGGATCAGCTAGTCAGAGAGTTGATCAGTACCGTTGCCGAGCCTAAGTCCACTACAAGCTTCGAAGTCTCAACTTCAGCTAAGCGCCTTTTAAATAATCATGCAAACGGGCGCGAGTCCGATCCGGCGCATCAACTCCTGTTACACCAGAGCAATATCGATCTCGGGGAACTCGATCTCGAGCCGACCATCAGCTTGATTGCGGAGCGAGCACAAGTGATCACGGCAGCCAGTGGAGCGGCCGTTGCTCTGCGTCGCGGCAACGAAATTGTCTGTCGAGCGCGCGCGGGCAGAACTGCCCCCGACCTTGGGGTACGCCTCCAGACTGATACCGGCATTTCTGCCGAATGCGTGCGGACCGGCGAGGTGCTTGTCTGCGGGGATGCGGAAGCCAACCCCCACGTTGATGTGGCCAGCTGCCGCAGGCTAGGCGTGCGATCCATCCTGGTGGCGCCTTTACGCTATTTCCGTCGAACATTAGGCCTGTTCGAGGTCCTCTCTTCCGCGCCCTTTGCCTTCGATCATCAGGATATTGCCACGATGCAGTTGCTGGCGGGCATGACCGTGGCGGCTATCTCGCGGCGTGCCAACGGTTTTAAGCCCCGACCCCCGGATCGGCAGGCGTCTTAGGAGGCAACCTCGGTAAAAACGGTCTCTTGTACCAATCTGCGGTCGCGGTAATATGTAAGCACTCAGATATGGCATCCCAAGAGTCTCCGCTGTCCATACTGGAAGGCGTGCAGAAGTCCGGCAACCGCCGCCGGCACGTGCGTCAGAAAGTGCACAGCCCGGCCTACGCCAGCTTCGACGGCATTGGCGGCGGTATGGTTCTTGACCTAACCGAGGTCGTTAATATCAGCGAAAGCGGCATGGCGATTCAGGCGAATTCGTCCTTGACGCCGAATCGCACCTTGAACCTCGTTCTCGATTTATCCGAGACAAAGAGCTATGTGAACGCAACGGGAATGGTGGTCTGGACTGATAAGACTGGCGTCGCCGGCATTCGTTTTTCGAAGATGGCCGATACGCCTCGCCGCCACTTGAAGGAATGGCTGTTCTACAACGCTATGGCAGGTGCAGCCAAAGTAGCCGGCAATTCCTATGAACCCGCAATCAAAATTGGCCGAGCGATAGCGGACTCAGAAGTTGCTGCACAGGAAGTCGAATCGCTTGCCCCGCCAATCGCTGCTTCAGTTGCAGCGACCCCGGATGCTCCGCTGCTGACGGCCGACGCGCCGACCCTGAACACGATTCAACAACGGGTTGAGGCTCTCGGCACAAACGTAGATGCGGCACTTTCTCTACTGGTGGAACGTGCGCAAGCCTTGACTCGTGCCTCCGGCGCCGCGATCGCTTTGGCGCAGGGAAGCGAGATGGTTTGCCGAGCTTCATCGGGAGATGCGCCCCCATTGGGTGCGCGTCTGCAAATTGGATCGGGGTTGTCCGGAGCCTGCGTACGGACGGCGAAGCTCCAGCGCTGCGACGATGCTGAAACCCACCCTCTCGTGGATCGCGAAAGCTGCCGTCACCTGGGAATTCGGTCCATGATTGCCGCGCCCATCATCGTGAACAACGTTGTCATCGGACTGCTGGAGGTCTTCTCGCCCGCCGCCTACTCATTCCAGGAGGGTGACGCCGCGGCGCTCAGCCGCCTTTCGGAAATGATTGGGCAGACGGTAAGCGGGCCGCTCAATGTCACGGCTGGACCGGAATCGGCTGAAACTCGGCAGCCAAAGCGCTTTTGGAAGCGTGAGCTTACGCGGGCGGAGATGATCCTTGCCGCCGTTGCGGGCTTCCTCCTGGTCGCTATTGTGGTGGTGCTTATTACTTGGGTCCCGCGAAGCGGGTTTGTAGCGCAAACTCCTCAGCCTTCAAGAACACCCGTGACCCAACCGGCGGCGGTCACCGCAACCCAACCTACGACGCTTCAGGGATTAAGAAAGCTTGCTGACCGAGGCGATCCTGTGGCCCAGTTTGCGGTCGGTGCCAAATACGCCACCGGTGAGGAGGTCAAGCAAGATTACGGCGAGGCAGTGAAGTGGTTTTCCAAAGCAGCCGAGCAGGGCCATGTGGTTGCTCAGGCCATGTTAGGCGCCTATTACATGGCTGGCCGTGGAGTTCCGCAAGACCTCAGCAAAGCCTATTTCTGGTCGTCCGTGGCGCGCGCAGGGGGAGATGAAGCCAGCAAGTACCGCGTTGCATTTTTGACTTCTCGCATGAGTCACGCGCAAGTTCTTGAGGCTCAGCAACGCGCTGATTCCTGGATCCACGATCATCAAACCACCGCTTCGCGGTGAGCCTCCGGCCAACTTACCCTCACAAACAGTCGTAAAATAGATGTAGAGAAGTGGTTATGCCGACGCTACGCGCCTTATTGGACGAGAATGTTCGCGAAGCTGCACCTGAACTGGTCGAATCACTGGATCGCGGTCGGGTTCGGTGCTTTTCCTGCGGACATTGTTGTCCCATTCCTGAGGGTCAGCCCGGAGTTTGCAAAGTTCGCTACAACCGCGGAGGGAAGCTCTACGTTCCCTGGGGCTACGTGGGCGGCGTGCAGTGCGATCCTATCGAGAAGAAACCATTTTTCCACGCCTACCCTGGAGTTCTGGCCTATAGCTTTGGAATGTTGGGCTGTGATCTGCATTGTGCTTACTGCCAGAACTGGGTAACCTCACAAGCGCTGCGCGATCCGAGCGCGATCTCTCCTCCGCTCGGCGCGGCACCCGAAGCCCTCGTGACCGATGCTCTTCGGCAAGGAGCAAAGGTTCTCGTCAGTACCTACAACGAGCCCTTGATCACCAGCGAGTGGGCAGTCGCAATTTTTAAAGAAGCCAAGAGCCGTGGCCTGATCACCGGCTTTGTTTCCAATGGAAACGGAACGCCTCAAGTGCTCGAGTATTTGCGGCCTTGGATAGACTTGTACAAAGTCGACCTCAAGAGCTTTGATGACCGCCATTACCGCCAACTAGGCGGACGCATTGCGCCGATACTCGACACCATTCGATCGCTGCATGAGATGGGCGTCTGGCTAGAGATCGTCACCTTGCTAATTCCTGGCTTTAACGATTCCAACGAGGAGTTGCAGCGCGCCGCAGAATTCCTGGCCAGCGTCTCCGTTGAGATTCCCTGGCACCTTACCGCTTTTCATAAAGACTACAAAATGACCGACCCCGAGGACACGCACCCAGAAGACCTCCTGCGCGCGCGGGAGATTGGTAAACGCGCAGGACTTCACTATGTTTATGCGGGAAACCTCCCCGGTCGCGTCGGCAATTCCGAAGACACACTCTGTCACACCTGTGGAACCACGCTGATCAAGCGTTACAGCTACCTCGTCGAGGACTATCGCGTGACCCCCAACGGCTGCTGCCCGTCTTGCGGCAGTTTTATCCCGGGCCGCTGGGCTCCTCAATTTGACGGGCAGATCGCGGCCACTCCTTTTTTACCGCGCAAAAGCTCGGGCATGTTTACAATCCTTAGCTAGCCATCCAGACAGAATGAGATCGAAACCTACGCGTGCAGTAGCATTGTGCCTGCTGTTAGTGGGCTGTAGCGGCCGCGACTTTCTTACCCGCGGGCGCGCTGCCGAGGAAATTGGGAATGCGGCAAGCTTCAAAGCTCCGCAACAGTTCTTCCTGCGCACGGGGCTCGTTTCCAACATGGACTACACCCGCCCGGAGTACCTGGTTCTCCAGCGTCGCGGCTGGATTACCGGTGTGACCGCTCCGTGCACCGGGGAAGTTTCTCCGCCACCTTGCTGGGACGTGGCTCTTACCCCCATCGGCGTGGAAACATTTCGTGATCTGATCTCTGCTCAAGGCACTCCTCACCAGTATTTCTCCATTCCTACCGCGAAGCGGCAGTTGATCAGCGTTACTGGCATCGCGAAGAACGGCAATTGGGCGGACGTAGACTTCACCTGGAAATGGATCCCGATGAACGAAGTGGGCGCTGCGCTTTCGCAGACTGGCGTGGAATTCAGGTCGAGCGTTTCATTCCGTCACTACGACGATGGCTGGCGAGTTGTACAGGGGAGCGCCCCGAAAACAAACCAGGACCTGGATGATGCACTCAAAGATGCGCAGCCCGCGCAATGAAACGCATTGCAAAGCGAGGAACAACGCCATGATCCGTTGCCTCCCAATGTTGGTCTTGGTGGCGGCGCTCGCATGCGCGCCGGCATTACGTGCCGACCAACTCGATAACTTGGCCCAAGATTTCTGGACTTGGCGTGCGAGCGAGATGCCAGTTTCAGCCGATGATATCCCCCGTCTG
>Ga0182007_10001564_pt1 | contig 12215 bp, 11 predicted proteins | sample Sormic07211113_1_FD_123023 | JGI IMG/M metagenome (GOLD analysis project Ga0182007, IMG submission 123023) | Rhizosphere microbial communities from Sorghum bicolor, Mead, Nebraska, USA - 072115-113_1 MetaG | ecosystem: Host-associated > Plants > Roots > Rhizosphere | place: USA: Nebraska... | reverse complement strand
GATGCCGATGGCGTCTTCGCCGACGATGTTCATGGTGTATTCGATGGCTTCGGCGTAATCGTCGATGGTCGAATCGATACCCTTGGCCAGGAACGGCGCGAACATGGTCACGACGACGAAACCGCCGTGATCGGCGATGAACTTCAGTTCTTCATCGGACTTGTTGCGCGGGTGCACTTTCAGGCCCGACGGCAGGCAATGGGAGTAGCAGACCGGCTTCTTGGATTCGAGGATGACTTCTTCGGAGGTCTTCGAGCCGACGTGGGACAGGTCGCACATGACACCGACGCGGTTCATCTCGGCAACGATTTCACGACCGAAACCCGACAGGCCGCCATCGCGCTCATAGCAACCGGTACCGACCAGGTTCTGGGTGTTGTAGCACATCTGCACAATACCGACGCCCAGCTGCTTGAAAACCTCGACATAGCCGATCTGGTCTTCGAAGGCGTGAGCGTTCTGGAAGCCGAACAGGATGCCGGTCTTGCCCTGCTCCTTGGCTTTGCGGATGTCGGCGGTAGTGCGCACCGGGATCACCAGGTCGCTGTTCTCGCGAATCAGCTTCTGACTGGCGGCGATGTTGTTGACGGTGGCCTGGAAGCCCTCCCACACCGACACGGTGCAGTTGGCCGCGGTCAGACCGCCCTTGCGCATGTCTTCGAACAGCTCACGGTTCCACTTGGCAATAATCAGGCCGTCGATAACGATGCTGTCGGCGTGTAATTCGGCTGGGCTCATCAGGCAGTCCCCTATTAACGATTCATGCGCCGAATCGTGTGCCGGCGCTTTGGGGCCAGCATATGCCTGAGGGACGGTGCAGCCGGGTGCAAAAACGACAGGGGAATTGCCGAAAGCGTCAATCCGCGACAAAGGGTCGCCAACCGACATGATTGCCTACCTGTTCAAGCCCGTTCGCATGGGCCAGAATTCGTCGCATCACCGAATGTTTCACTGAATTAAGGGCGGCGACGCAATGAAATCCATCTTCTTGGCTTTGGCACTGATAGCGACCGGCGTACAGGCGGCCGAAGGGGCCGACGACAACCCCTGTGACGCCGTCGAAAACGAAGTCCAGACCCTGGAATGCTCGGCTTACAGCAGAAACACCGCCGAACAGCTGCTGAGCGACAACTACCAAGGCCTGAACGAACGCATGCAAACGCGCTACGGCAGTAACAAGGCGCAACTGGCCGACATCACCGCAAAAATCAAAACTGCGCAACAACAATGGCTGAAGACCCGGGATGCCGATTGCGCGGTGGAAGCGTTCCCGGCGACGAGCGGCAGTAAAGCCTTCAACATTGCGCAAAATGATTGCGTGGCGCGGATGAGTGACGAGCGGTCGGAGTTTTTGGAGTCGATTGGGCAGGAATAAAAACATAAAAATGGAGAATCATTTGATCCCACACGAAGTAGTCAGCCGCATCGTCGATGGCGCCCCCCCCTGTTCGTGCCTGGCGTGAACACCTGAACCTTACGCAGGATGAAGTGGCCAGACGCATGGGCATCTCCCAACCAGCCTTTGCCCAGCAGGAAACGGTTGCCAAGCCCCGCAAGGCCACGCGTGAGAAAATCGCCGCGGCTTTTGGCATCACCGCCAATCAACTAGAGCTGTAAGCTGCACGCCAACATCGGAAAAGGGATTGAAATGAAAATCTGCGGTATCGAAATCAAAGGCAGCGAAGCAATCCTTGCCGTGGCCTCCCTCGACGATCAGGGGCTGACCCACGTCGCGCTGGCCACCAAGAAAATCGCCCTCGACGATGACGACGAAGCCGCCAACGTCAAAGTCTTTGCCGCTCAGGTGGCGTCGTTTATTCGTGAGAATTCAATCGACCGCATCGCGATCAAAAAGCGCAGCAAGAAAGGTGAGTTCGCCGGTGGGCCGACCACCTTCAAGATCGAAGGGGTTTTCCAGTTGCTGGAAAATTGCGAGGTGACGCTGCTGTCGCCGCAAACCATCAATGCGCAGAACAAAAAGTTCGACTTTGAACTGCCGGCCACGCTGAACAAGTATCAGCACGAGGCTTACAAAGCGGCCTGCTCGGCGCTGATGAAGAAGTAAAAACGACACATCTCCTGTAGGAGCGAGGCTTGCCCGCGAAGGCGTCGTGTCAGACAACAATGATTTCGAATGTGCCGGCCTCTTCGCGGGCAAGCCTCGCTCCTACAGGGGTCGGTTTCAGGCCTTCTGGCTTTGTCGGCGATCCTCCCGCGGGCACCGCTCAAACCTCGCCCGATAACTGCGGGTGAAATACGACGGCGATTCAAACCCGCAGGCGATACTCACCTCCAACACGCTCATGTCCGTCTGGCGCAGCAGCTGCCGCGCCTTCTCCAACCTTAGTCGCAGATAGAAATTGCTCGGCGTGTCGTGCAGGTGCAGGCGAAACAGGCGCTCTAGCTGACGCCGGGTCACTTTGATCGATTCCGCCAGCTCCAAAGTGCTGAGCGGCGGTTCGCTGTGCTGTTCCATCTCCCCAATGACATGCACCAGTTTCTTGTTGCTGATGCCATATCGCGTGGCGACTTCCATGCGTTGGTGATCTTTGCGCGGGCGAATGCGCCCGAGTACGAATTGTTCGCTGACCTGAATCGCCAGTTCCGGGCCATGGGCCTGACCGATGAGGTCAAGCATCAGGTCGATCGAGGCGGTACCGCCGGCGGAGGTGATACGCCGTCGGTCGATCTCGAACAGTTCCTGGGTGACGCTCAGCTGTGGATAAGATTCCTTGAAGGCGTCGATGGCTTCCCAGTGCAGGGTCAGGCGATGACCGTCGAGCAGGCCGGCTTCGGCGAGGATGAAGCTGCCGGTGTCGATGGCGCCGAGCGTCACGCCTTCGTTGTCCAGGCGACGTAACCAATGCTCCAGGGCCGGGGTGGCGAACTTCAGCGGTTCGAAACCGGCGACCACCAACAGGGTTGCGCCTTTCTTCAGCGGCTCCAGCGCTGCATCGGCGTTGACCGACATGCCGTTACTGGCCAGAACCGCCCCGCCATCGGCGCTCAACACATGCCAGCGGTACAACTCGCCGCGAAAGCGATTGGCGACCCGCAGCGGCTCGATCGCCGAGATAAAACCGATCGCCGAAAAACCCGGCATCAACAAGAAGTAGAAATCCTGGGACATGGAGCGCACTCGACTGGCAGGCAACGAGAGGGCGGGAAGCGTGTGGACGTTGATACGCCACTTGCAAGCAGCATTCAAGTGCGCAGGTCGCCGCAGTGCAAGAGCTGGTCGCCGCAGTGCGTTTTCACGGGGGCTTTGCTGCGTAACTTGGCATCACCGGCGCATCAGACACCGGAACCCACAATAAACGACCTGCCGAGGAACCCCGACATGAAACGACTGATCAGCAGCTGTGTTCTTGCACTCAGCGGTACCGCTTTCTTGAGCGCCAGTGTCATGGCAGCCGAACCCGCCTCGTGCCAGAACGTGCGCATGGGCGTAGTGAACTGGACCGACGTGATCGCCACCAGCGCCATGACCCAGGTCCTGCTCGACGGCCTCGGCTACAGCACCAAACAAACCAGCGCCTCCCAGCAAATCGTCTTTGCCGGCATTCGCGACCAGCGCCTGGATTTGTTCCTGGGCTACTGGAACCCGCTGATGACCCAGACCATCACGCCGTTTGTCGATGCCAAGCAGGTCAAAGTGCTTGAAGCGCCAAGCCTCAAGGACGCCCGCGCCACCCTGGCAGTACCGACTTACCTTGCCGAAAAGGGCCTGAAAACTTTCGCCGACATCGCCAAGTTTGAAAAAGAACTGGGCGGCAAGATTTACGGCATCGAACCTGGCTCGGGCGCCAACACCCAGATCAAGGCGATGATCGCCAAGAACCAGTTCGGCCTCGGCAAGTTCCAGCTGGTCGAGTCCAGCGAAGCCGGCATGCTGGCGGCAGTAGATCGCGCGGTACGCCGCAAGGAAGCCGTGGTGTTCTTCGGCTGGGCGCCGCACCCGATGAACGTCAACGTGAAGATGACCTACCTCACCGGCAGCGACGACGCCCTCGGTCCGAACGAAGGCATGGCCACGGTCTGGACCGTCACCTCGCCGAACTACGCGCAGCAATGCCCGAACGTCGGTCGCCTGCTGAGCAACCTGACGTTCACCGCCGAAGACGAGAGCCGGATGATGCAGCCGCTGCTGGATCACAAGGACGCTTTCGAATCGGCCAAACAGTGGCTCAAGGATCACCCGCAAGACAAGCAACGCTGGCTTGAAGGCGTGACCACATTCGATGGCAAGCCGGCCGCTGAAAACCTGAAACTGACCAGCAAATAGAACCGAAATGAACCACCGATTCGCAGCCCGATGCGGGCTGCGAGCGGAATCGCCACGCCCAAGCTCCACCAAAAAACTCAAGCCTGAAGGAAACCGCCTCATGAACCACGACGTCATCATCACCTGCGCACTCACCGGTGCTGGCGACACGACCGCCAAGAGCCCACACGTGCCGGTCACCCCGAAACAAATCGCTGCCGCCGCCGTGGAAGCCGCCAAGGCGGGCGCTACCGTGGTCCACTGCCACGTTCGCGACCCACAAACCGGCAAGTTCAGCCGTGACGTGGCGCTGTACCGCGAAGTGATGGAGCGCATCCGCGAGGCGGACGTCGACATCATCGTCAACCTCACTGCCGGCATGGGCGGCGACCTGGAAATCGGCGCAGGCGAGAACCCGATGGAGTTCGGTCCGAACACCGATCTGGTCGGCCCACTGACCCGTCTGGCCCACGTTGAAGAATTGCTGCCAGAAATCTGCACCCTGGATTGCGGCACCCTGAACTTCGGCGACGGCGACACCATTTACGTCTCCACCCCGGCGCAACTCCGGGCCGGCGCGAAGCGAATTCAAGAGCTGGGCGTCAAGCCTGAGCTGGAAATTTTCGACACCGGTCACCTGTGGTTCGCCAAGCAGATGATCAAGGAAGGTCTGCTGGATAACCCGTTGTTCCAGCTGTGCCTGGGCATCCCGTGGGGTGCGCCAGCAGATACCACCACCATGAAAGCCATGGTCGACAACCTGCCGGCCGACGCGGTCTGGGCCGCGTTCGGCATCGGTCGCATGCAGATGCCAATGGCCGCACAGGCCGTGCTGCTCGGTGGCAACGTGCGTGTCGGTCTGGAAGACAACCTGTGGCTGGACAAGGGCGTACTGGCGACCAACGGCCAACTGGTCGAACGCGCCTCGGAAATCCTCAGCCGCCTCGGCGCCCGCGTTCTGACCCCGGCCGAAGGCCGGGCAAAAATGGGCCTGACCAAGCGCGGTTGAAACAAATCACCCTTTCCCCCTGTGGGAGCGAGTTTGCTCGCGATGACGGTTGTCCTGCCGCAGATAACGCATCGGTTGTACCGGCGTCATCGCGAGCAGGTTCGCTCCCACTTTTTTTTGAGCCAAATTCAGGAAGTCGCCATGAGCTTTATCACTGATATCAAAACCTTCGCAGCACTGGGCAGCGGTGTCATCGGCAGCGGCTGGGTGTCCCGCGCCCTCGCCCACGGCCTCGATGTGGTGGCCTGGGATCCGGCACCCGGTGCCGAAGCGGCGCTGCGCAAACGTGTCGCCAATGCCTGGGGCGCGCTGGAGAAACAAGGCCTGGCACCCGGCGCATCGCAGGATCGGCTGCGCTTTGTCGCCACCATCGAAGAATGTGTTCGCGACGCGGATTTCATTCAGGAAAGCGCCCCTGAGCGCCTGGACCTGAAACTGGAACTGCACAGCAAAATCAGCGCGGCGGCCAAGCCCAATGCGTTGATCGGTTCCAGCACCTCGGGACTGTTGCCGAGCGAGTTTTACGAGAGTTCGACGCACCCGGAACGCTGCGTGGTCGGGCACCCGTTCAACCCGGTTTATCTGCTGCCATTGGTGGAAGTGGTCGGCGGCAAGAACACCGCGCCAGAAGCGGTGCAAGCGGCGATGAAAGTCTATGAATCCCTGGGGATGCGCCCGCTGCATGTGCGCAAGGAAGTACCGGGATTTATCGCCGACCGTTTGCTCGAAGCCTTGTGGCGTGAGGCGCTGCACCTGGTCAACGACGGCGTGGCGACCACGGGTGAAATCGACGATGCGATTCGTTTTGGCGCGGGTCTGCGCTGGTCGTTCATGGGCACCTTCCTGACTTACACCCTGGCAGGCGGCGATGCCGGGATGCGGCACTTCATGGCGCAGTTCGGACCAGCATTGCAGCTGCCCTGGACGTACCTGCCGGCACCGGAGCTGACCGACAAGTTGATTGACGATGTGGTGGATGGCACCAGCGATCAGTTGGGCACACACAGCATCTCGGCACTGGAACGCTATCGTGACGATTGCTTGTTGGCGGTGCTGGAGGCGGTGAAAACCACCAAAGAGAAGCATGGGATGGCCTTCAGCGAATAAACACACACCCTGTGGCGAGGGAGCTTGCTCCGGCTCGGCCGCGAAGCGGTCGTAAAACCAGCAAACGCGATTTGACTGATACCTCGCATCCACCGGTTTTGGGACTGCTTCGCAGTCCAGCGGGAGCAAGCTCCCTCGCCACACATGTGTACACCAGCGATTATCTGTGGAGTTCCACCATGCCCACCCTCACCACCTACCAAACCAGAATCATCCCCGACTGGGTCGACTACAACGGCCATCTGCGCGATGCCTTCTACCTGCTGATTTTCAGCTACGCCACTGACGCGTTGATGGACCGGCTGGGTATGGACAGCAACAACCGCGAGGCCAGCGGCCACTCGCTGTTTACCCTCGAACTGCACCTCAATTACCTGCACGAAGTGAAACTCGATGCCGACGTCGAAGTGCATACGCAGATCATCGGCCACGACCGCAAGCGCCTGCACCTCTACCACAGCCTGCATCTGGTGGGCGGTGACAAGGAGCTGGCGGGCAATGAACAGATGCTGCTGCACGTCGACCTCGCCGGACCGCGATCCGCACCGTTCAGCGAAGCAACCTTGAGCAAGCTGCAGGCCATCGTCGCCGATCAAACCGACTTGCCCGCACCCGCCTGGATCGGCCGAGTGATTGCTTTACCAAAATAATAAGGAGCCCGCCATGAACACCGCCGCCGCTTTTGCCGATTTCCGCACCTATCCATTGATCAGCGCGTTGACCGCCGTGCACACCCTGGCGGACCGAATTCAAGTGAAGTGGGCGGACGGTCGGGTCAGCCCTTTTCATCATCAATGGCTGCGGGACAACTGCCCGTGCCCACAGTGCGTCTACACGGTGACGCGCGAGCAAGTGCTGGAAATCGTCGATGTCGCAGAGCACCTGATGCCTGAAAACGCCACCGTCGATGCCGAAGGCTGCCTGTGCGTCGATTGGCAGGATGGCCACCTCAGCCGCTTCGATCCGGGCTGGCTGCGGGCCCATGCCTATGACGACGAGTCCCGCGCCGAACGCCAGGCCGGAAAACCGAAAGCCAGGCTTTGGCACAGCGATTTGCAGCTGCCAGTGTTCGAATACCAGGCCCTGATGGAGAACAACGACGCCTTGTTGCAATGGCTGCTGGCCGTGCGCGATATCGGCCTGACTCAAGTGCGCGGAGTCCCCACCGAGCCGGGCTCGCTGAAGCTGATCGCCCAACGGATTTCGTTCATCCGCGAGAGCAATTTCGGCGTGCTGTTCAACGTGCAATCCAAGGCCGATGCCGACAGCAATGCCTACACCGCCTTCAACCTGCCACTGCACAGCGATTTGCCGACCCGGGAGTTGCAACCGGGGCTGCAATTTCTGCATTGCCTGGTGAATGACGCCGACGGTGGCGAAAGTATTTTCGTCGACGGTTTTGCCATCGCCCAAGCTTTGCGTCAGGAAGATCCAGAGGCGTTTCAAGCCTTGTGTGAAATCCCCGTGGAGTTCCGCAACAAGGACCGCCACAGCGACTACCGCTGCCTGGCACCGATCATCGCGCTGGATGCATTCGGGCAAGTGTTGGAAATCCGCATGGCGAACTTTCTGCGCGGGCCATTCGATGCTTCAGTGGAGCAGATGCCCAGGCTGTATCGCGCTTACCGGCGTTTCATTGCGATGACCCGCGAGCCGCGCTTCCGGGTGATGACACGGCTCAACCCCGGCGAGTTGTGGTGCTTCGACAACCGCCGCACCCTCCACGCCCGCAACGCCTTCGACCCCGCCACCGGCGCCCGGCATTTCCAGGGTTGCTATGTCGACCGGGATGAATTGCTGTCGCGCATTCTCGTTTTACAACGCTAGACCGCGTCATCGTTCATCGCGGGCAAGCCTCGCTCCTACAGGGTATTCGCGATCCCTGTAGGAGCGAGGCTTGCCCGCGAAAGCGTCAGCCCAATCAACACGTCCATTACCGATTCACAGGCAAAAAAAACCCCGATCAAGCCGTGACAAGATCGGAGCTGAGGAGGGTACTGTTGAGGAGCTGTTGCGCGAGGGTGACCAAACCTTCGTGATGCCAGCTGAGTCCAGTGTGCCTACTCCCATCCTTAGCAAGTTAGCCGAAAACGACCTGTTCATAGGTATTGCGGCCATTGCGACAAATCGTCCTTGCCGACGCCTACAGCCCCTACCAGAATCGAACCACGACACCGTTCCCTGAAGAAGGATTGCGTCATGATGTACGCCGATTTGATAGACCAGGAAGACCTGTTGAGCCAGCTGAAAGCGTTGGGGTTTTCAGTGCCCCCCGGCGCAACCGCCGAGCAAGCCTGCGAATGCGCAGTACGGGGTTTGAACAACGAGCGGGCAATGGAACTGCGGACCATGGTCAAGCAGATGTACACCAGCAGCGCGTCAATCCAGCCGGCCGTGCGTCAGGCCATTGACAAGCAACTGTTACCGGCATTGGCGCAGTACCAACAGAGCCATAGCGCCTGATTTCCGGGGTGTGAACACTTTGTGGCGAGGGAGCAAGCTCCCTCGCCACAATAGTTTGCCTGGTTTAGAGCCTTACGCTGGCAAACGTCGATTCATTACGCGCCTGGCTCAACGCCGACAGCGGCCCGGACAACGGCGACAGCACCAGTGCTTGCGGCAGCGGCATCATCGCCACTTGTTGCGTGGTATTGGAGCCTACGCGCTCGTCACGCGGTGGAATGCCGAAGTATTCGCGGTAGCACTTGGAGAAGTGCGGCGTGGACACGAACCCGCACACCGACGCCACTTCGATGATCGACATCGGCGTTTGCTTGAGCAATTGCCGAGCACGGATCAGGCGCAGTTTCAGGTAGTAACGCGACGGCGAGCAGTGCAGGTATTTCTGGAACAGCCGCTCCAGCTGACGACGCGAAACGGCGACATAAACCGCCAGTTCATCAAGATCGATCGGCTCTTCGAGGTTAGCCTCCATCAGCGCCACGATTTCCTGCAGTTTCGGCTGGTTGGTGCCGAGCATGTGCTTGAGCGGCACGCGCTGGTGATCCTGCTCGTTGCGGATGCGCTCGTAGACGAACATCTCCGAAATCGCGGCCGACAGCTCACGACCGTGATCACGGCTGATCAGGTGCAGCATCATGTCCAGCGGCGCGGTGCCGCCGGAGCTGGTGAACCGGTTACGGTCGAGGGTGAACAGCCGGGTGCTCATGGCCACTCGCGGGAAAGCTTCCTGCATAGCGGCCAGACATTCCCAGTGCACGCTGCAATCGAAACCGTCCAGCAGGCCGGCGCACGCCAGGGCCCAGCTGCCGGTGCAGACCGCGCCGAGACGACGGGACTGACGCGCCTGGCTTTGCAGCCACGACACATGCTCACGGGTTACGGTGCGCTGAATGCCGATGCCGCCGCAGACAATGACGGTGTCCATGGGTGGTGCTTTGTGCATGGAGGCGTCGGGGGTGATCTGCAGGCCGTCACTGGCCCAGACCTGACCGCCATCGACGGTGAGCGTGGTCCAGCGGTACAGCTCGCGACCGGACAATTGGTTGGCCATGCGCAGGGGTTCTACTGCGGAGGCCAGAGAAATCAGCGTGAAATTGTCCAGCAGCAGAAAGCCGATGGATTGAGGCGCACGGTTCTGGGGTTGGGCCCCGGAGTTGAACGTCGTCATCGCGGTATCTCCTCACACAAAGCGGGTGATGGCCTCAGGCGGAGGCTCTTTTTATTGCCATCGTTCTCGCGTGGGAGACGGGCTTTGTAATGACAGAGCAATTGCCATGCCTAAATTGAATGCGCGTTCAATAACTCCTGAAAACGACGTCGCGATGCGTCTAGATATGGCGCGCAGAGATAAGAGGTTAAAAGTGCCATCAAAGGCCCCAAACCCGTGCCCCCGTTGCGTGTGAGCAAATCGGTAGCACTTGTGGGAACAGGTCTGCGACGCGGCGGTCAAGAGTGTCACCGCTGGCACAGGTGACGAACGGTCAGGGTTTGAATTTGATCCCCGACCGGGGAGCCGGGCTTGCCTGTTTGCGACGCGCCAAAACGTGGCGCGTTTTAGTGCGCGTGTTCACTTGGTGCGCAGTTTTGACTGGTCTGGTGTAGCACATGAGGTCTTTGTGGAGAGCAGGCTTGCCCCCTCTCCACAGGTCAACTCGGTTTCAGCACTCCACCGCGCTAACCGCCAAGCCACCGCGCGACGTCTCTTTATATTTGTCGTGCATGTCGGCACCGGTATCACGCATGGTGCGGATCACCCGGTCCAGCGAGATAAAGTGCTGGCCGTCACCGCGCAGCGCCATCTGCGCGGCGTTGATCGCTTTCACCGCAGCAATCGCATTGCGCTCGATGCACGGTACCTGCACCAGCCCGCCCACCGGGTCGCAGGTCAAGCCGAGGTTATGCTCCAGGCCGATTTCCGCCGCGTTACACAACTGCTCCGGCGTGGCACCAAGAACCTCCGCCAACCCGGCCGCCGCCATGGCGCAAGCCGAACCGACTTCACCCTGGCAACCGACTTCGGCACCGGAGATCGAGGCGTTCTTTTTGCACAGAATCCCCACCGCCGCGGCACTGAGGAAGTAATCGACCACATTGGCGTCGGTCACCGCCTCGCTGAATTTCATAAAGTAGTGCAACACCGCCGGAATGATCCCCGCCGCACCGTTGGTCGGCGCCGTGACCATGCGCCCGCCGGCAGCGTTTTCTTCGTTGACCGCCAACGCGAACAGGTTGACCCACTCCATCGCGCTCAAGGTCGAGCCGATCACGTTGGGCTTGTTCAGCTCTTGCAAGCTGCGGTGCAACTTGGCCGCGCGACGGCGCACATTGAGACCGCCGGGCAGGATGCCTTCGTGCTTGAGGCCTTGCTCCACACAATCCTGCATGGCGCGCCAGAGCTTCATCAGGCCACTGCGGATTTCTTCTTCGCTGCGCCAGACTTTCTCGTTGGCCATCATCAATTCGGCCACGCGCAGGTTGTGCTTCTTGCACAGGCTGAGCAATTCGACGGCACTGGAGAAGTCGTAAGGCAGTACGGTGTTATCCAGATCCACCACACCGCTGGAAGCTTGCGCCTCGTCGACGACAAAACCGCCGCCGATGGAATAATAGGTATCGCGATGCAGCTCGCCGTGATCGCCTTCGGCGACCAGGGTCATGGCGTTCGGATGGAACGGCAGGTTCTCGTCGATCAGGCGCATGTCCCGAGCCCAGATGAACGGGACCGACAAGCGGCCGTCGAGCAATAGCGTGTGAGTTTCACGCAAGGCTTCTATACGGATGCCGATTTGCGACGGATCGATCGCGTCGGGCCACTCGCCCATCAACCCCATGATCACCGCGTTGTCGCTGCCGTGGCCGATGCCGGTGGCCGAGAGCGATCCGTATAGCTGAACTTCGATGCGACACACCTGCTCCAGAAGCCCCCGCTCGCGCAAACCTTGCACGAACAGCGCCGCGGCGCGCATAGGCCCCACGGTGTGCGAACTGGAAGGGCCGATGCCGATTTTGAACAAGTCGAAAACGCTGATAGCCATTACTGCTGAACTCCTGGATGTGCCTGCTCCAGGCGCAAAAGCGCCCAGTGACGGAGCTGCTACGCTCAAGCTGCAATCCGTCGAGATGGCCGCATCATCAGGCTTTTACCATGTCGTTCAACGTCTCACACCGATGCACTCATGCCCACTAGCGCCGCAGGTCTCTTACGCAATGTTTTCGCCGTTTTTTTGCGGATCAGCGGGGCAAATCGGGCTGAAAAAAGCTGTAAACGACGTCACCGACACTGGATGCGACCATCCCTGTACTGGTTACGACGCACCCTGTAGGCGTCAGATTTTCACTGGTACATGATCGTATCGACTCGATTGCAAGGCG
>Ga0182007_10001562_pt1 | contig 12217 bp, 8 predicted proteins | sample Sormic07211113_1_FD_123023 | JGI IMG/M metagenome (GOLD analysis project Ga0182007, IMG submission 123023) | Rhizosphere microbial communities from Sorghum bicolor, Mead, Nebraska, USA - 072115-113_1 MetaG | ecosystem: Host-associated > Plants > Roots > Rhizosphere | place: USA: Nebraska... | reverse complement strand
CGCGGCCTACACGGGCCCGGGAAAGATGCAGGGCACGGTCGACTTCCTGCTGAACATCATTCCCAGCACGGTGGTGGACGCATTCGCCAAGGGCGAGATCCTGCAGGTGCTGCTGTTCTCGGTCATGTTCGGCTTCGCGCTGCACAAGTTCGGCGGACGCGGCACGCTGGTGTTCGACGTGATCGAGAAGGGCTCGCACGTGCTGTTCTCCATCGTCGGCATCATCATGAAAGTGGCTCCCATCGGCGCGTTCGGCGCGATGGCGTTCACCATCGGCAAGTACGGCGTGGGTACGCTCGCGTCGCTCGGCAAGCTGATGGCGTGCTTCTACGTCACATGCCTGCTGTTCATCTTCGGCGTGCTCGGGTTGATCGCGAAGGCGCACGGGTTCTCGGCGTGGAAGCTGGTGCGCTACATCCGCCACGAGCTGCTGATCGTGCTGGGCACCTCCTCCAGCGAATCGGTGCTGCCGCGCATGATGGCCAAGCTCGAGAACCTGGGCGCGAAGAAGTCCGTGGTCGGCCTGGTCATCCCGACCGGTTACTCGTTCAACCTCGACGGCACCTCGATCTACCTGACGATGGCGGCCGTGTTCATCGCGCAGGCCACCAACACCGACATGACGCTCACGCAGCAGCTCACGCTGCTGGCCGTGCTGCTGCTCACCTCGAAGGGCGCGGCCGGCGTCACGGGCAGCGGCTTCATCGTGCTGGCGGCCACGCTGTCGGCCGTGGGCCATGTGCCGGTGGCGGGCCTCGCGCTGATCCTGGGCATCGACCGCTTCATGTCGGAAGCCCGCGCGCTGACCAACCTGATCGGCAACGGCGTGGCCACGCTGGTCGTCGCCAAGTGGACCGGCGACCTCGACACCGTGCGCATGCACCAGCATCTGAACCAGGAAAGCACCGCCGAAGCCGACGAACCCGAGCGCGTGCTCGACGCCGCCCCGGCGCACATGCCCGCCGGCCAGGCACGGCAGGCCTGACCCTGCCTTCGGCCCCGCCAGGGGCCATCGGGCTGCCACCGATGCGGACGGCCCGGCCTTGTGCAATAACGCTCCCATGATTTCAAGGGAGCCGGGCCTGCATTTCGATGGACCTTTCGACCACACGAGGGGATGGCGCGCCCTGCCGCGCTGGTGTGGCGCGCTGGCGCTGGTGGCCGTGGCCGCCTTCGCCGGCCAGCAGATCGCCATGCAGGCCGGCCTGGCGCGCCTGCGCGAGGCGGCCGAGCACCGGCTCGACATGCTCGCGACCGGGCTCGACGCCGACCTCGCCCGCTTCGACTACCTGCCCGCGCTGCTGGAGATGACGCCCGTCGTGCCGGAGCTGCTCGGCACGCCGTCGGACACGCGCCTGCGCGACGCGGTCAACCGCTACCTCGACGGCGTCAACGCCACGGCCGGCGCCGAGATGCTCTACGTGCTCGACGCCTCCGGCACCTCGCTGGCCGCGTCCGACTGGGACAAGCCCGGCACCACCGTCGGCCAGGACCTGTCGTTCCGGCCCTACGTGATCGACGCGCTGGGGCAGGGCCGGGGCCGCTTCTACGGGGTGGGCATCACCAGCAAGAAGCCGGGCTACTACCTGTCGTATGCGCTGCGCCGCGGCCAGTCCTCGCGCGGGGTGGTGGCCGTCAAGATCAACCTCGAGGAGGCCGAGCGCGCTTGGCGCAAGCTGCCCGGCGACGTGGCGCTGATCGACCAGCGCGGCGTGGTGATCCTTTCCACCCGCGAAGACCTCAAGTTTCGCCCGCTGCTGCCGCTCGATGCGCTGCAGCGCGCCGAGGTGCTGCGCTCGCGCCCCTACGGCGAGGCCAGCCTGCAGCCGCTGCGGTGGACGCAGAAGGAGGCGCTGGACCGCGACGTGCAGGTGATCTCGCTCGACGGCGTGGACCAGCTCGCGTCGGCGCGCATCCTGCGCGGCGCACCGTGGCAGCTGGTGGTGCTCGACGACCTCGCGCCGCTGCGCACGGCGGCACGCTACGCGGCGATCACCGCCAGCCTGGCGATGGCGGTGCTGCTGCTGGTGGCCGTCGCGCTGTGGCAGCGCCGCCGCGCGGTGCGCCAGAAGCTGGCCAGCCAGGCTGCGCTGCAGGCGGCGCACGACACGCTCGAATCGACCGTGGTGGCGCGCACCGCGCAGCTGCGCGCGGCGCAGGGCGAGCTGGTGCATGCCGGCAAGATGGCCGCGCTGGGCCAGATGTCGGCCGGCGTGGTGCACGAGCTCAACCAGCCGCTCACGGCCATGCGCACGCTGTCGGAAAGCGCCGTCATCCTGCTCGACAAGAACCGCATCGACGACGTGCGCGGCAACCTTCAGCGCATCCGCAACATGGTCGACCGGCTCGCGCGCCTGACCTCGCAGCTGCGCACCTTCGCCTACAAGGGCGAGGTGCCGCTGGCGCCGGTGCCGCTGTCGCAGGCGATCGCCGAAGCGCAGGCGATCGTCGCCGACGCCGCAAAGAAGCAGCGCGTGGCCATCGAGGTCGACGTGCAGCCCGCGGCGCTGAGCGCCATGGCCGAGGACGCCGCGCTGGGCAGCGTGCTCGCCAACCTGATGCGCAACGCCATCGACGCCATGCAGGACGCGCCGCTGCGCACGCTGCGGCTGGAAGCGCGGCCGAAGGAGGGGCGCGTGCTCCTTTCGGTGACCGACACCGGCCCGGGCATTCGCCCCGATATCCTGCCGCGCCTGTTCGAACCCTTCGTCACCGGCAAGGCCGCGGGTTCCGGGCTGGGCCTGGGGCTCGTGATCTCGGCACAATTGGTGCGCGCCATGGACGGCACGCTGCGCGCGGCCAACCTGGATGGCGGCGGCGCATGCTTCGTCATCGACCTGCCCGCCGCCATTGCCGTGATCCACAACCCACCCGTACCCTCTCATTTACCCCCCCTTTCCACTGCACAACAGGAGTGACCCCCAAGTGAGCGAAGCCCCTGCCATCCGGGTGCTGCTGGTCGAGGACGACGAAGACGTCCGCATCAGCACGACCCAGGTGCTGACCCTGGCCGGTTTCGAGGTCGAATCCTTCGCGAGCGCCGAGCGCGCGCGCCCGCACATCGGCTTCGGCGTGCCGGCCGTCGTGGTCAGCGATGTGCGCCTGCCGGGCCTGAGCGGCACCGAGTGGCTGCCCGAGCTGCGCAACGTCGATGCCGAGCTGCCCGTGATCCTGGTCACAGGCCACGGCCACATCGCGATGGCCGTGCAGGCCATGCGCGAGGGTGCCTACGACTTCATCGAGAAGCCTTTCAGCTCCGAGCGGCTGGTGGCCATCGTGCGCCACGCCATCGAGCGCCGGCAGCTCAGCCTGCAGGTGCGCGCGCTGCGCGACGCGCTGGAAAACTGGCAGGGCATCCAGTCGGTGCTGATCGGCCGTTCGGCGCAGATGCAGCAGGTGCGCCAGACCGTGAAGACGCTGGCCGAGACCTCGGCCGACGTGCTGGTCTACGGCGAGACCGGCACCGGCAAGGAGCTGGTGGCGCGATGCCTGCACGACCACAGCGCGCGCCGCCGTCAGCATTTCGTGCCGCTCAATTGCGGCGGCCTGCCGGAGTCGCTGGCCGAGAGCGAGCTGTTTGGCCACGAGGCCGGCGCCTTCACCGGCGCCAACCGCGTGCGCGTGGGCAAGTTCGAATACGCCAGCGGCGGTACGCTGTTCCTCGACGAGATCGAGAGCATGCCGATGGCTGTGCAGATCAAGCTGCTGCGCGCGCTGCAGGAGCGCAGCATCGAGCGCATCGGCTCCAACAAGACCATTCCCTTCGACTGCCGCGTGGTGGCCGCGAGCAAGGACGACCTGAAGGCCATGAGCGACCAGCAGAAGTTCAGGGCCGACCTGTACTACCGCCTGGGCGTCGCCTTCATCGAGCTGCCGCCGCTGCGCGAGCGGCGCGAGGACATCCCGCTGCTGTTCGAGCACTTCACGCTGCAGGCCGCGAGCCGCTACGAGCGCCCCGCGCCGCTGCTGAGCAACGCGCAGCTGGCCGACCTGATGGCCTACGCCTGGCCCGGCAACGTGCGCGAGCTGCGCAACGTGGCCGACCGCTTCGTGCTGGGCCTGCTCGGCGAGCGCCTGACGCAGACGCGCGGCGGCAACGGCGCCGACGGCGTGCCGGCCTTGCCGCGCGGGCTGCCGCAGCAGGTGGAATCGTTCGAACGCGCGGTGATCGTCGAGGAGCTGCGGCGGCAGCACGGCGACCAGCCCGCCACGGCCGCCGCGCTCGGCATCGCGCGCCAGACGCTGCACGACAAGGTGCGCAAGCTCGGCCTGACGGTGGACGAGTTCAAGCCCGCGGCCTGACCGGCAGCACGGCCGCCGTCAGAAGGGTTCGACAGGCAGCGCGCGCTTGTGCGCGCTCTTGCGGTGCGTCGCAAGAATGATCCGGCGGGCTTCGGCCGACACCGGCTTGCCTTCGAGGAAGTCGTCGATCTGCTCGTAGGTGACGCCGAAGGCGTCTTCGTCGGGCTTGCCCGGCACCAGCGATTCGAGGTCGGCGGTCGGCACCTTGTAGACCAGCGCGTCGGACGCGCCCAGCAGTTGCGCCACCGCGCGCACGCGGCGCTTGTTGAGACCCGTGAGCGGCGTGATGTCGGCCGCGCCGTCGCCGAACTTGGTGAAGAAGCCCATCAGCGCCTCGGCCGCGTGGTCGGTGCCGATGACGATGCCGTCGTGCGCGCCGGCCACCGCGAACTGCGCGATCATGCGCTGGCGCGCCTTGATGTTGCCGAGCACGAAGTCTTCGTGCGCCGCATCGCGGAACGCCAGGTCGCCGGCCTTCAGCGCCGCGAGCATGCCGTCGGCGGCGGGGCGGATGTCGACGGTGATGGTGCGGTCGGGCTTCATCACTGCGAGCGAGGCCTGCGCCTCGGCTTCGTCCTTCTGCACGCCGTAGGGCAGGCGCATCGCGATGAAGGTGGCGTCGTAGCCCGTGGCGCGCAGCTTTTCGACGGCGCGCTGCGCGAGGCAGCCGGCAGTCAGCGAATCGACGCCGCCGCTGATGCCCAGCACCAGCGTCTTCAGGCCGGTCTGCTTCAGGTAGCCGGCGAGAAAGTCGACGCGCCGCTCCAGTTCGCGGGCGGCATCGAAGACGGGCGCGACGTGCAGCGCGGCGATGATCTCGCGCTGCGTGTCGTCGACGGGAGTGAGGTCCTGATTCATACGGCGATTCTTCCTTGCATTCTTTCAGTGGAACACCGCGGAACCGGCTTTGCCGGGCCGCAGGTGTTGTCCCCGGCAGGGGGGCGAAGCGACACGAAGCGCGCGAAGCCTGGGGGCGAGCTTAAAAATCCACGAGGCTGAGGCCGATGCTCAGGACGGTCCGCTTGCGGTTGTAGTCCACCAGCGTATCGCCATAGCCCGAGAACAGCTGCGTGTGGAAGCGCAGGTTGCTCTTGGTCGGGTCGCCGATGGCCTTGAGCCATTCGAGGCGCACCGAGCCGCGGCCGCTGTCGCGCAGGTTGTTGCGCACGGTCACGGCGAGCTGGTTGTCGCGGTTGAGGTTCCAGCGGCCGGTGAGCTCGGCGCGGCCGATGTAGTCGGAGATGTCGGGGTTGTCGTCCTTGGCGGCGCTCTCGGAAACGCGCTTCCAGATGCGCCCGGTGATGGTGAAGCGGTCGTCGAGCTCGGCGCCGCCCATCAGGTAGACGCGGTTCCAGCTGCGCGACAGCGGCAGGGTCTGGCCGTTCGACTGGTGCACGATGCCAAGGCCCGAATAGCGCCAGCGCCAGCCCCCGGGCAGCTTGAAGTCGGTCGGGTAGACGTACATCAGCTCGGGTTCGTGGTCGGTGGTGCGGAAGGGCCGCGAGATGGCGCCGTTGAACAGCTGCCACGTCGACTGCTGGCTGTAGGCGAACCACAGCGAGTCTTTCCTGCTGGCCGGATCGTTCTGCGTGAGCATGCCCTGGGCGAGCTTGGTGCGCACCGACAGGCCGATGCGCATTTCGTTGGCCTGGTAGGCCACGGGGTCGGCGGTGTGGCCGGCCGAGGGCGAGGTCGGCGTCTCGGGTTTCTTGGTGGCGGCCGAGACCGACACGTTGAGCGGGCGGTAGCCGCGGAAGCCGAAGGTGCCGCAATCGGTGGCCTCCTCCAGTTCCCAGAAGCGCGAGAGCACCGAGTACTGGCGGTCGCGGCAGCCTTCGGTGGTGGCGACCGAGACGACGCGCGTGGCCGGGATCGAGGCGTCCACCGGCGGCTGGGTGTTCGCCAGCACGGGCGGCGCGGCGGGAACCGACACCGAGGGCAGCGTCTGCTGCTGCGACCAGCGGTCGAAGCAGGCCAGGCGCGCCTCGTTGTTGGCACCGAGTGCGGCGCACTGCTGCCAGGTGAGCTGGGCGTCGGCCAGCGGACTCGCGGGCTTGTCCACGGCCTGTGCGTGCGCCGTGGCGCCGCCGCCGAGGCAGGCGGCCACGGCCGCGAGCGCGGCCAGGTTGAAGTGAGGTTGTCGTCGTGTCGTCGTCATTGCTTTCCTTCCTGCGCGACTGTCTTGCTGAGCACGAACGGGTGCGTGCTCTCGTCCGCGGCGTTGCGCCACGTGCCCCTGAATTCGCGCCCGCACGAGCCGGCCTGCAGCTTGCCCGACCAGACGGCGCTGATGGCGCGGCCGTCCTGCGATTCGTCGATGGAGAGCGCGCCTTCGTCGTCCACGTCGCCCGCGAGTTGCGCGACCGCGGCTTTCGCAGGGTTGGCGCCGTGGCGTGTGATGGTTCCGCGCACGCCGTCGTAGTCGGGGTGCTTTCCGAGCTGCACGGCGGCCACGGCCGGCAGGCCGTCGAAGTGCGCATCCCAGCGGCCGTAGAGCGATTGCAGCGGCAGGTCGCGCGCGTCGGCGGGGCAGTCGGCGCTGCCCCGCACGGAGGCGCAGCCCGACAGCGAAAGAAGAACGGCGCCGGCCAGCAGCGCGGAAAAGCTGTTCGCCTTCATGACGCTGCCGCTGCCTTCGCCGCGTTGTCCTGTGCCTTGCGCGCGAACTCGGCGCGCAGCGCCTTGAGTTTCTCGCGCGGGTCTTCCTTGATGGTTGTCTTGTCGAGGCCCATCTCGGCGATGAAGCGGCTCGGCACGCAGGGCACCATCTCGCGGCCCTGCTTGCGCTTCTTGGTCCAGCTCACGGCCAGGCTGCGCTGCGCGCGCGTGATGCCCACGTACATCAGGCGGCGCTCTTCCTGCAGGCGCTGCAGCGTGTCGTCGCTCACCACCTTCTGGCGGCCGTTGTCGTCCTCGAGCTTGAAGGGCAGCAGGCCCTCGGTCACGCCGATCAGCATCACGTGCGGCCATTCGAGGCCCTTGGAGGCGTGCAGCGTCGAGAGCGTGACCACGTCCTGGTCCTGCTCGCGCTCGCTGATGGTCGACAGCAGCGAGATGGTCTGCGCCACTTCGAGCAGGCTCTTGCGCTCGGTCTCGACGTTGTCGTTGGCGCCCGAGGCATCGTCGAGCGTGCCGCCGGCGCGCTGCGACATCCAGTCGACGAACTCCAGCACGTTGGTCCAGCGCGAGGCCGCGGCGGCCTCGCTGTCCTCGCCGTCGTAGAGGTGCTTCTCGTAGTCGATCTCCTTGAGCCAGTCGAGCATGAAGGTGCGCGAGTCTTCGGCGCCCATGGTGCGGCGCGCGCGGTATTCCAGGTCGTTGATGTAGCGGCCGAACTCGTGGATGCCTTCGAGCGTGCGCTTGGGCATCACGCTCGGCAGCGAGGGGCTGAACAGCGCCTCGAACAGGCTCAGCTTGTACTGGCTCGCGAAGGTGCCCAGGCTCGCCAGCGTGGTGTGGCCGATGCCGCGCTTGGGCGTGGTGATGGCGCGCAGGAACGCGGGGTCGTCGTCGTTGTTGACCCAGAGGCGGAACCAGCCGCACAGGTCCTTGATCTCGGCGCGGTCGAAGAAGCTCTGGCCGCCCGACACCTTGTACGGAATCTGCGCCTTGCGCAGCGCCTGCTCGAACACGCGCGCCTGGTGGTTGGCGCGGTACAGGATCGCGAAGTCGCGGAACTCCTTGTACTGCTTGCCCTGCGCGATGACGTCGCCCGCGCGGATGCTGACGATGCGCGCCACCGCGCGCTCGGCCTCGTGCACTTCGCTGTCGGCATCGACGATGCGCACCGGCTCGCCTTCGCCGAGCTCGGAGAACAGCGTCTTCGGAAACAGCTTGGGGTTGGGGCCGATCACGTTGTTGGCCGCGCGCAGGATGGCGCTGGTGGAGCGGTAGTTCTGCTCCAGCTTGATGACCTTGAGCGTGGGGTAGTCGACCGGCAGCTTGCGCAGGTTGTCGAGCGTGGCGCCGCGCCATCCGTAGATCGACTGGTCGTCGTCGCCCACGGCGGTGAAGTGGCCGCGCTCGCCGGCCAGGGCCTTGAGCACTTCGTACTGCGTGGCGTTGGTGTCCTGGTATTCGTCCACCAGGATGTGGCCGAGCGCGGCCTGCCACTTGGCGCGCACCTCGGGAAATTCGTAGAGCAGCTTGAGCGGCATGCCGATCAGGTCGTCGAAGTCCACGCTCTGGTAGGCCGCGAGGCGCTCTTCGTAGCGCGCCATGATCTTCGCGGTGATGCGCTCGTTGTCGTCGGCAGCCTGGGCTTCGGCCTGCGCGGCGTTCAGGCCCATGTTCTTCCACTTGCTGATGGTCCACTGCCAGATGCGCGCGGTGGCCGCATCGGTGGTGCCGCCGGCGTCCTTCAGGATCTTGGTGACGTCGTCGGAATCGAGGATGCTGAAGGCCTTCTTCAGGCCGAGCACCGCGCCGTCCTCGCGCATCATGCGCACGCCCAGCGCGTGGAAGGTGCAGACCACGACCTTGCGGGCGTCCTTGCCGATCAGGTCCTTCGCGCGCTCGCGCATCTCGGCGGCCGCCTTGTTCGTGAAGGTGATGGCCGCGATGCGCTGCGGCTCGATGCCCGACTGGATCAGCCGGCCGATCTTGTGCGTGATCACCCGCGTCTTGCCCGAGCCCGCACCGGCGAGCACCAGGCAGGGACCATGCATGTAGTTGACCGCTTCTTGTTGCGCGAGATTGAGACCGTGAGACATGGGAGAAAAAGAACCGGGAAGGCCGCGAAGAAGGCCGTGGGGAACGGCTGGCGCAAAGCGGGCAATGATACGGGGCCGGCCTTTGCGGGGTTATAGCCCGGACACCCCCATGCAGCCCTGGAGCGGCCCGGCGACAGCGGACCGGTGCCGCCTGTAGTCCTTGTTACTTTCCCTTTCTTTGCGCCGAGCGCGGCCGCATCGCCCGCGTCGTCCACTGGACGACGGGGGACCGCCTTCTTCAGCTTTCCGCTCGCGGCGCGCGCGCTACGGGGTCAGCACGCCGAGCTTGTACGGATCGGCATCGGCGAGGCGCTCGCACTTCGAGAAGTCGCGGCCCTGCGTGCCGTCGCAGTAGTAGGTGTTGTAGACACGCCCGAAGAGCGTGGGACTGGCGGTGAAGAGCACGCCGTGGTCGGGCTGCCAGTTGTCCTTGGGCGGCGGGGCACTCGCTTCCACCGGCTTGGCCGCCGACCCGGCGGTCGGCGTGAAGTCGGCCAGCGTCTTGTGGGTTTCGTCGCCGCGCCAGCGCACCGCGAGCTCGGCAGCCGTGGGCCGCGCCGCCACCGGCAGCAGGATGCCGTTGACCTGCGGGCCGTAGCCGAAGCGGTGCGTCCTGCCCGCCAGGAAGGCATAGGCACAGGCCGCCATGCACTGGCCGCGAACCTCGGTCTGCACGCCGCTCGCACGGATGGCGTCGGCAAAGGCGCCGGCCGCTTCGGCGGTGCCGCCGAACGAATCCTTGAAGACCACGACGTGCACCGTGCCGCTGGCCAGCTGCTCGGTGAATTCCTTGATGGCGGTGCCGTCGAGCATGCCCGACACCAGCAGCCGGCTGCCCTGCACCTCCAGTTCGGCCGCGCAAGCCGAAGGCACGCCCGCGATGCAGGCGAGGCTCGAAGCGAGCGAGAGGACCCAAACAGAGAAAGACGACGGTTTCACGGCGACCCTTGCCTTTGCGACGAGCGAGCTTGCTTGGAACACGGTCCCCGCGGGGGGCTGGCGCTGTGACAGCTTGGCCAGCGCCGGGGTATGGCGTCAACTCTTTTTTCACAAATTTTCGGGTAGGCCGAGGCAGGCCGTAAGGCATAGCTATCGCTATCACTTCAGATGAATACTTGAGTTTGCAGATGAGCTGCTACAGTGTTTGCAAGTCAAAGATGTGAATGGAGCGCGCGATGGCAATTCTTTCTCGCATCCTGCTGTGGTTGGCCTGGCTCTTCGTGGTCGGCTGGTTCTGGCATGCAGACAGGTTCGGCACCGCCGCCGCGATAGCGCTCGCCGCGCTGAGCCTCGTGGTGTTCGCGTGGCCCGGGAGCATCGTGCGGCGCAGGCATGGCGAGCTGCGCTACGTCGACATGGGCAAGGAGCCCGTCGGCCACCACTGAAACCGCGGCTTCAGGGTCGCTGGCGTTCCAGGTTCAGATGCTGTGCGGGTCGACGTCGACCAGCCAGCGGATCACGCCCTTGCCCTCGGGCGTGCGCCGCAGTTCGTGCAGCAGCGGCTGCCAGCCCGCCAGCAGGCGCTGCAGCGCCGCCCGCGAGGGGCTTTCGATCAGCATCTGCGCACGCTCCACATTCGCCACGCGCTGGATAGCCAGCGGCACGGCCGGGTAGCGCGTGACGAGCTCGGCACCCGGCAGCGCCTCGGCCTTGTCCGCGGCCGTGTTCAGGAAGCCCTGCGCCACCGGCTGCTCGCGCGCGTCGGCCCGCAGCAGCGCCTGGAATGCGAACGGCGGCATGCCGGCGGCGCGGCGCTCGTCGAGCTGCTGCTGCGCGAAGCTGGCGTAGTCGTGCCTGCGCAGCGCCATGAACAGCGGGTGCTGCGCATGGTGCGTCTGGATCCACATCTCGGCCTTGGCGCCTTGCGCGGCGAGGTAGGCGGCGTCGCGGCCTGCGCGGCCGGCCGACTGCATCAGCAGGCTGAACAGCCGCTCAGGCGCGCGGAAGTCGCTGGAGAACAGCGCACCGTCGGGGTTCACCGCGGCCACCAGCGTGATGCGGCGGAAGTCGTGGCCCTTGGCGATCATCTGCGTGCCGACCAGCACGTCGACCTCGCCCGCGTGCACGGCCGCAAGCTGCGATTCGAGCGCGCCCTGTTTCTTTGTGCTGTCGGCGTCGATGCGCGCGATGCGCACCGCACTGCCGTCCGGGTGCTTCACGCCTGCGAACAGCTCGGCCAGGTGTTCTTCGAGCCGTTCCGTGCCGCGGCCCACGGGCGCGATGTCGGGGTTGCCGCAGGCCGGGCAGGCGCGCGGCACGCGCTCGGTGAAGCCGCAGTGGTGGCAGCGCAGCGTGCGGTCGATCTTGTGGAACACGCGGTAGGCGCTGCAGTGCGGGCACTCGCTCTTCCAGCCGCAGTCGCCGCAGGCCAGCACCGGCGCATAGCCGCGCCGGTTCAGGAAGATCATGCTCTGCTCGCCGCGCGCGATGCGCTGGCCGATGGCGTCGAGCAGCGCGGCGGAAATCACCGTTTTCGGCGGCTGCAGGTTCATGTCGACGAGCCGCACGGCGGGCAGCTCACCGGCGCCGATGCGCGAGGGCATGGCCAGCCGCACGTAGCGCCCGCCCGGGTCGTCGCCCTCGGCGGGCCGGCTCTGGTGCCAGCTCTCGAGCGAGGGCGTGGCCGAGCCCAGGATCACCTTGGCCTTCTCGCGCTGGCCGCGCCACACGGCGAGGTCGCGCGCCGAGTAGCGCGCGCCTTCCTGCTGCTTGTAGCTCGGGTCATGCTCCTCGTCGACCACGATGAGCTTCAGCCCCGGGATCGACGCGAACACCGCCATGCGCGTGCCCAGCACGATGCGCGCGGCGCCGCCGTGCGCCGCCAGCCAGCTCGCGAGCCGCTGCGGATTCGTCATGCCGCTGTGCAGCGACACCACGGCCTCGTCGCCGAAGCGGGCCTTGAAGCGGGCTTCGAGCTGCGGCGTGAGGTTGATCTCGGGCACCATCACCAGCGCCTGCGCCTCGGGGTCGCGCGCGAGAAGGTCGGCCACGCAGCGCAGGTAGACCTCGGTCTTGCCGCTGCCGGTGCTGCCGACCAGCAGGAAGGTGCCCGTTTCTGCCTCGATGCGCGCCAGCGCGGTGGTCTGCTCCGCGCTCAGCGCGATCAGGTTGGCGGATTCGGCCGTCTCGGCCACCGGCCCGGCCGCCGTCCCGCGCTTGAGCCGGCGCGCCAGCTGCGCGGTCGACAGGTCGCGCAGCTGCGG
>Ga0182007_10001561_pt1 | contig 12218 bp, 7 predicted proteins | sample Sormic07211113_1_FD_123023 | JGI IMG/M metagenome (GOLD analysis project Ga0182007, IMG submission 123023) | Rhizosphere microbial communities from Sorghum bicolor, Mead, Nebraska, USA - 072115-113_1 MetaG | ecosystem: Host-associated > Plants > Roots > Rhizosphere | place: USA: Nebraska... | reverse complement strand
GCAGCGCACCGGCCCAGTAGAACGGCACCTGCTCGCCGCCGAAGGCGTAGCGCTGCTCGAGGTAGGCGGATTCGAGGTCCGAGGCGCTGGCGCGCAGCACCAGCTCGACCAGGTTGGACGGCACGCCGATCGAGGTGCCGCCGGCGCGCAGCATGACCACGTGCGTCACGGCGGTGGTCAGCGGCAGCACCAGCTTGAAGACGGTGCCCTGGCCCGGTTGGCTGTGGGTCTCGATGCGGCCGCCGAGGGCGGCGACTTCGGCCCGCACGACGTCCATGCCGATCCCGCGGCCCGCCAGCTCGGACACCTGTTCCGCGGTCGAGAAGCCCGGCTGGAAGATCAGTTCGGCCGCTTCGGCGGGGCTGAGCGGCTGGCCTTGGGCCACCAGGCCGAGCGCCCGCGCGCGTTCGACGATGCGCGCATGGTTCAGGCCGGCGCCGTCGTCGCGGAAGCTCACCGAGACGTCGTTGCCTTCGTGGTGCAGCTCGATCACGATCAGGCCGCTGGCCTCCTTGCCGGCCCGCTCTCGCGTGGTGGCGTCCTCGATGCCATGCGCCACGCAGTTGCGCAGCAGGTGCTCGAAGGCTGGCGTCATGCGGTCCAGCACGCCGCGGTCCATCTCGATCGAGCCGCCGGTGATGTCCAGGCGCACCTGCTTGCCGGTGTCCTTGGACGCCTGGCGCACCACGCGGTAGAGCCGCTCGGAGATGCCTTCGAACTCCACCATGCGCGTGCGCAGCAGGCCGCGCTGCAGTTCGCGCGTCTGGCGCGCCTGGGCGCTGAGGTCGTCTTCGGTCGCCTGAACGGTCTTCTGCAGCGTGCGCTGAACGGTCGCCACGTCGTTGACCGACTCGGCCATCATCCGGGTCAGTTCCTGCACGCGGGTGAAGCGGTCGAACTCGAGCGGATCGAAGCCCTGCTGCGAATCCTTGGCCTGCGCCAGTCGCGACTGCATCTGGCTTTCGGCCTGGACCTCGATGTCGCGCAACTGCTGGCGCAAGCGGTCGAGGTTGCCGGTCAGGTCGCTGAGCGAACTGCGCAGCTGGCCGATCTCGGCTTCGAGCCGCGAGCGGGTGATGATGACTTCGCCGGCCTGCGCCACCAGACGGTCGAGCAGGTGGGTGCGGATGCGCACCGCCTGGCTCGACACGGCGCGCAGCGGCGTCAGGGCCGACGGCGACGGCAGCGCCACCGCGGCGCGGTCGGCCGCGGGTGCGGCCACGGCGGCCGGCGCTTCGGCCACGGCCGCGAGCGGCGGCGGCTCGACCGGCTGGGGCGAGGCCGGCGCGGCCACCGCGCGCTGCACCAGTTCGGTCTGGATCGCATCGTCGGCGGCGCGCAGCCCGTCGAAGGTGGCCTGCAAGGCGTCGAAGCGCACCAGCAGTTTCTCGATCGAGTCCCGCTCGACGCCCACGGAGCCGAGCATTTCGATCTCGGATTCCATGCGGTGCGCACGCTCGCCCAGCCGCATCGCGCCCGCCAGCCGGGCACTGCCCTTGAGCGTGTGAAGGGTGCGCAGCGTCGACGAACGCGGCGCCGTATCCTCGGGGCGCTGCGCCCAGTCGCGCAAGGCGGCGCCGAGCTGCGGCAGCAGTTCGGCAGCTTCTTCCTCGAAGATCGGGAACAGGTCGACGTCGACCGCGTCGGCCACGTCGATGGCGTCTTCGGAATCGTCGAGCGCCACGTCGGCCATGGCGTCGCGCACCAGGTGCGGATAGACCGGACGGGTGTCGAGCGGTTCGGCCGGCAGCACCGAGGACGCCACTTCGCGCAGCGCGCGCAGCGTGCCTTCGACCGGATCCTTGAGGACGCCGGCGGCGAACTGGTGCAGCAGGCGGCGCAGCTCTTCGGCCGCACCGACCAGCACCGCGCCCTGCTGGGGCGTGCCGCGGCCCTGCATCTGCAGATGCTGCAAGGCAGCCTCGAGCAGGCGCGCCATGCCCGACAGGCTCTGGAAGCCGACCGTCGCCGAACTGCCGGCCAGCGAATGCGCGAGGCCGATCGTCGAGTCAGCGACCCGCTGGTGCGACTCGAGCGCCCATTCGCCGACTTCGGTGGCCAGTTGCCGCGACCATTCGTCGGCTTCGTTGAGATAGACGTTGTAGAGCGCGATGCCGATGCGCAGCGGCCCGATGACCTTGACCTGCTCCTCGGCGCTCGGCAGGGCCGGGCGCTCGGGTTCGATCTCGATCGGCGGCGCGGCCACTGGCGCTTCGACCTCGGCCGCCACGGATTGGACGACGGGCTCGGGCTCGGGCTCGGGCTCGGGCTCCGGTTCCGGTTCCGGTTCCGGTTCGGGCTCGACCTCCGTCTCGGCGGCTTGCACCACCGGTGCCAGTGACAGCGGTTCGATCACGGGCTCGACCTCGAGCACCGGCTCGGGTTCCGGCTCCGGCATCGGCTCCGGCGCCGTTTCGACGGCCTGCGGCGGCTCGGCCGGCGCTTCGGGCTCCAGCCTCAATTCGAAGGACAGCGCCGGTTCTGCTTCGGGCTCGGCCGGAACCTGGCGTGCCACGGGCTCGAGCGACGTATGGACGGTCTCCAGGAAATCGACGTCCTCCAGCGTGCCCAGGTCGGGCGGCGCCTCGGGCGCAGGCGTACCGTCGAAATCCAGAAAGTCGGTCGAGGCGAAATCGTCCGGGACCCGCGGCGCATCCTCCTCCTGAGAGGCCTCCTGCAGGCCCGACCAGACGGTGGGCACTTCGGCGTCCGCAGGCTCGGCGGGCGCCTCCGCGACCGGCTGCTCGTCCACGGGCAGGTCGAGCTCGATCGGCCCGAGTTCGAGATCGGGAAGCTCCGGAAGCTCGAGTGCCGGCAGCGGTGCCTCGGGCTCGACAGCGGGCGGCGCGGCCTCGGCCAGCGAATCGGCCGCGATGTGGCGCGCGGCGGCCACCAGCGCGTCGGCATCGGCCACGCGCGGCGTCGGCGCCAGCGGCTCGCCGGAGCGCAGGGCCTCGGCCATGCTGCGGAACGGCGCCGATTGCCAGCCGTGCGGCTGGTTGGCGGCGATGGCCTCGACCCACTTGGCGAAATCGGTCAGCGCGCTGCGCGTGCCGGCGATCAGTTCCGGCGTCGCCGGGCGCTGGTCGGCCAGCCAGGTGTTCAGCACCTGCTCGAACGACCAGGCGGCCTCGCCGAAGTCCATCAGCCCGACCATTCGGGAGCTGCCCTTGAGGGTGTGGAAGGCCCGGCGCAGCACGGTCAGCTCGCCATCGTCGTCCGGGCGCGACGTCAGCGCGGACACCGCGGCCAGGCCGTTGTGCAGCACTTCGCGCGCCTCGTCGAGGAAGATGTTCTGGAGGTCGTCTTCCTCGAGCTCCGTGACTTCGGTGTCGGGCATCAGCCCGTCAAGCGGCGCCGGTCCGGTGATCTTCGCGGTCCAGCTGGCGGTCGCGCGGCTGAACTCCTCGATCGGCGACGGCGCCGGCTTGCTGCGCCCGCCCGGGGCGGCGAGCGCCGCCAGCTTGGCCGCGATCTGCGCGTCCACTTCCTCGACGCTCAGCACGGTGTCGGTCACTGCGACCGGCCCGGAGGCCGAGGCGAAGGACGGCGCCGGCGCCGCGGCCGCGGCCTCCGGCGCGCCGGCTTCGGCGGCTTGCCGGCCCATCAGGGGCTTGAGCTCGCCGAGTTCGGCATCGAACACGAACAGGCGCTTGGCCAGTGCCGGCTGGTAGCTCAGCATGTCGATCAGGAAGCCCAGCGCGCCCAGGTTGTTGCCGAGCGAATCGAAAGCGCGGATCTCGTCGGCGGGCGACTCCTCGGCCAGCAGCTGGTCGACGTTCTCGCGCATGCGCTGCACGGTCTGCGCGGCCTGGTCGAGGCCGAGCACCGAAAACACGCCGCGCATCTGCAGCAGCTGGTTCGGCACGGTGCGCAGCAGGCCTTTTTCGGTCGGTCGGCGGAAGAACTGGTCGAGCGACTTCTCGAGCTCGCTCAGGTGGCTGCGCAGTTCCCCGACCACGGTGCCCATGGTCTGGCGGTCGCTGACGCGGCGGTAGAGCTCCTCCATCCAGGGCTCGAGCGGCTCCGAACGGCCGCCGTCGCGCGCCCGCTCGATGCGGCCCGCGAGCTGGACGGTGCGCGCCGTGAGCTGGCGATCGTGCGGATCCAGGTCTTCGAAGGCGGCCTCGAGGTAGAGCACCGAGGTCGCGACTTCCATCGCCAGCTCGGTCGCCGGCGGCTGGCCCGAACGCAGCGAAGCCTCGACCGCATTGTTGAGCGCCTGCACCATCGGCGCGCTCGGCGGATGCAGCTTCTGCAGCGATTCACCCAGCTGCACGAAGGTGTCGGCCACCTGCCGCGTGCGGCTCACGTCTCCGCCCGAGAGCGCCGACCACATTTCCTTGGCCGACTCGATGCGCTTGCGCGCCTGCGCCAGCACCAGCGGGTCGAAGCGGCCGAACTGTTCGATCGTGTAGTCGACGGTCTGCTCGTTGGCCACGCCCCAGGCGATGCGCACTGCGCGCAAGGTGGCGGCTTCGTCGCGCGGACCGGGCACGGCCTGGGCGCAGAAGAACAGCAGGTCCTGGCCCAGCCGGTCGGAGACCGTGTTGTCGCCGCGCGCCAGCGTGGCGTACTGCAGCAGCACGCGCGAGGCCGCCCGCTTCACGTGGGCATCGGCCGGAATCAGCGCCAGCGCCAGGGCCTCGAAGAAACCGGCCGCCAGGGTCCAGAAGCTCGCGACCCGCGGCACCGAGGCGCCGCGCCCGAGACCGAGGCACAGCGCCTGCAGCCGGCGGGCTGCGTGATCGTCGCCGCTCTTGACGACCTTGAGCACTTCGCGGTCGAGCTTGGAACGCACCGCCGGGTCATAGACCAGCGCGGTTTGCGTGGGCGCCGGCTTGATCTCGACCCAGCGCCAGGTCATGCTCCAGAGGTCGGCCGGGTGGACCCGCTCGTTGCCGACCAGTTCGAGCACCTCGCGGTACTGCGGGAACAGCGCCACCGACGAGACCACCTTGCCGGCGATCATCGCGTTGAGGAAATCGGCGACCGCGAAGCCGGCGCGGTCGATCTTCTGGACCGCGGCCTCGTTGCAGCGCAAAGGCTCGCTGGCAAAGCTCTGGACCGCGAACTCCATCGCCCCCAGCACCAGGGCCGGCGCCGTGTGGCCCACCATCTGGAGCGCACCGACTGCCTGGTGCAGTTGCAGGCGGGCCTGGCGCAGCGGCGCGGTGTCGAGCTCGGAACCCGGCAACGCCGTGGCCGCCTCGCGGGCGAAGCGGCGCAGCGTCTTGCCTACCCCGTCGAGCGTCTTCTGGATTTCTCCCAATACCCAGGCCAGCGGCCCAAGATCCTCGGTGGCCGGCGCGTGGCCGGCTGGTTGGGCGGTGGCGGGGCTTTGGATCGACACGTTGGGCGCTCGGCGTTCAGGCAATCTTGAAACGAGACACGGACTGGCGCAACTCTTCAGCCATGTGCGAGAGTTCGCGCACCTGCTGCGCGGTGGTCCGCGTGCCTTCGCCGGTCTGTTCCGTCACGGCGAAGATGTGCTGGATGTTGGCCGCCACCACGTTGGCCGAATCGGCTTCGCGGGAGGCCGACTGTGAAATCTGCTCGATCAGGTCGGCCAGGCGGCGCGACACGCGGTCGATCTCGGACAGCGCAGTGCCGGCGTTGTCGGACAGCTTCGCGCCTTCGACCACGCCCTGGGTCGAGCGCTCCATGGCGCCGACCGCGTCCTGGGTGTCGGTCTGAATCGCCTTCACCAGCGCCGAGATCTGGCGCGTGGCGTCGGCGGAGCGTTCGGCCAGCCGCTGCACTTCTTCCGCCACCACCGAGAACCCGCGACCGGCTTCACCGGCCGACGCGGCCTGGATGGCGGCGTTGAGCGCCAGCACGTTGGTCTGTTCGGTAATGTCCGAGATCAGCTCGGTGATTTCGCCGATCTCCTGGGACGATTCGCCGAGGCGCTTGATCCGCTTGGAGGTTTCCTGGATCTGGTCGCGGATCGAGTTCATGCCGCCGATCGCGTTCTGCACCGCCTGCAGGCCCGACGAAGCGGCTTGCAGCGATTGCCGCGCCACCGTGGCCGATTCCTGTGCCTGCGAGGACACGCCGTTGATGCGCTCGGCCATGGTCAGCACCGACTGGCCGGTTTCGCGGATCTCGCGCAGCTGTTCGGTCGAGGCCGCCAGCAGCTCGGTCGAGGTGCTTTCCACCTGCGAGGTGGTCTGCGCCACGCGGGTCGCCGTGTTCTGCACGTTGCCCACCAGCAGGCGCAGTTCTTCCACCGTGTAGTTCACCGAGTCGGCGATCGCGCCGGTGATGTCCTCGGTCACGGTGGCTTCCTGCGTCAGGTCGCCTTCGGCCACCGTCTGCAGTTCGTTCATCAGGCGAAGAATGGCGGCCTGGTTGGCGGCGTTGACGCGGCTGGCGTCCTCGCTCACGCGCTCGGCTTCGACCCGGTCGCGTTCCGCCGCCGCGGCACGTTCGCGGCCTTCGCGCACCTGCACGAAACCGATCGCGCCGGCCAGTGCCAGGGCGGCCAGCGACAGCACGAACAGCATCACGACCGTGCCGGCGCCCAGGCCGGTGCGGGCCGAGAGCTTGTCCTGCAGGTCGCCGAGCGAGGTGCGCAGCGGTTCGCTGTCGGTCAGGATCGCGGCCTGCGCTTCGCGCGCGGCGACCAGGCCCTGCAGGTTGCCCAGGATGGCGCCGGCCTGCGTGCGGGTCGTTTCGTAGGTCTTCAGGATCGCTTCGAGCTGCTGGCGGGTCTGCGCGTCGCGGGTGCCCGGCAGGCGCTGCTGCGGGCTGCCGTCGAGCAGGCCGCGGGTGATTTCCTGGAAGCTGTTCAGGTCCTTGCCGAGCAGGAACACGGCGTCGGGGCTCACGCCTTCGACCGTCAGGAACTCGTTGGCCGACTTGCCGATGCGCTGGGTCAGCATCACGAGCTGGCCGGCGGCCGAGATCTCGGGGATGGTCGCGTTCTGCTGCATCTTGAGCGACGCCACGGTCTCGGCCATCTCGAGCAGGTCCGACGACTGGCGGTTGATGTCGCGCAGCGCGGTGCCGACCTGCGTCAGGATCTTCTGCTGCGCCAGCACGGCCTTGGCGCTCTTGTCGGCGCGCTCGACCAGCGGGTTGATCTTGCCGAGCTCGGTGTCGTACTGGCTGCCCACGCGCTCCAGCTTGAGCGCGTCGTCGCCGTTCGTCAGGCCCTGCACGCGACGCGTCAGGTCGTCGGCACTGTCGCGCACTTCGGTGAAGGCGCCGACGTTGCCGACCAGCGCCTGCGACACCGACTTGGCGAGCCGCTGCGACTGCATCAGCGACTGGCCGGTGGCGGCCACCTGCTGGGCCAGCCGTTCGGCGCGCAGGATGGCGGAGCCGGCCACCAGCAGCAGCAGCAGCACCACGCCGGCCAGGGCCAGCGCCAGGATCCGCTGCTGGCGCGCCGGGCTGGCGCGCTGCGAGCGCCTGGAGCGCGCGGCCGGCGGTCGCTCGGCACCGGTGCTCTCGACCGGTGCCGCCGCCTCTTCGCTTTGCACCACCGTGTCCTCCAGCTGCATCGGCTCGGGCTCGGGCGCCGCGTCGCGTCGCACGTGCTCGACCCTGTCCTCGGCCGTCTGCACGGTTTCGATGCTGTCCAGCGACAGGGTGGCGGCGCTGTCGCCGCCCACCGCCACCGGGTTGCCGCCCTGCGGCATGAATTTCTTGAACTTGTCGGCGATCGAGCTCACGGTCGGTCCTTCAGGTTGTAAACGTGCACGGCTGGCCGCTCAGGCGCCAATGCTCAGGAACTGGGGTTGCTGGGACAGCGCCTGCAGGTTGATCTCCTGCCAGCGGCCTCCGGCGGCGTCTGTGTACGAATGTCCGAGCCAGGGCGGGGACTCTGCCTGTGGCGCTTCGGAAGCCACGAAGGCATCGACGCCGCGCAGCCCGACCAGGCGGTCGATCAGCAGGGCGCAGTTGACTTCGAGCAGCTCGTTGAGCGCCACCAGCCGGGACTGCGCGCGGGTCGCCTCGTTCAGCACCGGCGGCGCGGCGCCGCCGGTGGCGAAGGTCGACAGCTGCACGACGCCGAACAGGCCGCCGCGCAGGTTGGCCACGCCGAGAAACCAGGGCTCGGTGTAGGGCACGGACTGCGGCGCCACCCAGGGAAAGATCTCGCCCGCATGCCCGAGCGGGAACAGGTACTTCGCTTCGCCGGCCTCGACGGCCAGCCACGAGGCGGAAGCGTCCGAGGTGCGCGCGGCCTGCAGGCGGCTGGCGAGCCGGGACTGGAAAGCACGAAGAGCGTCGCGGTTGGCCATGGGCGGGTTGGATGGACGAGGGTTTCGATCGATCAGGCCAGGGCGCTGATCTTGGCCATCAGCTCGGTGGCATTCACCGGCTTGACGATGTAGTCGCGGGCGCCCTGGCGCATGCCCCAGACGCGGTCCGTTTCCTGGTTCTTGCTGGTGCAGAGAATGATCGGCACCGCAGCGTACTGCGGATTGCGGGCGATGGCACGGGTGAGCTGGAAGCCGTTCTGGCCCGGCATCACGACGTCCATCAGGATCAGGTCGGGCTGCTCTTCCTCGAGCCGGCGCATCGCGTCGTCCGCGTTCTCGGCCGTCTTGACCGAAAAGCCGTTCTTCTGGAGCAGGTCGGTGAGGAACAACAGTTCCGTCTTCGAGTCGTCGACCACGAGCACTTTGCGAATCGCCATTACGAGGTTTCCTGAACGAGGCCGAACTGCTGCACGGCATGGAGCAGCTGGTCCTTGGTGAATGGTTTGGTGAGGTAGTCCTGCGAGCCGACCATGCGGCCGCGCGCCTTGTCGAAGACGCCGTCCTTGGAGGACAGCATGACGACCGGGACGTTGGAGAAGGTCGCGTTGCGCTTGATGATGGCGCAGGTCTGATAGCCGTCGAGGCGCGGCATCAGGATGTCGCAGAAAATCAGGTGGGGCTTGTGGTCGTTGACCTTCGACAGGGCGTCGAAGCCGTCCTCGGCGAGCAGCACTTCATGGCCGCCCTGCTTCAGGAAGATCTCGGCGCTTCGCCGAATGGTGTTGCTGTCGTCGATGACGAGCACCTTGTAGCCGGATCCATTCGCGCTCATTCGCACCGCTCCTGTATGACACCTTGCAGACCGCTGCGCCCCCTCTCAGGATCGCAGGAAGCGCGGCCCTATGCCATGCTTCAGATCTCAACCATCTCGAAATCTTCCTTGCGTGCCCCGCATTCCGGGCAGGTCCAGTTCATCGGAACATCCGCCCATGCCGTGCCGGCCGCAATACCATCCTCTGGCACGCCGACCGCCTCGTCATAGATCCACCCACAAATCAGGCACATCCAGGTTTTCGTATTCATCGCAGCTTAAGGTCCCTGTTCATCAAATGCAACGATCGTATCCAAACGTATCAACAATTCGCGTGACAAGCGTCTCAGTTATGCCACCATCTGTTGAGCCCTGATTTGAGTATGAAAACTTATCTACTACCACCAGAGCACGACCGCAAAGTGAGCGATCTTACCGACCCCTCGGACGACACCGACGCAGACGACGCCGATTTGAATCCACCCTGCGTGCTGGTGTTCAATGCCAGCGACCCGAGCGGGGCCGGCGGCCTGGGCGGCGACGCCCTGGCCATGGCCTCGGTCGGCGCCCACATGCTGGCGGTGGTGACGGGCGCCTACGCGCGCGACACGGCCGAGATCTTCGACCACTTCGCCTTCGAGGAAGAGGCGGTGGCCGAGCAGGCGCGCTCGATCCTCGAGGATGTCGAGGTGCAGTTGATCAAGGTCGGCTTCGTCGGATCGCCCGAAAACCTCAGCACCGTGGCCGAGACCGCGACCGACTACCCCGAAGTGCCGGTGGTCGCCTACATGCCGAACCTCTCGTGGTGGGAAGACGCCCAGATCGAGGCCTACCTCGATGCCTTTCGCGACCTGGTGCTGCCGCAGACCACGGTGCTGGTCGGCAACCACAGCACGCTGTGGCGCTGGCTGCTGCCCGACTGGAGCGGCGAGCGGCCGCCGACGGCGCGCGACATCGCGATGGCGGCCGGGGAATTCGGCGTGCCCTACACACTGGTCACGGGGCTGATGCTGCCGGACCAGTTCATCGACAACGTGCTGGCCTCGCCTCAGGCGGTGCTCGCGAGCGAGAAGTACGAGCGGCTGGACGCCGTGTTCGCCGGCGCCGGCGACACCTTGTCGGCCGCGCTGGCGGCGCTGCTCGCCAGCGGCACCGACCTGGTCGCGGCCACCGCCGAGGCGCTCAGCTACATGGACCGCTGCCTCGACGCCGGCTTCCGCCCCGGCATGGGCCACGTGCTGCCCGACCGCCTGTTCTGGGCCCAGCCCGAGGAGGACGAGGACAATGACGACCTCGCGTCCCCCACGGACTTCGCCCTCCCCCCGCACGACACCCGGCATTAGCTCGCCCCCAGGTCGGGCTCACTGCGTGTAGCCCTCCCACCCCCTGCCGGGGGCAACACCAGCGGCCCGGCAAAGCCGGTTCCGCGGTGTTTCACCAACGGGCCTGGCTTCGCCGGCCGCGGCAAGCGACATGAAAGATACTCTGCCAATGCCAAACATGGACCAGAACGAGATCCTCTTCGAGCGCGCCCGCGCCGTCATTCCCGGAGGCGTCAATTCGCCGGTGCGGGCCTTCAAGGCCGTGGGCGGCACGCCGCGCTTCGTGAAGCGCGCGCAGGGCGCCTACTTCTGGGACGCCGATGACAAGCGCTACATCGACTACATCGGCTCGTGGGGCCCGATGATCCTCGGCCATGGACATCCGGCCGTGGTCGAGGCAGTGCAGCGCGCCGTCACCGAAGGTTTCTCGTTCGGCGCCCCGACCGAGCGCGAGATCGAGCTGGCCGAAGCCATCCTGGCGCTGGTGCCGTCGATGGAGATGGTGCGCCTCGTGAGCTCGGGCACCGAGGCCGCGATGAGCGCGCTGCGCCTGGCCCGTGGCGCCACCGGCCGCAAATACATCATCAAGTTCGAAGGCTGCTACCACGGCCATGCCGACGCCCTGCTGGTCAAGGCCGGCTCCGGCCTCGCGACCTTCGGCAACCCGACCTCGGCCGGCGTGCCGCCCGAGGTGGTGCAGCACACGCTGGTGCTCGAGTACAACAACCTGGCCCAGCTCGAGGAAGCCTTCGCGCTGCACGGCCACGAGATCGCCTGCCTGATGATCGAGGCGATCGCCGGCAACATGAATTTCGTCCGCGCCAGCGCGGCCTTCGCCAAGCGCTGCCGCGAACTGTGCACGCAGTACGGTGCACTGTTGGTGTTCGACGAAGTGATGACCGGCTTCCGCGTCGGCCTGCGCGGCGCCCAGGGCGTGCTCGGCGTCACGCCCGATCTCACGGTGCTGGGCAAGGTGATCGGCGGCGGCATGCCGCTGGCGGCCTTCGGCGGACCGCGCGCGATCATGGAACAGCTGGCGCCGATGGGGCCGGTCTACCAGGCCGGCACCCTGTCGGGCAACCCGGTGGCGACCGCCTGCGGACTCGCCACCCTCAAGGAGATCGCCAAGCCGGGCTTCTACGAAGCGCTGTCGACCAAGACACGGTCGCTGGTCGACGGCCTGAAGGCCGCCGCGGCCGCCGAGGGCGTGCCCTTCAGCGCCGACAGCGAAGGCGGCATGTTCGGCTTCTTCCTGCTCGACGCGCTGCCGCAGAACTACACGGCGGTGATGAAGAGCGACGGCACGAAATTCAACACGCTGTTCCACGGCCTGCTGGAGCGCGGCGTCTACATCGCGCCGGCGCTCTACGAGGCCGGCTTCGTGAGCGCCGCGCACAGCGACGACGACATCGCCGCCAGCGTCGAGGCGGCGCGCCAGATCTTCAAGACGCTGTAGGCGCAGTGAAGCTGCCATCGCTCCTGGCAGGCGCGTGCCTGCTGCTGCCCGGCCTTGCGCTGGCCCAGGCCGACATCAGCCAGGTCTGGATCAACCCGGGCTTCTATTCGCTGCATTTCGATCGCAACAAGGGGCTGGAAGACGCCAACCCGGGGATCGGCATCGAGTGGCCGATCGACAAGACCTTCTCGGCCACCGCTGGCCGGTTCCGCAACAGCGACCGCGACTACTCGAACTACATCGGCTTGTACGTGATGCCCTTCGAGTTCCACGGCGTGAAGCTGGGCGCCGTGGTGGGCGGCTTCGACGGCTACCAGATGACCAACAACGGCGGCTGGTTCCCGGCGCTCATCCCGACCGCGGCGATCGAGGGCAAGCACTGGGGATTGAACATCGCGATCATCCCCAGCATC
>Ga0182007_10001560_pt1 | contig 12222 bp, 8 predicted proteins | sample Sormic07211113_1_FD_123023 | JGI IMG/M metagenome (GOLD analysis project Ga0182007, IMG submission 123023) | Rhizosphere microbial communities from Sorghum bicolor, Mead, Nebraska, USA - 072115-113_1 MetaG | ecosystem: Host-associated > Plants > Roots > Rhizosphere | place: USA: Nebraska... | reverse complement strand
GCGTCGAGCTCGGCGGCCGCGTCGATCCGCCCGCGCGCCGCGAAGCGCTGCAGCACCGCCAGCGTGATGTTGTGGCCGACGCCGAGCTGCGGCACGATGCCGTGGCGCTTGCGGTCCTCCGGCACCATCGCGATGCCGGCGCGGATCGCGTCGGCCGGCGAGCGGATCGACAGCGGCCGCCCGTTCATCGTCACGGTTGCCGTGCACGCGCCCGGATACGCGCCGAAGATCGCCTGCATCAACTCGGTGCGGCCCGCGCCGACGAGCCCCGCCACGCCGACGATCTCGCCGCGCCGCACGCTGAACGACACGTCGTCGACGCGCTTGCGGCGCGCGTTCGTCACGTCGCGGCACGTCACGTGGCGCACGTCGAGCACGACGTCGCCGATCTCGTGCGGTTCGCGCGGATACAGGTCGCGGATCTCGCGGCCGACCATCATCGCGATGATCCGGTCGGTGGTCAGCGCGGCCATCGGCTCGGTCGCGACATGGCGTCCGTCGCGGATCACGGTGACCGTGTCGCACACGGCCGCCACTTCGTCGAGCTTGTGCGAGATGTAGACGCATGCCACGCCACGCCGCTTCAGGTCGCGCACGATGTCGAGCAGGATCCGCGTTTCCGACGCGCTCAGCGACGACGACGGTTCGTCGAGGATCAACAGCTTCGCTTGCTTGTTCAGCGCCTTCGCGATCTCGATCAGCTGCTGGTGGCCGCCGCCGTAGTTCATCACCGGCTGCGCGACGTTGATCGTGTCGATCCGCAGTTCGCGCAGCAGCTCCTCCGCGCGCCGGACCATCGCCGCGAAGTGCATGCGCCCGCCCGGCAGCGTGATCTCGTTGCCGAGGAAGATGTTCTCGGCCACCGACAGCTCGGGTACGAGCATCAGCTCCTGATGGATGATCGCGATGCCCGCGCGCTCGGCGTCGCGCACGCCGGACGCCTCGAGCGGCGCGCCTTCCCAGCGGATTTCGCCGTCCCACGTACCGTGCGGATACACACCCGACAGCACCTTCATCAGCGTCGACTTGCCGGCGCCGTTCTCGCCGCACAGCCCGACGCATTCGCCGGGGCGCACGGTCAGGTCGATGCCGTCGAGCGCCTTCACGCCGTCGAATGCCTTGACGATGCCGCGCATCGTCAGCAAGGGTTCCGTCATTCGTTCATGCCTCGCAGTAGGCGCGGCCGCCGTCGCGGCGGCCGCGCGTCGCGTCCGTCGTCCGCTTACTGGCTCGCCAATTGGGCCTGGGTATAGAAGCCGTCCTTCACGACGACGTCGACGTTGCGCTTGGTCAGCAGCGTCGGCTGCAGCAGCACCGTGTCGACCTTCTTCTTGCCGTTGTCGTATTGCGCGTTGAACGCGGGCTTCGCGCCCTTCGCGAGATCGACCGCGAGCTTCGCGGCTTCGCTCGCGATCAGCTTCAGCGGCTTGTAGACGGTCATCGTCTGCGTGCCGGCGATTACGCGCTTGACCGCCGCGAGATCCGCATCCTGCCCGGACACCGGCACCTTGCCGGCCAGATGCTGCGCGGCAAGCGCCTGGATCGCGCCGCCGGCCGTGCCGTCGTTCGACGCGACGATCGCGTCGATCTTGTTGTTGTTCGCGGTCAGCGCGTCCTCGACGATCCGCAGCGCGGTCGACGCGCTCCATTCGGGCACCCACTGCTGGCCGACGACCTTGATGTCGCCGCGGTCGATCGCGGGCTTCAGCACCTTCAGTTGTCCTTCGCGCAGCATCTTCGCGTTGTTATCGGTCGGTGCGCCGCCCAGCAGGAAATAGTTGCCCTTCGGCTTCGCGTCGAACACACCCTGCGCCTGCAGCTCGCCGACCTTCTCGTTGTCGAACGAGATATACGCGTCGACGTCCGCGTCGAGAATCAGGCGGTCGTACGACACGACCTTGATGCCGGCCTTGCGCGCTTCGGCGACGACGTTGCCGAGCGTCTTCGAGTTGAACGGCACGATCACGATCACGTCGACGCCGCGCGAGATCAGGTTCTCGATCTGCGAAATCTGCCGCGCCTCGCTCGCGTCGGCCGACTGCACCGACACCTTCGCGCCGAGCTTCGTCGCGGCCGCGACGAAATAGTCTCGATCGCGCGACCAGCGCTCGACGCGCAGGTCGTCGATACAGAAGCCGATCTCGGGCTTGTCCTTGCTCGCGTGAGCGAGCGGCGTGCCCAGCGCGAGAATCGCCAGCGCGGCGGCGCCGGCAAGCGAACTCAATACGGTACGACGCGTCACGGATTTCATGTCTCCACTCCTTGTTATGGAACCACTCACGAACCGCGGGCGGCCGCCGGATTGCACCGCCCGCATCGATTCACTGCAACGTGCGTGTCAAGCGCCCGTCGCAAACACCGGTTCGAGCGCACGATACAGCGCGCGAAACGTCGGCCGCCGCACATCGCGATACCACGCGTGCCGCGCGGGATCGGGCTCGCGCACCGCGACGACGGGCGGCTGCGGGCACACGTCGTCGAGCCGCGCATCGGGCTCGAGCGCGAGATGCGCGAGGCGCGCGGCGCCGAGCGCCGGCCCCACTTCGCCGCCCTCGCGCAACGTCAGCGCACGGCCGCTCAGGTCGGCGAGCATCTGCGTCCAGTACGCGCTGCGCGAGCCGCCGCCGATCACGGTGATGCTGTCGGGGGCGAGCCCGGCCGCATGCAGCACGTCGATGCCGTCGAGCAGCGCGAAGCCGACGCCTTCGAGCGCCGCGTTCGCGAGATCCGCGCGCCGCGTGTCCGGCGTGAGCCCATAGAACACACCCTTCGCGTTCACGTCGTTGTGCGGCGTGCGCTCGCCGCTCAGGTACGGCAGGAACCACGGGCGGCTCGCGCGTGCGTTCTGCTCGGCATCGTCGAGCAGCGCCGCGACGCCGTCGTAACCGGCCAGCTGCGCGGTGAAGTCGACGCAGCCGGCCGCGTTCAGCATCACGGACATCAGGTGCCACGTATCGGGCAGCGCATGACAGAAGCTGTGCACCGCCGATTCGGGATTCGCGCGAAACCCGTCCGACACCGCGAAATACACGCCCGACGTGCCGAGCGACAGCAGCGCGTCACCGGGCCGCACGATCCCGACGCCGACCGCGCCGGCCGCGTTGTCGCCGCCGCCGGCCACCACCGGGATCTCGCGCAGGCCCAGCGCCCGTGCGACGGCCGGCAGCAGCGTGCCGGTGACGCGGTTGCCCTCGAATACGGCGGGCATCTGCGTGCGCGACAGCCCGCAGACGGCGAGCAGCGTGTCGTCGTAATCGCGCTTCGCGACGTCGAGCCATAGCGTGCCCGCGGCATCCGACGGATCGGTCGCGAACGCGCCGGTCAGCCGGTAGCGCAGATAATCCTTCGGCAGCAGCACGTAGGCGATGCGCGCGAACACGTCGGGCTCGTGGCGACGCACCCACAGCAGCTTGGGCGCGGTGAAGCCCGGCATCGCGATGTTGCCGGCCACCGTGCGCAGCGCGGGCGCGACCCGTTCGAGTTCGTCGCACTCGGTGTCGGCCCGGCCGTCGTTCCACAAAATCGCGGGGCGCAGCACGTCGCCATGCGCATCGAGCAGCGTCGCGCCGTGCATCTGGCCGGTCAACCCGAGCGCGTCGATGTCGCGCGGATCGATGCCGGCCGAACGCGCATCCGCCACCAGTGCGGCGAGCGCGCCGCAAGCGGCCTCCCACCAGTCACGCGGCGCCTGCTCGGACCAGCGCGGCTGCGGCCGGCTCACCGCAAGCGGGCGGCTCGCGCTCGCGCGCACCGCGCCGTCGCGGTCGAGCAGCACCGCCTTCACGCCCGACGTGCCGAGATCGAGTCCGATGTACATGGCGTCAGCGCAGCCCGTAGATCGCCTGGTTCACGATGTTCTCCAGCCGCTCCTGCGCACCGCTCGCATGCCGCGGGTCCACACCGCGCGCGAGCGCGTCGGCCGCCAGCGATTCCAGCGTATAGCCGCCCGACAGGATCTTGCGACCGAATGCATCGTCCCACTGCGCGTAGCGCTGCCGGCGCAGCGCGTCGAGCCGGTCGTTCTCGACCAGCACCGCCGCGCGTTCGAGCGCGAGCGCGAGCACGTCGATCGCGCCGACGTGGCCGTAGAACAGGTCTTCCGGATCGATGCTCTGGCGTCGCACCTTCGCGTCGAAGTTCATCCCGCCGGTCGTGAAGCCGCCGTGGCGCAGGATCTCGTAGAACGCGAGCGTCAGCTCCTCGACGCTGTTCGGGAACTGATCGGTATCCCAGCCGTTCTGCGGATCGCCGCGATTCGCGTCGACGCTGCCGAACACGCCGAGCGCGAACGCGTTCGCGATCTCGTGATGGAACGAATGGCCCGCGAGCGTCGCGTGATTCGCCTCGATGTTCACGCGGATCTCGTTCTGCAGTCCGTACTGCACGAGGAAGCCGTGCACGGTCGCGACGTCGTAGTCGTACTGGTGCTTGGTCGGCTCCTGCGGCTTCGGCTCGATCAGCAGCGCGCCCTTGAAGCCGATCCGGTGCTTGTGCTCGACCACCATCGACAGGAAGCGGGCGAACTGGTCGCGCTCGCGCTTCAGGTCGGTATTGAGCAGCGTCTCGTAGCCTTCGCGTCCGCCCCACAGCACGTAGTTTTCGCCGCCGAGCCGGTGGGTCGCGTCGAGCGCATGGCACACCTGGGTCGCGGCCCAGGCGAACACGTCGGGGTTCGGATTCGTCGCGGCGCCGGCCGCGAAGCGCGGGTGCGAGAACAGGTTCGCGGTGCCCCACAACAGCCGCACGCCGCTCGCCTGCTGGCGCTCGCCGAGATAGTCGACCATCCGCGCGAAATTGGCCGCGTATTCGCGCAGGCTGTCGCCTTCCGGTGCGACGTCGGTGTCGTGGAATGTATAGAACGGCGTGCCGAGCTTCGTGAAGAACTCGAATGCCGCATCCGCCTTCTGCCGCGCGCGTTCGAGCGCATCGCCCGGCTGCTGCCACGGCCGCTGGAACGCGGGCTGCCCGAAGATGTCGTGACCCGGCCACACGAACGTGTGCCAGTAGCAGACCGCGATCCGCAGATGCTCGGCGAGCGTCTTGCCGAGTACACGCTTCTCGGGGTCGTAATGGTGATACGCGAGCGGATTGTCCGACTGCGGGCCTTCGTAGCGAATCGCGGGAATATGTTCGAAATACGACATGGTGTCTCCGTGCAGGTTCTTGTTGCAGCGCAACGCGCGTCGCGGCGACGCACGCGGCCGAATTCGGTTGGCTGGATCGTGCCCCCGCGCCTGCCGGCCGGCAATTGCGAAATTGCGCAGCGCGCTTGATGTTTCTTGCCAGTCGTACGCGTGCGGCGCGCGTTCCGTCCTACAATCGCCGTACACCAGACACCGCGCGCCGCCTCCGCGAGCGCGCCCCCGGAGACAACGGCACCGCGCCCGCCACGCGCGCGCCCCGACACCGAGATGACACGCGCCCCATCCGCCCAGACACCGCACCGCATCGCGCTGCTGTTCAACGCGAACAAGGTCTACGACCGCGAAATCATCAGCGGCATCGGCCAGTACCTGCACACGACGCGCGTCGTGTGGGACCTGTTCCTCGAAGACGATTTCCGCTGCCGGCTCACCGGGATCGAGCGCTTCGACGGCGACGGCATCATCGCGGACTTCGACGACCCGGCCGTCGCCGACGCGCTCGCCGGCTCGCCGCTGCCGATCGTCGCGATCGGATCGTCGTACGAGAACCCGGCGCAGTACCCGGACGATGTCCCATATATTGCGACGGACAACCCGAAGCTCGTGTCGCTCGCCTATACGCACCTGATCGGGGCCGGCCTTGCGCATTTCGCGATGTACAGCCTGCCGGTCGCGCAGGAAAACCGCTGGGCGCAGCAGCGCGAGCTCGCGTTCGACCGGCTCGCGCGCGCGGACGGGCTCGACGCGCCGATCTACCGCGGGCTGTCGACCAGTGCGTCGGGCTGGAATCATGCGATCGAGCAACTGATCGGCTGGCTGCACGCGCTGCCGAAGCCGGTCGGCGTGATCGCCGTGACCGATGCGCGCGCGCGGCATCTGCTGCAGGCGTGCCTGATCGCCGGCATCGCGGTGCCGGAACAGGTCGCGATCATCGGCATCGACAACGATCCGCTCACGCGCACGCTGACGCGCATTCCGCTGTCGTCGGTAATCCAGGGCACCGAGGAAATGGGCCGCACCGCCGCGCACTTGCTGCACCGGATGCTGCGCGGCGCGCGCTTTCCCGGGCAGCGCATTCTCGTGCCGCCGGTCGGCATCAACGTGCTCGAATCGACGCGCCACCAGCCGCTGGCAAGCCCGCACGTGATGCGCGCCCGGCATTTCATCCGCCAGTACGCGTGCCAGGGCATCAAGACCGAACAGGTCGCCGACTATGTCGGCGTGTCGCGCTCGCTGCTCGAGGAGCACTTCCGGCGCGAACTGCAGCGCACCGTGCACCAGGAGATCCTGCGTCACAAACTCGAGGCCGCGCAGGCGCTGCTCGCCAGCCGGCAGGCGTCGAGCGCCGAAGTCGCGATCCGGTGCGGGTTCACGTCGCTTCAATACATGTACGCGGTGTTCCGGCGAGAACTCGGCTGCACGCCGCGTGAATATCAGGACCGCGCGGCCGCCACGAACTGACGCGCGCCGCCCATTCGACATCCACTCATGCACATCGATACCGATTCCTCCCCTCTGACACCCGGCGTGACGCGCGTGCTTGCCGAGCCGTGGGGCGCCTTGCCCGACGGCGAGCCCGTGCGGCGCTATACGCTGCGCAACGCGCACGGGATGCGGGTCGTCGTCAGCGACCTCGGCGCGACCGTCGTGTCGTGGCTCGCGCCCGACCGCACGGGGCGCTTGGCCGATATCGTGCTCGCGCACGACACGCCGGCCGAGTACCTCGACTCCGGCGCCTATCTCGGCGCGACGGTCGGCCGCTGGGCGAACCGGATCGCCGGCGCGCGCTTCACGCTCGACGGCGTCGACTATCTGCTCGACCGCAACGAGAACGGCAACCTGCTGCATGGCGGCGCGAACGGCTTTCATCGCGCGCGCTGGGACGTGCTCGACGATAGCGGCGGGCTGACGCTGCGGCTCGATTCGCCGGAAGGCGATGCGGGATTCCCCGGCAACGTGAGCGTGCAGGTGCGCTACACGCTCGACGACGACGGCACGCTGACGATCGACTATTCGGGGTGGACCGACGCGCCGACGCCGCTGAACCTGACGAACCACAGCTACTTCAACCTGAACGGGCGCGCGGGCAGCGACGTGCGCGGCCATCTGCTGCACATCGACGCCGACGCGTTCCTCGAAGTGGACGACGCGCTGATCCCGACCGGCACGGCCGACGTGACGGGCACCGCGTTCGATTTCCGGCAAAGCGCGCCGCTCGGCGCGCGCCTCGACTGGCCGCATGCACAACTGGCGCGGGCGCGCGGCTTCGATCACTGCTACGTCGTCGGCAACGGCGCGCGCGAGGTCCGGCCCGTCGCACGGATCTACGATCCGGAAAGCGGCCGCGAACTCATCGTGTCGACCGATCAGCGCGGGCTGCAGCTCTATACGGGCAACTATCTCGACGGCCTGCGCGTGAGCGGTGGCACGCGCTGCGTGCAACACGCGGCGCTGTGCGTCGAGGCGGGCGGTTTTCCGGATCAGGTCAACATGGACGGCCTGCGCGACGACGTGATCGTTCGTCCGGGCGACGTCTATCGGCAGACCACGCGGTATCGGGTCGCGGTTCACGCATAGCGTGCAGCGTCCGTCGACAGCCCGATGGCGACCGACGCGATCGCGGGACACCTCGGCCCAATGGTCATCATCGCCGGACGCGGCATGGCCACGGGTGGTCGCGTGCTCCATCACCCGAGCCGCTACGCGCCCGACGCACGCAACGCGATCGCGCGGGTCGGTCGGCGTCCGCTTCACTGTGCGACCGTGACGCACGGCTGCCGTTGATCTGAGTCAACCGCGTGGAAACCCTGCTTCGTAGACTGGATTGCACCGGCGGATCACCCGTCGATGGAGCGATTCCGATGAGCTACAAAAGCATGGTCGTGCACCTCGATACGAGCGCCCGCGCGCATACGCGTCTCGAGTTCGCATTGCGTCTCGCCCGGCGCTTCGGTGCGCATCTCACCGGGCTGTTCGCCATCTACACGCCCGAGCCACATTCGTTCTACGTGATGGCCGGTTCCGCCGACTATTTCCGCGCGCAACGCGAACGGCGCGACGAGCGGCTTGCCGCGCTGGAGCGTCTGTTCCATGCGGAGACGGCGCGCGCCAAAGTGCCCGCAACCTGGATTCGCACCGACGAGCGGGCGAACGTGGCCGTACCGCGCGCTGCCCGTCTCGCCGACCTGGTGATCGCGGGCCAGAGCGACCCGAACGATCCCGAAACCTATATCGACGACCAGTTTCCGGAAAATCTCGTGTTGACCGCCGGCCGCCCGGTGCTGTTCTGGCCGTACACCGGAGAATTCCCGTCGGTCGGCGAACGGGTTTTCGTCGCATGGGACGGCAGCCGCGAAGCGACCCGCGCCGCGCACGACGCGCTGCCCTTTCTCGAACACGCGAAGCGGACGACGGTCGTCGCCGTGGTCGACGGCAAGTCGGAGGCCGCGGCCACGCGGATCCCGGCCGCCGATGCCGCGCTGATGCTGGCGCGCCACGCGCACGACGTGAACGTGCTCGACATCGACACCGGCGCTGGCTCGTCCGTCGGCGAAACGCTGCTGTCGCGCACGTACGACACGGGCTCCGACCTACTCGTCATGGGCGCGTACGGCCATCCGCGCTGGCGCGAACTGTTGATGGGCGGCGCGACACGCACGGTGCTCGCGTCGATGACGCTGCCGGTACTGATGTCGCACTGACGCGTCCGACGCACACGTCGTGTCGTCCGCGTCGAGCGCGCTCACGTGGTCGTCGAGCCGGCCAACGAAGCGTGAATCGCGGCGGGCGTGCTGCGCGGCAGCCCGGACGCTTGATCCAGATCAGCGCCATCGGCGTGCACGCGCCGATGATGGTTTCATCCACATCCGTTCAAGGGACATGCCATGTACTCGAACATTCTGGTGGCACTCGACGGCAGCGACACGTCGTCCCGTGCACTCGACGCCGCGCTGGCGCTCGCGGCGCAAACGGGTGCGCGGCTCACACCCGTCTACGTCGTCGATTTCCTCGCACCGGCCTACGACATGTATGGATACGATCCGTCGATCCTGGTCGATTCGTTCCGTGAAGAAGGATTGCGCGTGATCGACGACGCCGCACGACGCATGAAGGCGCGCGACGTGGCCGGCACGCCGCAGATTTCCAACGTCGCGCCGGCAGGCGAAGACGTCCCGCACCGGATCGTCGGCGTCGCGAGCGAGATCGGTGCCGATCTGATCGTGATCGGCACGCACGGCCGGCGCGGCTTTCGGCGCCTGTTCCTCGGCAGCGTGGCCGAACGCGTGCTGCGCCAGGCCCGATGCCCGGTCCTGATGATTCCGGCGAGCTGCGCAGCGAAGGCATCCGCCGACGTCACTGCCGCTTCCACCGCAAAGGAGCCGTCATGAGCTACAAGACCCTGCTCGTTCACCTCGACGACAGCGATCGCTGTGCGACGCGCGTCGACCTCGCGCTCCAGCTCGCGGGACGCTGGAACGCGCACTTGATCGGCCTCTACCTGGTCTGCCAGGATCTCTTCGAGCCGTTGCGCCGGCCCGACGAACCGCTCAAGCTGGCCGTCTACGAGCGCCTCTGCGACCAGCGGCGCAAGGAGGCGGAAGAACGCTTCCTGACGGCCGCCGAACGCGCCGGACGCAGCGTCGAATGGCAGGCGCCGGCGGGCAATGCGATCGATGCCGCGATCCTGCACGCGCGCCACGCCGATCTGCTGGTGCTCGGCCAGGAAGATCCGGACGATCGCATGACGTACGTGGCGCGCCATTTCGTCGAGGATGTCGTGATCGGCAGCGGCCGTCCGGCGATCGTCGTGCCGTATGCGGGTGACGTGCGCACGTTCGGCGAGAACGTGCTGATCGGCTGGGACGGCGGGCGCGAGGCCGCGCGTGCGATGGCCGACGCGCTGCCGCTACTCGCCCGCGCACGCTTCGTCAACGTCGAGACGGTCGTCCGCGGACAACCCGATCCGGACAGCACGCCAGCCGGCGTCGACGTCGCCGCGTATCTCGAACGACACGGCGTTCGCGCGTCGTTCTCGACGACGCCGCGCGAGCGGTCGGTCGGCGTGGGCGGGACGCTGCTGAACCGCGTGACCGACGTGCATGCGGACCTGCTCGTCATGGGCCTGTACAGCCATACCCGCGCCCACGAGCGCGTGCTGGGCGGAGCCACGCGCACGATCCTCGAGACGATGACGGTGCCGGTGCTGCTGTCTCACTGAACCGGCGGGCAGGTATCGGGCTGCCGGTCGAGGCTGCCCGCGTGCCCTGTGCCCGTCGGCCCGGCGCATATCGTCCGGCCGACGCCGGCCGAGCCTGCGATGCAACAGGCGTACGCATCCGGCCCGATTGGCGAATACCGGCAAAACGCACACAATTTCGTGCGCATCGGAGACGCTTTTGATACGGCCCCTTGAATGGACTTCGCCCGGTCACCGACGGCGGCCGTGACGACCGCCGCCCGGCATCGGACGATTGCATAGTTCGGGCCGCAGCACGATCGACGACCGCCGACGCGCGCCTGCCCCGCGCGAGCCGGCAAAGGACGCACGCCATGATCAGGGTACTCATTGCGGACGATCACACGCTCGTCCGGGACGGCCTGCGGCACATCCTGCATAACGCGCGCGATTTCGTCGTGGCGGGAGAAGCCAGCGACAGTGCGTCGACGATCGCGCTGACGCGCGGCACCGAGGCCGAGGTGCTGGTGCTCGACCTGTCGATGCCCGACCGCAACGGCATCGAACTGATCAAGCAGATCAAGGACGAGAAACCGGCGCTGCACATCCTGGTGTTGACGATGCATGCCGAGCAGCAATATGCGGTGCGTGCGTTCCGCGCCGGCGCATCGGGCTACATGACCAAGGAAAGCGCGAGCGCGGAGCTGGTGGCCGCGCTGACGAAAATTGCCGGCGGCGGCGTGTACGTCAGCCTGTCGATGGCGGAGCAATTCGCGCAAAGCCTCAACGAGCCGACCGACCTGTTGCCGCATCAACGGCTGTCCGATCGCGAATTCGACGTGTTCCGGCGCGTGACCTCCGGCGAGTCCATTTCCGAGATCGCGCGGGCGCTGTGCGTGAGCGTCAAGACCGTGAGCACCTACAAGACGCGAATCCTCGAGAAAATGCAGATGGCCAACGATACGGCGCTCGTCCGGTACGCGATGCGCCACAAGCTGTTCGACGACCCGGACGAACGCTGACCGCGACAACCCGCCGCACCCTTGTAGGAATCGTCCTACAAACCTTCGCTATCACCTACCGCATCTTCAATTTCCGCTGATTTCAATCAAGCGTCCGGCTGTCCATACTCCGATCAAGAACAACACACCGGCGTGCCTTCCGGAGCTGCCCGGCCTTGCCGTCCCGTCGCGACTGCATCGTCGGCCCGCCGATCCGGTGGGCGCCGATTCGACCAACCAGGCGGCGACGTGCCCGTCCGCCTGTACGACGGCCAGCGCACCCGCGACGACGCGATCCGCTGCCGCCCCAACCGGAGCAGATCATGCAGAGCCATGCCGAAATCACGACGACGGCGCCGTTGCACCCGTTCATTCCGCTGCATCCCGTCGCGCGGGCGGACCAGCCGAAGCGCACGTCGTCCCGCTGCTCGTCCTGCACGCTGCGCACCGTTTGCATGCCGCGGGAAATGACGCCCGACGAGTTCGCCCGGGTCGACGCGATGATCTGCACGACGCGCCACGTCAAACGCGGTGAAACGCTGTTTCGCGCGGACGACACGTTCCACAGCATCTATGCGGTCAGAACCGGATCGTTCAAGACCGTGATGATGCATCGCGACGGCGACGAGCAGATCACCGGCTTCCAGATCGTCGGCGAAGCGCTCGGGCTCGACGGCGTGCATACCGGACGGCACAACGGCGATGCGATCGCGCTCGAGGACAGTACGGTCTGCATCATTCCGTTCGGCCAGCTCGAGCAGATGTGTCGCGAAGTGCGGCCGATGCAGCATCACGTGTATCAGATGATGAGCGGCGAAATCGTCCGCGAATCGGCGCTGATGGTGCTGCTCGGCACGATGACCGCCGAGCAGCGCGTGGCCGCCTTCCTGCTGAACCTGTC
>Ga0182007_10001558_pt1 | contig 12225 bp, 12 predicted proteins | sample Sormic07211113_1_FD_123023 | JGI IMG/M metagenome (GOLD analysis project Ga0182007, IMG submission 123023) | Rhizosphere microbial communities from Sorghum bicolor, Mead, Nebraska, USA - 072115-113_1 MetaG | ecosystem: Host-associated > Plants > Roots > Rhizosphere | place: USA: Nebraska... | reverse complement strand
TGATCAATGAAATCCTCGACCTGGCGATGATCGAGTCGGGCAAAGTGACGTTGTCGCAAGAGTCGATGTCGCTCACCGAGGTAATACAAGATTGCCAGGCAATGATCGAGCCGCAGGCGCAAAAGCGCGGAGTGCAGATGAGCTTCCCGCTTCTTGATGATCTCTTTTATGTGCATGCCGATCGGACCAGGGTCAAGCAAGTGATGGTCAACTTGCTGTCGAATGCGATTAAATACAATCAGGTAGATGGCAAGGTGGTTGTCAAATGTGCGGTGAGCGGTAAAGATCGGGTTCGCGTAAGCGTTACGGATACCGGGGCCGGCCTGACACCGGAACAGTTGACGCAACTATTCCAGCCGTTCAACCGGCTCGGGCAAGAGAGTAGCATCGAAGAAGGTACGGGCATCGGCCTGGTGGTCACCAAACAACTGGTCGAGTTGATGGGCGGCGTTATCGGCGTTGAAAGCAACGTCGGCGCCGGCAGTGTATTTTGGGTCGAATTGCCCGCATCAAGCGCACCGGAACTGGCGCTTGACAGCCTCGGCATGCACCACCTGGATAAACTGGATCATGCGGCGATGCACGCGCCGCAATTCCAACGCACACTGCTCTATGTCGAAGATAATCCGGCAAACCTGGTCCTGGTCGAGCAATTGATTGCCCGGCGCGGCGATTTAAAGCTGTTGACTGCCATCAATGGCCATCTGGGTATCCAGATGGCGCGCGTTCATCAGCCCGACGTGATTCTGATGGATATAAATTTGCCCGGCATCAGCGGTTATGGCGCCTTGAAAATTCTGCTCGAAGATGCTGCAACGGCCCACATACCTATCATGGCGCTGTCAGCCAACGCCGTTCCGCGCGATATTCAAAAGGGTATGGATGCCGGTTTCTTCCGTTATTTGACAAAACCAATCGAGGTCATCGAATTTATGGACGCCCTCGACGTTGCGTTACGCCACGCAGAAAAAATTGGTTTGTCGCTTGGAACGTAGGCAGTGACGAATTGCCGCTTGATTTACCAGCAGGTGAACGACTTTTTTGGGAATAACGTAATGCTTGAAGCATCCGAAATTCTAAAGGCCGGCATCTTGATCGTCGATGATCAGGAAGCTAATGTGCTGCTGTTGGAAAAAATGCTGCGCAATGCCGGTTACGAACGCATCACTTCTACGATGGATCCACGCACAGTCTGTCCTTTGCATCTGGAGCATCGCTACGACTTGATTTTGCTCGATTTGCAAATGCCGGACATGGATGGTTTCCAAGTCATGGAAGGCTTGAAGGAAATCGAAACGACGGGGTATTTGCCGGTGTTGGTCATCACGGCGCAACCGGCTCACAAACTGCGCGCGCTGCAAGCCGGCGCCAAAGATTTTGTCAGCAAGCCATTCGATCTGGTTGAGGTACAGACACGCATCCACAACATGCTGGAAGTGCGGCTGCTGTATCAGAAACTGGACAATTACAACAAGGCACTCGAACAGACAGTGCTGGAACGCACGGCCGAATTGCGCGAGAGCGAGGCGCGCTTCAAGAGTTTGACGGAACTGTCATCGGACTGGTATTGGGAACAGGATTCGCAAGGAACATTTACCAAGGTCGCCGGCCCGGTGTTTGAAATGCTCGGAATAGACGCGGACAGCACGCCAGATGCCTCCGGCATCGCGGCGACCGGGCGCTGGAATGAGGCTGAACGTGCGCAACTGAACGACAACATTGCAAACCGGCGTCCTTTCCTCGATTTCGTCTACAGTCGCACCAATGCCGACGGCACCCTGCAATATCTTCAGGTCAGCGGGGAACCGATGTTCGATTCAAGCAGCCTTTTTATCGGCTATCGAGGAATCGGCATGGACATCACCGACCGCATGCGTCGCGACCAGGAGGAGAAGCATTTACGCAGCGACTCGGATAAAATCGATGGCGGTGTCAATTAGCGCGATTCACATCTTGCCAATACGATCACAGCAACTGTAGTAGTTTGTAACAGCTAGCGAGCCGCGCAGACCGAGGGCGTAACATTCGCGCTGCGCTACCACCGAAAAAACAACCACTACCCTACTGTCTTTCACCGTATGTCTTCGTTTCCCGCTTCATTATCACCATTGCGCAACGCAATCTCACCCAAACAGATCAGAAAGATCATTTCCGGCTTGATCGTGATTTTCGTGACGCTCGGCGCTACGGGTTGCGCTATCCAACCGGTTCCCATGTCGCCTCAAACTGCCGAACGATTGAAATCTCAAGCGCCGATTCGCTTCCTGCTGACTTTCGACGATGGCCCGGCCCGGCCGAGGACCGACAATCCGACGTTGTCCATACTGGACACGCTTGCGCACAATCCGCTACAGCCCGGCATCAAAGCCCTCTTTTTTGTGCAAACCCGTTCGTCGAATGCCGGCGAAACGGACTTCGGGCGAAACATGCTGCGGCGTGAAATTGATGAAGGGCATTTGCTTGGCTTTCATACTGCCACGCCACGCCATGCAAACCATCGCTTCCTTAATCCCGACATATTCGAGCAATCGCTGAACGACGGTATTGCCGATATTACTTCTATCCAGGGAAGCGCACCGAAACTGGTCCGCCCGCCGTTCTGGAACTACGACAAGCGTACTTTCGACGCTTACCAACAGCATGGCATGCACATTTTGCTGACGGATTTAAGCGCCAACGACGGCAAGATATATGGCTTCAAGGCCAGCCTGAGAAGACGTTCCAACATGTTGCATATGTTGACTGATGTACGCGAGCGGATTGCCGCAGGCGAGTTGCCGACGGTGGATGGAAATATCCCGGTAGTGGTAACTTTTCACGATATAAACAGTTACACCGCCGACCACATGGCGGAATACTTGCAAATATTGATGGATTGCGCGCGCGCGGTCCAGCTGCCGACTGCCGCCAAGCCGTTTTATGACGACAAGGCCGCGCTGGAGCGCGCGGCCCTGGCACGAAGCATACGTGACAGTGCGCAGGCTGCGCGCCTGCCGGGGTTCTGGAACTGGTTGTGGGAGAGGATGTAATCAATCATTGTTACGCTTGCGGAACCGCATTTATCCATTCCTCAAGCTAGCCGTCATACATGAGCTGCATGGATGGGCTTGGCACTAGCTTCCCTGCTCCAGTACATCTATCCGTTTTAGCACCAGGCTGATCCACTGATCTACGTAATCACGCAAAATATGCCGATTCTCGCCGTAGAGCGAAACGGTTTCCGAGCGCATCTGCAAGAGGCTTTTTTCAGCCGTCAGTAAAGCATTTGCGTCGTTTAAATGTACATCGCCAAATTGAATTTCAAGGATCGGAACCAGGTTTGATATGGCGTTTTCGTCCAGGGAAGGATAAAGCGCTCTAAGCAGCATGGTCCTAGTGCTTCTACTCGACTGGCGTACCGCCTCCACCTGATGGCTGGCATTGGCACCGTGAATCCGATATCGGACCAGCGTTTCCGGCAAATTGCGGAATTTTGCCCCCGCCAGCATTGCATCTGACCAGAACCGGAGATCGCGCGCACTTGGCAAAGACGTGTTCCACCATATTCCTCTCTGTATAAACCAGTCACGGCGCCAAATTACACTGGTTGTTACGAGATGTCCGCTACCAACCAGAAGCGCGCACTTGATGTCCCCATCAGCTAGAAATAAATTAGTCGTCGATTCTCCATCGCGTCCAAATACTTGCGTTTGGGCGCCAACCAGTGTCAGATCCGGATCGCTCTCCAGCGCCGCTACCTGCAGAGACAGACGATCGGCTAACGATATATCGTCAGCGTCCATCCGGGCGATGTACTTCCCTTTTGCAATCTGTATCCCGACGTTGGTAGCGGCGGCTTCGCCCCGATTGCGAGATAAATGACAGACGACGATATTTTTGAAATTTTCATATTGTTTCAGTAAGGCCGGCGTCTCATCGGTTGAGCCGTCATTTACTACAATGATTTCAATGTCCGTGAAGGATTGATCAAGCAAGGACTGCAAGCACTCCTTCAAAAATTCATATCCGTTGTATACCGGAACAATTATGGAAACCATCGGCGAGTGCGGGCATTGGCTATTCATTAATGTCTATATTCTTAGTCCGGTAAACAAAATGACGGTGCACACTTGTGTTTTGGCATAGCGCAGTTATCGATACCTGTAATAAACGATCATACTTCAGATAAAGCAGCCATCACATTTTCTACCTCACCTGTATAACAAGAAGCAGCTGACGTGATTGTGTGACGGCTGCTCCGGGTGACAGGAGCCAGATGCGTTCGCCCGCTCACGGCTGCACCATACCCTTACCTCCCAAGCTACCAGATCATCTCTCCCCACGCGTGACCAGCCAACTTTCCGGCGCTATGTGCGCGGCCGCACGGATCTTGCCAAAAATCAAGCCTATAACGAGGTACGTCACGATCTGCATCGCGACTCGCGACTCGCGTTTTTATCATCAAAATCAGACTCTAACTTATCGGGAAGTATATGAACAAATTCAACAGTTACGGCAAATGCCAGAGATGGCTCATGACATTGCTGCTGTGCTGTCTGGCGGCGGGATGCGGAGGCGGTGGAGATAGCGGCGCAGACACCACGGTCCTGGGTGGATCGGGTTTAACGCCACAGACGACCCGGCCCGCGGTGACGTTCACCGATCCCGCCGCAGGCGCTACAGGTGTTGCGATCAACGCCAAGATCCTCGTCAGCTTCAGCAAGGCGATGACCCCGGCATCAATCAATGCGACGACTTTCACGTTGGCGGCTCCTGGTGCAGCTGCTGTGGCGGGAAGCGTGGTGGTTAATCCCACAGGCAACAACGCAACCTTCACGCCAACCGGCAATCTCGCGATGAACACCACGTTTACCGCCACGATTACTACCGCGGCTCTGGATGCAGGAGGCGCTGGGCTCGCTAGCAACTTCGTATGGACCTTTACGACGGGCGCGAGCGCGGACACCACATCTCCCGCAGTGGTTTCCACCAACCCGGCTGATGCAGCCTCTGGTGTATGCACCAACAAATCTATCAATGCCACCTTCAGCAAAGCTATCGATCCATTAACCGTCAGCACCGCAGCCTTTACGGTGACAGGACCTGGCGCAGCGGCTATCGCAGGAACCGCAACCTACAACCCGGCGATCAATATTGCGACCTTTACGCCAGCAGCAGCCCTTGCAGCTAGCGCCACCTATACAGCTACAATTCACGGAGGATCCGGCGGTGTCAAAGATCTCGCGGGCAATGCATTGGCCAGTGACAAGATATGGACTTTTACAACCGGCACCACCACCTGTGGGCCGACAGGGCCGGTAGCGCTTGGCGCGGCCGCCCCTTTCGGCAATCTAGGGGGTTCCGCCGGCGCCACCAATACCGGAACGCTGACAGTGGTTAACGGAGATATCGGAAGCACATCGACGACGACTTCAGCGGTGACCGGATTCCACGATCTGGCGGGGGATATTTATACGGAAACCGGTTCCAATAAAGGCGCAGTGAACGGCAAGATCTACACTTGCACCGTCTCTACCCTTGGACCAACGTCTGCTGCGATCAATGCCCAGTCATGCGCAATCGCAACCCAGGCCAGAAGCGATGCCCAGACCGCCTTTAACAACCTGTCTCCTGCCGCACTGCCTGGAGGGACGGATCCTGGCGCCGGACAACTAGGTGGTCTCACTCTCTTCCCTGGCACCTATCAAGCAGCAGGAGGCTCATTCCAGATAACGGGATCGGATCTTACTTTGGATGCACAGGGCGATGCGAATGCCGTCTGGGTTTTCCAGACTGCGAGTACGCTCACCGTGGGCGGTCCGGGAGCGCCACGTAGCGTCATCCTGATCAACGGCGCGCAGGCCAAGAACGTGTTTTGGCAGGTCGGCACGTCCGCTACGATTAACGGCGCGGGCGGCGGCACCATGGCAGGAACCATCCTCGCTTCATCTGCAGTTTCGTTCTCTACCGTCGGCAACGTACAAACAGTGGTACTGAACGGCAGGGCCGTCGGACTGAATGCTTCCGTGACAATGACCAACACCATCATTAACGTGCCTGCGCCGTAAAAGCAGAAATCTCAAAGATCGGCTGAGTCATTTCGGCCGGTCTTTGGCCCCGAATCAATTTTTCAGGAGTAGAAAATGAAGAAATCTCTCACCGTTGCAGCAGGAATAATGGTCGGCGCTACACTAATGATGCTGACGGTCCCCGCCATGGCTGGAGGCGTTGACGTTGGGGTGAATATTGGACTCCCGGGCGTCTATGTACAGCCTCGTCCGGTGTATGTGCAGCCAGAAGAGGTTTATGTGCAAACGCGCCCGGTCTATATTCAAGCGGAACGTGAACAAGATTGGCGTGAGCGTCAGCTGCGGGCGCGTCGGTGGCAAGAAGAGCGTGGGCACGATCGCCGCGACCATGACGACCACGGACGCCGTGACCATGACCGTGATGAGCAACATGGCCACGACAATTGATTTTTATCGATCCTGACCACATGATCGTTAACATGACAACATTCATACATTTGTATCGCTATTATCGGCGAGGCGGTTACCATATGGTTCCGGCGATGAAACGAGCTAGTCGCGCCTGGAACCATGGATTTTAATTTGCAAAGGTAGGCGCGAAGAATGAAATTATCATCAACCATCGTAGTGCTGTCGATTGTCGGGTTGCTGGCATTCACAAATCCCAAACTAGACAGCTACGAGCAGTACATTCATCAGCTAATCACTCAAGAAGCCAATAAACGGGATGACGTAACTCGAACACTGGGAACGTTATTTGGCGGAGTGGCTAGCAGCCTGATCACTAGCAGCACGGTGAGAAATAATTATGTTCTGTTTAGCACTTACGACTCTAACCTGGGGGGGCGGCATCTGAAATTTTTAGGTGTTCTTGGCAATTTCTTTCAACTGACGGACCAAAAATCGCAGGAAGTACGCCCTGATTAATCTGGAAATTGTGATGGAGCTGCTTTGATAACGGCTCAGCAACTGCCCGGCCTATTAAAAAACCCGTCAACACAAGTTAACGGGTTTTTTGACACGAATGAAAACCTGTCAAATCAAGCTGTCAGGCCGCATTGCTTATCCAGATCGACGGCAACCTTCCTCAACAAATTATTCAGCGCATAGTTGAGCGTAGTAACGTATTCGGCATCCGCTCCCCACATGTTGGTCTTGTCGCCTGAAGCACGGTATGTCTTGCTTTCAATTTTGCCGTCGGGCCGCGCATAATCCATTTTAATCACAACCGTACCGAACAGCTTCATGCCCACTTGCCAGGTATAGGCACGGATAATCTTCGGTGCCAACGTAATGCGGGCCTGCCCGTCCGTGGTGCCGGTTTTCTCGATCCGAAAACCGAAGTCGCTCAGATTCTGCAGGCCGGCAGTCGCCCAGCCGGCAGCGTCGCCGCTAATCAGGGGATTGGTCAAATTGACTCCCAAGGTGTCCTTGTTTAAACGTTCATCAGCAACAGGAAGCACTTTGAGCATGCAGGCATGCGCTACCGGAACCGGGCGTATATCGGCAGCGACAGGATCATAAGTCATGCTCAAAGGCTGCCGTTCACCTTCGGCAGCCAGGGCGGACCGAGCCGCCAGGGCAGCGAACATGAGCGCGATGCAAGTGATCTTTTTCATCAGGTAGTCTCCTAATCAAGGCAAAAGTGAATACAGACTACCGCTGGCGCCGCGGATGATGACGCGTTCACCTCGCTTGTCCACGAGCGTACCGTTGACGGCTTTCTGCTTAGCCGATGCATTCTCGCCAAAATTGAATTTAACGTCCATCTTGTCGGTCTTGGCTGTAGCGGTAACATTGTTTTTGACATCGATCGACAGCATGGCCAGCGTTTCGTCTATGCCCTCTTTCAATTTGTCAAAAAAAGGCTTGCCGCCGTCGGCAGCCCAGGCTTTCGCGGATTGCTCTCCACCGCTTCCCAACGCGGCCGACTGATACTTCAGGGAATTTTTATAGACCGGCTCCTGCGCACCCTTTGTCCACAAACTGCAAGCCGTAATGATGTTCAATGAGCGCAGATCCGTCGACAGATAATAATCGGTCGACATGAACAGATCGGCTTCGCCATCCTTCAGATTCTGGACCTGCTGCAAAACATCTTTGGCGGGCATAGAGCGCGCCGTCGTCACGACATTGATTACCTTGAACGGATACTGTTCATGCAGTTGCCGCGTCAGCTCCGACCAATAAATCGTACGAAAGTCGTAATCCTCCAGGGATTCGTACATTGCGTCCATCGCCGTCTGCAAACGCGCCTGCCTTGCATTTGTAACAGATGCATCGATCAATGCCGGAATCAATCCGCCACCAAGGGCGGCGGAAACTGTCGACGGGTCGGCCTTGGCAAGCACCTCGTCCTGGACTACCAGGCTGCGTACGTTGACGGTTTGGATCTTCTTTGCGTTTTCCTGGCTTAGCGGAATGTACTGTGGCGCAGCGCAACCGGCTAAACCAATGGCTAGCGCCATCATTATAATGATGCCTTTAAGCATGTATTCCCCCTGATTAATTATAATTTTTGCCACGTAAATATAACCGAAATGGCAGAAAAATTGCAAATTGGAAATTAACTATGGTCAGCTTGCTGCAAACTGCGGGAAAAATACGGAACCGCTGTGGAAGTTGAAAACAGACCGCCGGTTTGTTCGTTTGCCTGCTGAGTTGCCCCCGGTCATGCTGCAAAGTTGGTAAAATTTGGTTGCACATCAGCAAGCTACCACCGGAATTATTCAATCTGGCCGCGAAGATTCAAGAATTACCGCCACATTGCCGTTATCTGCTTGAAGAACTGGTTGAACAACTGCGACAGGATGTCAGATAGCAGCCAACTTCCAATGTAATCCTCATGCCATTAATTGGAGGCGCGTATGAAGTCGATAGATGCGGATTTAAATCCCCTGCCATTTGAAAAGGTCTCACTCGTCGAGGCCAAATCCGTGCTTGACGGGGATGATGTTGTGACCTCAACTGAAATAAAACGTTGGGAAGATTCGCGGCGCCGGGAGAACCAGAAAAATCATGATTTACATGAACTGACTTATCGATGGTTTGCAAAACTGCCAGAAAATATAAAGACCTGGGATCTTATTAGATATTTTCCACGCATCGCCAACGAACTGGCAGATGTATGGGAGAGGCCAACGGTCTGCGCAAGATTCCTGGATCAGCTTTTACTAGACAACCGGGGAGACCGCAAAGGCTTTCCGGTGAAAGTAATGCGGGAGATCATGACGCTGCAACATTATTTCAATCATGTTGCAGCTCCCCGATCTTCGAATCCGCAGAATGTTCCTTGATGTGACAGTGGTTAGCTATCGCGCAGGAAAACGAACTGAGTATAAGGCCCGAATTTGATCGATTTGATGAATATATTGTGCAAAAAAACAAAGTCAGAACGATGTATGGAAGTATGCGATTATCTATAATCGACCATGCGTAACCATCCATTTCTGACAAAAATCCGCGCTCCCAACATTCGCACAAGTCTTGCCGGACTTGTCATTGGATGCGTGTTGCCAATAGCGGTTGTAGCTGCGTTTTTGATCTTTAATTTTTACGAATACGAACAAAGGCAGTTGGCCGTTAACTCAATCAGCCAAGCGCGCTCGATGATCTCAGCAGTAGATCGGGACTTCGCCAGTACCCAGGCTGCACTTCAGGCGCTTAGCACCTCCCACCGTCTGGCAAGTGGCGATCTCAGTGGTTTCCATGCGAGGGCACTTGAAGCATTGCTGAATCTACCAATAGAAAACATCGTGGTTTTGGACACGAGCGGGCAAATGCTTCTCACCACTGCTCAGCCATTTGGCAAGCAACTCCCTAAATTAGTCAATCCACCTCTTTTAAAGCGCACGTTGGAAACGGGTAAACCCGGCGTATCGGATCTGTTTATCGGGCCAATAGCAAATCGCCCCATCTTCACGATTGCAGTACCGGTGAAACGTGACGGATCGATCGCATACTCATTAAACGCAACCGTCGAACCTGCTCAACTTTCACGGGTACTGGTTGAGCAAAAATTACCGGACAGTTGGCGAGCTGCCATTATTGACAGCGCTGGCAACGTGGTGGCTCGAACGCATGACATGGAGAAATTCGTTGGCAAAAAAGTTGAGCAACATTTGTTGCAAGGGATAAGAACCTCCGATGAAAACTCCTTTAAATCGCAGACTCTGGACGGCATTCCTGTTCTCACAGCTTACAGTCGCTCACCTGTAACAAGGTGGACGGTGGCGATAGGAATGCCTTTAGACGAGCTCACGGCAGGGCTTCGTCAAACGCTGAAGTGGCTGATTGTTGCAACAGTTGCTGCTTTGTTTATCGGACTCTCACTAGCCTGGTTCATTGGTGGGCGCGTTGCCAGATCCGTCACCGCACTAATTGAACCTGCGAAAACTCTCGGCTCCGATGCGATACTGACCATTCCACATCTGCATTTCAAGGAAGCGAACGAACTGCGCCAAGCGCTGTTAGATGGCGCAACGACATTACATCAAGCCCAGTATCACGCTCATCATGATGCCCTGACGGGATTGAAAAATCGCACGCTGTTCCACATTGCGATCAACCAGCAATTGACACTCTGCCTGCGCAACAAGACTGAACTTGCCATGCTATACATTGACCTGGATGGTTTCAAGTTGATAAATGATACCTATGGCCACGAAACGGGAGATCAGCTCTTACGTGCAGTATCAGTCCGGCTTAAAGATGCTGTACGGAAGTCGGAAATTATTGCGCGACTCGGCGGCGATGAATTTGCTATAGCATTAATACATTCTGACCTGGAAAATGCAGCATATTTCTCCAGACGGCTGATCGAGATCATATCGAAACCGTATCAACTTGGCGAAATCGAAGCGACCATATCGGCCAGCATTGGCGTGGCGGGATATCCTATTTCGGCAACAGACGGCGACACGCTATTAAAAAAAGCTGATCGTGCAATGTATAGGGCAAAATCATTGGGTAAGCGCCGTGTCTGCACAGCGTCTAACGAATCGCGTGTAGCCGAAGAATCAACTGCAAAATTGCAACAAGATGTTTGATAGACCAGAACTCAACTGTTCCGTATTTCACGAACCCACCGAAAAGCGAAACCCAAAAGATGAAGATGGTTTGGCCATACAAGAGATATTGGAAAATCAAACTGCTCGATCGCCTGCACCAGTGGGCTAATAGGTTTTATCCAGCGATTACACTCCGGATAATATGTAGTAGTCGCGATCTGATCGGACATTCCCCATCCCCTAAAACATCTTTCAAGTTTGCAAACCCCGTGCAAACCCGCGTAAAATGCGGGTATCGCGGGTGTAGTTCAATGGTAGAACGAAAGCTTCCCAAGCCCTGCCGCGTGTCAAAACTCCACTGTTCATGCGGCTCTCCGCCGCGTTGATATGACATGGATTAAAAGCTCCACGCTAATCAACGAGTTAGCAGCCATCACATTTTCTACCCCACCTGTGTAAGCAAAAGCTGCTGATGTGTTTGTGTGATGGCTGCTCCGATTGACTGCGACTAACGGCGCTTGCCCGTTCGAATCTCATCGGTGATTCGCTCCACCTCTGCATTCGCCGTTTTCCACTCGGCATCCGCAATGTCGAGATCGTCCAGATCACCGGCCGCTGGGTGCCCATTACCCTGCGGGTAGAATTGCTTTGTTACGGCAAGTAGGGCTGCCTGTCTGCGCTCAAAAGCACGACGTTCGTTATCAATGGCCGCCCGTTCCTCGGCACGTTGCTCTTCAAATGTATTCATCGTTGATTTCTCTGTAAATACTGCGATGCTTTAATAAATGTGCCGATATAAAAATTGGCCATTAAAAGAGAATCTGCAAAAATGGACTCGCTATTCGCATTAACTTCTGGGGCTCGAAATACACGTTTTTCAATTGCACGACTAAGCATTCGTGGTACGGGATTTGGAATGCTTTTCATGCGATCGAAATCCCTCAATAACACACCAGAAAACTCCCATACATGAGATAGTATTTGACTGCCATTTTTCGAGGCGCCAATCATCCCAGCATACTTCGCCGGCGACACTTCATTTTGAATATTGGAAGTAAATATGACCGCCTCGTATACTGCGCTATGCGCGAGTGCGAACAGAGCCAATACGTCATATTGATCAATGTCTTGCACGACAGGCAAAAATAATTTCAATAATTCTGCTTGGAATTCCAATAGCCTTGACGGGTCAATAGGAGGCCACCACT
>Ga0182007_10001557_pt1 | contig 12229 bp, 9 predicted proteins | sample Sormic07211113_1_FD_123023 | JGI IMG/M metagenome (GOLD analysis project Ga0182007, IMG submission 123023) | Rhizosphere microbial communities from Sorghum bicolor, Mead, Nebraska, USA - 072115-113_1 MetaG | ecosystem: Host-associated > Plants > Roots > Rhizosphere | place: USA: Nebraska... | reverse complement strand
TTGGCCGCCTCGCGCATCAGGTCCAGCTCGTCGTGCAGGTATTTGTCGAACTCGCCCACCACCTCTTTCGGCTTCAGGCGCTTGCTGTCGGCCCACAGGCGGCTGGTCCAGTCGGCGGCGATGTGCATCAGGGCCACGTCTTCGTCGATCAGCTTTTTCATGCCTGGACGCAAGACCTTCACGGCCACTTCGCGGCCGTCTTTCAAGGTGGCGAAGTGCACCTGGGCAATCGAGGCGGACGCCACCGGCTCGCGCTCGAAACGGGCAAACAATTGATCCGGATGCGCGCCGAGCGACTTGGTGATTTGCGCGATGGCCAGGTCGGAATCGAAAGGCGGCACGCGGTCTTGCAGGCGCGCCAGTTCTTCGGCGATATCGGGCGGCATCAGGTCGCGCCGGGTCGACAGCACCTGGCCGAACTTGACGAAAATCGGACCCAGCTCTTCCAGCGCCAGGCGCAGGCGCAAGCCCCGTGGCGACGACAGGTCGCGCCAGAAAATCAGGGTGTCGATCAATTTGGCGGTGCGGGGAACTTGCAGACCAGAAATCGCTATCTCATCCAGACCGTACTTGATGGAAACACGGATGATTTTAAACAGGCGCAGGAATTTCAATATCATGTAGACAAATCCGGTGAGGAGGACTGCGGCTGGACGGCGGCGGCCGCCTTTTCCAGCCGGGCAAGACGCTTGGCCAGGCGTTCGACGTCATCGCGCACGCGCGTCACGCCAGCGGAATACTCTTGCAGGGTAGAAGGACGGATCAGCATGGGCTGTTCGTCGAGAAAATATTCAGCCACGTTTTCCGCCAGCTTTTGCTGGCCCGTGCGCACGAAGGCGGCAGCATCTTTCGCACCGGAAACGAGGCGCGTGGCCAGCATGGGGCCGACGACCTTTTCCAGGTCGTGCTCGGCTTCCCAGCGCAAGCCCTTGCTCAATTGCGAAATCGCATTGGCAAACTCGGCATCGCCTTCGATCTTGACGTAGGAAAACGCCCGCTCGCGGTTTTGCAGGATCAGCGGCACATCGGACAATTTGACGCGGATGGTGACGTTGGCCGGCATGTCGGCCGGTGCCGTTTCCAGCATGCCTGCGCTGTCGACGCGCAGGCGCAAGGCCACGGCACCCGTGTCGATGCACGCCAGCTTGCCAGCGTGCACGGCCAGCTGCTGGCGCGCCCACGGCTCCTGCGCCAGCAAATGGTTGATAGTCGCGATGACGGGCGTCATCAGGGAGAGATCGGAAAATGGTGCCATCGTGTGCGTGCGCGCCAAACGCGCCCCTAAAAATGAAAAACCGCCCGTAAAACAACGCGGGCGGTTTCGATCTTACCAGTTCAGCAGGAAATATCTGTTAAGCATCATGCATTCCGCATGGACTTAAGCCATTATTCAGCAAGTTTTTACAATTAATTCAATTGCTGGATGCCTGCCAGGACCCAGCCGCTGTTGCCGCTGACGGGTTTCGACATATTCCACACTTCCGCAAACGGTTCGGCCGCGGCGCCCGGCGCCGAACGGATCAGGCCCGTAAACTTCACGCTGGCCAGGTAATCGTTGACGCTCGTCTCGATACCGAGCAGTTCGGCATCGATGGTGACGACGTCCGTAAAGTCCGGCTGCGCGCCCCGCTCCTGGATTTGCATGCGCAGTTCCGCATACACTTCCGGCGACGTGAATTCGCGGATATCGTTGACGTCGGCCTTGTCCCAGGCCGCTTGCAGGCGAATGAAATTGCTTTTCGCGTGGCGCAGGAAGGCTTCCTTGTCGAAGTCGCCTGGTACGCCCCATGGCGCGGCAGCCGGTGCCGGCTTGTCCAGGCCGACGCCGGACGAGACGGGCTGCAACGGCGGCAGCGGCGGGATGTGCGAACCGATGTCGGGCACGTTGCCGGCCGGTGCCGGCTGGTTGCCGAAGCCGGCGAACGGCGCATTGCCGGCGTTAGTGTCGCGCTTGCCGCGCACCATGCGGTAGATGAAGAAGGCCACGCCGGCGAGCAAAGCCACCATCAGCAGGGTGCTGATCATGCTGGCCAGGGCGCCGCCCAGGCCGAAATGCGACAGCAAGGCGCCCAGGCCCAGGCCCAGCAAGGCGCCGCCCAGCAAGCCCTTCCAGCGGCTCGGCGCCTTGGCGGCGGGTGCCGGTGCGGGGGCAGGAGCCGGTTGCGCCTGGCGTGGCGTGGCAGCCGGCGCCGGGGTTGGTGCCGGTGCGGGCGCCTGGCGACCCACGTTTTGCGACTGGCGGCCAAACGAACGGCCACCGCCCATGGGACGGGCCAGCGCCTCGCCCAGCATGGATACCGTGGTCGCGGCCAGCATCATGCCGACCATAAATTTCTTCAATTTCATTCCATCTCCTAAAATCACCAACGTTGATGCATTACATCTTGATACCGGTATGCAAAGCGGCAATGCCTGCCGTCAAATTGTAGTACTGCACGCGTTCCAGGCCCGCCGTTTCCATCATGGTCTTCAGCGTTTCCTGGTCCGGGTGCATGCGGATCGATTCGGCCAGGTAGCGATAGCTTTCCGCGTCGCCGGCGATTTTCTGTCCGAACCACGGCAAGACCGAGAACGAGTACAGGTCGTACGGCTTTTGCAGCGGAGCTGCCACCTTGGAAAACTCCAGCACCAGCAGCTTGCCGCCCGGTTTCAGCACGCGGCGCATTTCCGCCAGCGCCACATCCTTGTGCGTCATGTTGCGCAAGCCAAAGGCCACGCTGACACGGTCGAAATAGTTATCGGGGAATGGCAGTTTTTCCGCGTCACACAACAAGGTGGGGGTGAGCAAGCCGCGATTCAAGAGGCGGTCGCGGCCCACGCGCAACATCGATTCATTGATATCGGTCAGCCAGACTTCGCCCGTAGGACCCGCCTGCTTGGCGAACGCCTTCGACAGGTCGCCCGTGCCGCCGGCGATGTCGAGCACCTTGAAGCCGGGGCGCACGCCCGCGTTGGCAATGGTAAACGTCTTCCACAGACGGTGCAGCCCGCCCGACATCAAGTCGTTCATCACGTCGTATTTGGCAGCGACGGAATGGAACACCTTGGCGACTTCGCGCACTTTGTCGTCTTCTGCAACTGTTTTGTATCCGAAATGGGTCGTATTGGTCATGGTAGGCAGTCTGTTTGAACTTGCATGCATTATACAAGCGGCAGGCGCATTTCCCCGTGACGCCGGAGAAGGTATTGCCTTTCCACTGCATTCGACGCCAGCATGGCCGCCCGCGCATACGCCGCCAGCGCCCCCTGCCGGTCGCCCTGGCGGCGCAGCAAGTCGGCCCGGGCCGCGTGCAGATAATGAGAGTTGGCAAGGCTGGGCACGGCTTCCAGCCGCGCCAGCCACGCCAAGCCGTGTTCGGCGCCATGCGCCATGGCGCAGGCGATCACGGCATTGAGCAAGATCATGGGTTCCGGCTTATGCCGCAGCAAGGCGCCATACAGGGCGCTGATCTGGCGCCAGTCCGTCGCGCTGGCCGTGGGAGCCTGGGCGTGCAAGGCGGCAATGGCGGCCTGCAGCTGATACGGCCCTGGCGCGCGCGCCGGCAAGGCCAGCGCCAGCACGGCCAATCCCTCGGCAATCAGGGCGTCATCCCACAGGCGCCGGTCCTGCTCTTCCAGGGTCAGCAGTTCACCGCCTGGCGAGAGTCGGGCCGGGCCGCGCGACGCCTGCAGCAGCATCAGGGCCAATAGGCCCTGCACTTCCGGCTCGCCGGGGAGCAGCCGCCCCAGGCGCAGCGCTTCCGCGCACAGGTCCGCGCGCAGCAACGTGTCGCCGCCGCTGGCGCAATAGCCTTCGCTGAATACCAGGTAAATCACGTGCAGTACTTGCGCCAGCCGCGGCTGCAGTTCTTGCTCCGGCGGTAACTCGAAAGGAATGCGCGCTTCGGCGATCTTGCGCCTGGCGCGCAACAGGCGCTGCGACAGGGCCGTTTCCGCCACGCCGAAGGCGCGGGCGATCTCGGCCGTGGACAGGCCACACAGGGTGCGCAGGGCCAGCGCCACCTGCGCCTCGGGCGCCAGCGCGGGATGGCAGCAGATGAACAGCAGGCGCAGACGGTCGTCTTCGATGGCCTGCGTTTCTTCCATCACGGCAGCCGGCAGGCAGGACAGCACGGCCTCGGCTTCGCTGACGCTCCTGCCCGCCCGGCGTAGATGGTCGAGACCCGCGTTGCGCGCCACGGCACTGAGCCAGGCGGCGGGATTGTCGGGGATGCCTGCGCGCGGCCACAGTTCCAGGGCCTTGCGGCACGCTTCCTGCAGCACATCTTCCGCCAGGCCCAGGTCGCCGAAACGCCGCATCAGGCCGGCCAGCACCCTGCCCTTTTCTTGGCGAAAGACGTGCTCGACGGCCGTAACGGCGTCGCCGGCCATGGTTATGCCGTGACAGGCCGCACTTCGATCGTGCCCAGGGAAGCCGCCGGGCAACGCCCGGCCCAGACCAGCGCCTCGTCCAGGTTGGCGCAGTCCAGCAGATAGTAGCCGCCCAGCTGCTCCTTGGTTTCCGCGAACGGCCCATCCGTGATGACAGGCTTGCCATTGCGCACGCGCACGCTGGTGGCGCTGCCCACCGGCGCCAGCTCGGCCCCGCCGCGCAAAACGCCGGCCGCTTCCAGCGCCTGCGTGTAGCTGGCAAAGTCGGCCATCAGGCTGGCCATCTGGCCCTCTGCCATGGCTTCGTAGTGCGCCTCGTCGGCGTAGATCAGGATCATGTATTCCATAGTCTCTTCTCCAAAAGAAAAATGCCCGCAAGCGCGGGCATTCATACGACGAACGGGGCGGCGGCAATCCGACAAGATTACCGCATTATTTTTTCAGCTTAGTGTTTATGCCCGCAGCTGGGGCCATGGACGTGGCCGCCGGAAGATTGCTTGACCGTCATGTCGGCCTTGGCGTCGCGGCCGCTGTCGCCCGGGTAGCCGGCTGCCGCCAGCTGGTCAAGGTAGGCTTGCCACAGTTTGTCCTTTTCCGCGCCCAGCTTGTACAGATAAGCCCAGGTGTACAGGCCGGAATTGTGGCCGTCGCTGAAGGTAGGCTGCACGGCGTAGTTGCCGACCGGTTCCAGGCCCGTGATACCCACCAGGCGTTTGCCTAATTGCAAGGTTTCCTGGCCCTTGCCATGGCCCTGCACTTCGGCCGATGGCGAGTACACGCGCAGGTATTCGAACGGCAGCGCAAATGTGCTGCCATCGTCGAAAGCCACGTCGAGCACGCGCGACTGGTTGTGCACGGTCAAGCCGGTCGGTTGGGGTGTTGCTGTTTTTTCGGTCATGACGATACTTTATGCGGATAAACGTTGAATGATGGCCTCGCGCAAGGCCGGCAACAGGGCGCGGCGCGCGGCCAGCACCTCGGGCGCCGTCTCGCGCTGCACGACTGCCCAGCTCGGATTCGGGAAATGCGCGTCGTCACGATAGCGCGGGATCACATGCCAGTGCACATGCGGCGTCATGTTGCCGAAACTGGCCACGTTGACCTTTTCCGGCTGCATCACTTCGCGCACGGCCAGCTCGACCTGCCACACGACTTCCATGACGTAATTGCGCTCGCCGGGCGTCAAATCCGTCATTTCCTTCACGTGCTTGTTCCAGATCACGCGGCAAAAGCCGGGATAGCTTGGGTCGTCGACGGCCACCACGGACAGGCGCTCGCTGCGCCACAGCAAGGCCTCACAGCCCTGCTTCTTGGCAAAACCATCGAGCAACTGACACAGATCGCAAGGCGTGGACATTACACGAGCACCCGTTCGATGCCGCCGTCATTGGCGCGTTTCACGTAATCGGGCATCCAGTTCTCTCCCAGCAAGTGTTTGGCGATCTCGACGACGATGTAATCGGCCGTCGTACCCGAATCATCATTGTAGCGCGACAAGCCTTGCAGGCACGACGGGCAGCTGGTGAGGATCTTCACGTCGCCAGTAAAACCGTCGCCGCGCAGCTTGTCGGCGCCCTTGACCATCTCTTCTTCCTTGCGGAAACGCACTTGCGTGGAAATGTCGGGACGCGTCACGGCCAAGGAGCCCGATTCGCCGCAGCAACGGTCATTCTTCTCGATCTTCACGTTATCCACCGTGCTGATCAGGGAATTGATGGTCTTGCCCGATTCCTGCAGCTTCATCGGATTGTGGCATGGCTCGTGGTACATATAGCGCGTGCCGTTCACGCCTTCCAGCTTGACGTTTTTCTCCAGCAAATACTCATGGATATCCATGATGCGGCAGCCAGGGAAAATCTTCTCGAACTGATAGGTGGCCAGCTGGTCGTAGCAGGTGCCGCACGAGACGAGCACCGTCTTGATGTCCAGGTAATTGAGCGTGTTGGCCATGCGGTGGAACAGGACGCGGTTGTCCGTCATCATCTTCTCGGCCTTGTCGAACTCGCCCGCGCCCCGCTGCGGATAACCGCAGCACAGGTAGCCAGGCGGCAAGACCGTCTGCACGCCTACTTCCCACAGCATCGCCTGCGTCGCCAGGCCCACTTGCGAGAACAGCCGTTCCGAACCGCAGCCGGGGAAGTAGAACACGGCTTCCGTATCGGCCGTTGTCGTCTTCGGATTGCGGATGATCGGGATGACCTTGTCGTCTTCGATGTCGAGCAGCGCGCGCGCCGATTTCTTCGGCAGGTTGCCCGGCATCTTCTTGTTGATGAAGTGGATCACCTGCGCCTTGACGGGCGGCTTGCCCGTCGATGGCGGCGGCGCCTTGGTTTGCTTCTTGGCAAATTTCTTCAGCAAATCGTGGCCCAGGCGCTGCGCCTTGTAACCCCAGCCGATCATGACCTTGCGCGTGGCGTTGATGGTCACGGGATCGGTGGCGTTGAGGAACATCATCGTCGCCTTGGTGCCCGGATTGAAGCTCTTCTTGTCCATCTTGCGCAGCAAATTGCGCATGTTCATCGACACGTCGCCGAAGTCGATGTTCACCGGGCAAGGCGTCACGCATTTATGGCAGACCGTGCAGTGGTCGGCCACGTCCTCGAACTCTTCCCAATGCTTGATGGAAATGCCGCGGCGCGTCTGCTCTTCGTACAGGAAGGCTTCGATCAGCGACGAAGTCGCCAGGATCTTGTCGCGCGGCGAGTACAGCAAGTTGGCGCGCGGCACGTGGGTCGAGCACACGGGTTTGCACTTGCCGCAACGCAAGCAATCCTTGACGCTGTCGGCGATGGCGCCGATATCGCTTTGCTGCATGATCAGCGACTCATGGCCCATCAGGCCGAACGATGGCGTGTAGGCATTGCGCAAGTCGGCGCCCATGCCCGGCAGGTTCAGCAGCTTGCCCTTGTTGAAACGGCCTTCCGGATCGATGCGCTGCTTGTAGCTGCGGAACTCGCCGATCTCTTCTTCCGTCAAAAATTCCAGCTTGGTGATGCCGATACCATGTTCGCCGGAAATGACGCCGTTGAGCGAGCGGGCCAGGATCATGATGCGGCCCACGGCTTCGTGGGCGTCCTGCAGCATTTCGTAATTGTCCGAGTTGACGGGCAAGTTCGTGTGCACGTTGCCGTCGCCCGCATGCATGTGCAGCGCGACGAACACACGGCTACGCAAGATGCGCGCGTGAATGGCCGTGGCCTCGTCGAGGATCAGTTTGAAGGCGGCGCCATTGAAGATCTGGCGCAGCTGGGCGCGGATTTCCTGCTTCCACGTGATGCGCACGGTGCGGTCCTGCACCACATCGAACAGGGTGGCGTTCGGCTGCGTTTCCAAGCGTGCATCGAACACGGGCAGCAAACGCTCCATGCCCAGTTCGGCCAGTTCGCCCTTCACGTCGACCAGCGGACGGTCGAGCTGGGCCAGCAGATAGGTCCAGCGTGCCGTCACTTGCGCCAGCAACTGCTGCGCCTGCTCAGCGCGGTCGCCCAGCATTTCAGCGTCGTCGACGCGGTCATCCGACGCATCGTCGCTCTTGCCGATTGGCAAGTTACCCTTGGCAAAGAATTCGCTGAGGGCGTCGGCCAGTTGCAGCTTGTTCTTGATCGACAGCTCGATATTGATGCGTTCGATGCCATCCGTGTATTCGCCCATGCGGTTCAGGGGAATGACGACGTCTTCATTGATTTTAAAAGCGTTCGTGTGCTTGGCGATCGCCGCCGTGCGGGCACGGTCGAGCCAGAATTTCTTGCGCGCTTCGGGGCTGACGGCCACAAAACCTTCACCCACGCGGGTGTTGGCGATGCGCACCACTTCCGACGCCGCTTGCGCGACGGCGTTTTCATCGTCGCCGACGATGTCGCCAAACAGGGCCATCTTCGGCAGCACGCCTCGCTTCGACTTGGTGGCGTAGCCGACGGCGCGCAGGTAGCGCTCGTCCAGGTGCTCCAGGCCCGCCAGGCGGATGGTCGTGTATTGCTCGCCCTTGGCCGGCAAGCCATCGAGGTAATCCTTGATTTCCACGATCGACGGAATCGCGTCGCGCGCCTGGCCAAAAAATTCCAGGCAGACGGTACGGGCGAACTTCGGCATCTTGTGCAAAATCCAGCGCGCCGACGTGATCAGGCCGTCGCAGCCTTCTTTCTGGATGCCCGGCAAGCCGGCGAGGAATTTGTCCGTCACGTCCTTGCCCAGGCCTTCCTTGCGGAATTTACGGCCAGGAATTTCCAGGATTTCCGTCTTGAACGGCGCGTTCGGTTTTGTCGCGTCGCGCGTGCTCGGGTGACGCCATTCCAGCTGGAAGCGCGCCAGGGCGATATCGTGGATCTTGCCCAGGTTATGGTCGAGGCGCGTGACGTCGAGCCAGTCGCCGTTCGGGTCGACCATGCGCCACGAGGCCAGGTTGTCCAGCGCCGTGCCCCACAGCACGGCCTTCTTGCCGCCCGCATTCATGGCGACGTTGCCGCCGATGCAAGAGGCGTGCGCCGAGGTCGGGTCAACGGCGAAGACGAAACCGGCTTTTTCCGCCGCTTCCGATACCTTGTTCGTGATCACGCCGGCGCCCGAATTGATCGTCGCGTATTCGTGCGTCAGGCCTGGCAAGACCGTCATTTCCACGGCGCCCAGGGTGATGAGTTTTTCCGTGTTGATGACGGCCGACATCGGCGTCAATGGAATCGCGCCGCCCGTGTAGCCGGTGCCGCCGCCGCGCGGGATGATGGTCAGCCCCAGTTCGATACAGCCCTTGACCAGGCCGGCCATTTCCTCTTCCGTGTCGGGCGTGAGCACGACGAACGGGTATTCCACGCGCCAGTCGGTGGCATCGGTCACGTGCGACACGCGCGTCATGCCGTCGAAGCGCACGTTATGTTTTTCCGTGTAGCGGCCCAGCACCTTGACCGTGCGCTTGCGCAAGTCGTAGGTCTTGCGGAATTCGTCGCCAAAATCGGCCACGGCCTTGCTGGCAGCCTTGAGCAGCAGTTCGACGTTATGGCTGCGCGCCTGCGCCACTTCCGGCGCTTCGCCACTGGCGGCCACGTCGCCGCCGGCCGCATCGATGGACAGGCGGCGCTTGTCGACTTCGGCCAGGCGATGATGCAAGGCATCGATCAAGCCCTGGCGGCGCTTCGGATTGTCGAGCAAGTCATCCTGCAGATACGGGTTGCGGCGCACGACCCAGATATCGCCCAGCACCTCGTACAGCATGCGGGCCGAACGGCCCGTCTGGCGGGCGCCGCGCAGCTCGTCGAGCAGGCGCCAGGAGTCCTCCCCCAACAGGCGTATGACGATCTCGCGATCGGAAAACGACGTGTAGTTATACGGGATTTCGCGCAGGCGGCTTGCTGCGGGACCATTCGGCGTTTCTGCCAGTAAAGCTTGGATATGTGCGGGAGCGTTCATGGAGTGTGGTGACGATGTGGACTGGACCCTAAAGACCCATTTTATCTTATTGCGCCGCACCATGCGGGAACAGCCTTAGGCAGCCTAAGGTTTAAGCAGCACACCGGCCGCCATAGCAAATGCGGAAAATCCTACTTTTGCATGAATAAAACACCAGTTTTATGGATTTTTTGGCGCAAAAATACCAATAATCAGACTCTGCTGCGAACTATCGAACTGCCCAGGAACGGGGGGAACAGACGTTGCATTACGTCCCGTTTGCCTGCCGGTTACGCCAGCATTTGTCCAATCCGGTGCCATACGCCATCGGGGACGTAGAGCAGCAAGCCCGTCATGGTCAGGTAGCGCGCGCACTTGCCGACGGCCATGTAGGCCACGCTGGGCCAGAACGGCAGCTTGAGCCAGCCCGCCAGCGTGCACAGGGGATCGCCCACGAGCGGCAGCCAGGCCAGCAGCATGGTCTTGGCGCCATAGCGGGCCAGCCAGCGGAACCAGCGCGTGTCGCGCTCCTTGGCGAACGCCTGCTTGGCCCGGTAGCCCATCCAGTAGTCGACGATGCCGCCCAGGGTATTGCCCAGGGTGGCGACGCCGATGGCGGCCCAGAACAGCGCGGGATTGGCCTTGATGACGGCAAACACGGCCGGCTCCGAGCCGAGCGGCAAGAGGGTAGCGGAAATAAAGCTGATCAGAAAGACCGATGTCAGCCCGACTTCCGGTGCTGCGATCAGCTGCAGCAGCCAGGCGATTGCGGATTCGATCATGGAACACTTCGCGATGCGGTAAGGCTCTCCATTATAATGAAGAGCAGCCTGGGCGCCGCACACATCGCGCCAGCTGGCAAAGGCAGACCCGCCCGCAGTTCCACAGAGCATTATTGTCGCCAGGCTATCCGCCGCCGCGCCGCCGCTATCGACAGACACGCTCCAGACCCTTTCTGGCCCAGAATCACTTGCTTGCAGACTATGAACATCGACTACCTCAAGAAAATCCTGACCGCCCGCGTCTATGACGTCGCCACCGAAACGCCGCTGGAACTGGCCCCAGCCCTGTCGCAGCGCCTGAACAACCAGATTTACTTCAAGCGCGAAGACATGCAAAGCGTGTTCAGCTTCAAGATTCGCGGCGCCTACAACAAGATGTCCAAGCTCAGCGAAGCGGAACGCAAGCGCGGCGTGATTTGCGCCTCGGCCGGCAACCATGCCCAGGGCGTGGCCCTGTCTGCCGCCCGCATGGGTTGCCGCGCCGTCATCGTCATGCCGACCACCACGCCACTGGTGAAGGTCGAGGCGGTCAAGGGGCGCGGCGGCGTGAACGTGGAAGTGGTGCTGCACGGCGAGTCGTACACGGATGCCTACAACCATGCGCTGACGCTGGAAAAGGAACAGAAGCTGACCTTCGTGCACCCGTTCGACGACCCGGACGTGATCGCCGGCCAGGGCACGATCGGCATGGAAATCCTGCGCCAGCACGCCGGCCCCATCCACGCCATCTTCGCGCCCATCGGCGGCGGCGGCCTGATCGCCGGCATTGCTGCCTACGTAAAACAGATTCGCCCCGACATCAAGATCATCGGTGTGCAAAGCGTCGACTCGAACGCCATGGCCCGCTCGCTGAAGGCGGGCGAACGCGTCACCCTGAACGACGTGGGCCTGTTTGCCGACGGCACGGCCGTGCGCCTGGCCGGCGAGGAAACTTTCCGCCTGGTACAGGCGTATGTCGATGAAATCATCACGGTCGACACGGACGCCATCTGCGCCGCCATCAAGGATGTGTTTACGGATACGCGCAGTATTCTGGAACCGTCCGGCGCGCTGGCCATCGCCGGCGCCAAGGCCTATGTGGAACGGGCCAGCCTGACCAAGCACCCCGTCAACAATGAAACCCTGGTCACCATCGCCAGCGGCGCGAACATGAATTTCGACCGGCTGCGTTTTGTGGCGGAACGGGCTGAACTGGGCGAATTCCGCGAAGCCGTGTTCGCCGTCACCATGCGCGAACAGCGGGGCAGCTTCAAGCGTTTCTGCTCCCTCATCGGCGCGCGCAACGTGACGGAATTTAACTACCGCATCAGCGATGAAAAAGCGGCGCACGTGTTCGTCGGCATCCAGATTGCTGACCGACATGAATCAAGCGTGCTGGCGAAGACCTTCGAAGAACACGAATTCAAGACCCTCGACCTGACGCACGACGAGCTGGCCAAGTCGCACATCCGCCACCTGGTGGGCGGCAAGAGCCGGCTGGCGCAGGACGAGCTGCTGTACCGCTTCGAATTCCCCGAACGCCCGGGCGCGCTGATGCGCTTCCTCGACAGCATGGCGCCGAACTGGAATATTTCCCTGTGCCATTACCGCAGCCAGGGCGGCGACGTGGGCCGCATCCTGATCGGCCTGCAAGTACCGCCCGATGAAATGGGAGAGTTTGCCCGCTTCCTCGATACCCTGGGGTACCGCTACTGGGATGA
>Ga0182007_10001555_pt1 | contig 12233 bp, 7 predicted proteins | sample Sormic07211113_1_FD_123023 | JGI IMG/M metagenome (GOLD analysis project Ga0182007, IMG submission 123023) | Rhizosphere microbial communities from Sorghum bicolor, Mead, Nebraska, USA - 072115-113_1 MetaG | ecosystem: Host-associated > Plants > Roots > Rhizosphere | place: USA: Nebraska... | reverse complement strand
TCCCTGGTAATGACCTTCAGGCAAGCCTTTGCCTGTTTTATATAGCGCTTCCGCATTTTTCGTGATCCAGTTGTAAACTCCCGGAGACAGTGTATTTTTCTCTTTTTCAAGTCCTATTCCATCAACTGCTAGTGCGGTGTTCAGGAAAGGATTGTTGCCACCATGCAGTGAATTGGCCAATTTTTTAAGTTGAAGCTGGTCAGCAATACCTTTATCTTTCAGCTCTGAAAAATTGACGCTTGGTGTCGAAGGCTCCTGCAATTGAATCGGCTGATCAAATTTAACCGCGATAACGGTTACATCCTGATCTGCAGCTGCAACAGGGACTTTGAATAAGAGGTCATTTCCTTTTCTGCTGAAGAATGCTGCCATTTCACTTCCTACAACCTTAACACTAACAGGTTGTGATTTGATATTCCTTAACAGCAATTCCTCGTCACTTTTTGAAACCCAGTCTGCATAAAGATAAAGTGTCTTTTTATCTTTAGATAAGGCTGTTTTTCCGCTGAAATGCGCGGCAGGAATACCGGCTCTTGTGCCATATATGGCTTCGGCATGTTTATTTGTCCAGCGGCCCAGTTGTTTAAGGATATTCACCTGCTCCTCTGGAATGGTACCATCGGCTTTAGGGCCAATATCAAGCAATAAATTACCACCCATACTGATACAATCCACTAGCGTTCTGATGATCATATTGGGTGATTTGTATTTATAATCATAAGGTTGATATCCCCATGAATCGTTCATGGTATAGCAAAGCTCCCAGTAATCATTAGCTGGTTTTAAAACAGGAATTCCTTGTTCAGGTGTTTCGTAATCTCCATGATGGTTTAAGCGCGAATTGACAATGATATTGGGATTGTATTTTCTTAGATTGCTCAAGACTTTAGCACTTTGCCATTCTTCGCCATTATGCTCCCAGTCTCCGTCGAACCATAACAGGTCGGGTTTAAAATTGGTTGATATTTCATTGAGCTGCGTATGGTAATAGGTGATGAATTTATTCCAGCGGGCAGGAGATTCAGCTAATGTATATCTTTTTCGCTCCCTGGTGAATACATCATAATCAGGATGGCTCCAGTCTGGCAGGGAGAAGTAAATACCTGTTTTTAAGCCTGATTTTTTCAGTTCAGTCACGAAAGGACTGAGCAAATCTTTTTTTGCTGCACTGTTTTTTAAAGTGGTAATCGGGTTATTGGCTTTTGTATCCCATAAGGTAACACCATCATGGTGCTTACTGGTCATTACAGCATACTTTGCTCCACTTTCCTTAATCAGTTTAACCCATTCCTGCGGGTTGTATTTGGCAGCGTTAAAACCATCGAGCTGCTTCATATAGTTGTCTTGGCTCAGGTAATTGTTAAAGAAAGACCAGGATTCAGAAACTCCATTTACTGAATAAATGCCCCAATGAATAAAAATACCAAGTTTGGCATCTTTAAACCACTCCATTTTCTTCGCCTTTGCAGCAGGATCTTCTTTAGTTATGTTTTGAGCAGACAGCTTGCAGAAAGGGAGTAAAAGCAATAATAAAAACAGGGTTTTGGTTGTAAAGGTTTTAGGCATGGTGGTTTAATAGGTTAATGCTAAGGTAGGAATTCTGATATTGATGGAATATACTAATTCACACTTTTATCGGTATTCCTGAATAACATTGCATCAATTTTGAAACTGCCTTCAATAACTGCGCGTTCCAGGTTGAGGATTCCTTGTAATGATGTGAAATCAATTTTATCCGCATCGTCGGTAGGTTTGTGGTAATCAGGATGTCCACCCGTATGGAAAAACAAAACAGGAATATCCTTTTCATAAAATGAGGTCTGATCCGAGCCTCCCCGCCCTTCATAACCCGTGTAGAACTTTACAAATTGTTGGGGATTGATGTCCTTAAAAATTGTTTCAAAAGCAGGTGAAGTCCCAAAACCAATAATCGAGACGCCTGTTTCTTTGTTCAATCGCCCAATCATATCCATGTTGAGCATCCAATGTACATTGTTTAAATCATATGTTGGATGTTTCAAAAAATAACGTGAACCGACAAGTCCTAATTCCTCCGCAGCAAAGGCGATGAATAGAAAATTCACCGGTTCTTTCACTTGATTTTGACTGTAAACGCGGGCGAGTTCCAACAGACCTGCTACACCAGAAGCATTATCATCGGCACCATTGTGAATGATCCCGAAGCTGTCTTTAGCTAATGAACTCCCTTGTTTTCCTTCTCCTAAATGATCGTAATGCGCACCGATGATAATGGTTTTTGACGCATGATTATCCAAAAAGCCAATCACATTTCGTGCAGGCCGAATGCTGTCCGGAACTTTTACTTTTCGGACTTTAGCGTCAAATCCTTGAAAATACCCGTTTTCACCCAAGGGTTTCAACTTATAGGATTTGAATTGTTTCTCAATATATTTTGCAGCTTTCAGATTTTGCTTACTCCCTGTCCCCCGCCCTTTCATCTTGTCGCTTGCCAAGAAATAGACATGCTTTTTAAGATTTTTGGTTTCAATTTCTTGAGCGACAGCGTTTAGGGTAATAAATAAAAAGAGGAGTGCAATTATATACTTCATGGATCGAAAATATTGACAATAATTATTCGGTCCTAAAATAGATAAAAAGAAAATAGAATGCTTCGGATAAGGAAAAAGTCGATATAGAATGTGGGTTATTGAAAAAAGAGGCTGTAGCATTTTATTGTATGTCAATGATACAACCTCTTTAATTTTATTCTCCTATTCCTGGTTGAACTGAAGTTGAGCATCAGTTTGGCCGTTTAGGTTTAGATAACCTTTTTGATATAACTCTTTGGGCACTTATGAACGTTTTTCCATTGGCAAGTAATTACCTCCCTCACTTACTATCCATTGGTATTTAAGACAGGGTCTGGAATAAGGTTGCTGCGGTAAAAGATATAATAAAGTATATGGAGACTTCTCACAAAAAATACTGTTACCAGTACTACCATCTTGGATTTTGCACCATATTCATGTTTCGGTTAATTTCTATTTGTGGTATAGGAAAGAGATAGTATTCTTTCTTAAAAATGCGCGTTTCAAATACAGTTCTTTGATAAAATGCCGGCGCGTTAGCACTTACATTCATGCCGTAAAAAGGTCCGCCGTCTGATTGTTCAGCAATTTTCCAACGTTTTGCGTCAAAATAACGATGATGTTCAAAAGCAAGTTCAACGCGACGCTCATTTCTAATCGCTTCTCTCATTTCTACCTGGGAAGCTGGTATAGGCAAAGCACCAGTACCCACCCCATATTGTGGAATACCTGCGCGTTCTCTAATCATGTTCAGATATTTTAAAATATCTGAGCTACCAGACGCATATTCGTTTAAGGATTCGACGTAATTCAATAGTATTTCTGCATAACGCATCATAACATAAGGGCGCTTGGTATAAACGTTTGTTTTCGGATTACTGGCTGGTGAAACATTTTTTCGAATGAAATAACCGCTACGTGAATAATCATGCGATCCAGCCATTCCGGATTCACCACTTAGGGTAGTATTAATAATACCACCAATAGGATTGATCCAGGTTGCACCATTGTAATTAATACTTGCATAAAACCGAGGCTCACGATTTACCCACATGCTATACGTTCCAACACGTGTGTAAGCATCCGCGGCAGTTGAAAAGCCAGTTTCGGAATACCCCGAACCCGGATTAATGATTGGAGAACCATTCGCAAGATAACCCAATATCGGACGTTTTCCGTTTGCCATAAAATAAGCATCAATCTGTTGCTGTGAAGGCCCGTTACTTGCGTAACCCGAACCCAACCCTCTAGGTGAATTATGCCTTTCATGAACAGAAAGATTATTATTATTCCTTGCAAAAATCACTTCAACGTTCCATGCATCTAAAAATACATCCCGGTAGGAAAGTAATGGATCTAAATTCCCAGATGAATTATTCTTTTTTAGGAGTGACACTAAGTTGGTCTCTATTACTGCCTTCGCGGCGTCTGCTGCCAGCTTCCATTTCTGCATATCAAAGGTCGTATTCATTAAAGCCTTACCATCCATATTTTTAAAACCACTATAGTCAGAATTGCCATTAAACAATGGACTTGCAGCATACAGTAACACCCGGCTTTTTAAGGCTAAACAAAAGAGCTGGGTTGTCCTACCATAGTCAATATCTGCCTGCGCTGTAAAGTGAGTTGGCAAGTCTGTTTTAGCCTTTTCAAGCTCCGCTACAATATAATTCACGCATTCGTCATAAGAATTTCGCGGTAACGTCATTAACGGATCTTTTGGTGAGATATCGGGCTGAATCGATTCTTCAGGTAAAATCATAAAAGGGCCATAAGCACGAAGCAGATTAAAGTAGAGATAAGCCCTTACAGCTCTTGCCTCAGCAGTCCACTGGGTAATAATGGCTTTCCCATCTGTAGTTTCCAGCAATTCGGCATTTCCCCCGATTTTCTGCATAAAATAAGAGGCAGAGCGGATTCCTTTGTAATAGGAATTGTAAAGTTCGCTGTCCCAATATGGCGTTGAAGGACTCCAGTTACCAACATTTACCAGAAACGTATTGAACCCTGCACGATCATAGGTAATATCCATTTCATCTGAAAGGCCAACCCAAGGTGCCATGTTACCTGCCAAGTACGACTCATCCTTTATATAATTATACACATTTGCTAAGTATTGCTCAGATAAATTTCTTCGCTGAAATGTCTGCTCGATAGTTAGCTGGTCATTAGGTACCTGATCAAAAAAGTCTTTTTGACAAGAAGTTAATAATACGAGCAAGAGCCCGACTGAAACATTTATAATTTTTTTCATTAAAATACTATTTGAAATCAACATTAAGACCAATACTGTAAGTGGAGATATTTGGATAGTTTGCACCACGCCCATTCCCCAATTCTACATCCCATAATTTAAAAGGAGAGAAAGTGAGTACATTTACAGCTTGAAGAAACAGGTTCGCATTCTTAAAACCAAGTATGCTTACTAACTTTTTCGGCAATCCATAATCAAGTTGTATGTTTTTTAGGCGCAAATATCGTCCACTTTGCATCCACCATGTACTTTGTGTATAATTTTCATTGATTGTACCATTACCGAGACGAGGATAAAAAGCATTTGGATTGGGATTCTCTACCGTCCATCGATCTTCTATATTATTAAAAAGATTGCCGCGACTTAGTCCTTGCTGAAAGGGAACAACTCCCTCGCCATTTAGCCAGATATCCATGTTGCCTACACCCTGAAATAGCGTTGAAAGACTTAGTCCTTTATAACCCAGAGAAAAACCAAAACCATAAACAATTTCTGGAACATCTCCGTATCCAATGGCTGTCTTATCATAAGCATCTATTTTATTATCGCCATTCAGATCCTTAAATTTAATATCGCCAGGCAGCACATTTCCAGTTTGCACAGGACTCGCAGCAATTTCTGCAGTGCTTTCAAATAACCCCTGAGCAATGTAACCGAAACTCTGACCTACCTTTTGCCCTCTTGCTTCAAGCCATGGATAAGCTGCGACAGGCTGATCATTTTCAATCACCTTATTCTTAGAGTAAGTTAAATTCGCTAATAATTGTAAGTTCCAATTGTTGAGCTTCTTAAAGTAATTCATTGAGCCTTCAACACCTCTGTTTTCAATAATTCCAACATTCCCTAAAGGGTTTTTAAGTAAGCCCATATAAGCGGGCAACGACTGTCTTGACAAAAAAATATCTTTTCTATTATCTTTAAAGAGATCTATCTGTAATTTCAGTGCATTTCCGAGCGTATACAAGTCTAAGCCAATGTTACTTTTTGTTGCTGTTTCCCAGGTAACATCCACCGCATACTCACCGATATCCTGACCGCTTAACGATCTGTCGAATGTTTTTCCAAAGGTGTAAACGTTGTTGGTGGTAGTAACTAATGCTGAATACGCAAATCTCCTTCCGGTTATGTTACTATTACCTACAATTCCATGAGTTGCCCTAAGTTTAGCAAACTGAATAAGATTTTTTAAAGGCTCGAAAAATGGTTCTTCCGAAATTAGCCAACCTAAACCTGCCGAAGGAAAGAAGCCATACCGATGTGAAGGAAGAAAATTTTCACTGCCATTGTAGCCAAAATTTCCCTCAAGAAAATATCGATCCTTAAAACCATAGGTAATACGACCTGCAAGTCCTCTATAACGGTAAGGCAGGGAATTAATAAACGAAGTCGTGGTATTGCCAACACTGCCAGTCATCAAATCCGATTGGTTATAGTTCAACATTCCGGATAGAGCATGGACACCAAAAGTTCTGTTATAGTTAATCGCCGCTTCAATATAAATGGTTCTCTCGGTGCTTGTTGTAGGGCTATACGTAAGAAAGTCTGAAGAGCTGACATATTTAGTCTGATAAATTAAATTACCATTCTTATCTCTTCCTGTTGCCAAATAGGTATTAGGTCTTTTAGTACGAGCCATATCAGAAAGGCTTCTGGCATCAAAAGAGAACATGGAAGTAGCAGAAAGTCCCTTTGTCAAAAAGTCCATTCCCTGAGTTACTCGTAGATTAGAGAAAAGCTGGTTTTTAAAACGGCTTGAATAACCTGTTTGCGTAAGTAAGACATAGGGATTACCAATTGTATTTGACAAATTATCTCCAAACTTTCCATCACTATATTGCGGTTGATGTAAAACCGGGGTAACATAATATGCTTGTTCAAAAATGGTGTTGGTAGCTGTCCCAGGATAATTACCATTTTCAAGATATCCCTGGATACCAAGGTCAATTTGAGTGGTTTTGGTTGCTTTAATGTTGAGGTTAGCGGTAAGGTTATACCGTTTATCGCTTACCTGAGAATCATAGTGTGATAAGGCATCCGTATTATAAAGACCGGTTTCATTATAGTAAGATGCACCAACGTAATATTGACTCATATCAGAGCCGCCACTAATGTTAAGGTTAGCTTTTCTCATGCCCCCCATATCATTAAATAGCTTTTTCATCCAGTCTACATTAGGATTTAGATCGGGATCGGTACCATTAAGCGTTGCTTCGATTTTTGCATCGCTATATAAAGGTACTCCTCCACGTGTTACCAAGGCTTCGTTAGACATTTTCATATACGTAATTCCGTCCGCAAATTTTGGCAACTTGGTAAAGCTAGTAACTCCTTCATTATACCTGAATGATATTTTTGGTTTTCCGACACTACCTTTTTTGGTGGAAATTAGGATCACTCCATTTGCACCTCTAACGCCATATACTGCGGTGGCCGAAGCGTCTTTTAGAACTGAAAAGCTCGCCACGTCCTCCGGATCTACATTGGAGAATGATCGGGGTACTCCATCTACGAGTACGAGCGGTGCACTTAGACTGTTTTCAAAGGTTGAAATTCCTCGAATCCAGATTGATGCATCATCCTTGCCAGGCTCACCGCTTCGCTGGACAGATATTATTCCAGGCACCCTTCCAGCCAAAGAATTATTCAGACTGCGTACTGGCTGTTTCAACTCATCTACATCGACAATAGACTGAGCACCGACAAGGCTAATTTTCTTTTGAGTACCGAAACCCACTACTACAACTTCATCCAACCGGGAATCGGATGCAGAAAGCACTATATTGAGCACTTCCTTTCCGCTGATCTTGACATCAGTTGTTACAAAACCGGTATAACTAAATGATAGCACAGAACCTTCTGGAACATCAAGGATAAACCGGCCGTTGACATCTGTAGTGGTACCTATTTTAGAATTATTTTTCACCAATACAGATACTCCGGGCAAACTAATTCCAGTGGTATCTCTTACGGTTCCTCTGATTTCGATGTCCGTTAATTGATTGGAAGTTTTAGATGCAGTTTTTTTGAAAATGATCACATCATCCACGATGGAAAAGACTAAATGATGGTTTGCCACAATCCTTTGCAGCACCGAAGACAACTTTTCGTCATTAAAGGAGTAGTTTAATTTCAATTGTTTGTTAATGACAGCTTCAGTATAGGCGAATTTAACTTTTGCGCTTTTAGAGATCTGTTCAAATGCAACGTCCATTGGTGCATCTTTAAGCTTTAGACTAACCCGGTTTTCAAGTATCTTTTGACTATAAGAAACATTTGCCAGGGCTAGTGAGCAGAAAGCGAAAATCAGGCTCAATGCTAAGGAACTATATCTCATAATTTTAAAACAATAGTGCAGTACTCTATAAGTAAATAGAGATTTTTTCATAATTTTATATTTTAAATGTGAAAATTAGAATGACAACACATTGATTTCTCAGGTCGGACAGTGTTACATTCTTTAACTGATTGCATTTAGGTTTCCCGAGCAGAACTTTTCTGTCCGGGATTCTTTTTTTAAGAAGTCATTTCATAGTTGGTTATTTGGTTAAGTTTGATATTAGCATCCCTTGCCTGTAAGCAGATAAACACCATTTTTATATTCCAGCGTCCCATCTATCAACTCAGCAAGTATGGTTAGTATTTTCGCTTTGGTTGAGCGTTCAAGGCTAGCGGTAATCCTGCAAGGTTCTAGCTTAGCAGAAATCTTTATTTTTATATTATATAAGCGTTCAACTTCAGTAATAACTTCAATAAGCGGCCTGTTTTTATAAATCATTTGGCCTCTAGACCAGGCAATCAGATCTCCGGCATTTTCAGCAGGTAACGGTCTACCTAACTGGTTTGTCGTCTTATTGTAAATCACCTTATAACCTGAAGTCAGGAAGCGGGCATTTTCATCTCCTTCCTCGAGAAATACACCTACTTTCCCGGTCAATACGGTTACCTCAATATCTCGCCGATCAGTGTAAGCGCTTATATTGAAACTCGTCCCAAAGACCTGAGTATTCATTTTCTCTGTGTGGATCAAAAAGGGTTTTTTAGGGTCATGAACTACCTGAAAATATCCTTCTCCCTGTAAAGTAACAGACCGATCAGGAGAAGAGTCAAAAGATTTCGGATAGATTAATTTACTACCACCGTTAAGAAAGACAGTAGTTCCATCAGAGAGGATAACTTTGGCTACCAAACCTTTAGCCGCAACGGTTTCGTGCATAGCCAGCTCTGAGGTAGATACTCCTACAAAACTTTGCCTATAATGGTAGAGGGCGAAAGACGCAGAAAGAAGGAGCAATACGGAGGCAGCAATTTTGAGCACTTGTATAAAAGAGGGCTTCTTCTGTTTTAATGTAATGATATTCAGGATATTTTCATATACTTTTTCCTTTGCAAATGGTGCAGGATCTGCAATTTGGACTTCATCGTCTGCCTGGAGTTCAGCTTGAGCAAAATAATCAGTGATGCTTTGTTCAAGCTTGCTGTTCTTGTGTTTCTTTTTCATTTGGTCGTATTTGTATGATGCAGCAAAGCCGATTATCCCCCAAAAGAAAATGAAATATTTTTTATTTTAATAAAAAGCAGACCAGAACCAGGAAGTCCGCAGAAGAAGCACGAAGCTTCTTCAAAGCAATACTGATTTGATTTTCAACGGTCTTAGTAGAAATATTAAGCTGATTAGCAATTTCCTTATGTGAAAGCTCCTTATTTCTGCTCAATTGAAATATTTGTGCGCACTTTTTAGGAAGATTTTCAATCTGTTTATCCAAATGTGTCTTTAGGTCCTTTTCAAGAATGTAATGATCTGTGAATCGACCATCAGACAAAAACTCTAGGGCATCCGTACTTAACAAAATCCTTTTGCTTCTTATCTTCATCAAAATTTTATTTCTGATGCTTACGTACAAATAGTTTTTGAGTGAAGACGAAATTACAATCGACTCTCTTTTCAACCATAGATCTGCAAACAGATCCTGTAAAACGTCTTCACATTCTTGCCTGTCACGAACAATATTATAGGCCGACTGATATAGCCGCGCAGAAAAGCAATCATAAATCTGTTTAAAAGCATCACCATCACCCTGTCTCATCAGAGTGAGTAGGTGTTGTTGCTCGTTTGCAGACAAAATGCCTTTAGTCGTCATAATCTTCGTTCAAATTTGGTTTCACCCCTGTGTTGATATTATAGCGTTAATTGAAACTCAAAAAAGCCGAGAATCGTCAGCGTACTATTTGCCGTCCGCCGATGCAAATAAATAACTCGCCATATGGTTTCCGAATATAAAAACTATAATATTAAAATCAAATATTATAGAAAGTGACTTATTTATTGAATATATCATTAAAACTGTTACGCAAACTTCAACAATTTATTACCAAGACATTGCAAGTCGATTAAATTCAAAGCAATTTAGAAGCCCCCGACACACATATTTTTATCTAACGATAAGATCATCACAAAATTAAAAACTATCCTAAATGAGACAAGCGGATTTCCTGTTTAATATAGTGATCGATACAAATGGCAAAGTCAACACCAACTTTTCAAAGGTAACGGCTTGAATTTTTTATTAAACAATTACCATTTTCCTGGTTTCACATTGATTAGAATAAAGGCAGGCTTGAGGAAAAGAGAAAATATCTGAGTTCATAAAATTCATTGTTGCTGCCAACATATAATGATATATTTAAAAATATAATGCTCAAAAAAATGAAAACAGGATGAATCATTCCGATAAATTAGGCTTGCTTTTACTGAAACTGGAAAACCTTCAGGTAAGACAAGAGGGATTCGGCGCTGAGATCAAGGCGCTTAAAGTTGAGATCAGGAACATACAGTCTCTACTAAGCGCAGATGCAGACTCAATACAACAGTTGAGCCCGCCTAACTCTAGTAATGATCTCAGCATCGGGCTTGCATTCTCCACCGTTTTCTTCCCTGGTTTTTTATGTCAGCAACCTGGCTTACAAAATCAGCAAAGAAGAAAGCTTTGATTTAGGTGATGTCACCCTCATCCTGCTGAATGCTTTCATTTATTACGGCATCGGCTACTTTATTCTACAAAACCATGCAACTGGTACACAATTACATGGACTATTTACATTAGGCAATGCCATCATTCATTTTATGGTGAGCCTGGTCATCTATAAGAAGAAGTTTGCAGACAAAAAAATATTTTACCTCATTCTGGCCATGGTCATTACCTTCATTACTATGGCGGTACCTGTTCAACTGGATGGCAGTTATGTGACCATTTTCTGGACTGTCGAAGCTGCCTTGCTCCTTTATCTGGGCCGGATCAGGAATATCGCCATTTATGAGAAATTATCCCTGCCAATGATTATTCTGGCTTTCGGAAGTCTCCTGCATGACTGGCTGAACTATGATACCTATACGAATAGTGAGGAAGTTGTTAGACCATTGCTCAATGTAGACTTCTTGACTGCCTGCATCTTCATAGCTGCTTTTGCCTGGATGTACCAGATAAGCAGAAAGGTAAACGACAATCCTGAAAAGTCAGTTCGGATAGAAAACTTGCTAACCTATCTCATTCCAGCCATTTTGCTGGTGGTAGGATTGCTGTAGAAATATATCCGGATACCCATCTTGGGAATTGATGGTTATGATGTCCAAACTCAGCACCTGAGCACATAAAAATGCTTTTTAGTTTATGACGTTTGATTTTTAGCTAAATTTGAGCAGCTATCATTAACAGCTCTTTTAAAATGAAACTACAGTTCAGTGCTCTCGCATTCAGTATGTTGTTTTTTGCATTGGGTTGCAAAAAAGATGACATAAAATACCCTTCTGCTTTCTATGCAGAAAAGCTTGTTGTAAAATCCGAAACCCGAATGTTCAATCATGAAGGGGAAATTACTGATCCGACTGTGATCGCGGATTACATTAAGAATGTCGATTACTTTCGTGCAGAAGATGCTCAAAAAGATGCAGGTACACACATGGTAACTTTAAAGTCTTCCTCTCAGGCAGAGTTTGGATTGAATCAGTCAGTCAGGGAATTCAATTACAAGAAGGTGGGCAATCAGTTTCTGTTTAATTCGGTGGTGATGATTTTAGACGTTCCTAATCAAACTGACTTTAAAAGGAATTTATTTAAGCATACTAATTATGACAATCCCCCAGGTCAGGTAATTAATTTTCCTACGCACCGTGAAGTGAAAGTGGCAGAGGGTGACGGTTCAGAATTGCGTTTCATCCGCATGGCTTATTATGCTTATACAAGCTATCAGGGTGGCGGTTCAGGAGTATCTGGACTGGCCTTTAATGAGTTCAATCATAAAGCACTTCAATTGATGAAACCTGGTGACATGGTTGCCTTTAAAATGTATGAAGTGGTTTGTAAGCGAAGGTAGGTTAACCTTTTAATTGTACTAGCCAGCGACGACGTTTGATATGAAAAAACACTTTATGTCTG
>Ga0182007_10001553_pt1 | contig 12234 bp, 10 predicted proteins | sample Sormic07211113_1_FD_123023 | JGI IMG/M metagenome (GOLD analysis project Ga0182007, IMG submission 123023) | Rhizosphere microbial communities from Sorghum bicolor, Mead, Nebraska, USA - 072115-113_1 MetaG | ecosystem: Host-associated > Plants > Roots > Rhizosphere | place: USA: Nebraska... | reverse complement strand
GTAAATTGCGTAGACAAACAAACCTATCACGATCGATGGCGCCGACAGCATGATGTCGGTAACAAAGCGCGTCACCTGCGCCAGTTTGCTTTCCTCGCCATATTCAGCCAGGTAGATACCGGCCAGGATGCCGATCGGAGTACTGACTACCGTCGCCATGCCCACCATCATCAGGCTACCGATAATCGGATTCAACAAACCACCTGGGCCTGAGCCGGGAGCAGGCGTATTTTGCGTCAGGATACCGAGATTGAGCGCACCGAAACCCTTGATGACCAAAGTCGCCAGAATCCAGGCCAGCACCGCGATGCCCATCGCCATCGCCAGGAAAGACAAGACCATCCCGAAACGATGCATCAGCAGGCGTTTGCGATAGACCGGATTGACCAGCGGGCTCGGCTGGATATCGGCAGAATTCTTCATTTGGCACCTTCTTTACGGGACATGCCCATCAACATGATTTTGGCGATCGACAACACAATGAAGGTAATCACGAACAGGATCAGGCCAAGCGCAAACAAAGCCGATACGTGCAACGTGGTAGAGGCTTCGGCGATTTCATTCGCCAGCGTCGAAGCGATACTGTTGCCCGATGCAAATAACGACCAGGACAACCGCTGCGCATTACCGATCACGAAGGTCACCGCCATGGTTTCGCCCAAAGCGCGCCCCAGGCCCAGCATGACGCCGCCGACGACGCCGGTTTTAGCATACGGCAGGACAACTTTACGTACCACTTCCCAGCGTGTGCAACCCAGGCCGTAGGCTGATTCCTTCAGCACCGCAGGGACAACTTCAAACACGTCGCGCATGACGGACGAAATAAATGGAATGATCATTACGGCCAGGATCAGACCTGCGGTCAGCAGGCCTATGCCCATTTTGGGGCCGCTGAACAACGTGCCGATCAGCGGCAGCTGGCCGAGTGTATCTGCCAGGAACGGCTGGCCGTACTTGGCAAATAAAGGTGCGAATACAAACAAACCCCACATGCCGTAGATGATGCTCGGCACGCCCGCCAGAAGCTCAACCGCGGTACCCAATGGGCGACGCAATTTTGCAGGGCAGATTTCCGTCAGGAACAAGGCAATACCGAAACTCACCGGAAACGCGATCACCAGGGCAATGAACGAGGTGACCAACGTGCCGACGATGGCAATCATCGCGCCATAATGGTCGTTGACGGGATCCCACTCGACGGTGGTGATGAAGGATGGGCCGAATTCGCGGAATACCGGCCAGGCGCCTATCGCCAGGCACACGATAATGCCAAGCAATACCGCCAGCACGAGCAGCGAGAAGATTAGCGTGACTTTATGGAACAGGAAATCCTGGATGCGTTGCTTACGCATCGTGGCTAGTAAGCTCTGATGCGATAAACCCGCCTCTTCAGCGCTGATTGACTGGGGTGAGATCGATTGTGCCATGACAGGAATATTTGCACTCATGAGTAGCGATATCCGATGAAGAATAACATGCGGCAGCGAGAACTCCAGCGGAACAACTTGTGCTCGACGTACCGGAGATGATTCGCGTGAAGATCAGATGTATCAGAAATATTCAGCGAGACGGAGCGGAACCAGCCCAACTCCGTCTCGGCGTACAACTTGCCTACTTATTTATTACCAGACAGCTTTACCGGCGTTGTCCTTGATCTGGGATTTCCAGGACTCTTCCACCAGCTTGATCACGGAAGCAGGAATCGCTACGTAATCCAGTTCAGTAGCAGCGGCGCCACCGTTCTTGTATGCCCAGTCAAAAAACTTCAACACTTCCTTGCCCTTGGCGGCATCAGCCTGGCTTTTGTGAATCAGGATGAAGGAAGCGCTGGTGATAGGCCAGCTGGTCTTGCCGGCTGCATCAGTGAAATCCACTGCGAAACCTGGTGTTTTAGCCCAGTCGGCGCCAGCTGCTGCTGCCTTGAAAGTTTCGTCGTCCGGTTGCACAAAACCGCCGTCGCGATTTTTCAGCTGAGTATGCGACAACTTGTTTTTCTTGGCATAAGCATATTCAACGTAGCCGATCGAACCCTTGATCTTTTGTACGTTGGCAGCGACACCTTCGTTACCCTTGCCACCTACGCCGACTGGCCACTTGACTGCAGTGCCAGCGCCGACGACGCTCTTGAATGCCGGGTTGGTCTTCGACAGGTAGCTGGTGAACACAAACGAAGTGCCCGAACCGTCTGCACGGTACACCACGGTGATGTCTTCAGCCGGCAATTTCACGCCTGGGTTGAGGGCAACGATGTCAGCTGCATTCCACTTGGTGATCTTGCCCAGGTAGATGTCAGCCAGTATCGCACCGGTCAATTTGACCTGGCCTGGTGTAACGCCATCCAGATTCACGACCGGCACCACGCCGCCCATGATTGCAGGGAACTGCGTCAGATTGTCGGCGACCAGGTCTTCAGCCTTCAATGGCATGTCGGAAGCGCCGAAATCCACTGTCTTCGCTTTGATTTGCTTGATGCCGCCACCGGAGCCGATCGATTGATAGTTCAGGCTGGTGCCGGTTGCAGTTTTGTAGGCTTCAGCCCACTTCGAATAGATCGGGTAAGGAAAAGAGGCGCCGGCGCCGGTGATTTCCGCAGCCATGACGGAAGAAACCGCCAATGTCGAACCCATTGCAAGAACCGCTGCTTTAACGAGGTGATTCAATCGCATTTGTTACTCCCTTGTTGACTATAGATGTGGTGTGCCCAAGTCGAGACTGTTGTGAAATTCATCTCATGCCTGAAAGCAAATTTCACAACAGTCCCTAAGACAGGGCGAACTCTAACCAACATTTATGACAGCTTTATGACGAGATAAAAATGAATGCGTATGACACTAAATTATTAAAAAGCTAACCACAAGTTGCCAGCAAACCATTCTATTTCCACATGGAATTTTGACGGGCCAACTATCTGCCGACACTAAGCCAGAATGCCTAATACCCGGCAACACTTCCAATTTCTTCATCAAGCTGTCATATTCGCTACATACACTGCGCCGTAACTATCAGACCAGCTGCCTGATTTCATGAACAAAAAAACCAAGTCGGACGATGACACCAAACACCCCAGCGCCAGATTAGGCGCCAACCCAAGCTATCTGAATCGTGAATTGTCGCAACTGGCCTTCAACCGCCGCGTCATGGCCCAGGCTGAAGACCGGCATATACCATTGCTGGAGCGATTGCGATATTTATGTATAGTAAGCAACAATCTTGACGAATTTTTTGAAGTCCGCATCGCCAGCTTGCTGGCAAACAGCCAGATCGACGGCGTCAATGCAGAACCTCCGGCGCTCGTCGCAGCGCTTGAGCGTACCAGCGAAGAATGTCACCAGATCGTCGATCGCCAGTACGCCATCCTGAACCAGACGATTTTGCCGCAGCTGTCGGTCAGCGGTATCCACCTGCTACGGCATAGCGATCGCAATGAAGAACAGCGGGCGTGGGTAAAATCCTTTTTTGATCAGGAAATCCGCCCCCTGCTGACGCCCATAGGGCTGGATCCGGCCCACCCCTTTCCCCAGGTATAAAACAAGAGTCTCAATTTCATCGTCGAAATGGCCGGCAAAGATGCATTCGGCCGCAGCACCTCGATTGCCATCATCAAAGCGCCACGCGTATTGCCAAGGGTAATCAGGCTACCCGATGCGCTCTCGCCCAACGGCACCTCGTTCTGCCTGTTGTCGTCCATCATCCATGCCCATATAGGCGATCTTTTTACCGGCCGTCAGATATTGGCTTATTCGCAATTCCGGGTAACCCGCAACAGTGAACTGTGGGTCGACGAAGAAGAAGTCAAGAATCTGCGCCAGGCGCTGCAAAGCGAACTCCAGAGCCGCCAGTTCGGTGTTGCGGTCCGGCTGGAGGTGGCGCGCAGTTGCCCGCCGCACCTGGCTCAGTTCCTGCTCGATCAGTTTGGCATTGCCGCTAACCGTTTGTACGCGGTTGACGGGCCGGTCAATATGGTGCGCCTGTCAGAGATGATTGACCAGATCAGCGACGCCAGCCTGCGCTTCCCGTCATTTGTGCCAGGTTTGCCGCTGCACCTGGATAACGGCAACGATATTTTCGACCAGCTGAAACGGAAAGATGTGCTGCTGCACCATCCGTTCCAATCGTTCCAGCCGGTGGTTGATTTTGTCCGTTCAGCGGCATTTGACAGCAATGTGGTGGCAATCAAGCAAACCATCTATCGCACCGGCATGAACTCCGACCTGATGGAAGCGTTGATTATCGCCGCACAGCGCGGCAAAGAAGTCATGGTGATCGTCGAACTGATGGCGCGCTTTGACGAAGAAGCCAATATCAACTGGGCCGACAAGCTGGAACGCGCCGGCGCCCAGGTAGTATATGGGGTAGTCGGCTTAAAAACCCACGCCAAGCTGTCGCTGGTGCTGCGTCGCGAGGCCGGCAAGGATGGCAACGGCGAACTGCGCTATTACGCCCACCTCGGCACCGGTAACTACCACCCGACCACCACCAAGCTTTACACCGACTTTGGCTTGCTCACATCAAACCAGAAGATGGCGACCGAAGTCAACGAAGTCTTCATGCACCTGACCAGCCTGACCAAACCCAAGAAAATGGATTACCTGTGGCTGGCGCCGTTCCTGCTGCAAAAGGAAATCATCCGGGCCATCCACAATGAAGCCGAGATTGCCCGCAAAGGGCGGCCGGCGCGGATTGTCGCCAAGATGAATGCGTTGCTGGACGAATCCGTCATCCGCGCCTTGTACGATGCCTCTGCCGACGGCGTCAAGATCGAGTTGATCGTGCGCGGTGCTTGCGCGCTCAGACCAGGGGTTCCCGGCCTGTCCGAGAACATTCATGTGCGCTCCATCATCGGCCGTTTCCTGGAACACAGCCGCATCTATTATTTCCGTAACAATCTGCAGCACGATGTCTACCTGGCCAGCGCCGACTGGATGAACCGCAACCTGTTCCGACGCGTAGAGGTCGCCTTTCCGGTACTAGACAAATCACTCAAGAGAAGAGTCGTCAACGAAGGCCTTACACCCTATTTAAAAGACAACATCAATGCCTGGATTCTCGGGGCCGATGGCAACTGGAAAAAAAACAAGCCGCATCGGCGCCAGAAGCCATACGGTGCGCAACGGCATTTGATGCTGGCCCTGGGCGCGCTTTCACCGGCGCACTCCTCAGATAAGTAAGAAAAAAATTAGCTAGGACACATCATGGACTTGATTCTATGGCGGCATGCAGAGGCAGAAATCGGCGAACCTGACGAGGGGCGCGCGTTGACGGGCAAGGGACACAAGCAAGCCTGGAAAATGGCAGACTGGCTGGACCACAACCTTCCCCACAGTTGCAAGATCATCAGCAGTCCAGCCACCCGCACAGTGCAAACGGTAGAAGCGCTCGGCCGCAAATTCAAGACCCATCCCGAGCTTGCCCCCGACTGCAGCCCACAGCAATTGCTGGCGGTGGCGAATTGGCCCAACAGCCGCGAGCCGGTATTGATCATCGGCCATCAGCCTACGCTAGGCCGGGTCGCCGCTCTGCTGATAGCCGGGCAGATGCAAGAGTGGTCGATCAGGAAAGGCAGCGTCTGGTGGATTGCCCAGCGCGAGCGCGGCGACATCACGACCAACTATCTGAAAGCGGTCATGGCGCCGGATTTGATTGCCAAGTAAGCTTCAGCCGGAAAACCCACGTCGTGGTAGCGGTAACCTGTTATATTTGCGTGCAAATCGGCGAGCAAATCGTTTACTCGGTTTATTGCTTGCCGTTGTTGTCAAACTACAGGAAATCTGCGACATTTCCTTACATAAGCTAAAACAACAGGCAAGTTGCATTATAGCAACCTACGTTGTACCGGATCACCCAAGAGGCAATGCATGCTTTACCAATTTCACGAATTCAACCGCTCTTTACTCCATCCGCTGGTGCAATGGGCCGATGCCGGCAGCAGGCTCTTCACCGACCCGATCTCGCCGTTAGCCCATACACCGTTCGCACAACGTATCGCCGCCGGTTACGAATTGATGTACCGCCTCGGCAAGCAATATGAAAAGCCTGAGTTTGAAATCAACAGCGCGTTAATCAAAGGCAAACAAGTCGGGATAGTCGAAGAAATTGCTGTCACACGGCCATTTTGCCGCCTGCTGCATTTCAAAAAAGACTTGAGCAACAAGGAATTCTCCGCCCTCAAGCAACCGACAGTATTGCTGGTGGCCCCTTTGTCCGGCCACCATTCGACGTTATTGCGCGATACCGTGCAGGGTCTGCTATCGGAACACGATGTCTACATCACCGACTGGACCGACGCCCGCATGGTGCCCGCCAGCGATGGCGCCTTCCATTTGCATGACTATATTTATTACGTACAGGACTTCATTCGCCAGCTGGGTCCGGACCTGCACGTGATTTCAGTCTGCCAGCCGACCGTCCCTGTATTGGCCGCGATTGCGTTGATGGCCAGCGCCAAGGATAGCCATCTGCCGAAGAGCATGACGATGATGGGCGGTCCGATCGATCCGCGCAAATCGCCTACCGACGTCAACAACCTGGCCACCGAAAAACCGTTCAGCTGGTTTGAGAACACTGTCATTTATAGCGTTCCGTCCAACTACCCGGGTTTTGGCCGCAAGGTATATCCGGGCTTTCTGCAACATGCCGGTTTTGTCGCGATGAACCCAAGCCGCCATGCCCAAAGCCATTGGGATTTTTACATGCACTTGCGCGAAGGCGATAACGAGTCGGCCGACAGCCATCGCAAATTCTATAACGAGTACAACGCCGTGCTGGATATGCCGGCCGAGTACTACCTGGACACCATCAAGACAGTGTTCCAGGATTTCGCCCTGCCCAAAGGCACCTGGGAAGTCGAAGGCAAGCTGGTGCGGCCGCAGGATATCAAGAGTGTCGCCCTGCTTACGATCGAAGGCGAACTGGACGATATTTCGGGCTCCGGGCAAACCCAGGCTGCGCACGATTTGTGCAGCTCCATCCCGAAAGCTAAAAAGCAACATTTCACTGCTGAGAAATGCGGCCATTACGGGATATTCTCGGGCCGCCGCTGGCGTGAAGTGATTTGCCCGACAATAACGACCTTTATCAAGGACAACGCTTAACTTCGTCTGCCAAGCGCAATAATCCGCCGCAAAAGCCGTCCCTTCACCAGGAACGGCTTTTTTTATTTGGTGCACCGCCTTGGCGCACTGCCGGTTTACTCGGATAATAGCAACCATGTTGTCATCATCAATCTCTTCGCCGCCTGTGCCAGCCCCGCCCTCACCTTCCCTCGCCGACCGCATTGAAGCGCTGCTGCCGCAGACCCAATGCACCAAGTGCGGCTATCCGGCTTGCCGCCCCTATGCCGAAGCCATCGCCGACGGCAGCGCCAGCTACAATCAGTGTCCGCCGGGCGGCCAGCAAGGCGTGGCCCGGCTGGCGCAACTGCTGCAGCAACCGGTCATCCCGCTGAATCCGGCGAATGGTGTCGAACGGCCGCGGCCGCTGGCAGTCATCGATGAGGCGGCTTGCATCGGCTGCACACTCTGCATCCAGGCATGTCCGGTCGACGCCATCGTCGGCGCCGCCAAGCAGATGCATACGGTAATCAACGACCTGTGCACCGGCTGCGATCTGTGCGTGCCGCCTTGCCCGGTCGATTGCATCACCATGGTCGAGGTCGGCGGCGCCAATGCCGCTACCGGCTGGGACGCCTGGACGCAACAACAGGCCGATGCAGCCCGCGCCCGTCACGATTTCCATGTGATCAGGCTGGTGCGCGAAAAGCGCGAAAACGATGACCGCCTGGCGGCCAAGGCCGCCGAAAAACTGAAGGCAGTCGCAGCCGAATCTGCTGCAACGCCAGAGCAGCAAGCCGAACAGCTACGCAAGAAAGCGATCATTCAGGCAGCTATCGAACGCGCCCGCCTGAAGAAAGAACAACAAACTCAGCCGAGCATCAAGGACAGCAAGGAAGCACAATGAACGCCGAAAAACGCCGGGAAATATTTACCCGCCTGCGCGCCGCCATGCCGCATCCAACCACAGAGCTGGAATACACCTCGCCGTTTGAACTGTTGATCTCGGTGATCCTGTCGGCGCAAGCCACCGATGTCTCAGTCAACAAGGCGACCCGCAAGCTGTACCCGGTGGCGAATACGCCGGCGCAAATCTATGCGCTTGGCGTCGATGGTTTGATCCCGTATATCCAGACCATAGGTTTGTATCGCACCAAAGCCAAGAACGTGATCGAAACCTGCCGTATGCTGGTTGCCCTGCATGACAGCCAGGTGCCGCGCAGCCGCGAACAACTGGAAGCCTTGCCGGGGGTTGGCCGGAAGACGGCCAATGTGGTGTTGAATACTGCGTTCGGGGTACCGACCATTGCCGTCGACACCCATATCTTCCGGGTTGCCAACCGTACTGGCATCGCGCCCGGCAAGGATGTCGAGGCGGTTGAACACAAGTTGATGAAACTGGTACCCACCGAATTCCTGCTGGATGCCCATCACTGGCTGATCCTGCATGGCCGTTATACCTGCATCGCCCGCAAACCGCTATGCTGGAACTGCAGCATTGCCGATCTGTGCGACTTCAAGGCAAAAACCCCGTTGCCGGAAAAAGGGATATAAACCTATGCAACAACCTCACTCCCACTCCCATTCTCATCCGCATACCGAGCATCATTTCGAAGCCAGCGACACTGTCCGCGATATCGTCATCGGCATGGCCGATGGCCTGACCGTGCCGTTTGCGCTGGCGGCCGGCATCAGCGGCGTCGCCGTCGGCATCGACATCGTGGTCACCGCCGGCGTTGCGGAAATCGCGGCCGGTTCGATAGCCATGGGCCTGGGCGGCTACCTGGCCGGACGCACCCAGCGCCAACACTATTACGCCGAACGCGAGCGCGAAGAGCAAGAGATCCTCAATGTGCCGCATCGCGAGCGCAAAGAAGTAATCGACATCATGGCGCAATACGGCGTCACGAAACAGGAGTGCGAACCGATGCTGGCCGGACTGGAACGCAATCCGATAGCCTGGCGCGATTTCATGATGCGCTTTGAGCTCGGCCTGGAAGAGCCTCGCCCGGCCGCAGCCAGGAAAAGTGCGATGACTATCGCGCTTTCGTACCTGGTTGGCGGCCTGATTCCACTGGCGCCGTACATGCTGATGACCTCCGTTCCTAAAGCCCTCGCTGCTTCCACCGTCGTCACGCTTCTCGCGCTGTTTATCTTCGGCTACCTGAAAGGCAGCGTGACCGGTACCGGCGCGCTCAATTCCGCGCTGCAAACCCTGATGGTAGGCGGCCTTGCCGCCGCCGCCGCTTTCGGCATCGCCAGACTGATCAGTTAATCATCATGTTCAATCCATCCCAAGACGACGTACGACGTTTTTTCTGCGAAACCTATCGCAAGCATAAGACCGGTGAAATACTCACGCCGCTGGAAGCCATCGCCAGCGACTGGCTGCAGCAACATCCCGAGTATGCCGACGACCTGAAAGATGTCGAAGCCGCACTGAGCGCCGATTATTCGGTCGAAAACGGCCAGACCAATCCGTTCCTGCATTTGTCGATGCATCTGTCGATCGCCGAACAGATCTCGATCGACCAGCCGCCCGGCATCCGCGCCGCGGCCACCGCTTTGACGCAGCGCCTGCAATCGGAGCATGAAGCCCATCATCACATCATGGAATGCCTGGGCGAGATGATCTGGAATTCGCAACGCAGCGGCCTGCCGCCGGATGGCGCTGCTTATATCGATTGCGTCCGGAAGCGCGTGTAGGATGAGCCCACCCTACACCGCGCGTTCTTCATCGCGACGATGGAATAACTGATACAGGATCGGCAGCACCAGCAAGGTCAGGATAGTCGACGACAAGATCCCGCCGATCACCACCGTCGCCAACGGTCGCTGCACCTCGGCGCCGGTGCCGGTAGCAATCGCCATCGGCACAAAACCCAGGGATGCCACCAACGCCGTCATCAGCACCGGCCGCAAGCGCGTCAGCGCCCCTTCCCTGATCGCCGCATCCAGGCTACGGCCTTCTTCGCGCAAGCTACGGATGAAGGCAATCATCACCAACCCGTTCAGCACAGCTACGCCGCACAGTGCAATGAACCCGACCGCCGCCGAAATCGACAAGGGAATCCCGCGCAGCCACAAGGCGACGATACCGCCGGTCAAGGCGAACGGAATACCGCTGAATACCAGCAAACCATCCTTGATATTGCCAAACATCGCGAACAGCAGCGTAAATACCAGCAGCAAAGCTACCGGGATCACAATTTGCAGGCGTTTGCTGGCCGATTGCAACTGTTCGAACTGGCCGCCCCAGCTGGTCCAGTAACCGGATGGAATCATGACTTGCTGTTGCAGCCTGGCTTCGGCTTCGGCGACAAACGAGCCGATATCCCGGCCGCGCACATTCGCGCTCACCACAATCCGCCGCTTGCCGTTTTCCCGGCTGATCTGATTCGGCCCCGGCGCCAGTTCCAGGCTGGCGACCTCGGCCAGCGGGATATAGTTGGTACGGCCTTCGCCGCCGGCGCCAGCGTTAGCACTACGAGGCAAAGAAATCGGCAGGCGCTTGAAGGCCTCCAGATCGCTCCGCAACTCCTCCGGCAAACGTACTACGATATCGAAGCGGCGGTCGCCCTGAAACAAGGTACCGCCCTCCTTGCCGCCGATGGCCGTGGCGACAACGTCCTGCACGTCAGCCACGTTGAGGCCGTAGCGCGCGGTCTTTTCCCTGTCGATATTCACCGTCAGCATGGGCAAACCGGAAGTCTGTTCAACCTTGACCTCAGTGGCGCCGGCGATCTTGCCCAGCACGCTCGAGACTTTATCTGCGGTGTCGTTCAAGACCTTCATGTCGTCGCCGAATATCTTGACGGCGACATCGCTGCGCACACCGGAAATCAATTCATTGAAACGCAGCTGGATCGGTTGCGAGAACTCGTAGTTGTTGCCGGGAATTCTGTTGGCGGCTTCCTGGATAGCTGCCAACAGCTCCGGCCGCGACTTCTTCGGCTTCGGCCAGCCGGCTTCCGGTTTGAGCATGATATAGCCGTCGGAAATATTCGGCGGCATCGGATCGGAAGCGATTTCCGCGGTTCCGGTGCGGGCGAACACACGTTCTATCTCGGGAAACTGCCGCGTCAACGCGCTTTCAATCTGTTTTTGCATCTCCAGCGATTGCGTCAGGCTGGTGCCGGGAATCCGCAATGCCTGGATCGCCATATCGCCTTCATTCAAGCTCGGCACGAATTCACTACCAAGACGGGTTGCCAGCAAACCCGACAACAGCAGCACAATCAGAGCGCCGCCCAATACCGTTGTTTTACGCTGCATCACCCAATCCAGCGCCGGTGCATAAAATCGCTTGGCGCCGCGCATCAGGAAATTTTCCTTCTCCGCTACCCGTTTGCCGATAAACAGCGCCACCGCAGCCGGGATAAAGGTGACCGACAAGATCATCGCGCCGACCAATGCAATCACCACCGTCAAGGCCATGGGATTGAACATTTTTCCTTCGACGCCGGCAAGTGCGAAGATCGGCAGATAAACCACCATGATGATGACCTGGCCAAAGATCAAGGGACGACGCGCTTCCCTGGAGGCGGCAAACACTTCGTGGAAGCGCTCGGTGCGGGTCAGCGGCCGGCCGTGATGCGCTTGCGCATGCGACAGGCGTCGGACGCAATTCTCCACGATGACCACCGCGCCATCGATGATGATGCCGAAGTCGAGCGCCCCCAGGCTTAACAGGTTGGCGCTCACCTTGTACTGAACCATGCCGGTAAAGGTAAACAGCATCGACAGCGGGATCACCATCGCGGTAATGATCGCGGCGCGCATGTTCCCAAGGAACATGAACAGGATGGCGATCACCAGGATCGCGCCTTCCAGCAGGTTCTTCCTGACCGTATTGATCGCCTTGTCGACCAGCACCGTGCGGTCGTAGACCGTGACCGCCTCGACCCCGGCCGGCAGGCTGCGGTTGATTTCCACCATCTTGCGGTCGACCGCCTGCGAGACCGCGCGGCTGTTTTCGCCGATCAGCATGAATACCGTGCCCAGCACGACCTCGCGGCCGTTCTCGGTGGCGGCGCCGGTGCGCAATTCGCGGCCGATGGCTACCTCGCCGATATCGCGGATACGGATCGGCACGCCCTGCACATTGCCGAGGATGATGTTACGCATGTCCTCCATCGACTGCACCTGGCCAGGCGCCCTGATCAACAGTTGTTCGCCGCGCTTT
>Ga0182007_10001550_pt1 | contig 12241 bp, 17 predicted proteins | sample Sormic07211113_1_FD_123023 | JGI IMG/M metagenome (GOLD analysis project Ga0182007, IMG submission 123023) | Rhizosphere microbial communities from Sorghum bicolor, Mead, Nebraska, USA - 072115-113_1 MetaG | ecosystem: Host-associated > Plants > Roots > Rhizosphere | place: USA: Nebraska... | reverse complement strand
TAAGCCAGGCAGGAGCAAACAACATGAGCATGAGTGATCCCATTGCCGACCTGCTGACGCGTATCCGTAACGCGCAGATGGTGGCGAAGCCCACTGTGTCGGTCCCGTCTTCCAAGGTGAAGACCGCGATCGCGCAAGTCCTGAAGGACGAAGGCTACATCGACGGCTTCCAGGTCAAGACCGAAGCCGGCAAGTCCGAACTCGTCATCACGCTGAAGTACTACGCTGGCCGACCGGTCATCGAGCGCATCGAGCGTGTGAGCCGTCCCGGCCTGCGTGTCTACAAGGCAGCGCAAGCCATCCCGCAAGTTCAGAACGGCCTCGGCGTCGCCATCGTCACGACCCCCCAGGGCGTGATGACCGACCGCAAGGCGCGCGCTACCGGTGTCGGTGGCGAAGTCCTGTGCTACGTCGCCTGACCGAGACATCGAGGAGTCACTGAAATGTCCCGAGTAGGAAAAATGCCGATCGCCATCCCCGCAGGCGTGGATGTGTCGATCAAGGAAGACCAGATCAGCGTCAAGGGTTCGGGCGGTTCGCTCAGCCTGGCCCGCAACGCCCTGGTGAAAGTCGCCAACAACGACGGCAAGCTGAGCTTCGAGCCCGCCAACGATTCGCGTGAAGCGAATGCGCTGAGCGGCACGATCCGCCAGCTGGTGAACAACATGGTGGTCGGCGTGACCAAGGGCTTCGAGAAGAAGCTCAACCTGGTCGGCGTCGGCTTCAAGGCCGCGGCGCAAGGCGCCAAGCTGAACCTGCAGGTCGGTTACTCGCATCCGGTCAACAAGGACATGCCGCAAGGCATCACGGTGGCAACGCCGACCCCGACCGAAATCATCATCAAGGGTGCCGACCGCCAGCGCGTCGGCCAGGTCGCCGCTGAGATCCGTGCCATTCGTCCGCCAGAGCCCTACAAGGGCAAGGGCATCCGCTATGCGGACGAGAAGATCACGATCAAAGAGACCAAGAAGAAGTAAGGGGCAGCAAAATGATGTTGACCAAAAAAGCACAGCGCCTTCGCCGCTCGCGCCAGACCCGCATCCGCATTGCGACGCAAGGCGTGGCGCGCCTGACGGTGAACCGCACCAACCTGCACATCTACGCCACCGTCATCTCCGACGACGGCTCCAAGGTGATTGCCAGCGCATCGACGGCCGAAGCCGAAATGCGCACCGCACTGGGCGCTTCGGGCAAGGGTGCCACCGCAGCCGCGGCCACCGCCATCGGCAAGCGCATCGCTGAAAAGGCGAAGGCTGCCGGCGTCGAGAAGGTCGCCTTCGACCGCGCAGGTTTCGCCTATCACGGCCGCGTCAAGGCGCTGGCCGAAGCGGCCCGCGAAGCCGGCCTGCAGTTCTAACCGGACACGAGATTCAAAATGGCAAAGATTCAGGCAAGAACGCAGAACGAAGGCCCCGAGGACGGTCTGCGCGAGAAGATGATCGCGATCAACCGCGTCACCAAGGTGGTGAAGGGTGGTCGTATCCTCGGTTTCGCAGCACTCACCGTGGTCGGTGACGGCGACGGCCGCGTCGGCATGGGCAAGGGCAAGTCCAAGGAAGTGCCCGCTGCAGTGCAGAAGGCAATGGAAGAAGCCCGTCGCAACCTGGCCAAGATTTCGATCAAGAACGGCACGCTGCATCACCGCGTGACGGGCCACCACGGCGCCGCCTCGGTGGTCATGATCCCGGCCCCCAAGGGTACCGGCATCATCGCCGGCGGCCCGATGCGCGCCGTCTTCGAAGTCATGGGCATCACCGACATCGTGGCCAAGAGCCATGGTTCGTCGAACCCCTACAACATGGTCCGCGCCACCCTGGACGGCCTGAAGAATTCGACGACCGCGTCAGAAGTCGCTGCCAAGCGCGGCCTGACCGTCGAAGAACTCTTCGCCTGAGGAGCAGCAACATGACGCAACAACAAACCGTCAAGGTGCAACTGGTCAAGAGCCCGATCGGCACCAAGGAATCGCATCGCGCCACCGTGCGCGGCCTGGGCCTGCGCAAGCTCAACAGCGTGAGCGAGCTGCAGGACACGCCCGCAGTGCGCGGCATGATCAACAAGATCAGTTATCTGGTCAAAGTGCTCTAACCGGCACCGAGAGAGACGCATATGGAACTCAATGGCATCAAGCCGGCCGACGGCGCCAAGCATGCAAAGCGCCGTGTCGGTCGCGGCATCGGCTCGGGCATCGGCAAGACCGCAGGTCGCGGTCACAAGGGTCAGAAGTCGCGTGCGGGCGGTTTCCACAAGGTGGGCTTCGAAGGCGGTCAAATGCCTCTGCAGCGTCGCCTGCCGAAGCGCGGCTTCAAGTCGCAACTGCTCAAGTACAACGCTGAAGTCACGCTGACCGCTCTCGAGCAGCTCGGTCTGGCCGAAGTGGACCTGCTGGCACTGAAGCAAGCCGGTCTGGTGGGCCAGATCGCCAAGGTCGTCAAGGTCATCAAGACCGGCGAACTGACCAAGGCCGTCAAGCTGACGGGCATCGGTGCGACCGCGGGCGCCAAGGCCGCGATCGAAGCCGCCGGCGGCAGCATCGCCTGAACACCCTGGACTGAAAGAAGTTCTTCGTGGCAACCAACGCGGCAACGCTCGCAAAAACAGGCAAGTTCGGTGACCTCCGTCGCCGGCTCGTCTTTTTGCTGCTCGCGCTCGTGGTCTATCGCATCGGAGCTCACATTCCGGTGCCGGGCATCAACCCGGACCAACTGGCGCAGCTGTTCCAAGGTCAGCAGGGCGGCATCCTGAGCCTGTTCAACATGTTCTCGGGCGGTGCGCTGTCGCGCTTCACCGTGTTCGCGTTGGGCATCATGCCGTACATCTCCGCGTCGATCATCATGCAACTGATGACCTACGTGGTGCCGACCTTCGAGCAGCTCAAGAAAGAAGGCGAAGCCGGCCGGCGCAAGATCACGCAGTACACCCGCTACGGTGCCCTGGCACTGGCCCTGTTCCAGTCCTTCAGCATCGCTGTCGCGCTCGAGTCCTCGGCCGGCCTGGTCATCGCACCCGGCTTCGGCTTCCGCATCACGGCCATGGTCAGCCTCACGGCCGGCTCGATGTTCCTGATGTGGCTCGGCGAGCAGATCACCGAGCGTGGCCTGGGCAACGGCATCTCGATCCTGATCTTCGCGGGTATCGCGGCGGGGCTTCCGAACGCCATCGGCGGTCTGGCTTCGCTGGTGACCACCGGTGCGATGAACCCGATCGTTGCGCTCTTCATCATCGCGGTGGTGGTCCTGGTGACCTACTTCGTGGTGTTCGTCGAACGCGGCCAGCGCAAGATCCTCGTGAACTATGCGCGGCGCCAGGTCGGCAACAAGGTCTACGGCGGCCAGTCGTCGCACCTGCCGCTGAAGCTGAACATGGCCGGCGTGATCCCGCCGATCTTCGCTTCGTCGATCATCCTGCTGCCGACCACGGTGGTGGGCTGGTTCAGCACCGGCGAGAGCATGCGCTGGATCAAGGACATCGCGAGCGCGCTGCAGCCGGGTCAACCGATCTACGTGCTGCTGTACGCCACCGCGATCGTGTTCTTCTGCTTCTTCTACACGGCGCTGGTGTTCAACAGCCGCGAAACCGCCGACAACCTGAAGAAGAGCGGTGCGTTCATTCCGGGTATCCGCCCGGGTGACCAGACCGCACGCTATATCGACAAGATCCTGGTTCGACTGACGTTGGCCGGCGCGGTGTACATCACCTTCGTCTGCCTGCTGCCGGAGTTCCTGATCCTCAAGTACAACGTGCCGTTCTATTTCGGCGGCACGTCCTTGCTGATCATCGTGGTCGTGACGATGGACTTCATGGCCCAGGTGCAGAACTACATGATGTCGCAGCAGTACGAGTCGCTGCTGAAGAAAGCCAACTTCAAGACATCGTAGTCACGGGTCTTAGAGCGCAATGAATTTTCAGGCGAATGGTTCGCCGAGTTGAACAAGAGTTTTAGGAGAATGAAATGAGAGTTTCGGCTTCGGTCAAAACCATCTGCCGTAATTGCAAGATCATCCGCCGCAAGGGTGTGGTGCGTGTGATCTGTACCGACCCGCGCCACAAGCAGCGCCAGGGTTGATTGTTAGAGATTTAGAGGACGCACATGGCACGTATTGCTGGCATCAACATTCCGCCGCACAAGCACGCTGAAATCGGCCTGACCGCCATTTTCGGCATCGGTCGCACTCGCGCACGCAAGATCTGCGAAGCGAGCGGCATCGACTATGCGAAGAAGATCAAGGATCTGACCGACGCCGATCTCGAGAAGATCCGCGACCAGATCGCTCTCTTCACCATCGAAGGTGACCTGCGTCGCGAAACGACGATGAACATCAAGCGTTTGATGGACATCGGCTGCTATCGCGGCTTCCGTCACCGCCGCGGCCTGCCGATGCGCGGCCAGCGCACGCGCACGAATGCCCGTACCCGCAAGGGTCCGCGCAAGGCAGCGCAGTCCCTGAAGAAATAAGGATAGACCATGGCTAAAGCTCCTGCCAACAACGCGGCACAACGCGTTCGCAAGAAGGTTCGCAAGAACGTTGCGGACGGTATTGCCCACGTGCACGCCTCGTTCAACAACACGATCATCACGATCACCGATCGCCAGGGCAACGCCCTGTCGTGGGCATCGTCGGGTGGTCAGGGCTTCAAGGGCTCGCGCAAGTCGACTCCGTTCGCTGCGCAGGTCGCTTCCGAAGTCGCCGGCCGCGCCGCGGTCGAGCAAGGCATCAAGAACCTCGACGTCGAGATCAAGGGCCCGGGCCCCGGTCGCGAATCGTCGGTGCGCGCGCTGGCCGCGCTCGGCATCCGGATCAACTCCATTGCCGACGTGACCCCGGTGCCGCACAACGGCTGCCGTCCGCAGAAGCGCCGTCGCATCTAAGGCGACAGCGCCCGGCGCAGCCTGCTTCACGGCGGCTGCGCATTTTTTGTTTTTATCGAAGCCCACCGCCGTCGGCACGCCGCCGATGGCTCCCGCAGTTCCGCTGCGGCAGATGACATAGAAGGAAATCACGTGGCACGCTACCTCGGCCCCAAGGCCAAACTCTCCCGCCGCGAAGGCACCGACCTGTTCCTGAAGAGCGCCCGCCGCTCGATCCAGGACAAGTCGAAGTTCGACTCCAAGCCCGGCCAGCACGGCCGCACCTCGGGTCAGCGCACCTCCGACTTCGGCCTGCAACTGCGTGAAAAGCAGAAGGTCAAGCGCATGTACGGCGTGCTCGAGAAGCAGTTCCGCCGCTACTTCGAGGAAGCCGATCGCCGCCGTGGCAACACCGGCGCGAACCTGCTGTTCATCCTCGAATCGCGCCTGGACAACGTCGTCTATCGCATGGGCTTCGGCTCGACGCGCGCCGAAGCACGCCAGCTGGTGTCGCACAAGGCGATCACCGTGAACGGCCAGTCGGTCAACATCCCGTCGTACCTGGTCAAGACCGGCGACGTGATCGCTGTCCGCGACAAGTCGAAGAAGCAGACCCGCGTGGCCGAAGCGCTGCAGCTGGCCGCCCAGGTGGGCATGCCGGCATGGGTCGACGTCAACGCCGACAAGGCGGAAGGCACCTTCAAGAAGGTCCCCGATCGCGACGAATTCGCTGCCGACATCAACGAATCGCTGATCGTCGAACTCTACTCGCGTTAAACAGAGGATAACGAGGCGCTTTGCGCCTCGTCCTTGTCATTTTTGTTCCCGCCGGGGCTGCGCCCCGCGGGCGCTTCACCAGCCTTACCGGTGTAACGAGCCGGGGGTATTGAGAGGAAGTCTGCATGCAAACAACCCTGCTGAAACCCAAGACCATCCAGGTCGAGCAACTCGCGCCCAACAAGGCGAAGGTCACGCTCGAGCCGTTCGAGCGCGGCTACGGCCACACGCTCGGCAATGCACTGCGTCGCGTCCTGCTGTCGTCGATGGTCGGCTATTCGGCCACCGAAGTCACGATCGCCGGCGTGCTGCACGAGTACTCGTCGATCGATGGCGTGCAGGAAGACGTCGTCAACATCCTGTTGAACCTCAAGGGCGTGGTGTTCAAGCTCCACAACCGCGATGAAGTCACGCTGAGCCTGCGCAAGGACGGCGAGGGCCCGGTCACCGCTTCGGACATCCAGACGCCACACGACGTCGAGATCATCAACCCCGACCACGTGATCGCCCACCTGTCGCAAGGCGGCAAGCTCGACATGCAGATCAAGGTCGAGAAGGGCCGCGGCTACGTGCCCGGCACGATGCGCCGCTACGCCGACGAGCCGACCAAGTCGATCGGCCGGATCGTGCTGGACGCTTCGTTCTCGCCGGTCAAGCGCGTGAGCTACACGGTCGAAAGCGCCCGTGTCGAACAGCGCACCGACCTCGACAAGCTGCTGGTCGAAATCGAGACCAACGGTGCGATCACCGCCGAAGACGCGGTCCGCGCCTCGGCCAAGATCCTGGTGGAACAACTGGCTGTGTTCGCCCAGCTCGAAGGCGGCGAACTCGCGGCGTTCGACGCCCCGGCACCGCGCAGCGCCCAGCAGTTCGACCCGATCCTGCTGCGCCCGGTCGACGAACTCGAACTCACGGTGCGTTCGGCCAACTGCCTGAAGGCCGAGAACATCTACTACATCGGCGACCTGATCCAGCGCACCGAGAACGAGCTGCTCAAGACCCCGAACCTGGGTCGCAAGTCGCTCAACGAAATCAAGGAAGTGCTCGCCTCGCGCGGCCTGACCTTGGGCATGAAGCTCGAGAGCTGGCCGCCGGCCGGTCTCGATAAGAGATAATTGAGGATGACAAGGCCTCCTTCGGAGGCCTTGAACTTCTGATTTAGGTGAACGTTCAGTACCTGATACGGCTGGACGAATTTAAAAGGTAAAGGAAAACACACCATGCGTCACGGTCACGGACTCCGCAAACTCAACCGCACCAGCTCGCACCGCCTCGCGATGCTGCAGAACATGATGAACTCGCTCATCGAGCATGAGGCCATCAAGACCACGCTGCCCAAGGCCAAGGAACTGCGCCGCGTCATCGAACCGATGATCACCCTGGCCAAGAAGCCGACGGTCGCCAACAAGCGCCTCGCCTTCGACCGCCTGCGCGACCGCGACATGGTCGTCAAGCTGTTCGGCGAACTCGGCCCGCGCTACCAGGCACGTCCCGGCGGCTACACGCGCATCCTGAAAATGGGTTTCCGCGTCGGCGACAACGCACCCATGGCCCTGGTCGAACTGGTCGATCGCCCCGAAGTGACAGAATCTTCGGACGACTCGCAAAACGCCGCAGAATAGTATATAATTCCATCTTGCCGCGCGATGGAGCAGCCTGGTAGCTCGTTGGGCTCATAACCCAAAGGTCGCAAGTTCAAATCTTGCTCGCGCAACCAAATTCCCGATAACCCCAAAAAGGTTGTCGACGAAGCAAAAAAGCCCACTTTCGAGTGGGCTTTTTTGTTTTCGGACCTTCGGACGTTTGGGTTTTTGGAATTCACGGCCCCGCGAAGCTGCGGGACCAGCCCGCAGGTCTCGCCCCCTGAATCAGTCCGGGATGACCGCCGTGACCTCGATCTCGACCTTGGCCCGCGCCTCGACCAGCCTGGCCACCTGGACGCAGGTCATCGCCGGGAAATTGCGGCCCACGGCCTCGCGATACACCGGCCCCAGCTCGCCGAGGCGGCTGTTGTACTCGTCGCGGTCGGTGATGTACCAGGTCATGCGCACCATGTGCTCCGGGCCTGCGCCGGCTTCGCGCAGCACCTCGACGATATTGCGCAGCGCCTGGCCCGTCTGCGCGATGAAATCGTCGGTCTCGAATTGCTGCTGCGAATTCCAGCCGATCTGGCCGCCGACGAAGATTTGCGTGCCGCGCGCGGCAATGCCGTTCGCATAGCCCTTGGGGGGCAGCCAGCCTGGAGGTTGAAGGTGCTTCATCATGTCATTTGCCTCAATTTGAATCTCTGGAGTTTTCCGGTCTCGGTGCGTGGCAGGTTGGCCACGAAGGTAATTTCCCGCGGGTATTTGTACGGTGCGATGGTGGCCTTGACGTGCTCCTGCAGCGCCTTGGTCAGCGCCGCGTCGCCCGTGTGTCCGGGCTTGAGGACGCAGAACGCCTTGACGATCATGCCGCGCTCTTCGTCGGGCTTGCCGATCACGCCGCACTCGGCCACCGCCGGATGCTTGAGCAGCGCATCCTCGACTTCCGGGCCGCCGACGTTGTAGCCGGCGGTGACGATCATGTCGTCGGCGCGCGACTGGTAGAAGAAATAGCCGTCCTCGTCCTCGACGAAGGCATCGCCGGGGTAGTTCCAGCCGTTGCGTACGTAGTCGGCCTGCCTCGGATCGTCGAGGTAGCGGCAGCCGACCGGGCCGATGATCGCCAGCTTGCCGACCGTGCCGCGCGGCACCTCGTTGCCCTCTTCGTCGACGATCTTCGCGGTGAAGCCGGGCACCGCCTTGCCGACCGCGCCGCGCCGCACTTCGTCGCCGGCGGCCGAGATGTAGATGTGGAAGACCTCGGTGCCGCCAATGCCATCGACCATCTCGAGTCCGGTCGCCTGCTTCCAGAGCTGCCGTGTGGCGTCGGGGAGCGCTTCGCCGGCGCTCACGCTGATGCGCAGGCTCGGCACGCCGGCGGCCTTCGCGAAAGGCGCCATCTGCCGGTAGAAGGTGGGCGCCGTGTAGCAGAGGGTGGCGCCGATGTCGCGGATCACCTGGACCATGGTCTCGGGCGTGTAGGGCTTGTCGTGGAAGTACACCGAGGCGCCGGCCCACATCGGAAACACCAGCAGGCCGCCGAGCCCGAAGGTGAAGGCCAGTGGCGGCGAGCCGATGACGATGTCTTCGCTGCGCGCCTTGAGCACGTGGCGCGGCCAGGTCTGGCACATCGCGAGCACGTCGCGGTGGGTGGTGACCGGGGCCTTGGGCTTGCCGGTGGTCCCGGAGGTGAAGGCCAGCAGGGCGATGTCGTCGGCGGCCGTGGGGCAGGCCTGGAACACGCCGCTCTTCGCGGCGGCCCGGGCGGTGAGCGAATCGGGCGCGTCGAGCTGATTGAAGGCGACGATGGTGCGAAGCACCGGATGGGCCTGCTGCGCGGCCTGCAGCTCGTCGAGCAGCTTGCCTTCGCACAGCGCGACCGTGGGTTGCGCCTTGTCGATGATCTCGCCGAGCTCCTTGGCCCGCAGCAGCGGCATCGTGGCGACCGCGATCAGGCCGGCCTTGACCACGGCCAGCCAGGCCAGCGCCATCGCGATCGAGTTGCCGCCCCGCAGCAGGACGCGGTTGCCCGGCACCAGCCGCAGGTCCTCGGTCAGCACCTGGGCGATGCGATTGACCTCGACGGCAGCTTCGGAATAGGTGAGCGTGCGGCCGGGGGAGCGCAGCATCGGCTTGTCCGCAAAGCCCTTGGCGGCCGCCTTGTCGAGCAGTTCCTCGACCAGGTTCAGCTGGTCGGGCAGCTGCAGCTCGGGCAGCTCGTAGCGGAAGATCGGCAGCTGGTCCGACGGCGGCAGGCGGTCGTGCACGTAGCGATCGGTTTGTGCACTGCGGCTCATGGATTCCTCAGCACGGCCTTGCCGATGATCAGTTGCTGGACTTCGGTCGCGCCCTCGTAGATGCGCAGCGAGCGGATGTCGCGGTAGAGGCTCTCGACCTTGGTTCCGACCTTGACGCCCAGGCCGCCGTGCATCTGCAGCGCCATGTCGATCACGCGGCTGGCGTTCTCGGTGGCGCACATCTTGGCCATCGCGGCGGCGGCGGTCAGGTCGCCGACGGCGGGTGCTCCGCGGCGCTCGCTGTCGTCGCGCATCCAGGCTGCGCGGTAGGTCAGGAGCGCGGCGCTGTCGATCAGCGCCGCCATCTCGCCGAGCTTGGCTTGGGTGAGCTGGAAGTCGGCCAGGGTCTGGCCGAACATCTTGCGCTTCTGGGCATGCTGGACGGCTTCGGCGAGGGCTCGCCGCGCCATGCCGAGCGCCGCACCCGCCACCGAGGCGCGGAAGATGTCGAGCGTGCGCATCGCCAGCTTGAAGCCGCCGTTGAGCTCGCCGAGCTGGGCCGTGCGCGGCACCGTGCAACCGTCGAAGCGCAGGGTCGCGAGCGGATGCGGCGCCATCACCTCGATGTGGGCCGAGGTGTCGAGACCGGGTGTGCTGGCGTCGACGATGAAGGCGGTGATGCCGCGCGAGCCGGCGGCCGGATCGGTCTTGGCGAAGACGCAATAGAAGTCGGCGATGCCGCCGTTGCTGATCCAGGTCTTCTCGCCCGTGAGGCGCCAGCCGTCGGCGGTCGGCTCGGCGCGCATCGCCATCGCGCCGACATCGGAGCCGGCCTCGGGCTCGCTGAGCGCGAAGGCGGCGATCTTGTCGCCGCGTCCGACCGGCGCCAGGTAGCCGGCCTGCTGCGCGGCGCTGCCGGCGAGCGTGATGGCGCCGCTGCCCAGCCCCTGCATCGCGAAGGCGAAATCGGCCAGCGGCGAGTGGAAGGCGAGGGTCTCGCGCAGCAGCACGAGTGCGCGCGAGTCGAGGCGCTCGAGTGCGCCGCCCGAGGCGGCGGGCACGCAGTAGCGCAGCCAGCCGCCGTCGCCGAGCCGGCGCACCCAGTCGCGGCAGGCGGCGCGATCGTCGCGCTCGTCGACCGCCTGGGCCGCGGCCCAGGGCAGCAGCTCGCGGGCGAGGGCCCGGTGCGCCTCGTCGAAGAAGGGCAGCGCGAGATGCGCCGTCGAGGGATCTACAGCGGATGCGGCCATGCGGTCAGTCTCCCTGGAAGGCGGGCTTGCGCTTGGCCGAGAAGGCCTCGTAGGCGCGCTTGAAGTCTTCGGTCTGCATGCAGATCGCCTGGGCCTGGGCCTCGGCCTCGATCGCCTGGTCGATGGTCATCGACCATTCCTGAGACAGCATGGTCTTGGTCATGCCGTGGGCGAAGCTCGGGCCTTCGGCCAGGTCGCGGGCGACCGCGGTGGCGGCGGCGAGCAGGGCGTCGCTGTCGTGCAGGGCGTTGAAGAAGCCCCAGGCCTGGCCCTCCTGCGCGGTCATCGCGCGGCCGGTGAACAGCAGCTCGGAGGCGCGGCCCTGGCCGATCACACGCGGCAGCAGGGCGCAGGCGCCCATGTCGGCGCCGGCCAGGCCGACCCGCGTGAACAGGAAGGCGGTCTTGGTCGCGGGCGAGCCGTAGCGCAGGTCGCAGGCCAGCGCGATCATGGCGCCGGCGCCAGCGCAGACGCCGTCGATGGCGCCGACGATCGGCTGCGGGCAGTGGCGGATCGCCTTCACGAGGTCGCCGGTCATGCGGGTGAACTCGAGCAGCTCGGGCATCGTCATGCGGGTCAGCGGGCCGATGATCTCGTGGACGTCGCCGCCCGAGCAGAAATTGCCGCCGGCGCCCGTGACCACGATCGCCTTGACGTCGGTGGCGTAGTTCAGCGCCCGGAACAGGTCGCGCAGCTCGCCGTAGGAGTCGAAGGTGAGCGGGTTCTTGCGCTCCGGGCGGTTCAGCGTGATGGTGCCGACGCCGGCCTCGAAGGCCCACGAGAAATGCTCGGCCTGGTAGCCGGCCTTGGGTTCGAACTGTGCGCGCATGGGACTCGTCGCGCCGATGTAGTGCTTCATAGGGCCTCCGCCATTTGTTGATGCGAGTGCTGCTTGACCTTGCCGAGCAGCTTGTGGAGCTGGTTGATTTCTTTCGGGCTCAGCGACGCGAAGGCGTCGCAGATCCAGGCTTCGTGCTGTTGCGCCATGTCGTTGAAGAGCTTGCGTCCGCGCGCCGTGAGGCGCACCCGCCAGGCGCGGCGGTCGCCAGCGACATCGACCCGCTCGACCAGCCCTTCGGTGACCAGCTGGTCGGTGATGCCGGTGACGTTGCCGCCCGTGACCATCATGCGGCGCGACAGCTCGTTCATCTTGAGCCCCTCGGGCGACCGTTCGAGCTGCGACATCAGGTCGAAGCGCGGCAGCGTGGTGGCGAACTGCTCGCGCAGCTCGTTGCGCACCTGCTTCTCGATCAGCTGGGTGCAGGTCAGCAGGCGCAGCCAGAGCCGGAGCTCGTCCGGGTGCTCGCTGTGGGCGCGGGCTTCGAGGTCCATGTCAGTGTTCTTCTTCGGCGGCGCGCGGAGCGGCCGCCAGCGCCGCCGCCAGCTGCTGCTGCTTGGCGATCTCGCGGTACATCTGGTCGCGGCCGCTCAGGTACTGCTTGGGCCAGTCGACCTCGCGGCTCTGCAGCTTGGCGGCCTCGTGCAAGGTCCAGGCCGGATCGGCCAGGTGCGGCCGGGCGATCGCGCAGAGGTCGGCACGGCCGG
>Ga0182007_10001549_pt1 | contig 12242 bp, 15 predicted proteins | sample Sormic07211113_1_FD_123023 | JGI IMG/M metagenome (GOLD analysis project Ga0182007, IMG submission 123023) | Rhizosphere microbial communities from Sorghum bicolor, Mead, Nebraska, USA - 072115-113_1 MetaG | ecosystem: Host-associated > Plants > Roots > Rhizosphere | place: USA: Nebraska... | reverse complement strand
GATGCCGGCTTCTTCCACTTGCTGCTCGCTCAGGGACGGAACGGCTTTTTGCAACACTTCAGCCAGCAATTCGGCCAGTTCGAGCATTTTGTCATGACGGTCAGCTTCGGCTTTATCCATGATTTAGTTCCATAGGAACTGCCTAGTTGCGAGTGGAACGAGTATGTTGTCGATCTGAAAAAGATTTGCTAGGATTTTTATGGGCCAACGCAGCCCCACTTACCACGGTTAATGACTCAACGACCAAAGTTTTGGAGTGGTCATAGCTGGTGTTCACGACGTTACTGGTCGGAGGCACAGCTATGGTTGACTTTGAGCGTTTACAACTCCCTCTCTCCTCTCCACCTCTCTTCTCTTATCTGCTCTATTCGATAATTATTTATAATTATTTGCTCTCAAAAAAAATTGATCATAAATATCATAATTTAACTAGTAACTATATTCCGATTGATTCGCATCGAATTTTTTATGCGGTTAGCAGACTTTTATATTTTGAAATAGTCAATATTTTTTGCTTCGTTGTTGCCCGCTTCAAAATGATCTCATTGTTGAAGGGGCGATTATTATGAAGCGAGTTAGCTTGACATATAAAATCGAGTGCTTTGATTGTGAAGGTGTCGCCAGGCACATCATTCTTTGTAAAAGAGGGTGCGTTTTTCCTATAAGTGCGTCACTTTATGAGGCACATTTACACTCTAGAAGAAAGCCGAAAAAAGGCACGACAAGAACAGTTCTCCAGCATGTTCTTTTTCTATATACCTGGGCCGATTTCGATGGGTTTGACCTGGAGAAAAGTTTATTTTCAGGTATGGGTCTTCAATTACCTGACATTCAGAGGTTTTCCAGCTGGCTTGATGCTCGATGCCACAAAGGTAATAAAGTTTCAGATGGATATAAGGCGCATATCATAAGCGATTGTAAGCGTTTTGTTATTTGGTTTGTTAAACGTCATGTGAAAAAAGTCGATGGCGAAGCTCTTAATATAACAATCTATAACGTGGTGAAAGCGCATAGAGAAGCTTGGAGCGAGATTGAGCTAACGGTTGTGCTCGACGTAATTGCGGAAGATATGACGGAAGACTTTTACCAGGAAATCGAAAGTTACTTCAAGCCAATCGATCTACCAATAACGAAGGCAAATCCAACCAGGCTAAGGAATTATATTATGTGGAGATTAGCCTGGGAGTTTGGCTTGAGAATAGGAGAGATTCTATCTTTACGGACGATTGATGTTAATTTGATATCTATTCCAAATTTCATAAGCATTGTTAGGTTAGATGAGCGAAAAGAAGATGAGATTGACTTCCGAAGTCCGTACCAACCTAAGGTCAAGACATTGTCGCGCGAACTTGGTTTTCTGGATCCCGAAACCTTGCTTCCTGAATTGATCGAGTTCTATATAAGTACGAAACGTACACGCTACATTATTAAGAATGGCAGTAGAGTGGCGTCGACATTTTTAGGTCATGATTTCTTATTTGTAGTGCATGACGGAACTGGCAGGTCTTTGTCGTGCTCAGCCGCGCAAAAAATTTCGAATGAAGCGCGACGGAAAAGCAGACAGGATTTTAATTGGCACTTAGCCCGACATTCCTTTTTCAATCGGCGTTATGCGGAAGCATCACTTTATTCTGATAACTCTATTCTAATCGATCATTTAATTTATTGGGGAGGGTGGAAGTCAGAAGAGTCACTCAAGCGGTATGTGCGGCGCTCAATTAGAGATATTGCGAGGTCAGGATTAATAAAAATGAACAAGCAATTCAACGTGTATGGAGTGGGTGATGAATGAAGATCAGAATTTTTCTTGTAAGGTCAATAAGATAACCCGCGTGCCGGTCAAGGTAAACGGTGAGAAATGGGAGGCAGATTGGAAGTTTAAGCATCATATAGATTTTGGGAAGTTTGAACTGCCTACGGTGGTAATTACATCTGCCAAAGAATATCTGAGGAAACGATTGTCCAGTGTTGGGCCGAATAGCATCGACTCCGCAAAAAATATGCTAGGGCGTTTAAGTCTGCTTTGGAATAAGGGTTGGTTCGATTTTTCGAATATGAAGTTAGTTGATTGGATGAGGTTGTGGAACTATGAGCCTATTGCAGGAAGGCGGGTGGCGAGGCTAGAGATAAAAAAGTTTTATAAATTTTGTAGTGATCATTCAATTGCCGGCGCAGATGATTTTGTGGCGGTGGAGATTTCCAGTTGGATTGCGGATATTGATGATGGCCATTATAGAGACTTACTGTCCTGGCACGAAGAAAGAGGAGCAATGACCACGACAGAGCAAGAAATTTTTCGCAGAAATTTACATGAAGAAGTGGAAAACGAGACGGTGAGGGAGCATTTCACTAGAGTATTTTTATGGGTTTGTCTTGAGACTTTGAAGAGGCCTACTCAGATATCGGGTATGTCGGCCGACGCTTTGGTTAAGATTCAAGCTCATGATGGTGATGTGCAGTATTTTTTGAGGATCCCGAAAGCTAAGCGACAACAAGGTCGTAAACCAGAATTGTGGCCCATTACCAATTCCTTAGCGTCTGAGATTATCGGTTATTCCGCTTACTTAGAGGTGTCGAGTGCGCAGAAGCAATTCAATTCCTTGTTCGTAGGAGATGGATTGCACAAAAGTAGACCGAAATATAATATAAGCGCGTATACACAACGATGGGTTGTCAGTCGAAATATTGTAAGTCCACGCACTCGCAAGCACTTGGTAATAACGCCATACAGAGTTCGACATACAGGAGCCACTGCTCTGGCAATGCATGGAACTCCTTTACGTGAAATACAATATATTCTAGAGCATGATTCTCCGAGTTCCTCGCAAGTCTACATTGACGTAATTGGTAGTGAGCTAGCTCCGTTGTTGGGTAAAATCGATCGAAAAACGGGATATATATTTAGTGGTTTGAATGAGGAGTTTTTCAAGGGTAGTGTACAAGGCTATTTACTTGATAAAAAAATTCTTATTCCAGTAGTGGATGTACCTGCTGTTGTAGGAAGTTGTGGGTTTAATGGGCGCTGTGACAAGCATCCATTTTTTCAGTGCTATAACGGATGCAAATATTTTATAGCCTGGAAAGATGCGGATCATTCTCGGTCGTTGGCTTATATTGAAAACGAGTTAGCGAGATGGGAGGCGGCCGAAGGGTTACATGAGCGAAGCAAAGCGATAAAAGACTTTGAACGTATAAAAGTTGCAATAACAGATGTTATCCATAGGGTGGCAAGTGACTATGCGCGACATGACTGATCTGAATAAATTTTTACTGGCTAATGGTGTGAGTAAAAAGCTTTTAGAGATCCTTGAAATATACAATTCTGTTCTACCGTTAGGGCAGGAACTATTTAGCGATAAATGGGATGTTATAGAATGGGTGCCTAGACCTGGCAATTTAAAATTTTTTCTACTTCATTTTGATTTAATCGAAAACCTGAGTTTGAGGCTGTGTGCAAAAATTTTTGTACTGTCAAAAAGGTTTTCAAAAAAAATTTATGGAGAGACAGCAATTGGATACATATATGCCATATCCAAGTTAAGTCTTGAGGTTGGCAGCAAGTCTTTATCAGAGCTGACGATTGAAGATTTTTATGCGACTGAGAAAAAATTGAAAAATTATGCAAATTCCGGATTTATGTATTTGAAAACTCTCCAGGTTTTCTCTGGATGGTTATGTTTGAATTTCAATCCTGCTTTAGAGTACGTTGCCCCGAATTCACAAAAAACAGATCATGGCCGAAATGGTAACGATAAAGGGAGAGCGAAAAAGTTGTTGCCGGATGAGGTGGTTTCTCAGCTATTCAGAATTGCTAATGCTCCCGACATGGATGAAAAAAATAGATTTTTCTTAAACGCATTTGTACTAGATACAGTAATGCAAGGTCGTATAAATGAACTGGCAACATTGCCGAATGAATGCTTAATTGAGGTTTCGGGATCCACAGCGATTAAGGTTTTTTCTGAAAAGGGCGGCGTACTAGGTGTTAGGCACTTCCCCCAGGTTTTGGCTCCTGCGGTAAAGGAAGCGGTCTCTTACATTCAGTCACAAACGGAGCAAGGAAGGGCTTTAGTAAAACGGCTAAAACAATCAAGCAGAGAGGATTGGTATGCAATATTAGATGATGATTTAGCTCTGCGTTACTTCACTAAAAAATTCGTATCTGAGTGGACGATGACGTATCGATTGCTAGACGATGATGCCGTATGGAGTAATTCACTATCTCGAACTATAAATGCGATTGAAACCTTAAGGAAATTTGATGGGTCATATCGGTTGGCGTGCGCTAGTTTAAATATTACAGATTCAAGTATGAGGCAGTTAGTGCGTAAACAGCAAGCTGCGAGACGAGGTGAGTATTTAGTTTATACATCCGGTGTTTTGCGTGTTCTGAGTTTTGATGATCAGTGCTGGAGAACTATTGCTAGAAAAAACCCATTGGCAATTGGGTTTGATCGAATGAGAACCTGTTTAGAAATTGAGTCTTCTAATGCTTTAGATAAAATTTCAGACATACTGGATGCAGGGCTCATCTGTCAGATGGAGCGCAAGGTATATCCAATGCCAGATTATAACTTGTTAATGGAGAGGAAGTATGCGGAAAAAATAAGGCCGGTTGTAGTTACGCGTAATGGCAGAGTTATTCTAGAACCTGAGGATGCGCTGTTCGTAGTCCCAAGAAATTTTCTTAATTCATTCAGGACTAGATCGAATCGCTATCAGCTTATTTCAGATGAAGTATTTACACGTTGGCTCTCTGCTCAAGTAGGGAATACTGATTCTATCTTCCATAGGTATGATATTAGAGATCCTAGGACAGGTGGTATAGCGGAGTTTACTTGGCATGATATAAGGCATTGGTTTCAAACTGTGTTAAAGCGGGGAGGACTTACTGATGCACAGGCGGGGCTTTTAGCCGGTCGCAAGCAATTGGATCAAACCAGAGTTTATGATCATACCCCCGCAATGGCGCGTTCTCAACAGTTGGCCAATATGCGTGATGGGATAAAAAAAGGATCTATAATTGGGCGGACGGCCGAAACATACGCAAAATTGCGTGTTGAGGATTCCGTTTTAGCGGAGGAATATTTAATAGCGTCGACTTTAGTTATAAATAGTATGCCGCATGGTGGGTGTACATTGAATCTTGCATTAACTCCTTGTATTCACCACTTGTCTTGCTTTTCTTCAGGGGTAGATGGTAATCCTTGTAATCATTTGCAGGTCAATACTGGGGATCAGAATCAAATTGCGGAGATTGTTAAGTTGCATAAACAGGCTTTGGCGATGATTGATAAGATAATTCATATGGGAGGTGAGGTCTCGCCCCAATATGAGCACTATATTAAAGTGGTTGAAAGTACAGGTAAGTTTATATCGTTGTCTCGCGATGTGAACAAGGATCAGCAGGGGTAGTGGCCAAGCCAAATGTTAAAAGTGAGATTGAAATGAAACAGTTGCGAGGCGCTAAACTTGAGGAGTTACTAGTGAAAGAGCTTTGTAGTTGGTTTGAGCTCACTGCCAGTTCCGGGAAGCCATTTCAATACAGCCAGTTAGCTTTTGCCAATAGAATTGGGGTGTCTCGAGAAACGATACGAAAAAAACAGGCGGTATTGGATGTCGTACTGGAGCGTTTTTCTTCACAAAGAAAAATTTCCGACGGCAAAAAGAGCCGAAAGGAGGAACTAAAAAGAATTGAGGCCCTCACAAATCAGTTGAATTTAATAACGGCTAAGTATCACAGATTGAAAAAGCATCATGTGGAAATCTTTTCTTTGCTGTATAGGCATGGCGTTGATTTTCGCATGTTGGGGCTGGAAGAATTGCTTGATGTAGAAAGCGCTAGTGCCGATGATTAACTAGGTAGTTCAAAAATATTAGTGAACCGCTCCCTCTTTTGTGGAACTCAATCTTCATACAGGTTGACTTGCGGCTTCGAGCTTATTGCTTGTTTGGCTTTCGCTATTTTCCGGGTCAGCTCAGGTACCACCATCCCACTCCAGAAACCTATTTGGCTCCGATCTTCGTTCCGCAGAGCAACAGCAGGGAACCTCCACCCAGGGCTTTATTTTGGCCAAGCATCCATCGCGGGGGCGCCAGCTCTACTCTCAAAGATTGCCTCAGCGAGGAGACAGATTGCGGCAATTCGGCGATTAGCACGCGAGTCGTCTTCCGGTCTTATCAGATGCCGAACAGTTATTGAGGGATTCAAACCATTTCATCAACTTATTGAGTGCTCCGCGTCATGAAACAGAGGCGTCTCATAGCCGCAGTGGAATTGCCCTTAGCTTGGATGTTTCTATTATCTGTGGTTGCCGACAGCTCACTAGCTGAGTCGACGGTGGGTAGGCCGATGAGCTGATCGGGATGGTACGCCGTTGGGATGAATATTCTGCTTGCCGGTTGAGTGGGAAGCTCTAGAAGCGCCAGGTTGCGTATGCCTTCTGCGGAGAAACCGCTCACCGTATGTCGGAAAACATTCTAGGGGAGGTCGGTTCCGGTCAGGAGCATTTTCACCTCATCCGTAATGCTCGCTAAGAGCTCGTCAGCATTGCTACCCCCGTCCTTGTAAACGTACGCCACGGCAAGGAGCGATACGGGGTGAACACCTAAAACCGAGCAGAGGTCGTCCAATTTATCCAGCGTCGGGCTGGTAATGGCGCGCTCTAGCATGCTAACGAATGTTCGGCTGCTGACAATAGAGAAATCCTCCTGTGTCTGCCCCTTTTGTAGGCGCACCAACCTTAATGCCTTTCCAAACGCTTCTCTGACTTCCACTTTGTGGTTCCACAAAATGAAAAGATGAAGCGGTATTGAACAATATATGGCTACAAAATATATTGTTCATTGCGCGCTTCTTTCTTAGAAGATCAAATTGACGGACGGGGGACATCATGTTCACGACCTACCAGCAAGCAGCCATTTCCTGTGGTACCCCTCCCAGAAATCGAGGCACCTGGCATTGGTCGTACGTTGAGCAGGAGATAATGTGGCCTTGGTTCTACCTTCAGATTGTCCGTGAACATCCCGGAGAGAGCTTTCGAAGCATGCTCATGATTTCAAACGTATCTGAGTTGAAGGAGCTTCTCGATTCACAAAACGAGCATATGTGGCTGGAGCAAGCCCAGCTTGTTACCCCCGACCACTTCAACGGGCGAGGTCGCTGGATCATGGAGCCGCTTCTTGAGGTGAGTCTGGAGCGTGATCAGCGGGACGGTAGCCTTGGGCATATTTTTAAAGTGGAAGGCAACCATTGTTACTCAACTCACCCCAACTCTGGGAGGGCGGACCTTATGAGCAGTCAGCTCATCTTTTCAGCGGCAAAACATTTGCGGAACTGACTATTAGACTGCATTGGAGACTAGCTGTATGACGCTTCCCAGCGAACGCACTAGAGCTGTTGTACAAGCCAGAGAGTTTTTGGAGCTTCTAAGGCGGGACGAAGCTCTGCCGGAATCAATTCGATGTGAAGCATTTCGGTTGCTACGCCATTTCCCGAGAAAAACTGAGTTGGTGCTGGCTGGAAAACTTGAGGCCGCACACCCATTGGGCGTAGGCCCGGTATTTTCCCCAGTTTTCGACGAATGAGACATGCGAGATCGGCAATTGAGGTGAGGCATTTGTGCCAATTGCATACAAGTCGAAGATTGCCGACGATTCTGTACGGCTAATAGTGTTTATGGCAGGGGGGAGGGCGTATGTCGGTATCAGCCAGAATTTCAGGTCGTATCAAACACATGCCTAAAGCCCACCCCTTCTGTACCGGAGATTTCAGGGAGTTTGGCTCTCGCATTGCGGTAAATAGGGCAATGTCAAGGCTAGTGGAAGCTGGTGTGCTTGAGCGGCTCGCCCGTGGTATCTATATGCGTCCAAAAATCAGCCCCTATGCGGGGAACGTGCGGCGAAGCACCTCTAGCATTCTGAGGGTGATTGCCAGGCGAAATCGCGAAACTACTCAGATTCACGGTGCTGAGGCGGTCAGGCAATTTAATCTCAGTACCCAGATGCAGGTCGCTTCGACTTTTTACACAGGCGGCTCCAGTCGTGAGCTGCGGTTCGGCCGAAAAACTCTTCGCCTCCAACATGTTTCGCAAGTGAAGCTTCAATACGCTGGCACGAAGGTTGGATTGGCACTCGTCGCCCTTTTCTACCTTGGGAAGGCAGGTGTCGACAGCAATGCTGTAGCAAAAATCAGAAGCAAGCTAAGCCCGGTAGAGTTCGACGCCCTACAGTCCTGCCAAATGCCTAAATGGATGAAAGTCGCAGTTCTACAAAGTCGCTAACCAACATCAACTAGCTGCTGCTCAGGCATCGCAGATTTTGATGGGTGTTGGTAGCACCCACATGCCTGGAACACAAGTTCCTCCACCCGTCAACGAAGAGTTGATGTACGCAAACCACGAATGGGGTTTCGCATTGTGCAGAATGCGCTCACATACTCGTACCCGATATTACGTGCAAGTAGGGGCTGACGAGAAGGTAGAAGATTGGTCCGATCAGCGTTTTTGGGATGAACTGAAATCTCGCCTTGCTGAAGAAACGGCTGCGCGACTGATCACTGGTCCATCGATTGAAAAAAGCATCGCGCCGCTGCGAAGCTTCGTTGTTGAGCCCATGCAATATGGGCACCTGTATCTCGTAGGTGACGCCGCTCATATCGTTCCTCCAACAGGTGCCAAGGGATTGAACCTGGCGGGCAGTGACGTCAGTACCCTCTACTAGATTCTTCTCAAGGTATACCGGCAAGGTCGAGGCGACTTGCTCGAGCGTTACTCTCAGGTCTGCCTCAAGCGCGTATGGATAGCCGAGCGGTTTTCCTGGTGGATGACCTCAATGTTGCACAAATTTCCTGGGACGGACGCCTTCAGCCAGCGCATGCAGCAGACCGAACTCGAATACTTCGTCGGCTCCGAAGCCGGCCGTAAAATCATTGCGGAAAACTATGTTGGTCTCCGTTACGAACCGATTGAATAGTGATTCCAACTCCCTTGGCAATGATGCCAAGGGTGTTTTTTACAGCAGGCAGAGGCTAGGCGTTCCACGGCGTTAGTGGCCTTGTCTGATTGGGAGGCTTTACCCAAGCTTCTTGCTGTCGGCGTGCTCTCCACGAGAGAGCAGTCGCCTTTTTCTTTGCGTATGTCTGAAGGTCGTTGCTAACCGCAGCGATCTGAATGACACCGGGTGTGTACTTTGCGAACTCGGGATGCCGCCATCGCTTGACCGAAAAACAGCAGTAAGAAATATTGCCAAGATCAGCAGCCGCAACTCACTCGAGGGAAGGGCTGCTTTTGGCAATTTCAGTCCGTCGCGAGAGGCAGAAAACGACCCAAAACGGACCCTTACGGTCACTAATAAGTCAGTCGTTGTTCGTTGGATCGGATTGAGCCTTGTCCTCATTAACCTCCACTCTGACGCGACAACGCATCGAGTTGCAATTGGTGGGTTTGTTCTGCGCTGTAAGGGTGCCGCCAGGATGATTGGCACAGTCGCTCAGTATGGCAATGCCATTGACAGAACAAGACGCTGGAATTAGATGTGGCACTTTGCTAGCGTCAGAGGCTATCGCGAAAATGCATGTTGGATCTCGCGTTTTCGCAATTTTTGAAGCTGAAATGTGGGTTGGGTATGAGCGCTAGCAAATTCTATAAGCTTGAACAGCAAAGATTGTTCTTGGAAGCCGAGAAAATATCACTATTTACCAACCACGGTCCTACTATAGGTGCTTACAGAGAAGGCGTTCTCAGGGATTATATAAAGAGATTCATGCCGAGCTCATTAAAAGTTACATCGGGATTCGTATCAGTCAATAAAAATCATGCGGATCTGATAGAGGGCCAGAGTCGGCAAGTAGACATACTTATTTGTGATACCGACCAATATGTTCCGCTTTTGGAGGTTGATGGGTTTTCAGTCATCAGGCCAGAATCTCTGAGGGGATGTGTCGAGGTAAAATCCTCACTTACATTTTATAAGAACCGGAATCCAGAGGGCTCGATAGAGACCAGCGAAGCCTATCCGTTGGGGGGAGGCTATACCACTGCTTATCGATGGGCGGGTACCCTCGTAGATGCATTGGAAAACATAAAACACTGCGCTGATGCATGTGAGTCCAGGAAAACGGAGGGATACTTTTCAAGCATCCTAGCATTCGACTCTACGTTTGAAACTCGAAAAATCTACGAAGCGCTGGACAGTGGCAGCCTGCAGGCACAGCTGGGCATTAATCATCTGCGACAACTTCCGATTTCAATTTGTGTGCTTTCAAAGTTTATAACATTCTTTTTTGAAATTGATATGTTTGAATCGGGCAAGCAATATCCAATTGAGCATGAGACATTTTATAATGAAATGACTGCTGTTAAAGGAAGTGAAGAGTATCCGTTGCAGTTTTTCTCTGCCTACTTATACAATCAGGTCGGGTATTCACATTCGAAAAGGCCCGCAGAGTCTGAAGGGATTCATGCCGGAATAGGCAGCGTAGGCATCTGGAGCCATCACTTCGACCTCTGCTCGGGTGATTTGTAACAATGTTATCTTAAGCGTCGAGTCCAGACGCAGAGTGGCTTTCAAGCAGCGGGCCACCTGAGTGCAAAAAGACACCTAGGTACTGTACGAAGGTCTTGAATACTTCTTGCAACCACTCCAGACGCACATCGAGCCGCTTCCACGGACACCTCGCGCCGATTGCCGAGCCAGTGCGGTACATTCGATGCGGTTCAGTACAGCCAAGAGCCAAGGGCGCGATCACCGGCTCGGCATACACCCGCTGCGCTGAACTTTCACGCGCAGCCAAATGCTGGCCGGATTGCGGACCTGGAGTGATCAAAATCTCACGCAACCGGGTCGCCTGACCCATTAGCTGCACTACGCCCCCACGACCGATTACTACCGACCCAACGCCGACGGTGGCTACAGGCATAAATTGGCCTTTGTTGACAGGCAGCTTCTGGCCGATTTCAGTATGCGTCCGGCCAAGTCATCTACCCGACCCAGCAAAGCCAAGACATGGTGTAGTGGCCAACTAATCCCGGACACGACGTTAAATTTTTTCTTCGGCCCGAACTGGTGCCACCCCACCGTTGAATTGATGGGGTCGAACCCAGTTGTACCTAGGTGTGCAGCTTACGCCGCGCGTAAAGCTTTAGGATTAAGTAAAGAAACTTTGTCGTTGCGGGTGATTTATGCATTTAGAGGAAGGATTCCTTTCCCTTAGAACTCATATTTAAGGGCAAAGTGGAGCAACAATGCGACGCATCAACCAGCGCGATGGTTCGCGTCGTCATTTGGTTTCCCGGTATCACGAGTAGTCGAAGTCGACCCAAAGAGATGGTGGCGACATGCAGAAATCGGCTTCAATCTCATCTGCTCTGAGCGAATAAGATAAACAGCTCTAGGTTGACTAGGGAGGGTTGGGCTTACGGCGCATGTGGGTATTCACCTTGAATTGTGCAAGGTGAGCTGGACGGACGCTTAGTGCGCCAGTTAAAGCTGGCGGAGGATAGTCGATGAAAGTTCGATACTGGTAAGAAATGGCGAATCAACCAGACCCCGAGTCATGCATGTTGCGCCGTGAGGTGCAGGGTGAAGCGTTGACAGGGGAAACCGATGGGCCAGCCATTGAGCCGCGTAATCAGGAATTCGGGATGCCGATGCTGTTAAGCGAAGCAGAAGGCAATACGGAGCATGGCGTTATACGCCAGTCATGCTCTGATCCCGCGCGGTCGGAGACCCTGTGCACGTCGGGAAGTCCTTCGTACGGAAACTGGGAGATCTCAGCGGCGCCCGGTGCGCAAGCACCGGGCGGAGCAGGAAAGGCCAAAAGCCGTAACCCTGCTATTCACGTCGCTGAGAAGTCGGATACGTCCGTAGTACCTGAGAAGCCATCGAACAAAGGGCCTGGCCCGGCGGAGATAGTGGAGGAAAGGGACGTAGTCAAGGGAAACACCAACAGGCCTCCCGCGCCCCGGACACTGAGCCGGATCAGTAGCGCGTCGATGGGACTTAAAGGTGTACGTGAAGCAGCTCGAAGGAACAAGGGGATGCAGTTCACAGCACTGCTGCATCACATCACACCGCAGTTATTGGCGCAGAGCTTCTATGCCCTTCGCCGCGATGCTGCGGTGGGAGTGGACGGCATGTCGTGGCGAGAATATGAGGAAGGTCTTCTCCAGCGGGTGACCGATTTGCACGCAAGGCTCCACAGTGGAGCCTATCGGGCAACGCCGTCGCGGCGGGTCTATATT
>Ga0182007_10001548_pt1 | contig 12247 bp, 7 predicted proteins | sample Sormic07211113_1_FD_123023 | JGI IMG/M metagenome (GOLD analysis project Ga0182007, IMG submission 123023) | Rhizosphere microbial communities from Sorghum bicolor, Mead, Nebraska, USA - 072115-113_1 MetaG | ecosystem: Host-associated > Plants > Roots > Rhizosphere | place: USA: Nebraska... | reverse complement strand
TGGGGTGTTGGGCATGAACGCGGCGATGATGGAGGACTACCTGAAGTTCATCGCTAACCGTCGTTTGAGCCAGATTGGTTTGAAGGAAGAGTACCCAGGGACGACTAACCCGTTCCCTTGGATGAGCGAGATTATGGACTTGAAGAAAGAGAAGAACTTCTTTGAGACGAGAGTTATTGAGTATCAGACTGGTGGGGCGTTGAGCTGGGATTGATTTCTAGAACCCTGTTATTCTGAGATAAGTACGGAAAAGCCCTGAGCGCGTAATGCGCTCAGGGCTTTTTATTTTCGAGAGACTATTTGACCGTGCTCCTCGCTAGCTCCCCCCAACAAAATGACGCATACAACCTTTAATATTTGTTAAGCAGACACTGCGATCTTTTTACTAATTGTCTTCTTACATATCACGTCAAAAACCACCGAAGCGATTTTACTAGCCAGCAACGGAGGAACAGCATTTCCTACCTGGTGAAATTGCTGAGTTCTGTTCCCTTGAAAGAAGTAGTTATCAGGGAATGTCTGAAGCCGGGCAGCTTCACGCACGGTCAGACTACGACACTGTTTGGGGTCATAGTGGATAAAATAATGGCCATCCTTGGAGATATGGCTAGTGATTGTTCTTGAAGGATGGTTTTCCAACTGAACTCTAAACCTGTCACTGAATTTCCCGCTTTCCCAGTTTTTGTGTGCTGGTGCAAGTCCGGAAAGATGAAACTCTTGGTGGCCCTTAGGTGATGCTCCATGGGCGCGAGCAAATACGCTCGCAAACATATATCTGCGTAAGTCGGAAGGCATGTGACCACGCGCATCATGGTTCAACCAATAATCTAATCGGCCATCTAGGTACCAATCATCTAAAGAGGGAATACCCGTTTTTCCGTCGCCTTTGGTACGAACGATCCGAAGTGCACCGACATCGACCGGAGCACTCATTAAGCCACTCCTGACGATATCCATTTCGGAAGCCAATTTCGGATCAGCCCTGTTGTCGAGTTCCGCTCGCATCTCGTCTAGTTGAGTCGCTACCTCTTGGTACCAGGCTTCATTCCCATCAAGCTGCTTGGTCAACCGACTGCGCAGCATAGGTAGATTTCCCAATACCTGCTTGACAGTTACATATCCGTCTGCCTCCGGCAACCAGGCATGCGAAGGAATGTTCCCCTCTTCGTCTAGCGCTATGCCCAAAAGAATGACGCGATGCCTCGCCTGCGGAATCCCATGTTCCTCAGCCCTGATGATAAATCCACGGGGATCAAGCTGTTCAATATCCCCATCAGGACCATAGGACTGTCCCGTTACCAACGAGCAGATTCGGTATCGAGTGCCAGACTTCGACTCGCCGAGTGCCTTATGGGGATCTGACAAATCCTGGAGGATCTGAGAGAAGATTTTCTCACCACCAATCTTGGAGGAAAGAATACCCTTAACATTTTCCATCACAAAAACTGTCGGCTGCCGCTCCTTGATAATTCGTAGATACTCTTTGTAGAGAAAATGACGGTGATCATTCTCAGCATTGTAATTTGCCTTACCTTGGTTACGAGCGCGCCCCACGATAGAGTAGGCCTGACAGGGAGGCCCGCCAATTAGTACCCAAGGCCTGCCTCTATCGAGACGAAGATCTAAGATCTCATCGAGCTCTTTATCGCCCTCTTCGCTGCCCAACGTTATGCGTCGAGCCTCGCGATCCGCCTCAATCCACTGGGCTTCGCTTTCGTTTGAAAAGGGCTTGTCCGTGACGCCGTTACAGAAGTTGTAATAGTCATCCAGCCGAGCGGGATTCTTCAGCTTGAGTAGCCTGTAGAAAGCCCTCAGTTTCAATGTCTCGCGTGCGACGGGATCCATCTCGGCGGAAACCACGGTCTCGAACCGATTCCCCCCCCCTGACGAGGCGAAACCTTCTCCCAGCCCTCCCGGCCCAGCAAAAAGATCGACAATTTGGATTGGCTCAGGGAGAGCCATATCAGTTTCGAAAGCTGTATCTTGCTTTAGTGGCAAGGTCATTTGGGGTTCAGTCATGGACATAGTTAGCAAAGAAGTCAGGTCTCGCATGATGGCTGGCATCCGTGGCAGTAATACGTCCCCAGAAATGAAGCTCCGGAAGCTGCTGCATCGGCATGGTTTCAGATATCGCCTGCACCTACGGAGCCTCCCAGGAAAGCCCGATATCGTGCTACCTCGATATCGAGTTTGCATTTTGGTACAAGGCTGCTTTTGGCACAGGCATCCTGGCTGTAGATTTACCACCGATCCAAGGACACACGAGGAATTTTGGAGGACAAAATTCGACAAAAATGTACAGCGCGACCTAAAAAATAGGGATGAGTTACTCAAACAAGGTTGGCGGGTTTTCGAGCTTTGGGAATGTGGTATACGCGGTCCGGAAACCAAAATGAACTGGTTGCTGGAGGCGATCGTTGATTGTAATCAAAAATACGTCTCCTGGCCCGTCTTCCCTTACCCGTCTGCTTGATCTGACCTCCGATCACTGGCTCGCCAAATACCACCTAAAATTCGATTCGTGTCAATAATGAATCTCCAAGCGCTCCAGCAACTGTATCAATGCATTTTTTTCACCTTTTGACAGCGTCAATCGCCCAGTGGCAATCTTGCTCAACGCACTCATACTCATGGGTGATGCCGCATCGCAGAGCTTTGCCTCACGAATGATATCGTTCACCCGAGGCGCTAGCCCCAGAATTGCAACTTCAAAATCGATCTCAGAATTGCGAACAGAATCACGAGCACCAACGCGGGCTTCACTTTTGTAGTCTTGAAGCGAAATACCATACTGACTGATAACTTCATCTGGTTGCCCTACACAACCTTTCACACATCGCGCCCAGCAGAATTCTTTTTTTGCGAACTCCGAAATATTTATTACATTTTCAGGAGGTGATTTAAGAATCTTGGCTACTCGGCGAGCCTCTCCCAACATCCAACTCATAAGTGGCTCTGATACACTTTGATCGCGCCAAATACGGTCCAGATCAATTTGGAGATCCTGCTCTCGAAAACCTTCTGCGCAGGCCGCAATTGTATAGGTGACAATTTGTGCTTTGTATCCTCGATCGGACTTATACCATTCAGATTTTTGCACTTCGCTATCAAGCTGAATAAATAGAAACGCCTTTGCCATAGCACGGCGAAACCAAGTCTCAGTCAATGCCGACCCATCTCCTAATGAAGCAAGCACCATTGTTGTGTATCTATTAAAACACTTCTGGGCGCCTTCACTTACGAAGTGCGGCCACCCATCGAAGGTTAATTCATATTTCGCCAAATCAGTTTTAGTAACGAGCTGATTTTTTGGATACATCACTTCCAACTTACGACGTTCGGATTGACTCTTATAAGAAAATAGATTTTTATATTGCCCCCTAGCTCGCTCATAAAACCACTTACTACTGTGGAGCTCACCAGCGCGCTGTGGAACTGATACTTCTTTAGAGAAACGCTCAATCTTAATTTGTACTGGGCTATTAGACGCTAGGTCGGCTAACGAAACCTTATTCTGCGTATTAGCGAACTCGGAAATACGAGGAACTACCTGTGAAAGTCTGTCTTTATCAACAACGGATAATTTAACTTGCACATATACATGATCAAGACTTCTACCCAATCCGTCTCTAGCATACAGCAATGAAGCCGTAGTTTGTCCGCCGTTTACTATTTGGAAATCTTTAACATGAGAAATAGCTAAAGCTCCTCCTTCCAAACGGCTTGTCCGTACGCTCGACGCAGTAGCAGTCAATCCATTATTATAAGCAAAAAACATGCCCGGCTCTTCAGATATAGTTCTCAAAATGCCTCGATTTACACCAGTTTTAGCCTGAAGATAAGTTCTGACATTTTGCTCTAGGAGACGATTTCCAAACGTGGAAAAAACTTTAGCCAAAGCTGCTCCTGAAATAGCGAAAAGATAACTTTGATAACTAACATTATCGATTGATGCTGACAAACACTCAATAGCACCATCAAAATCCTCATCAAAATCTATTTCAACAGACTCGCCTCCAGTGGAGGATATTTTGGAATAGCGCTCAAGATCTAGAACATTGATATGGAGAGTAACCAAGCCTATATTCTTTGACTCAAAAATGCTCTTTCTGACACGGAGGTGACCGTTAGTGAACAAAACCACTCGCAGCCGTCTTATTCGACTTTTGTATTGTTGAATTAGTATTGCCAACTGGTAAGCAGGACTTGTCTCCTCTAAACTTTCCAAAAACTTTTGGTGCATCGCGGCGTTAAAAAAACGTTCAACACCTTCAACAGCTCGATCAACATCCTTGCTATTTACCGACGTCAATTCTGCCCCTTGCCGATAATCACAAACCGCAAGATATAAGTCACCTGCCTCAATATACTCATCACCAAGTAGATCAAATGCATATCCGTCTACGCGATAACCTCCCAAACCCTCTTTGAGAACCGGGCAATACTCCATATCCGGAGTGTCGCCATTTTCAGCAGAAATAGACGAATAAATTCTAAAAAACTCAGTTACTTGCAGTTCGTGATCAACTAGACTGCCCACCCTGATCTCTTCTCGCAACTCCAAATATTCTGAGCCAAGATCAATCATTAATAAAGCCCTCCAAATCTTCCTGACTGATCCTAAAATCCTTAACAGCACCACAGTCAATTTTATAACTAACGCAACTAATCCCATCAGAAACGTTATTAGGTGTTAAACGAGGAAACGTCTCTCCAACGCGATAGACCATTAACTCATCTAAAACAAAATTTTCTTCCACATATGTAGCGTCATGATCATACCCCACAAACATCAACTTTCGGCGAAAGTCCAAAAGCGCGGAATGAGAACGAACAACCTTAGCTTCTAGCCTATCAATCAACGATTTCAGACTTAACCCTTCCTCCGCCACAGAAAACCGGTGTAGAGCGACAAAAACCCTACCATCGTCTCCATCCAACTGACTAAGAGATGAAACTCTAAGTGCGGCACTTTGAGTTGAGAGTTGTGCCTTAACCTCGATTCGCACACCATTTAATCCTATATCGCTGCTATCTCCATCCGGACCTCGCCAACCACTCAGTATGACTGCAAAATCTATTCCTGAGCGATCCATTAACCAAGTCACCATGCAAAGTTCACCAAGCAAACCTAACCGCTCTTCGAATGACATTCCATGTGATTTACGGCGGCGTAAAAGTTCCGCCCACCGACTGAGCCTCACGATAAAAACGTCAAATGCCAGTAATGAGCTTTTGGCCCTAGATGATGATTCAGCGAGATCAGTACACATAATGGAGAATAAGTCTTTCAAGACATGATCGGTAAGCCTTAATGTAAGCCCGTGAGTGTCGTCTTCTGATTTTAGATAAACCAGAATATTCTCAAATACTGGCATTTCAATTTTTGAAATGTTCGAAGCAGAAAACTCAAGGGTAAACTCTCGCTCGCCAGTTGTAGAAAAGCTGAGAAACAAGTCGAGTAGATGGTCGGGAAAGACTCGAAACCGGCCAGCTCCGTGACCTATATCAGATATTTCTTCCCACTTATTGGCGAAGTCATTCTTCATCAGTTAGTTCCTCATCACTTTGGGTTTCATCTAACTGTTTTTGTATAATTTCAGCCAAACGCTTGGATATGGCATATTCACGGGGAACGGGCACGACAGAGGTGTCAGGAAATGCCAAGCTGATAGTTACTACTGGCTTTCCACCTTCAAACTTCAGCTTTGATCTTTCTGCTTTGTCGGATAAATTAAAGTCAAAAACATGGATTAGAAGCAGCGGCCGAGCTCTAGACAACAGATAACGCTTTTCTGCACTGAAGTCAGGAAACTCCTCTAATAACGCTTTTGCTTTCTCCTTAAGCCCCTCTCGTTCACCGTACTGGAGATCATTGGGGCCTGCATCAGCAACGACGTTCTTGGCCGTTATCTTGACGACATCAGCGTCTTCAGACTTTAAAGCTCCAGAATGACGTTGTCGACAAAATCGCGCGGAGGACTCTTCGAGAGCCAGCGGAAACTGTAGACTTGGTTCACTAGAACCGAGCCGTCTGAATGGAATTGCAATATCCCAAAAGGCGAGTTCTCCAGTTGCGCGATCCGCAATATAGTCAAGAGCCAAGCTGCTTTCAGTACTTCCCAGCGCAAACTCTAGTTGTGGGAGTTCAAATTGTCGAAGTAAGTTCTGAACCAGCAATGCACTAACTCCGCTCCAAACATAAGCACTATCGTCTTTAACCCTCTTCTCCGCTACGTTCGACTCAAGCAATTCAACTATTGATTTCACTGCGGAAAAATTCTTGTTATTAATTGATTCGTCATTAAAAATCTCGTATGCCTGCAGATGTTTTGCAGACAAGTCGACGGCCATCAGAAGAGGCTTGGCTGCGCGCATTTTGTTAGCAGCGGTAATTGCTATGCCTGTACGACTTTCGCGAACCTTAAGACCAAATGCGTTAGGAGTGATGCCCATCCGTTCCATCCGAATCAAATCATCACGCAACTCTTCAACTGCCTCACTGACCTCCCGAAAGTCTCCTAACATTGCAGAAGCAGCGTGAATTCTACATAGATGCTCATAACCTGGACGATAACCAAACCAACGACCCATTTGGAGGAGGGTATCGGCGGCACCTACATTTCTTAAAACATAAGAAATACCCAGCCCTTCTAAAGTCAGCCCGCGAGCCAGAGCCAAGCCGCCCACGGCAATTATATGCATTCCTGTCTCAGGTGCTTTGGTGTAATCCAATCCACCACCGCGCATATTGACAAGTCTTACCTCAACCGGAGCGATCGCACGTTTTAGTACCCGTAGCACGTCATCCCATTGAAACCCAACGTGCGCTGAATATTCTTTCTGCCAGACCTCGTGCACCCTTATTAACAGCTTTGATTTATCCCAAGAAACAGTAGTCGCCCATGCATCGACTGAATCCTTTAAGTCCTGAAGCAGGAGGTAAACTTCATCGTGCACACGCCTCTGGATAGCGTTGAATCTACTTACATTCACTAACATTGACGAATGTTTATGCCCCTCTCCAGAAAGTGTCCTTAGGGCACGAAATATGGCGTATTCAAGTACAGCATCCTCCAAACTTCCCGGCAGTCTTTCTAAGTTAAATCCTGGCTTATGCGATATTGGAAGTAGAACATTGTAGTCGTTTGGTATTTCGCGAACGCAAATTTTTGAAAACCCCCCCCCCTCAGAAAATAGTTTCTCAGCACCAATGTAATTTCCCGGAGGCTCGAGAGACTTTATGAAATGTTCTGGAAACAAATCATTATTTTGCATCTCATCGACCGTATCAGGATCAATGAATATATTCGCGAAAGGTGTCGCGGTATATCCGACATAGGAATAACGTCTCGAACATGAGAGCAGTTCTCGAATTCTCGCATTGATCCTTGTCGTGGCGGTGGGGTCTTTTGCAGTATTAATTGACGCATTATCTGCTTCATCGTCAATCAACAGCATTGGACCTTCTAGCTGCCCCTCTTGGCGCAATCCTCGTAACCAATCTGCGAGGCGACCCAGTACACTTTCATTTTTTTTTGTAACAAAGAGAATTGGATCTGCAAAATTCCCCTCTGTTGCACCTACCCCTCGTGCGATTTTCACACTAAAATCAGCACTTTGAGTAGTTCCACAAAAAGGATGCCGAACCTCGGATGTTTCTCCCTCAACTCCTTTAAACACGTGGGAAACTGGATAAATTTCTGAGACAAATGAGTCTCCGAGGGAAGATTTCCCAACGAAAGATTGATCTAGCCTGATTTGGGTTTGATATCGAAGTGAGTTAGTGAGCCCCGCAAGTACAATGATAATTCGATATCCAGCATCAGCAGCCTTTGCAATCAATGCAGAGTAATTAGTCGTCTTACCCGACTGCACATGCCCCATGACTAATCCGCGTCTTCTCCAAGAGGCCTCATCTTGAGGATCCCCCAAGTACCCCATTATCTCATCAGTTACTTTGTTCACTGAACCGATAACTTGAACAGGTAAAATTGAATGATCAAGCCAATACTTTTGAAGTCTCCGCCAGAAATAGAAATTAGTTTCACCCATCCTGTCTGGATACCATTCATCGAAATCCGTTTTCAGAGCATGGCCAGTACCCTGCTCAGTTCCATAGATAGTTTCCAAGTGTCTAACAAGACGGCTTGCTAAGTCATCATCTAGGATCTTAGAAATCGCCGAACTTTCTCTTACGTGACTATCCAAATACCCCTTTGGTACCGGAAAATGTCCTTGTATCTTCTTATCTATCTCGACACGAAGAAAACTCAAAGCAGCGTCAAAATCCATTTTTCACACCCCACTTATTTACAGTATTGTTGCGAACGTAACTTTCGGCGTACGGCCACTGACTAGCGAATGGTTCAATTGATCTCAAAAAGGCAAGAAACCCATCAATTTCAGCATCCCCCTCGCAGTCTTGCATATAATTAATCAAACACTGATCAATTAGCGCCTCATACTCTTCTGCGGTGGTAGAGCATTGATTTATGCTAACCCCGGCAGCGTCATGGATAAATCGATCGGTTGGAAAGTACACTTCCATGAGTCGTAAAACAGATTCCGCGTTACCCGCAAGCTCATCAAGCTCTAAAAGTCTCGCAACCAACGGATGTTCCCTATTTACCCGGTAGCTAATTTGCCCGTCCTTTGAATATCGCAGCCAGACAGATTGAACATTTGGTTGATTGAGAGACACACCTTTCTTGCGATGGACCGCAACTGAGCGGTGATTGAAACGTTTTACTATTTCTTGAAGCCTACGCTTAAGCGCTACTGGTAGCTGCGCATCGGATTTATCTACCGTAATACGCCATTCGGAATCAACCGTGTTAGGTAGATCAACTCTGATCCTTGTTAACTGAGAAAGCTTGCCATGAGGAACGAGACGGAACCATGTACCAGAAATGATAAGTCTTCGATTTCGATAAACATAAAACCCTTGGTTTCTAACCATACCCTCCGAACCGCCTAGCCGGTCTTGCTCCTCCACTGACAACTTCGAAAAATGCGGAAGTACATAAGGTTGAACACTAATTTGCGAACCGTTAGCCATATCAATTATTTCGGAATTTAGTGTTTGTGTCGCGTTATGTGAAACCATAAATGGATCAACTGGTTGCAATATGCTCCCATTCATTGAAATAACAAGACGAGCGCCCACCTCGCCAGCCAAATATCGGTGAAACACTAAACTTAGCCGTTTATTGGCATAGGCTATAACGTGGGTTAAAGCATCGACAATGGAAGAGCCGCCCCCAAGATCTATTAATCTATCAGAGTTTGTCCAAACAACCTCAGTACCGCATGGTGTTGTAATATCAACATCAAGTAAATCAAGAACATCTGCTCCTTCTAGAAGGTCCATGCTCCAATCGTCAATATCATCTATATTCCATCTTGCGGCATTGATTAGTTCTCCTTGCCAGGAAATAACAGTCAGTACCCGGGCTTGCGAAAAAGATGCAGACTTCAATCCCCAGCCAAATCTTCCTAAATCATCAGGGTCTCGGACGTCTTGAGGATTCGCGCTGGCTGGACGCATTGCAGCGATCAGAGTCTCCTTGGTCATGCCTGTGCCGTTGTCTCGAATTCTGACTGTCACATCTTCCGCCACTGGAAAAAGGGTTATGTCAATTCGAGTCGACTTTGCCTTGATACTATTATCAATGAGATCGGCGAGGGCTGCGGCCAGGTCATAATTTCCAAAGCTCCTTGCGGTAGACATCAGATCACTAGCTAAGGGGGGATTTTGTACTCTCACACTACGCTCCTGGAATCCATACCTTGCTGAGCCAATGAGAGAAATCTCCCTCCAGCCAACCATTTTCCAACCGACCTTTAGCAGAATTCCCTACCGGGGCCTAACAGACGTCGTTTAATCCTGCGGTCAAGCGAGAACCATAACCTTAGCAACACTCTGAGCAGAGATAAAGGCACAATGCCTTTACGGTTCAAGCTGGCCGATAGCCTTTTTCGCGATTTTCTAACCGCACGTTAAAAATAAATAAATCAAGCAGCTCCGATTTCAACGGAGTTATCATGAAAACCAAGCTTTAGCCCCTAGTAAGGGTCGGAGCTGCGTTTCGTTGCGCTCTAAGTGATGTAACTGTCTAGGGTACCTACGACGATCATAGATCGTGTGACTTAAACCTCAACATATTCGTAATCATTCTTAAAAAGAATCTACTCCTAACCCTTTGCCGATTCGTCGAAAAAACTGAGGAAGAGGAGATTGCGGGCCGCGCTAAATGGAGCTCGCAGGCCTCGCGATTCGACAACACGAGACTTACAGGCTAGCGTGCATAAATCTGGTAAAAAGCTGTACAAGGTTAGATATTCGAATTTACATAATTTGTTGATCCGGAGGTCCTCTTGGCAATTCGTTCCAACCTCGTCAATCTAGACGCGATGATCAAACGAGAAGATTTCGCAACTCAAGACATCGAATCCACAAGCTACGAGAATGTAGCAACCATCTCGCTCAGAGATTTCACATTGGGCGGATTAATCGGTCCTAGCCTAAGAAAACCAGACTTCCAACGTGAAACGAATCACTGGTCACCGACGCAGGTTGTGTCCTTATTGGAGTGCTTCGTAAACGGGGATCTGATTCCTTCAGTAATTCTTTGGCAATCTCCAACATATCTTTTTGTCATCGATGGAGGACATCGGCTAAGTGTTTTGAGGTCTTGGGTTGAGAATGATTATGGTGATGGTGCAACGTCACAAGCATTTTTCGGATACCAAATATCCGAAGAACAACGTCGAACAGCGGAGCAGACACGCTCATTAGTGGCGAAGACGATCGGCACTTGGGATCACTACCAAATGCGAATTGTCGATGAAAAGCTAGATACATCTGAACGCAGACGCCTCAATGCGGTAGTGTCGCGGGGACTTCCTATTCAATGGGTAAAAGGCGATGCCGACAAAGCGGAAAGCTCCTTTTTTAAAATCAACACTAAAGGCACACCTCTGGACGACATCGAGGAACTGTTACTTAGAAATCGAAACAAGCCAATATCAATGGCAGCACGGGCAATCATTCGATCAGGAAAAGGGCATCGATACTGGTCACGTTTCAAGGACGGCGTGGCTGAGGAGATCGAAGCCAAAGCAAACAGTTTGCATACAATTCTCTTCGACCCTGAGTTTCAGCGCCCGATTAAAACTTTAGATTTACCACTTGGTGGACCAACTGGAATCCGGACTGCGCTTGAGACTTTAATTGAATTGATATTAATATCAAATAAGGACCAGTATGGTAATCCGAAGAATATTTCTTCTATGGCGGATGATGACGACGGCAGTATGACGATAAAAACCCTAAGCATGACACTCTCCCTAGTAAGACGCATTACTGGAAATGAAAACGGAAGTTTGGGCCTACACCCGGCCGTATATTTTTATGGCCCAACAGGTCGGCACTCTGGATCACTTTTTATGGGTACGGTTGCCTTAATAGCAGCGAAGATTGCTAACAACGACAAAACTTTTTTTAAAAAATTCACAAAAACACGAAGCCAATTAGAGTCAATTCTTATAACCCAAAAAGACCTTATAGCGACCATTCTACAACGTACATCTAGCAATGGACGTACATCGCGATACACCAAATTATTAAGCAAAGTTATAGACCAACTGGCATCACAAAAAGATGTAACGGATGAAGATATAGTTAGTTTCGCCGATTTTGATGGAAAGATATTAGTCGGAATCACGAATGAGACTACCAAATCTTTTTCAGATGACGCAAAAAGCTTAGCTTTCATTAAAACAGCTTTAGCAACAGCTATAAAATGCCCTATTTGCCAAGGATATTTGGATACTGAAAAATCGATGTCGTATGATCATATCTTACGCGTCCGCGAGGGAGGAACCGGATCATCTTCAAATGTGCAACTGACTCACCCTTACTGCAACCAATCAGTAAAATGCTAATTATAAAGTTATATTTATTGGCATGAGTAAGATTCATATCAAGCCTGCGCCTTAAAAAATCAATAAAAACAAACATCTAAGCCACTACAAATACTTGACAAGCATACGATTACAACGACCAACAACAAATGTTTTTTATCAGTTGACCATATAGTGATTTCCTCTTAGGATTTAAATTCGGCGCCTAAGAAACGCCTCAACCAGAGCGGTCCTCCGCACCCGACAGTCATGCGGCTTTTTTTCGTCTGCGGTTTCTCTACGCCTGCGAGAAAATTCCCGTTATGTCGGGAGTGGGCGA
>Ga0182007_10001544_pt1 | contig 12267 bp, 9 predicted proteins | sample Sormic07211113_1_FD_123023 | JGI IMG/M metagenome (GOLD analysis project Ga0182007, IMG submission 123023) | Rhizosphere microbial communities from Sorghum bicolor, Mead, Nebraska, USA - 072115-113_1 MetaG | ecosystem: Host-associated > Plants > Roots > Rhizosphere | place: USA: Nebraska... | reverse complement strand
TGCGGGAGGTGATGGCCACCCGTGGCATGTTCTCCACCACCGATCTGCGCCCCCTGCTGGCCGAACGCGGCGTCGACCTGTCGCCCAGCCAGACCTACCGCCTGGTGGTGGAACGGCCCGAGCGGCTGAGCCTGAAGACCCTGATGGCCCTGCTCGACATCTTGGGCTGCAGCATGGACGAACTCATCGAACCCGTTGCGGCGGCCGGTTCGGGGCGCCGCCGCAGTGCCGCAGCAGCTGGCGGAACGGAGGCCGGGAAGGACACCGGGCTTGGCGACTTCCGGCCCAAGCGGGCCCGGATCGTGCCCGAGTAGGCGCCGGTCGTGCCCGAAGGCGAGCTGCCGCGTTCCGCTACCGAGCCCGAGACCGTGATCAGCGAGATCGTCCGGTCGGCCGACTCCGCCTGCGAGCGGATCGACGTCACCGCCGTGCTCCGGACGGTCTTCCGCCAGCGACCCCAACTGCGGACGCTCGCCGACGTGCTCCAGGCCAGGCCGGACCTGCTGACGTCCGGTCGTCCCGAGGGACCACGCGCGATCGAACGGCTCGTCCGGGCGCTGCGCGAGGCCGGCGCCGAAAGGCTGGTGCTGCCCCGCTGCGGCGATTGCGGGCGCGAGCGTCCGCTGACCGGCCTCGGTGACGGCGCACGCATCTGCAGTGCCTGTAGCAACCGCCGCCTCGCGCGGGCCAACCCCTGCGTGATCTGCGGAAGCACCACCCTTGCCGGGCGTGACCGCGCCGGTCGGCCCCGCTGCCGGGCCCATCCGCCCTGGGGCTCCACAGACCCAGCCGAGGAACTGGCCAAACTGATCGCTGGCAGACCCTTCGGCATCTCGCCCACGACCGCGCAGCAGGCCATCCGCCAGATTGACCCCACCCGCCCCGGCCAGCTCCGGCTGTTGTGGGCGCTGGAAGACACTCCTGACCTGCTGACCGGACGTGGCGCCGAGGGGCCACCCAAGATCTCCGCCCTGGCCCAGGCGCTGATCGATCGGGGAGCCCAGGGCGTGGTCCTCCCCTCGTGTCCGTTCTGCCAGCGTTCCACCGACCTGAAGGAGCGTCGTGACGGCCTGCGTTGCTGCGGGCCGTGCTGGCGTGACTCCAAGATCGTGACCTGTGCGGCCTGCGGACGCTCGCGACCGATCGGCGGCCGCAGGTTCGACGGCCAGCCGGTATGCGGCACCTGCCGCCAGCACGATCCCTTCAACTACAGGCCCTGCAGTGTCTGCGGCGCGCTTCGCTTGAGGAATTCGCGCACCGACGGCGGCGGAGTCTGCGCCGCCTGCCGGGAGATCCCCATTGCCCTCTGCGCGACCTGCGGTGAAGTCCGCCCCTGCTATTTCGCCGCCACCAATGCCCCCAAGTGCCTGCCCTGCAGCGCCAAGGAGCGCGAGGAAGCCGTGTGCGCCAACTGCGGAAAGCACCGACGCGTCAACAACCGCACCGCCACCGGCGAACCACTGTGCGGAAACTGCGGCAACAAACCCAAGCCCTGCGGCGGCTGCGGCGGAATCTACCGCACCAGCGGCCGGACCCCCGAGGGCGAGCCCCTGTGCCAGACCTGCTGGGCCAAGCATCCTGCCGCCCACCGTCCCTGCACCCAGTGCGCCTGCGTCGAACGCCTCTACCGGCACGGACGATGCGCCGCCTGCGCGCGTGCCGCTGACCTGCGTGAAGTACTCAGCCCGCCGGGCGGCCTCATGCGCCCGGAGCTGGAACCGGTCTTCCAGGCGCTGCTGACTCCGCCGCCCCGCACCGTGCTGCACTGGATCCACAAGATTCCCGCACGCCGGGCCGTCCTCAAGGCCCTCGCCGTGGAGAACGGACCCGTCACCCACGAGGTCCTTGACCGCTTCGCCGCCGCACCGACCGTAGAGTACCTGCGCGCCGCACTGGTCGCCGCAGGAGCCCTGCCCGACCGGGACGAGCAACTGGCCCGACTGGAACGCTGGTTGGCCAAGACCATCGCCCGCGTCACGTCCACCGAGGAACGCAGGATCCTGCGCAACTACACGAACTGGCAGTCGCTGCGCAGACTCCGCCGCCTGCCCGCCGGGCAACTGGTCACCCACGGCCGGGCCGAGACCGTCCGGGTCGAGATCCGTAACGTGGCCCGCCTGCTGGAATGGCTCCACGATGGCAGCACCACCCTGGCCGCCTGCAGCCAGGACCAGATCGACGCCTGGCTCAGCGACGGCCCCATCACCCGCGCCACGGTCCGCGCATTCCTGCACTGGACCAGCAGACGCGGCCACAGTCGACCACTGACCGCGCCGGTTATCGGCAACTACTTCGCCGCGCGCATCATCGGCAAGGACCAACGCTGGGACCTGGTCCGCCGCCTCGTCCACGACGAGCAATTCCAGGTCGCCGACCGGGCCGCTGGCCTGCTCCTGCTGCTGTTCGCCCAGCCCGTGGGCCGCATCAGCCGCCTCACCACCGAGCACATCGTCGACCGCGGCGACACGCTCACGCTGAAGCTCGGCCGAGTCCCCGTCGAGATCCCCGCACCCCTGGACGACCTGATCCGCCAACTCGCCGAACGACGGAACGGCCGCGCGGCCACCGTCCCGCTCAGGGAACCGAAGTGGCTGTTCCACAGCACCTACCCCGGACAGCCGATCGACCCGCACACCCTGGGCCGGCGTCTGAAGGCGATCGGCGTCCCGCCCCAGCTCGCGCGCCACGCATCGCTGATGGACATCGCCTCGGAGCTGCCCGCCGTCGTCATCAGCCGACTGCTCGGCTTTCACCAGTCCACCGGGGACAATTGGACCCGCGAGAGCCAGGGCTTCGGTGCCGACTACGCCACTGAACTGAGCCGCCGCCGCTGACCGGGTGCGCCGTACGGGGTTCTGGTCTGACTTGGCGAAGGTGCCGATGGTGCTGTGTGGAGCTTCCGCCACGAGTACCTCGCTGGAGTGGATGGCATGCGAGGGACGAGGATGGGTGGCGATGCGGTGTTTGGCGGTGCTGGAGATTGGTGCTACGTAACTGCCCCCAGACCTGCTGCCCTTCGTCTCTCAAATCCATGCACACGCGCTTTTGTGGTGACATCCTGAGAACCCTCACAGTTGTACTACAGGGGAAGCACCGCAAGAGCGGCGCAGCGAGCAGGAACAGCGAACCTGGGGATCGCGAATGAGCTCAGACGGATCACCGACGGACGGGTGGGTGCCACCGCCCATGCCGATGTACGCAGTCGTCTTTGAGGAGGGCGAAGATCTCGATGCAAAGACTTACAGCCCCTTCCTCTACCGTCAGTTAGGTGAAAGCGCTAAGGTCACCATTCCGCATGGGTTGTCACGCGCCGCGTCTGCGGCGTTGCCCGGTTTGTGGTATTGCTTGCACCTGCCCAATACGGTGTTCCAACTGTCTGACATCTCGGTCACAGCGCTAAAGATGAGTCAAGAACTTAATCTCGGTCACCAAATCTTGCTGGTCCCTATCGAGATTTTTGACCAAGAGCATTGCGCAGGTTTCATGTCTGGCCTCGATCCGGTGCTGACAGTTTGCCCGGACCACCTCGCAGAGGAGTGTGGCAGACGCGCCGAAGCGCTTGGGTTTTCCTTCCCCTCGATCACTTATTCCGAAATATCAAATGAAAGCATAAGAAGCCACTGGAAGCAAATTCACGAGCGTTACAGATCCGATGTTGAATATTTGGGGCGTGAGCCAGAAATGACACGCCGTCTCGACACTGCTCCTATGGATCTACCTCGTCGCTGGCTTGCCCGCCAAATGAACTGGGAGTCTACTGAGACACAGATTAATTCGCTCGATGAACTGGATTCTCTAACGGCGCGGACCTTTCACGAACAGGCGGTTCTTTCTGCTGTTGCGCATCTTGAACGAGAAGGTGCGGACGACGAGCAGGTAGAAAAAGATTTCCCTCGCGCATACGCCGAGGCGCGGCTGCGCATACCGGTAACACTGGCCCTGCCAGGAATCGCTCCTGCATACGCGCGCATCGCATACGACACTGAGTTGCGTTCGCGTGCACGACCTCTCTCTCCATTGCATGCAGAGGATACTTGGTCGCCAGATATACATATGCGATCGGATGAGCTTACTGAGCGTGCTGCCATCGAATTTGTTACCACGCATCATGCTCTCGCCCAAGGTCTCCTGCTCCCGTCTGTCCCTCCAGAAGCTTTTGTTGTCCTAGCGGAACTGGAGCGACATTTCAGTGGAACCGAAAGCGGAGCAAGCGTCAGGCGGCTACTGGAGCGCCTCAATGAAGCTGCCAAGCCCTTGTGGAGCCAAACACTCGTCGAGATCATCAGACGCGCCCGTGCGCTCACTGTTTTTACAAACTTCCCAATCGGGCTACTACGAATGCCCGGTGACACTGCCCCTTTGTCCGCGCGAATCCCAATCGCCTACCGTCCAATGATGCCACTCCTCAGGACCGTCCAGGATGAGCTCAGCCCCTCGATCCCCATCGAATTGAACCGTGGAATTCGCGTCTTGGTTGCCGAATGCATCCCGGCGCACGATCCTGTTGGGCAAATTTCGCGTATCGGATGGCGTACTGCACGCGAAAATTTGGAGGTTGAGGCAAGCGGCACCACCATGAAGATCGTGGAGACTTTGAGTCTTGATCAGCTACGTCGCGCTGTAGCTGATGAGGCGCCGCACTTCCTGGTCATCAGTGCTCACGGTACGCTGGGCAAGAACAGCGCCGGACTCGTAATCGGGGAAGAAATCTGCATTGAACTTGGACTGGAAAGGCCGCCTCCAGTTGTCATCCTCAGTGCCTGCCATGTTGCCCCGCGTGGCAGGGGTGCCGTCAGCATCACCGATCTTTTGCTACGCGAAGGCGTAAGAGCCGTACTTGGCACCCAAGTGCCCGTAGATGTACGGCGAAACGCGATCCTAATGGCACGCTTCTTCGTTAACATCACAGCGGCATTTCAGCAAGGCGCAGAACATGCCACATTGCTGGAGGTCTGGCACTGGGTACAGGCATCGAATGCGGTTAACGACATACTTGGTCCGGGAAATCGGCACTTGAACGCCTGGAGTCGCAGCATAACCTCTAGTGGCAATACAGTCCTAACTGAGTTTATGTCCAACCGATCGGCAGGGAAGCTCCGTTTGCATCATATTTACGAGGACACTGAGAAAATACTTGGCGAGATTGCAGACGACCAAGGCCGAGGAGCTCGCGTGCGAAACTGGTTTCGCAAACCAGGATATGTTCCAGAGTCCCTCTTCTATCTATTTGCAGGGAAGCCGGATCGCATCTTTATCTCTAACTTGTTCGATAGAACGGAGAAAGAATCTGGCCTCCCCTAATATTCCAGTGGTGTATTAGGGCGGGCGACGGGACAGCTGACGATCACGCCTTGCCCCCAGCTCGAGAGCCTCTGAGCTGAGGGCGGTTCGGTAGGCCGTGTGGGGTCTCCCGACAAACCCGCCGTCTTCACCGAGGCGTTCCGCGTCCTGGGGCCCGGCGGTCGTATCGGCATTCTCCGACATCGTCGCCGTCGACACCCTCACGCCGGAACAACGCGCTGTCCTTCGCCGAGTACCGGCTGGGGCTGGACGGCGCCGGTTGCACGGATATCGAGATCGTGCCAACCCATTCCGTCGCGGACGGTTTGCACTCCGCCGTCGTCCGACCGCGTAAGCCCAGCACTGCCGTCAGGTGACTCCGTGGTCGTATGTGAAGACGACCGGCATCCCCTGTCGCCAATGCGCGCACATCTCCTGGGCCTGGGCTCGCTCCTGTGGGCCGCCGGCCGCGGGCAACGGCAGGTGCAGCGCTCGTAGCAGGTCGAAGCGGTGGAGGTCGAAGGCTGTCTCCACCGTCTCGCCGAAGCGCAGCGCCGCCGTCACCGCCTGGCGGTAGCAGAGCCAGGACAGGGTCAGGGGGGCGAGTACCAGCAGTAGCCACCAGCCGGAGCGACCGAGCAGAGCTGTCGCCGTGGCACCGGCCAGGAAGGCCGTCGTGGAGAGGCGGGCCGTCACGTCCAGGGAGTTGCGGCGGTCGTCGACGATGGCCCGGAGCTGGTCGCCGAGCAGGGGGTAGAGGCGGGGCCAGGCTACGACCGCGTCCCAGCCGTAATCCGCGCCCGCCCTGTGTTCGGTCGCGGCGAGGGCGTTGCCCAGGCTTGTGGGCAGGAAGTGGCCCGGGGGCGGGAAGAGCTGGCGCAGCCGTGTGCCTGCCGTGCCGGCCGCCTGGATCTCGGCGTCCGTCATCGACTCGTGCAGTCGGGTCGCCTCGGCTTCCAGGCGGTTGCGGAGGCGGGACTGGCGTCGTACGCCGAGGGTCGTCAGACGGCCGAGGGAGGTCGGCCAGTAGCCCTCCAGGAGCCGGACCAGGGGGAGTTGGAGGGGGTGGGTGAGGAGTGCGGCCAGGGTGACCGCCAGTACGAGGAGGACGAGTTCCCCGGCGCTCAGGTGGGTGACGGTGTGCCAGGCCCTGCCGAAGTCGAGGTGTTCGCCGGGGGCGCCTGCCTGGATCAAGGTCAGGAGGAAGAGGCTCAGAGCGAGCGTCGGGAGGTAGCTGACCAGGAAGAAGCGTCCGGCGAACATGTCGGCGGCGCCTTTGCCCAGCGTCTCCGGGGTCATCGCGTCAATTCCATGAGGCCGTGGTCCGGGCAGGACGGCAGCTGCCAGTCGGCGTGCACGCGCAGGACGGCCCGGCCGCAGTCGCGGCACGCGAACCGCAGGAGGGTGAAACGGCGAGACGGGCCGGGGAGCGCGGAGTGGTCGGCGCTGCCGAATTCCCGTGAGGTGGTGCGGACGAATCGCTCACGACGGGACACGCCGAGCGACTGACCGCCCATCGTCACGGCTACCCGGTCCAGGTCCGGATCCGCCTCGAACACCGTCGTGAGGACCACGGCGGCGGTGTCCGGCCCAGTACCGGGCGCCAACTCCAGCCGTACCGTCTCTGGTGTGGCGTCCGCCGGATCGACCAGCAGCGCGAAGAACTTCCCCGGATCGGGCATGGTCCCATCCCCCGTTGTCTGAAGCCTGCTCAAGGCCCGAAATGGACGTACCCCGCCCACACCGACGGCTCCAACGGGTGGTCGAGGCGCAGTCGCCCCGCGGCGGAGGCGATGGCTACCGCGGGGGAGCCGCAGGCCCGCAGCACATCGTAGAAGCGGTCCGCGGTCTCCGCCGCCTCGCGATCGCCGACCGCCCAGAGGGTACCAACCACATGCCGGAACCCCGCGAGTTGGAGCCCGGCTACCAGATGCTGCGCTTCATCCCTCAGCGGCGCGCTGCCCGCCGCCGTACGGCACGCCGACACATACGCCAGTTCCGCCCCGGCCGGGCGGGTCCGGGCGATGTCGAGGACCGTCAGCGCACCGTCGTAGAGCAGAACCGCGCTGTCGGACGCTTCACGCGGATTGTCGGCCGTGGCAGGCGAAGTGCGCCCAGGAACAGTCGGCGAGTTCGCACCGGACACGTTCGCGGGTGGCCTCCGCGTTGACCAACGCGGTGTGGGACAGCCCGGGGAAGCGCCCCGCGATCCCGGCCGCCTCCGCCACCACGTGCCGCAGCGGCGGCTGGCCCGGCGAGTGCGATACGGCGACGGTCAGCAGCCGTCCGCCGTCCTCACCGAAGGCGGCTGGTGCCCCGTCCTGGTGAGTGCGCGCCAGCGCCTGGAGGGTCGGGGTGTACGACGGGATGACGCGCCGCCAGGTGCCATCGGTGCCGCCCACGATCCCTGCGGCGTGCAACGGAAGCAGGGTGAGGAGCCCGGTCGGACACCACCAGATGCGCTTGCCGGGCACCCCACTGCCGTCGTCGATCAGGCCGAGCCGGTCGAACACGGGCTTGGCGACCGTCTCCCATAGCCATTCCAACATACTCGCCATGGTCATCTGCAGGGCCACGTGACCCTGCGGCTGCGCGCTACCTTGGTCGTGGACGGCCTTCAGATACTCAGTCGCCCGACGTGCCGTATCGGCCAGATCCAGGTCGGGCAACGGGATGACGAGCGGGACGGCAGGTGGCGGGAATACGACGATCGCGTCCCTACGCCGAGCCGAGACGTTAACCAGGACCACCGGTCCCCCCACTGCGGCCCTCGCAAGCGTGTCGTACCGGGGCGGCGCGAAGGGGCTTTCGTCACCCAGCTCGGACCCGCCTTGCTCCACCAGAGCGTCCCAGCGCCGAGCCAGCGCGACGAGACGGTCCGACGGCGTCTCCGGGGACGCGGCGGCCGCCTCCAGCGCCGCGCCCACCTGCCGTAGCTCTGCTGTGAGTTCGGTGGGCAGTCGGGCCAGGGCACCAGCCTCGGCGCGGGACTGGAGCAGTTGCGTCCACAGCACCGAACGGCCCTGTTCGAGGAACTCGACCGCCAGCTCCGGCCGCCCGGCGTCCAAAGCGCACGCCGCGGCGGCCGACGCCGTGCCGATACTCTCTGAGAGCTGCGACTCCTGGTCCGATCGGCCGAGACCACGCCAGCCGATCACGGGCAGCAGTCTGACCGCTAGGGACCAAGCGGCCAGCGCGCCATCCGGCCCGTCCATGTCCCCCTGCTCCTCACTGAGCTTGGCCCACCAGTAGGCCGCCTGGATCTGGTGAGTGGCGGGACCCAAAGAGGACCTGGCGTAGCCGGCGTATAACAGGGCGGCCTCCCGTGCCGCCTCCGGGTTCGGGGTTTCCTGATGCAGACTGGTGAGCGCGATCGCCAGGAGCCGCATGCTGTCCGCCCTGCGGCGCCTCGTGGCACGGTTGTCCTCGGTCGCCAGCTGGGCGCGCAGTAGAGCGACAGTCTCGTCCAGATCCTGCCGACCATGGGTACGCAACCAGCGGAGCAGCAGTGCGTTGGCGAGATTGACACTCCGGGAGTAGTGCTGGGGATGTCCGGGCTGGGTCCCCTCCAGCGCAGCGCGGATCAGGGTAATCCCCTCGTCGAGCCCCTCCCGCCCGGCGGAGTGAGCGATCATCAGGCACGAGCCAAGGTTGCTCATCGCCGTTACATGATCTGGCGCGCCCTCCGGGCTCAAGGCGAGCATGCGCCGTAAGGCGTCAAGGGCGGCGTCCAGATCTGCTGCGTCGCCGCGCATCTGATAGCGATGGCGGTGCGCACCCGCGAAATTACTCAGCACGCTGGGCAACGTCGTCTGATCCGGGAGAGTCCTGAAGAGACGGACGGCTTCGGTTCCTGCTGTGATGGCCTCGTTGATGTCGGTCAGGGAACCGATTAACTCGGCGCGGGCTATGAGCTTGCCCGTCAGGCCGCTCAGCCGCCCAGCACGGACGGTCTCGGCACCGCTCGCAGGCGTCAGGGCGACGGACTCCCGCATGGCCGCGATCGAGTCGTCGAGATCCGCCTGGTTACCGCCGTACTCGAACCGGAAGACCAGGGCCCCGGACAGCTGCGAGAGCAGCCTGGCCCGCCGCTCGCGCCGGGCACCGTCCACCGAGGCCGCCACAACATGCTGGGCCAGCAGCTCTCGATACAACTCGACACACTCATCGAGATCCATACGGGAACCGGTCGTTCGGTAGCCGGACAGCAGCAGGTCGGCCAGGTCGGCACGGTTCCGCAGCGCCGCCTCGCCCGTGGCTGACCGCCCCGCCTCCCGTACGGCGGCCACGGCATGCCGGAGATCGGCGGCGGCCCCGGTCGTATAGAAGCGGTCGATGAGCCTCTGCGTCAGCCAGGCGCCGGACATATCGCCCTCCGCTGCACACCCGCTTGCTCCATACTCGCTTCCTCCATACTCGCGGCGAACGCCGCCTCCGCCCGCGCGCGCAGCGCACTGGTGACATGCCCTGGGCGTCGTTGCTGTTGCTCATGGCCGTCTGGAACTCCGCCTCCGGTGCGGACTGGACGACCGGTCTTGCAAAGCCCGCATCACCGTACAGCTGCCAGCGATTTACCCGCTTGCCGGCGCCTGCGCGAGAGGTGCCCCTCTCAGCAACTCCCTTGCGCCCAAGCAGCGCGAAATCCTTGTCTACCTCGCTCTCCACCCCGATGGCGTTCGACGTGAGGCTCTGACCAACGCCCTATGGCCCGACGCCCCTCGAGACCGCCCGTACAACAGCTTCCACGCGACGCTGAGCCAACTGCGACGGGCACTGCGCACTGCGACCCACGGCGTGCTCAGCGACATCACCCTCCACGACGATGGTCACTACGGCCTGGACCGAGGTCAGGTCACGGTCGATTTGTGGCGCCTGCGAGAGGCTCTGGAGAGCAGCCGTGGCGTCACCAACGAGCAGTTGCCCCGCCGTACGGCTCTGGAGCGCGTTGTCCGGCTCTACGGCGGCGACCTGGCCGCCGACCTCGCGGTGGAATGGATCGAAGCCCCCCGCGAGGCTCTCCGACGCGACGTGCTGGACGCTGTCAGCGCACTGGTCCGCATTCTGCGTGACGACGAGCCGGAGGAGGCGTTGGCCATCCTGGAGAAGGCCCGCACCCTGGATCGCTACAACGAAGCCATCTAGCGCGACATCGCCCGGTTCCAAGCTCGACTTGGCCGGCACGACTCGATTTCACGCACGCTGGCGTTGCTCACGACGACTCTGGCCGAGATCGACCACGAGCCGAGTGAGCAGACCGTAGCGTTGTGTGACTCCCTCCAGCGCTTTCGGCCGCCCCAGCACACAGCAGGAGGGGTAGACGTCGACTGACGGGGTCCGTCGCCAAGGACACATTTTCGAGCGGGACTTTGCCTGCGGGCGCCATGCGAAGTCGGCCGACCGGATTCGCGCGCGTCGAGGCCAGGGACAGCTGCGTCGAGTGCCCGCGGAGGCGACCCGAAGGTCCTGAAGGCGAGGGGGGGGCGGGGGTCAGGGCCTGAGCAGTGTGCGTGCTGGTTGGTGAGAGGCCTGGGCCGTGAGGTGGTGGCTGTGAGCGCCCACCAGGGGGGTGGGTCACATGTGAGGCATGAGACTCATGTCTTCGGGCCCCACGAGGTGAAACGTTTCTGTTCCAGCCGGTGGCACGGGACGTGCCAGGACGACCGGCATCGCCTGGAGGAACGGGAGAGGATCACCCATGCGGAGCAAGATCGTGGAATTTATGGCCGCCTGCGGCGCGAAGGTCACCGCGCTGCTGTCTCCGGCGCGGGCCAAGCGGGACACCGCCGAGCGGCCCGGCCGTGCGCGGGTCACGCCCCAGGGCGACGGCGAGGACGGCACCGACAGGACCTGCCACCCGCCGTATCCCTGCAAGTGAGCCGACCGGGGTGCGTGTCACGCGTCCGGTTCACCGACCAGCTGTCCTGTCCCGGCCGACCGGGGCAGGACAGCTCGTACGCGGGTGCCGGGCCGCAGGGAGGTGATCGCGCAGTGGCCGCCGATCTCCGCCGCCCGCTCCCGCATGGAATCCAGCCCCACCCCGCGTGCCACCGAGTCCCTGTCGAAGCCGACCCCGTCGTCCAACACGGTGAGCGTGAGCCGGTCGGCGTCGACACACACCTGTAGCCGCGCCTGCCCGGCCCGGGCATGGCGCACCGTGTTGTTCAGGGCCTCCGCCGCGATCCGGTACGCCGCCACCTCGACGGAGGCCGACAGCGCGGGCAGCGGGGAGGGCGTGAGCGCCACCTCGATCCGGGTCCGGGTGTCGCCGAGGGCACAGGCCAGCTGGCGCAGGGCGCCGCTGAGACCCAGCTCTCCCAGCGGCGCCGGTCCGAGGCGCTCAGTGATGCGCCGGACCTCTCTGATCGCCATGCCCAGATCGTCGGACACGGCACACAGCGCGTCCTTGACCGGATCGCCGTACGGCAGTCTCGTCGTCGCGTTCTCCACCCGCAGGCGCAGACCCGCCAGGGTCGGACCGAGCCCGTCGTGGATGTCGCGCCGCAGATGGCGCCGCTCCTCCTCGCGCGCGGTGACGATCTGTTCCCGGCTGGTCCGCAGGTCCTCCTGGAGGCGCAGTGAGGCCAGCGCCGGAGCCGCCTGGTTGGCCAGGGAGGAGAGGATGACGGTGTCGAGGGCGTCAAGCACCGGCTCACCCTCGCGGGGGTCGACCGAGATACGGCCGATCACGGCGCCCTGATGCAGCAGGTCGAAGTGCTGCCCGCCCGGCCCCGTCCCGGGCCGCCCCGCTTTCGCGAGCAGCCGCGGACCGGCACGCGTGTACACGACGAGTGCCGCGCCGGGCAGCCGTAGTCGCTCCACGACGGTGGTGCACAGGGTGGCCGGGATCTCCTCGGGGTCGACCGCCCGACTGATGCGTTCCGCGAGGGTGAGCAACACCTGGTAGGGGTGCGCCCGCTCGCCGTAGAACAGCCGGTCGACCAGCCCGGTCGCCCATGACATGGTGCGGTGCAGCCCGGCGCCCAGCAG
>Ga0182007_10001543_pt1 | contig 12272 bp, 6 predicted proteins | sample Sormic07211113_1_FD_123023 | JGI IMG/M metagenome (GOLD analysis project Ga0182007, IMG submission 123023) | Rhizosphere microbial communities from Sorghum bicolor, Mead, Nebraska, USA - 072115-113_1 MetaG | ecosystem: Host-associated > Plants > Roots > Rhizosphere | place: USA: Nebraska... | reverse complement strand
GGGCGTAGCGCAGTCCGGTAGCGCACTAGCATGGGGTGCTAGGGGTCGAGTGTTCGAATCACTCCGTCCCGACCATATTTTTCAATGACTTAGCCCAATCTGAAAAGGTTGGGCTTTTTCATGCCTGAAAAATACTCCCACATTTACTCCCACGGATATCTTGGATCTAAATAGCTTTACCATTTGAGAGGTTTGGTTGTGTTCGAGTCTCGTCCGCTGCGCCATATTTGCTTCCACTAAGGCCCACTGAACGCCTGGAAGCTACGGAAATAGCGGCCTTGAGCCGCTTTTAAGTGGGAGTTTTTGGCGAAGTAGCTTGATCAGGCTGCTTTTGAGCTCAATGACAGGACAGTAGTTGACCGAATCCAACAGTTTCTCAGCGAGTGCGAGGTTAGCTGGCTTATTGTCAAACTGAGTGAGCCAAAGTTTAGCCTTTTCCTGCTCCTTGAACTGTGCATCGCGGTAATACCTATTGACTGTAAAGTGCCTAGTTTCGCCCCGTCTTCACTAATGGGTGCTTCCTAGGGCACAGAATAGTGAAATCAGGCGGGCGATGCTTGCCCGAAAATTTCAATGCAAGCAGCCAGTGGTGTATGAGCGCCAAGGCCGCCGATCAGGGTAGTGGGTCCTCAGGCACGACCTGCGAGAAGCATTGGGCTCGTCCCTAGTGAGCCTTGGTGATTTGGTATGCGTCCGGGCCTCCGTCTTGCGTAACTAAGCCGGTTACCATCTGTGCGGTAGCAACTCGGAAATCTCACTCGCTCGGTACGTCGGTAGGCGCGTGAGTGCATCCTTCAGATGGCATGCGGCGGGTCATGCCCGTTGAACCGTGCAGGTTGGATCAGACTCATGAGCGCTGCCGCTCGTTTGTCGCTGGGCAGTGAGCCGGCAAGTGGCCAATTCTTGCGACTCCGCGCCCACGGCCGGATCTGGTTGTCGGGTTGTCAGGCACGGTTACCCTCATCAAACCCCCTAAGAACCGTGCATGCGAGTTTCCCAGCACACGGCTGAAGCCTCCACAAAAGCAATATTAACTAAGCGGGGTGCGGGGGGTCTTCCTAAAGGAGCATGTGTTCTGCTAAAACGAATAGCGATGGTAAAAGGCCATGACTTGGCCGTGTTCCCATATTGGGAATATTAATTGACGATGGCCGCTTTCCGACGTATTATAATCCCAAATTGGGAACACATTTATGCATCTTTTTGGTAGGGACAAGCTCGAAAGCCTCAGGGGGCGAGAGAGGGCTACAGATCTTTGGGTGTCAGCCTGGCTTTCAGAGGTGTGCCATGCGGCGTGGGCCGGACCTGGGGATGTCTTGACGCAATTCCCTAAGGCACTAGAAATAGGCTCTGGTAAATACCGTTTTTCAGTGTCTTCAGGGCTGCATGTTATAGAGGTGTTTGTGAGCTTTCCGCAAAAAGTAGTTTTGATCACCGGTTTGGTAAATATAGAAGATGCAAATGGATACTAGGGTAATTCGCACAGAAGAGCAGCATAGAGCTTACTTGGATGAACTCCATAAGCTCATGACTCTTATGCCGACCCCTGGATCTGAAAGCAGTGAGCGTCTTGAGTTACTTATCGTGCTGATAGAGGCATATGAGAGCAAACGCTATCCCGTGGAGCTACCTGATCCCGTAGATGCCATTATTTTTCGTATGCAAGAGAAAGGGTATAAACAGGCCGATCTTATACCCTATTTCGGAACGCGAAGTAGAGTTTCAGAGATATTGTCGAGGAAACGACCATTAACTGTCCCGATGATCAGAGCCATCTCAATCGGGTTAGGTATTTCAGCAGAAACACTTATAGGTGTGGGTGATTCTGAAAGCCAAAAAACAAAAAATGACATTGATTGGTCCAGATTTCCCGTTAAGGAGATGATTGCAAGGGGGTGGATCCAAAAGTTTGCTGGAAAAGTATCGCGGTCAACTGAGGATATTGTTCAAGAGTTTATATCTCAAATTGGATGGCAGTTCGGGGATGCGGCTTTCAAACGCTCACTTGCTGGGGATGCTTATTCACCCACAACTAAATATGCTCTTTATGCATGGCTTGTAAGGGTGATTCAGAAGTCTCGTGAAAAAAAATCTTCAATCGGTGTTTTTAGTGAAAGTGTCATGTCAGCTTCTTTTTTACAAGAAGTTGCTCGCTTAAGCTGGTTTGATAATGGGCCTTTGCTGGCGGTAGAGTTTTTGCAAAAAAGTGGTATCGCCCTGATAGTGGAGCCTCATTTGAAGGGCACATTGTTGGATGGGGCAGCTTTAAAGGATGTAGATGGACGACCTATAATTGGTATGACATTGCGTCATGATAGGCTGGACAATTTTTGGTTTACGCTGTTGCATGAGCTTGCTCATTTGTGGAAGCACGTAGGAAAAAATGAAACCTTTCTCGATGATTTGGATGCTACATCTGAAGATAAGAGAGAAGCCGAAGCGAACCGCCTTGCTAGAGAGGCGTTTATTCCCCGTATTTTATGGCGGCGTAGCGAGGCATGCCTTGCTCCAAGTCGTGAAAATATAGATAAGCTATCAAGGGAGCTTAAAATTCATCCTTCTATTATCGCGGGTAGGATAAGGAGGGAGACGGAAAATTATCAGTTGTACAATGACCTGATCGGGCATGGGGATGTAAGAAGTTTGTTTTTTAATACTTCAGAAGGTGAATGAAAATGCAATCAACTTATATTCCAATACTCAAGGCTAAAGAAGGAGAGTTAGACGCGTTAGGCTGCCTTTTTGAGAGCACAAGGAACAATCTTAAGCCTTGGTTTGACGTGCCTCAGATCACAGACAAAGACAAGGAAAAGTTTAAAGGAAAGAATGTCTCAGTTGTAGAAGCGTTTCTTACAAATATTGCTCATGCCATCTCTAAGGTATGGAAGCACAGGGATGCTTATGTAGATTTGCCTCTATGGGCGCCTAACGCCCAGACTGAAGGTGGTGAACATGTAATCCAGTTTTTTTGTAAGCAAGCAGAACATTTTGGAGTGAGAGTTACTCCCGTTGTGGATTGTATGCGTTGGGATGATCCGATATATGTATACGCATTCAAAGGATTAACTCACAAGGCAGATAAGGAGGTCATTCTTAGGCTTGTGATGAATGTTGACTCTGCGGAAGAGATGGCCGAGGAAGATGAGTTTTTAGCCAGGTTGGAAGATATTGCAGCTACTCTTAACTATGATCCTCGTGCGACAGCAGTTATGATCGATTTTGGTGATGTCACATCCGCAAAGTATGAGATTCCTAAAATAACCACGCAGGCCGAGCGTGTAATTGAAATTTTTAGGCGTGCTGGGCATCAAAAATTTGTCGTCTCGGGTTGTTCAATAGGTGCTTATATTTCCTCGGTTGTTCCATTACCGAGCACAGAGAAAACAGTTCCTCGCAAAGAAATGCTTGCATGGAAAAGTATTGTTTCTCTGCAAGGCTTTAAAGATGTAGGTTTTTCCGATTATGGTGTGAGGGGGCCTGGCTCTCTAGTGTCGGGTGGGGCAGGCAATCAGAACGGTAAAATTAGATATACCATTCAGGATGGCTATTTTATCGCCCGAGGTTATCAGTTAAAAACTGGTGAGAAGGGTGGTCAATACTATGGCCTTGCCCAGAAAATTATCGATTCTGGATATTATGAAGGGCCGGAATTTAGCTGGGGTGACAAAGAACTCCTAGATTGTAGCCACTGGGCGTTTAGAGGGTTGGCATCAAAGTGGATTGCTATTGATACTACTCACCATGTTGAGTATGTTTTGAAGGAAGTTGAAGAGTTTAAAAGGCAGCGTGCTATTGTTGAGGCTAGATCAGTTGCTGGTGTTTGATTTCAGTTTTTTAAGGCGTTCTAATATTAATAATAAATTTAGATGTGCTGAGTTTCTTGCTCAAACGGAGCATCTTTAGGGGGCTTCTGCGATTATATCTGGATTTGCGTGTGATGGCTAAAGTACAAGACGGCTTCATAGCTTCCAACGGCAACACCAGTATGCCTGAACGAAGCCAATGTCTATTGGCTCAACAAGGCCTGGAATGATTTTCAGCGGTCTGAGTTGAGTGTTTACCGATTAATCGATCGATCGGTACCGCACTTGACCATCAAGCGACTACACCAAACAATCGAGACTCCAAGTCTGGAGGTCGTATAGATATGTTCATTGAGCGGCTCAATCTGATCAATTTCCGATGCTTCGGTCCTGAGGCGTTGACGATTGATCTCACGCCCGGTCTCACGGCCTTCATAGGCGTCAATGGTGCAGGCAAGACCGCGGTGATGCAGGCGCTTCAGCGGCTCTTCGGCATCACCGGGGAGCATCGGCGTCTGAGGCTCCATGACTTTCATATTCCCGCCGATGAGACTGCTGCGCCGGTCCAGCGTACCTTTGTGCTTGAGGCAATCATCGCTTTTCCCGAACTGGACAATGGAGATGATGGGGTAGCTATTCCGGAGTTCTTCAACCAGATGGCCGCCGACGAAGCAGGCCGGCTGAAATGTCGACTTAGGCTGGAAGCAACCTGGACAGATGACGGATCACTTGACGGGTTCATTGAGCAGAAATATCGCGCAGTTCGTAACCTCGGAGAATTCAACGAGGCTGATTGCATTGAGCTGAAGGCTATCGACCGCAATCGCATCCAGATGATCTATGTGCCCGCATCGCGCGATGGCGCATCCCAAGTAACGGCCTTTCTGCGTGGACGTTTATGGCGTGCAATCAACTGGTCTCAGGGTGTTCGGAATACATTCTCCGAAGCCGGTGCCACACTGAATGGCGCCTTCGCCGGTGAGCCTGCTGTAGACCTCGTTGCAGCCGCTGTGCAGCGACGTTGGCAAGAGGTCCATAACGCAGGTACTGAAACGACTCCACTGTTTCGGCCAGTCGACCTGCGTTTTCAGGAGTTCATCCGAAAGGTCGAAGTAGTTTTCCATCCCGATATAGCAGGCCGTGAGCGCGCGCTCGACGAGCTGAGCGATGGACAGCGTTCGCTGTTTCATTTAGCGATGACGGCAGCAACGCTGGATGTCGAGGGCGGTATCGCCGATGACCCGGAGGCGGCTGGATTCCAGCCTGGCGGAGTGCCTCTGCCTGCATTGACGCTCATCGCGGTCGAGGAACCGGAGAACAATCTCGCTCCTTTCTACCTTTCACGCATCGTTCGGCAAATCGAAGATTTAACGAGCGGGAATCGAGCTCAGGCGGTTATTTCTAGTCATTCAGCGAGCATTCTTGCGCGAGTTGATCCGTCGCAAGTCAGGCATTTCCGTCTCGACCCAGCCAGCCGAACTGCCCGGGTTAGGGCTATTAAGTTACCGATCGGTCAGGAGGAAGCATCGAAATTTGTGCGAGAGGCCGTCCGCACCTACCCTGAGCTTTACTTCGCCCGCTTTGCGGTGCTTGGGGAGGGCGCCACCGAAGAAGTGGTGCTGCCACGCCTCGCCGAGGCGATGGGCTTCGACATAGATCGTTCCTTCGTTGCCGTCGTTCCCCTCGGTGGGCGGCACGTCAATCATCTGTGGCGTCTCCTGACTGATCTCGACATCCCCTACGCGACGCTCCTTGATCTTGATTGGGGGCGTGACGGCGGCGGATGGGGCCGCATCAAGACAGCATGCGCCCAACTTTTAGAAAATGGTGTTTCGCCGCAGGCAATCTTCGCACAGCCAGACCCCGCGGGGCCTGCATCAAATCTGGCTGTCTTTGATACGCACCTAATAACAGACTTCGTCGGTTTGACTAACTGGGCCACTTCATTGCGACGATTCAACGTGTTTTTCTGCTCTCCTCTGGATCTTGATTATTCGATGATGCGTGCCTTTCCTGCTGCGTATCAGGTTCTTGAGCCCGGTCGACTGGGGCCGTCGCAACGGGGTGACCCACGTACGGCGGTGCTGGGCGACGAAGGTCAAGGCTACCTCTATGGTGCAGACCAAGATCAACTCTTGCGATGGTATCGCTATCTTTTCCTTGGGCGTGGTAAGCCCAGCACGCACGTCCGTGTTCTTAGTGCGCAGACATCCCAGGATTTAACAGCAGGCGCTCCAGAGGAGTTGCGGGCGATTCTGACATCCATTGCTGCCCGTCTAGCGCAACCTGTACCACCCGCACCGCCAGTGCTTTGATCATGCCAATCATCCGATCACAAGATTGGCGACCACGAGGTATAGATGACCTTGAGCCTGACGCGTGGCGCGCATTGCGCCAAGCCGGCTCGACCTGCGTTATAGCCGGTCCGGGCGCAGGAAAGACCGAGTTTCTCGCACAACGCGCCGTTTACCTACTCGAAACGGGGTTATGCCCAGCGCCTTATCGCGTCCTGGCAATCTCCTTCAAGAGCGATGCGGCAGAAAATCTCGCCACACGGGTTCGCAAGCGGTGTCCGGCTGAACTGGCTAACCGCTTTACTTCGCTCACCTTCGACGCCTTCGCCAAAGGCTTGGTTGATCGGTTCTTGTCAGCTATTCCCGCTCACTGGTGTCCGACCCGTCCATACGACCTCGTATTCCCCACTCGTCGGCAGAAAGAGGGGTTCTTGAACCTTTCCAGCAACACTGCTCCCCCGCAATGGCGGACTGAGATCGCGGGCTTTCACGCTGAAAGTTTTGAAGCTCGCCATGTCGGTGCCTACCGTCTCCCTATCACGCAACAAGCGCCGCAATCGGGTGCGGAGTTCATCATCCAGCGCTGGTTGGCAGGGCAGCTAGCAACGCAGCCCCGGTCCACCCTCACATTTGTAATCATCAATCGATTAGCTGAATTGCTCTTGCGTTCCTGCCCGCACATACGGCGCGCACTCCAGTTGACCTATCCGTTCGTCTTTGTGGATGAATTTCAGGACACAACCTTCGCGCAGTACGACTTCCTGCTCTCGGCATTTAGCGGCGGTGAAATTGCTGTGACGGCGGTCGGAGATGACAAACAACGCATAATGACTTGGGCTGGTGCACGAACCGATGCCTTTGAGCGGTTTGCGATAGATTTTGCTGCTACTCGCATTCAGCTACTTTTCAATTTCCGATCCTCGCCAGATCTCGTCCGAATCCAGCATGTCGTCGCAAGAGCGCTAGATCCCCATAGCGCGTTCACTGTGGCCCAGGCTGTGCGGCAGGTCGACGGCGATGTCGCCCAGGTTTGGAATAGTCCGACGATTTCGCGCGAAGCCGAATACCTTGCGCGGTGGCTTGCGACCGATATGGCAACGCGCGGCCGTGCACCTCGAGATTACGCAATCTTGGTCAAGCAAAAGTCCGACGATGTCGAGGCCGATCTTGCTGCGACGTTTGCCCAAGCGGGCCTACGACTGCGAAATGAAAGCCACTCACTCGGACGCACGACTCTGCAGGATCTACTCTCAGATGAGTTCGCTAGAATTGCGATCGGCTTATTTCGACTCGGTTCAACGCAGCGCGCTCCGGACGCATGGCAAATATGCTCTGCTGCACTCTCGGCAGTGCGAGCGGTAGCGGACGGTGACGACATCACCGAAGCACGCACTGACGCCGAGCTCACAGCCTTCTTGGCGACGATGCGAGCGGAGATGAGAAACACTCCCCCGACGGAGGTGAGTGTCACGACCTTCGTAAACCGAGTACTGGCATTCCTGGATCTCTCAGCAGTAGCACGAACCTACCTTGAATATTCATCAGGCGATCTGCTCGCAATCATGGTCGAAGCCTTCCAGTTGCATCTCGCCGCTTCGGCGAGGGGTGCTGCGAACTGGACGATCTGTCTGGATGCCTTTGAGAGCCTCGAGCAAATTCCACTGATGACCGTCCACAAGAGCAAGGGACTCGAATACGACACCATTGTCTTCGTCGGCCTTGATGATCAGGCTTGGTGGGCACACACACCGGGTAACGCCGAAGGCCTTGCAACTTTTTTCGTGGCACTCACACGCGCCAAGCAGCGCGCGATCTTTGCTTTCTGTCGAGAGCGCGGCCAGCGGCGTCGTGTGGCCGAGCTGTATCAGCTTCTGAGCGACGCTGCCGTTCCCGAGATCACTACAGACTAGTGCCGCGCCTCAAATGGTAGGCGTCATGGTCCAATCCAATCAGTTGGGGGCCAAGGTGCGTAAGTTTGCGTGCGCAACTGGGTGGCATTGTTGATTGCCTGATGCCGTCGTTGTTCTAAAAGTGCCAATAACTCCGGGCTGGTGATACCTAAGGTGGTGAACCGCCTCTGCAGGATGGAGTAAGTATCGGCGAACTGTCCGTTCCATTTGTCGATACAGATCTCAAGGATGGAGGCGAGATGCGGACCATGAAGGTCGATGCCGGGCATACCTTCTTTTAATGCTGCAGTGAATCTCAACAAGGCCCCATCTTCCTTGAAAACCTCCCAGAATCCTCGTTGATCCTGTTTCTCTACTAGCCAATCGTCCAACTCGCTAAGATCCCGCAGGATCACCGGCCCCAACACCAGTACTTTTTTCAGCCAACGTTCTCGCGTCTGTGGATCGGGCGCCCGACCCAATAGCAGCTTCCAGCTCTGTGGCAGAGGGTTCCCTGAGCGCGAAGTGACCCGAATCAGAATGTCGAGAATTCGTTCGCTGTCAGAGGTGTCATTTGCCCGGATCAGACGTGTCACGACTTGGTCTGTCTCATGCCAACCTTCGCTGGCCAAATGCTCCCACATGTCATTGAATAAGGCATGCTCTGGTAGGCTCGCAATCAGTTCGAAAACAGGTATCCAAATGTGCGAATTGGCTCTACCGATACCGAGCTGACCCAAAGGACCTCTGACGCCGTAAAATATGTCCATCACCGCCTCAAGTAGTGGCAGTGGCAGCTGTTCTACAAGCTGTTTTGGTGAGGAATCGACCGTCAACCCCGAAGGAAGAATCTGGTGCAGTACAGAAGACGGGGTTTGACTGAGCATCAGCAACGCCGCAGATATCCATCGGCTGTCCGGGCGTGGTTCGAGACAAACTTTCATAAGCTTCTGATGCTCAACATCCGTCAGCTGCTCAACGTGGTGTATCAAGTCTGCAGTGAACGCCAGTACCGCTCCCGAGTCCTTGAAGGCGAGCAGGTGTTCAATGCGCGACTTTCTCAGCTCTGGATGCATCCTTGTGGCATGCATCAAAATCTCGACAACACCTAGGGCAAAGTCTGCAGGAATACGCTGATCGTGAAGCATGCGCTCGAGCCAACCGGTCCAGGCATCGCAGATGTCGATCATTTCGGCAGGTTGCAGATATTTTGTTGACTGAAGACAAACATCGTGGAGTCGAGCGTCAACGATTGGTGCGTTGTGTGGGAGCGAGCTCAATGCAATCGGCATCAGCGTGGCAAAGATCCGCCAGGGAGTCTGCTTTCCCGTGTGCTCCACACGACCGAATAGCAGCAACTTCGCGATGACGACTGTTGCTGCGCTGGGGACGCCAACTTGTCTTGCCAAGCCTTCCAGAATTAGCGTTCGCCGCGGTTCTGTCCATTGGTTCCAGCCTTTAATCGTTCCTTTAAGAGCTGCAAGCGCTACCAGTGGATGGTCCTCGCGGAAAATGCGCAGTATGACCTCGTCGTCGTCCGCTCGCGGAAACTGCAGCCACAGTTCGACTGCTTCCGCGCGAATTACGGCCTCATTGAAACTAAGCAAACGGCCCATGCTGCCTAAGGTCATGGTTTCCAGGTTGTCTTTGTAATAACTGAGCACTCGAGCTGCCTGCTCAGGCGTTGGTAACGGGCTGTCCTTGGCTCCCCATAGGTCTAGCTCTTCCTCGTCCAGTGACGGCTTCGCTCCCCAGTTCCCAAGGTTACGAAACCCCTGTCCGGCCTCGTCTGACAGGCGCGCCTCACCGTTACGCCATTCCATGTCATCGAGGGTCAAGTAACTGACTGCTGACACCCACTGAGGTAGCCGATGGCGTACATCAGCCTGAAGTACGCTCAGGTGGCGAAGTAGAAAGTTGAAACAAAGGTCACGAGTCGAAGGAAAGACCGATTTCAATCCACGCTCGGCGTAGTCGACTATTTGCTGGCGAGCCTCAGGCAGTTGAACGAGGCTCTGGAAAACCCAATCGAGGTTACGTGCAGTGGCGCGAGATGTGCTTGGTATCCAACAGAATAAGCCTTGGGCAATCACTTTGGTGACCCGGTCGACGTTGAACGAATTGACGTCGTCGAGGCTAGCCTCTGCAGCCGAGCGATAAAACGGGTGACTGAATGCAATATTTTTTTGTGCAACTACCTCAATGATCCTCTTACTGGCCAGCGAGGCGAGTTGTGCCTCTTTGTCCCTGTCCTGAGGAATGGATGGCATTGCAAGTTGCTCTAACGGAGTACCGAAAAGATCATCGAACAGTGAACCTGCGGCTAAGATCGCGGCTTCTGAGTCCTCATTTTGTTTGTCCACCAAAACGGCCAGCATCTGTGACGAAATCGGCTCGCTGACACTGGAGGCGATAGACATTCCCAATAGGATGCTGCTAAACCCTTGCTCCGTGAGAGCGTGTCCGAGGCTAGCTGCATCGACCCTCGCGAAACGGTATAGGTTGTCCAGGTCACAGCCTCCCTCATACTCGTAATGGTGGCTGGCCAAGTGGAGCAAGCAACCGGGCTCTAAATCCAAGGCCCCTTGGTCAACAGCATTTTGCACGTATGAGCGAATGGGATCGGGGACTTGCTCCGTAGATGCAAACTGACTCCACAGCTGTCCCTTGAAAAGGCTGCCGGACTGGCCCAGATCCCACCATTGGTGACCTGCCGTTTTCAGAAGATTCAAGTTCGCTTTGCGACTGGCGGTCAGCAGATGGTTTTCCACTTGGGCGACGATCAGTTTTCGCCGAGTTCCTCGGCTTAACTCGATTGTCAGTTGCTCGAGTCGACGAAGGGCCCTTACCGGCTCGACCACCGAATGCGTTCCACCGAGAGGGTCGTCCAGTACCACCAACCGACTCGCTGTACCTGGTTGCGATAGAAATCGTTCTGCGTCGTCGATATCAGAGTACCGTCGTACTTCATACCCGAGCTGCTCGAACTCTGCAGCGACCCAGCGCGCAGAAGAGGTTTTACCGACTCGTGGCAAGCCCGAAAGCAGCAGTACGCCATGACGAGACAAGTGAGTGAACCATGCCTGCTCCTGGCCACGTGCGACATAGTCCGTGGGGCGGATGCTCAGGGGAGCAATGGTGTTGAGCAATGCGCGTACTTTTGGGAATGAGTCGATCAGGTGGGTAAGGCTTTTCGATGCGCTAACGATCTCGCGTAGCTCAAGAATAACCTGGTCAATTCGATCATCAGGGACACGCCAAGACCGCCTCAAATGTTCGGAGCAGCTCGCCAGCAAAGAGTTGTTGCTCACCCGTTCAAGGATGATCAGCCGTTGAAACGCATCGCGTATTTCCGATGTTGAAAGCTTCCCGGCCAGCGTCAGGCAGTGATTCTTGCGCTTGATTGCCAAGTCCTTATCGTCCTCATGGGGCGACGAACAGCTGGACCATACATCAATGAATGCCTGGGCATCCGTCACCTTGATCGGCTTTCCGTGACTGGCGCCCAACCAATCAGGTGCCACGGAATAAAGCGCCGTCTGATCATCACAACGACCGGAGACTATGAACAGCACGGTAAGCTCTGGGTCGTCCAATAAACGCTCGAGCAAGGTGCCGTTACTTTTCCGTGGTGGGTAATGAGCCAGATATTTGGCAATGTCCAACAGCTTGACCGGTAGCTCCGACCCTTTGATTTGGATTTCTACCCGGCGGCCTGTTGCTGTGCCTTCAAATCGGATCTCCCCGTCCTCTCCACCCAGAGGTTCGACGTAAAAGTTCGCTTGAGTTTTGTTTTCGAAGCGCAACATCATTTCCAGGCAGGCCAAATCCTGAAAGTTGAACTTCTCGGGTGCAGTGATGGCGATGGTCATGGAGATGGTTTACCGACGAAAAGTCTGAACAGTGACAACGTCACGGTTGTCGCGGGAGCGATTTTGATCGCTACAGAGCTTACAAGTCGGTGGGCGGACTTGAAACCCGAGATGGGGTCTCTTCCTGCAAAACATTTAGGTCGTCTGTCAAGATCATCATATCTCTTCTGACGATTGCTCTTGCCGTGCCGGTGATCTGCATCCTGACGTGGTACCTCACCAAGAGTACTTCCGGATTTATCACCCAGCGTATTGGATAACGAAGGCGTCGATGAGGCAGTCTCGCGCTTTGACCCGAAATGAGATCCTTGGGGGATTTAAGCTTTCTCAATTTTAAGAAAGGGATTATCGGGTGGTATCCATTCAAAAAATAGCTTCGGTTCCTCAATCAGATATCCCTTCAAAGTGGCTGTT
>Ga0182007_10001541_pt1 | contig 12291 bp, 6 predicted proteins | sample Sormic07211113_1_FD_123023 | JGI IMG/M metagenome (GOLD analysis project Ga0182007, IMG submission 123023) | Rhizosphere microbial communities from Sorghum bicolor, Mead, Nebraska, USA - 072115-113_1 MetaG | ecosystem: Host-associated > Plants > Roots > Rhizosphere | place: USA: Nebraska... | reverse complement strand
GAGAATGAAAATGGTCTTTTTGCTGAAAAAAATTTAAATAGATATTCTATAATACTTTCCTTACTTTGTGGGGTAGGTGCGATAATAAATATAGAATAAAGCGTTAAAATCGAATACTATATAAAAAATAATATATGAAAACCTATTAAAATAATAATCTTAATGTTAATCTCCAGAATAACTATTTATATTAAAAAGTTTGAGTTAAAAATATATCTCTATAGTTACTAATCTATAAAATAAAAAGGAAATATATACATATTGCAACATCAAATATATCTCCGGCTTTAACAAAAATTAAAATATATAAATTCTTTGTTTTATAAAAGTAAAAAAAAATAAAAATTATACTATTTATATATATTATTTTTACATAACTAATATGTTATTAGTTAAAGGATCTATTATTATTTAATATAATAAGAATATTAAAAAAAACTTTTACATAATAGTAATTTAATTTTATTAGTAATCACCTAAATTTACGCAAGTTTCAATGTTATATAAAATATAACTTAAAATTTATATAATTATATAAAAAACATGGTATATATTATTTAGCTGTCAAAATAGAAATAAAATCAATGAAATTATTTGATTATAAATAATATATAGAATATGTATTGTAAAGTAAAGATTAAAATAAGGTAAACTTAATGAAAATAATTTGTAGAAGAAATAAAAGATCCTATACTAAATTTAATTTAGCATGTTAAAAAAGGTCCGGTATTTCAATAGAAGAATAGTCGACTGTTAATCGAAAGGTTGTCGGTGCAAGTCCGGCCCGGACCGTTTATCCATTTTTTTTATTGTTAAATTTTTACTTATTATTAAAAATAATGTTTTTGATAGAGATATAAATTTACATATTAAAAATATTGTCAAATTTTTAAAATTCTTTTTAATCTTTATAAAAACAATAAATTACTAAAAATAAAACACATATTAAAGTTTTTTATGGAAATAAATTGTAATGAAAGGTTTGCAGATTTAAGGGTCTAACTGGCCTGATATTTCAATAGAAGAATAGTCGCCTTGTAAGCGAAAGGTTGTCGGTGCAAGTCCGTCTCAGGCCTTATAAATAAAATTTAATTAATTAAAAATTACTTATAATTTTTCGGTACAAATACATTATATATTTTTTAATAAAAACTAAATATTTAAGATTAATAAGCAAGGGACTTTAGCTCAATAGAAGAGCAGATTGCTCATAACAATAAGGTTCTAGGTGCAAGTCCTAGAAGTCCCAAGATTAAACTTTTTGGAAGGAAAATAATATGTTCTCTTGCTATCACTTTATTTAAAAATTTTTAGAACAAAAAGTTAATATACGGTTAAAAATAAATAATTAATAGGGAAGATGCCAAAGTGGCATGCCAGCTTGGAAAGCTGAGCATTATGGGCGCGATACCCATTCTTTCCGAATAAAAATAAAAGAACCAAAAAATTTGAGTTTAATGGAGACAGTGTTTTTGTAAAGGGTAAGGGAATGCCGAGAGTTCGGTCGGGGAACTGCTAATTCTCACGTAGAGGGTGCGACTCCCTCCATTTCCGGAATTGGGAAGATGTCAAGGAGACACCGCAAACTTGAAATTTGTAGGTTGAGGGTTCGATTCCCTCTCTTTCCGAGAGAGATACCAAAAAATAAAAAAAGTTCCCTTCGTCTAGTAGGGAGGACATCGGTCTTTCAAACCGGTAACGTGGGTGCAAATCCCACAGGGAACAAGAAAATAAAATGGAACCTTAGTTTAATAGAAGAATGTGCGCCTTTTAAGCGTTAAGATGTAGGTGCAAGTCCTGCAGGTTCCAAATAAAAAATAATTTCTTCCAAAAATTGTTTATACTAAACACGGTGTCATCTATAAAATAGAATTAAAATAGTTTAGTCCAATTAGTTTAACGGTAGAATATCTGATTTAGGCTCAGAAGAAATGGGTTCGACTCCCTTATTGGACATATGGTAACTTAGCCAAGAGGTAAGGCATCGGTCTTTGAAACCGAGATCGTGGGTTCGAGTCCTACAGTTACCACCAGCTTGGTTAGCTTAATGGTAGAGTATTCGGCTGAAAACCGAAGGGAGATAGTTCAATTCTATCACCAGGCAAATGTCCAATTAGTTTAAAAGTAGAACGTCCGACTTAAAATCGGAAGACGTGGGCGCGATACCCTCATTGGACAAAAAAACAACTTGTCCAATTAGTTTAAAAGTAGAACGTCCGACTCAAAATCGGAAAACGTGGGCGCGATACCCTCATTGGATATGATGGGGGAGTAGCTTAACTAACAGGGAGCACCCGGTTTGGGACCGGGAGGTTATAGGTGGAAGTCCTGTCTCCCCCAAAAAAGTGTAGGCAAGATAGAACAATGATAGTTCGCTGGACTCATAACCCGGAGATGTCAGTTAAATTCTGGCTCTTGTCAGAGAAGATGGTAGTTTAATAGAAGAACATCTGCCTCCAAAGCAGAAAATCGGGGTGCAAGTCCTCGTCATCTTGAAATATGTGGGGTGATAGTTTAATAGAAGAATAGGCGTCTTCAAAACGACCAGATCGGGGTGCAAGTCCTCGTCACCCTGAAATATTAAAAGGGAGAGTAGCTCAACGCTAGAGCAGTCGGTTGATAACCGGAAGGTTGTAGGTTAAAATCCTGCCTTTCCCATAAATTAATTAAGATTTCTTCAAAGGTAGGGTAGAATAATCGCGTAGTTCATTGGGCTCATGACCCGAAGATGCTGGTTCGACTCCGGCCCCTGCTAACTAAATAGATATTATTGTTAAATTTAAAGGATTTGTTGAGTTTAAGAAACGGGGAGGGTAAGATTTATCGTTTAGTGTACAATTTTCCTAGGAATTGTACACTTTTGGGTGATGGAGCTATGACAGTGCTCATGTTAACCGGTTAACATGAGTGGCCGAGCTCTACGGTTACAGAAATATAAAGACGTTTTTTTTTGGAAATCGTGACATTTTAAGAAAGGACGCTGAAAAGCGAAAAGATAGAGCAAACGAAAAGTAAAGCGACTATTGTGTCCTAAGAGAAATTCCGATGAAATACAACGGAGAATTGAAACATCTTAGTATCCGTAAATAGAAATCAATAGAGAATTCGAAAGTATTGGTGAGAGAAATCGAGCATTAGGTAAATATTCAAATAATCTTTGTTATTTTTAAAAGGTAAATTTCCCGAAAATGCCAAAGGACTTTGAATATAATAGTATTTCGATAGAAAATTCGAAAGAAGAATGGGGTACCACCCTTAAAACCTAAAACTAAAATGATCGCTAGTGTATCAGTACCGTGAGGGAAAGATGAAAGAGAACCCAAAAAAGGGAGTGAAAATTGAAAGAAAGAAACAATAGAACTCACAAAAATTAGAAAAAAAAATTATGCGTTACCTTTTGCATAATGGGTCAGCAAGTTAATTATATAAGCAAGCTTAAATTGATAAAAGAAAGCACAAAGAAGTTAAAAAAGTTTATATAATTATACCCGAAACCAAGTGATCTAAACGTGAGCAGGTTGGTATCAAAGATGAGGATCGAACCCGTGTCTGTTGCAATAGGCTGGGACGACTTGCGTTTAGGGGTGAAAGGCTAATCAAACTTGGCTATAGCTGGTTTTTCGCGAAATATATGTAAGTATAGCGTTATTATAAAAAACTCGGAGGTAGAGCACTCTGCAACCAAAGTAGATGTAACAGCTCTCGACGGCAAGTTAGGAAACTCCGAATACCGAATTTTTAAATAACAGGCAGACTAAAGGTGCTAAGGTCTTTAGTCAAGAGGGAAACAGCCCAGATCATATGCTAAGGTCTCTAAAAGATTAATAAGTGTGTAAAATTTAGTCTAAAGGGCGAGGACAATTTACTGGTGAGCACATTGCTATCCATTAAAGAAATATGGCTGCGGTCATAAATTTAGCCATTTTGGGCATCGAGAATGTTATGAGACTAAATTAATCTACCGAAGCAGTGAATACAGTAATGTATGGTAGCGAAACGTTTAATATATATTATTATTGATCGAAAGATTAAAATATGTTAATATATAATTTATATTTAAATTGAAAATGCTGACATGAGTAACGAAAAACACTGAAATAATCAGTGTCGCCGTAAGCCTAAGATTTTCGACGTAAAAGTTGATTGCGTCGCGTGAAACGGTTCCTAAAGAAAATGCGAAAGCAATATCTGATGGAAATGGTTTAAGTACTAACCAATTAAATAATGCAAACATGGAATCACGGATGGAATTTGGGAGAAAAAATTTTAAGAACTTCTTTAAAGGTATTAAAGCCAAAGTAATTTACATTTTTGATTTTAGCAGGAAAAGCATTATTTCAAAAACCGTATTGTAAACCGACACTGGTAGGCGGGTAGAAGATACTAAGGCGTTGAGAGAACAAAACTTAAGGAACTCGGCAAAATGGTAACTGTATTTCGGTGCTGTTACTGGCCCATCTCGAAAGAGGTGCGCATCAAGAAAAGATACGGGACGACTGTTTATCAAAAACACAGAACTCTGCAAAATTGTAAAATGATGTATAGGGTTTGAGGCTTGCCCGGTGCTTCTAAATAAGGGAGATTGTCGTTTTAAGAAATGCTTCTAGGCTTTCGACTTAAACGGAGGTAAACGGCGGCTGTATCCTGACGGTCCTAAGGTAGCGAAATTCCTTGGCTATTAACTGTAGTCCTGCATGAATAGCTTAACGATCCCGGAACTGTCTCTAGTTTTGACTCAGTGAAATTGAAATCACCGTGAAAATGCGGTGTATCTATTATTAGACGAAAAGACCCCGTGCACCTTCACTGTAATTTTACATTTATCTTTTTAAAAGGTGTGGTCAGAACTTCTATGATGTGGAACTTAGTACCAAAAATACGAATCCAATTCCACTAGAACTGATTGGAATCCTACAACTTTTTTAAAGATGTTACTGGAAGTAATTTAATTTAATTTTGGGACAGTGTGAAATTGTCAGTTTGACTGGGGCGGTCGCCTTCAAAAAATTATCGAGGGTGTACATAAGGTAAATTCAGCTAGATTACTTCGGAATCTAGTTTTGAACGTAATGGTATATAATTTGCTTAACTGTAAGACTTACAAGTCGCGCAGAGAAGAAATTCGGTCATAGTGATCCGATAATTCTGAGTGGAATGATTATCGCACAACGGATAAAAGGTACGCCGGGGATAACAGGCTGATCCTGCTTATTTACTCGATTATACGGCGGGGTTTGGCACCTCGATGTCGGCTCTTCGCATCCTGGTGGTGAACAAGCTACCGAAGGTTAGGCTGTTCGCCTATTAAAGCGTAACGTGAGCTGGGTTCAGAACGGCGCAAGCCAGTTCGGATTCTATCTGTAATAGATTTTATAAGCAAAAAGAGTCTCTTCGAGTACGAGAGGAATGAAGAGAACTTACCTCTGGTTTACCAATTGTTTTTTTTTAAAGCAACGTTGGTTAGCTACGTAAGGAAGGGATAAGTACTGAAAGCATAAATACTCAAATCGAAACCCTCTTTTTGTATTATAGTTAAACGTTAAAGACTCTGACTTTGATAGTAGATGACTAGAATATCCTTATGGAAGTTGGTAAATCTAACTATAATTTTATAATTTGACTAATAATAAAAACAAATTTGTAATTTTTATATTACTACTATTTGCAATAGTAAATTTTGAGAAAAATAGCCAAAATTTAAGGTGAAGCGTCTCAGACGAACCAAATCAATTAAGATTGAGTGAAATAAATTAGTAGGTAGAATTTACATTCTATTTTGAGAAAGGAATGAGTTTGATCCTGGCTCAGAGTGAACGCGTATAGTTCAGCTTTCAGGCAAGCGAGTTAACGCTAGTTGTATAAAACTAGAGTGGCGCACAGGCGAAGAGTATGTTTGAACCACAATTTCGGACCGGGAAATCCTGGACAAAAAGCAAAAATAATTTTTTATTTTTGCTACAAAAGATTAAATCGCCGTTAGTCGGGCAAACTGGAGATTATGTAGTAGGTGGGGTAAAGGCCTACCTAGCAGACGATCTATTGCTGGTTTGGGAGAATGGACAGCCGCATCGGAAATGAGAAATTTCGAACCCGGTATGGGCATATGCTCACGGGGCTGCAGTCAGGAATCGGGGACAAGAAGCACACGCTTTATCCTGCTGAACAGATGTGTGACGTGAAGGCGAGCTACCCGTAAAGCACTTTGAACAGTTCAGATAATGACATAAACTGTTTAATGAAGTACCGGCTAATTCTGTGCCAGCAGCTGCGGTAAGACAGAAGGTGCAAGCGTTATTCAGGTTTACTGGGCGTAAAGGGCCCGTAGGCGGCCGTTTAAACTGGAGACCAAATCCTGGAAATAATTATTCAGGAGATTCTCTAACGATTTTACGGCTTGAGTTAGAGGGAGATGGGCCGTATGCGAAGTGGACTCGGGGTTAAATCTGAATATTTCGTGGACGACCAACGGCGAAAGCAGCCTTTCATCTCTAACTGACGCTCAGGGGCGAAGGTGGGCGTGATCAAAGCGGATTAGAGACCCGTGTAGTGCCTACTGTCAACGATACATTATTGCAAGCAAACGCTTAAAATATGTCGCCTGGGGACTACAGCCGCAAGGCTGAAACTTTAAGGAATTGGCGGGATGTCTCACAAGCGGTGGAGCATGTTTGTTGGAAAATCCGAGACTCCTCGTTAAATCTTACCATGCCATGAATACAGAGTGACTTCGTTTAAGGATCTGAGGTTTACCATGGAATTCTTTGAATTCTGGGCAAACTCTGTAGTAATTCTGTACAGGTGTTGCATGGCTGCCGTAGGCTCATGTTTTGAGACATAAGGTTAATTCCTGATCAAATGAGTTAAACCTAGACCGTTAATCTGGTTTTAAACCCTAAAAAGTGAACCTTTTTATTGGTTTTTTACCTTAACGATATTGCCTAATAAGTAGAGGTAAACACAACATTTCTTTTATGTAGTAAAAGACGTCCTTTGTTTTTATAAAAGGGTGTGTAAGGATATTTTACCATAGCTCCGTAAGTTGGCGACTTTGGAGTTATGGATCCTATGTTGCTGTAAGTCTAGTCGAAGGCTAGTCGTCATGGCCTATGGGTATGGGCTTTATTGATGTGCTACAATGAGGGTTTCAATAAGAAGCAATTAGAATTTGAGCTAATCTACAAACACCCAAAATTACATATTTAAATGTCATCTTATGTACTAATTACGTTCTGCAACTTGAACGTATTACTAATAGTTCGAAGGAATCGCTAGTAATCGCCTATCATAATGGGGCGGTGAATCGGTTATAGATGTCTGTACAAACCGCCCGTCACGGTCTGGAATTTTATCTACGTAAACTGGGTAAGGAACTTCGACGCTTCAAGCGGATGGAACCTGCTTAGGTCTGGAGGTAATGACTGGAACGAAGTCGTAACAAGGTATCCGTACGGGAACGTGCGGATGGAGACAGGCTTTTTTTATTATGAGTATCTACTATATTAATATTCCTCATTAAAATAAAATTAAATTTATGGGATAAAATTTATTTTATTTTTTTTTACAAAAAAAATTTGGTCTTTTTCTACATTTAATTTTCCAAAAATGGACTCTATTTTTGTAATGGAATTAGGAAAAAGAAATTATACTTAACAATTTTTCTATAAAATTTAAGAAAAATTGTTATTACTACCTTATTTTTTTGATAAGATATCTTATTTTAATTATGGAATTTTTAGCAGGAGCTAAATTAATAGGAGCAGGATTAGCAACAATTTCCATTGCTGGATCTGGAGTTGGTATTGGAATAGTTTTTGGATCATTAATTAATGGGGTTGCACGAAACCCTCAACTTACAAAACAATTGTTTTCTTATGCTATTTTAGGATTTGCTTTGACAGAAGCAATTGCATTATTTGGTTTAATGTTATCTTTTTTAATTCTTTTCTCATAATGTCTAATTACTTTTGTAATTCCTTATGGACATTAACCTTTTTTCACAAAAATTTAATTTACAGATGCCACAATTAGATGTATGTTTTAATATGGATATAACAAATGTATTGGTATATTTACTTATAATGAGCTATGGTTTTTGATATTTACAAAATAATAAATTGACTTTTATCTCAAAAGTTGAAAAAAATTTAAAATTAAAAATGTATTATAAAAATATAATTTTTTAATTTCTAAAAAAAAATATGGCAACTTTCATTGACTTCGGATTATTTGTTGTCAATGAATTTAATTATCAAGCCATTAACAATAAATCGTTCTTTATGAAAATACAAATTGCTTATAAACATCCTTTTCATTTAGTTAATCGTAGCCAACTTCCTTTCCTTGGAAGTATTTATGCAATGTTATTTACAATGAGCATAGTGTATTTCCTACATGCTTCCCCATATAGTATAAATATTAGATGAAATAATTTTGTATTTCATGCTTCTGCTATAGGATTAACTTTTGTTACCTTGAGTTGGTTTTTAATGATTGTTTTTGAATCTGGTAAAGGTTATCATACACTGCCAGTCCAAAAAGGGTTAAAAATTGGTTTTTGATTATTCTTAATTTCTGAAGCAATGCTTTTTTTCTCTTTCTTTTGAGCATTTTTTCATTTCAAATTGAACCCTTCTGCAGCAATTGGGGTTTCTTGAAAACCTTTTGGGACACAAATCATAGATCCATTTAAAATTCCGCTTTTAAACACAATAATTTTATTATCTTCAGGTTTTACAGCAACTATTGCTCATCGTGCTATTTTGAATGTAGATTTCATTTGAAATCCGTTCCGAAAAACCCGATTTTTAAATTATTTGTTATGTACAATTGTTTTAGGATATATTTTTTTAATTTGTCAAGGAATAGAATATAGTTACGGAATTAATCAAAATTGAATGTCGAATGTCTTTTGATCTATATTTTTTTTATTAACTGGGTTTCACGGAGCACATGTTATTGTCGGAACATTATTTCTTCAATTTAACTTTGTAAGAACTTGACTTAGTCGTGTGATTTTTTTACCAACCGCTTTGCAAGAATTCTTATTAACAACAAAATTGAATCCTATTTCAAAGAATGGAAAAATTTGTGTTGACTTAGGTAGATATGGATTAGCCACCATACAACACCTAGGATTAGAAACTGCTTTATATTATTGACATTTTGTTGATGCAGTTTGAATATTATTATATATGGTAGTTTATTTATCTTAGGAAGTACTCTTAAAATTACTAAAATGTATAAAAAAGACTCCATGTGACAGTTTATATATAGTATAATTGTTTTCATTATTTTTGAAATTGTATGAAATATTTTCAACGAATTCCCACAATATCATATAGAACAAACTAATATAGTTTTTCTATTATTTTATTTATTAATAGTAATAATTTTATTCTCAGAAGAACCTATAAAAGCTTTATTAAGTCTTATATGTTGTTTCTTTTTTGCAATGGGTTTAATATTTTACTATTGTTCTTTTACATTTTTACCTTTAGTTATTTTAATTCTTTATGTTGGAGCAATCGCAATATTATTTCTTTTTGTAGTTATGTTATTTAATCATCCCCAAAACCAAATAGAACATATAACACCCCATTTTAAAAAAACATTAATAATGTCCACTTTTTTTTTTTCTCTAATTATTTATTTTCGCCTAAATTCTTTATTTCTCTTACAAGAGAATCAGTCTGTGAATAATATTAAATATGAAATTTCTAATTATATAGATATAAATATTATATCTGAATATTTATATAATAAAGAAGCCCTTCAATTTCTAATTGTCATATTAATTTTGTTATCTATTTTATTTGCTATTGCTCTTATTTGCCGAAGAGTACCTGTTTTGACTATAGCAGGAAGTTTACCATTAAGACCAGTTAATAGTGAAAACAGAACATGGTCAGAATCAATGGTACAACTTTTGCAAGTTTGATCTTTGAATCAATGAATCCTTACTATTATGGGTATGTTTAGTTTATATTATTTACTTTTCCTAACGTGAAATAGGTTCGCTAGAATTTGTAAAATTCATTTTGGAATTAAAATTTACATTTTAAGTATCCGCGCTAGAATGTATTTATTATTTTTTGATTTAATTTTTAATCTTTTTATCGATATTTGTGTTTTTTATTACATGCCAGGAGGTACACTTGAAGAATTAATTTTCAAATGTCCTATTTCTTTATCGCCATTCATTTTAATAGGGGAAATTATCTTTGTTATTATATTTAATATATATATTAAATATATAAAAGATAATTAAAACCCAAAAAATATATATACTTATTATTTTGGAAATTAACTAACTCGACACTGACTAAGAAGTTTGGTCCTCTGAACCTTTTAACGAACAGAGATACATAAAAGAATATAAAAGCCAAGCTATGATTCGAGTTAGTCCTTTTTGGTTTTTTATTATATTTTAACTATATTTAAACGAAAGAAATCTTTTTTAAATGTAAAACAATTTTTTTTCCTTTATAAAAAGGGGAGGTCTTTCCGGTGATTGAGCGGGACTGTAAATCCTTGCTAGGTTGGTTCGACTCCAATCCTCCTCATAAAAATCAAAATTTGAGCAAAGATACTATGAATTCCTTAACTTGTATAAAATACATTAGGAGAATAATTTATAATTTTAAAAAATAGATTTGTTAAACTTTTTAAAGAAAACAAGTAATATTTAAATTTGGATTCTTCCAAAATAAAATTAATGAACAAAAACTTTCAAAACTATATTAATAAAAAAGGAGCATTTTTAAATGCTGCCACCAATCATATATTATTTTATCCTACTCCAATTAATTTTACATATGCATGAAGTTTTGGATCACTTGCTGGTTTATTTTTTGCAATACAAGTAGTAACTGGTATCTTTCTTGCAATGCATTATAAATCTTCAACAAAAGATGCATTTGATAGTATTATCCATATAATGCAAGATGTTAATAATGGTTGATTAATTCGATATGCACATGCTAATGGTGCTAGTATGATTTTTATTTTAATATATATTCATATAGCTCGCGGTATTTATTACGAATCTTATAAACATCGACGTGAAATTCTTTGATGGACTGGATTACTCATTTTTATATTAATGATGGCAACAGCATTTATTGGTTATGTTCTGCCATGAGGTCAAATGAGTTATTGAGGAGCTACAGTTATTACATCCTTAGTAACTGCTATTCCTTTTGTAGGAAACAATATTGCATTATGATTATGAGGAGGATTTTCAGTTGGAGATGCAACTTTAAATCGATTTTATAGTATTCATTATGCGTTACCTTTTATTGTATTAGCAATAATTGGTACTCATTTAATTATTTTACATCAAGAGTCTTCTACAAACCCTTTACAAAATGCAATCGCCGATAAAATTAGTTTTTATCCCTATTTTTTCTGAAAAGATCTTTTTGCTTTCAATGTTTGTTTAATCTTGTATATTTATTTAATTTTTTTTGAGCCTAATTTACTAGGTCATCCTGATAATTGAATTCGAGCGAATCCTTTAGTTACACCAGCGCATATAGTCCCAGAATGGTATTTTCAACCCTTTTATGCAATTTTACGATCTTGCCCTTCAAAATTAGGGGGGGTAATTTCAATGGCTGCTTCATTATTAATTTTATTTTTGTTACCTTTGTATCGAACTAATCAAAATTATATTCCTTCAAATATGTCTCCTCTATTTAGAATAACATTTTGGTTATTTATCTTTACATTTTTATTTTTAATGTATCTTGGAGGCCAACCAGCAGTTGCTCCTTATGTAGGAGCAAGTCAATTATTTACTCTATATTACTTTATATTTTTTTTGGTTGTCATTCCTTTCCGAAATCATTTGGAGCATTATATATATCCGGAACTTAAATCAGAAGAAAAGGTCTGAACTGAATAAAATATTAGTACCTTTTTGACAAAATCTTAAATTTATATTCGTAGAACGTTACTGTGATATTCCACGTAGATAACAGAATCAAAGTATCTAAAATTTATAGCTCCGGTTTTTTGAATTGTATGCAGTTATGGTATCACTAACATTGATGTTAGTTTCTTTTTATTTCTACAGTGATGTTATGTTGTGTATTTAACCTGTAACAAAATTTCTAACAGAATTCTGTTACTTGATATAACTTTTGAACTTTCTAAACCTTTCACACGTTTAGAAAGTTGACAATGTCACTCATCGTAATAAGTTAGTTATTAGTTATAACCATACAGTAGCCCAGGCGACCCCCCCACACATATATTATTGATTAAACAAATTGTTAAATTAATTAAAAT